>JAEEGI010000902.1_pt1 | contig 78442 bp, 49 predicted proteins | sample 8958751 | NCBI WGS metagenome assembly JAEEGI01 (sample SAMN16246545, study PRJNA631951) | gut metagenome | biome: gut microbiome; feature: rumen; material: KS-attached | host: Bos | place: Iran: Karaj | collected 2018-10
GAGGGTGCCAGCGTGCGGATAATGAGTCGCGTGGAGTCGAGCGAATAGGTCGAGGCATCGTAACTGCCGTCGGCACGGCGCTTCACATTGCCGATGGTCGAGGCAGCATGACGCTTGCCTACGTCCTGAGGCTCACTGCCGGCCATGATGGCCTGATCGTAGTCGCGGATGGTCTTGATGACCTCGTCGGCCTTAGCCCTGACCCTCAGCTCCTTGAAGAGGGCATCGAGCTGGTCGGGTGTGCGTATGTACTGCTTGCCGGGCACGTTGTCGCCCTTCACCTCTCCGCCGGTGGGCAGGTTACTGCTCTCGCCACGAATGTAGAGGTAGGCACCCTGCTTGCCCATCATGGTGATGCCGTTCTCAAAAGCCTTGATGGTAAGCACATCGCGCTCACGGGTCTCATCGACGAAACGGTGACCATCTTTTCCGCTGACAAAGATAGCATCGACCACACTGCCGAAGGCCAGATTGCCATAATCCACAAACCCTAATGGCATCAGCTGTGTCCATCCCATACCCGTGACACCAGCGTTCACCTTCTGTGCCATCCAGATGCCGTCGCCCTGTTGCGACGAGCGGTTGGTGGTGGCCATGCGAGTAGTGAGCCACTCCTTGTTCCAGTAGCTGTTCGTTTCAATCACCTTGCGGATGTTCGCCGCATAGCCGCCGGTGCAGATGATCACTCCCTTACGGGCGTGGGCCGTCACATCGGTACCGTCAGCCATACGAGCCGTCACACCCGTCACCCTTCCGTTCTCAAAGATCAGGTCTTGTGCCGTGGTAGCTTTCATCAGACGGTTCTCCTTGTTGGCTCTGATGAAAGCCGTATAGGGCGCCATGATGTAGGACCCCCAGTTGCCGTCGTAGTGCTCCGTCGTGCCGTCGCCGTCGGTGTCGATGTCGGCACCGGTCATCACATTGCCGCGATACCACATCATACCCACGATGATGACCTGCTGCTCTAAAAAGTTCACGCCCATCTTCATCAGCCACGGCTTCAGCTCCTGACCCTGTTCCACGAACTGCCGCAACAACGGCTCACTGCTATACACCCATGATGTGCCGTCGGCACTCTGGCGCAGACCGCCATTATAAGTCTGGAAGATGTGCAGGTTAGGCGTCGAGAAGAGCGTCAGTTCCGTCTCGGGCACGCCGCGCTGCAACTTGGGCTTCGCCCATGCCAGATAGGCCGTTATCTCCTTCTTCAGGGCCTGGAGCGTGGGCAGGTACTCGCTGTGTACACCGTGCTTCGACAGTTCCTCCAGATTGCCCGGCTCGAAGGCGTGGCTCTTATAGTACGCCTCGTCGAAAGGTTTCTCGTCCCATTGCAGGATGAGTTCCAGATCGGCGATACAGCCCGTGCCCGACTTCACCTTGGGATAGCTCTTGCCGTCGTAACCGGTTCCGATCTTGGCGTCGGGGTGTGCCGGATCCCACACTAAGTAGGGCACCGCACTCTGATAGATGCCGCCAGAGAGGAGCGTGTTGCCGCCCATCTCCGCGTTCTTCTCTATCACGAGCACCGTGTTGCCTAACTGTGCGGCTTCGGCAGCCGCCGAGAGACCTGCACCGCCAGCACCGATGATAACCACGTCCCACGTGCCTTCTATCTTCTCGGTATGCTTAGCCACAAGGGTATTTGCCTGGAACTGTTTCAGGTCCGACACCTTTGCCTGCTGGGCGGCATCGTCCACGGCCTTCTTCAGCGCACGGCTCGTTACCGTAGCACCTGTCAGGGCATCGACGCCCGTGCCGTTAGCCTCCACCAAACGGGGGATGAGTTCGTTGAACACGATGTCACCCACGTGAGGCGTTTCCGTCTGTTCCAATACTTCGATACGCTCCAAGCACGAGTCGTTGAACGTCACCCGTACCCGTACGTCGCCGTTTTGCCCCTGCGCCGTCGCCTCGTAGGTCCCTGCCTGGAAAGTCAGCGGCGCCTCCTGTCTACAGCCGCAAATCAGGATGGCGGCGAGCACCCAATGGATCATCTTTTTCATCATTCTTTTATTATATCGTTACTACTCATTTTTGTCCTCTTCGCCATGTGTTATAATCTCACACCTACGGATGCATTGATATACCAGTCGTTCAGATGGCCGTGCATCGCATGATGCTTATAGTTGAAGTTGTTGAACTGGCCATTGGCATTGATGAAGTATCGGCTCCAGTTGTAAGTGATTGAAAGACGCGTGGTGAAATTCAGGGCCACGCGGTTGTTGCGCGAGTGTTCACCCGAGCTTTGTATTTTGTATTCGTCTGAGAAATCTAAACGATCAACTTTGATACTTTCATCTGCAAACACTTTCTTGACAGCATATTCAACAAGATGTTTATTTATCACCTCCTCGAGATTGCTTTCGTAAGTGTTGATGCGGGTGTGGTTCACAAGCGTCACCATCGGCATCGCCAAGGCGCTGATGAGCCATCCCTTGGCAGGTACGAAGTTGTAGGCATAGCCACCGCCCATAGCTAACTGATACTGGCGCAAGCGCCCAATACCATCCATCCACTAGATGAGCTCGGCATTATGTTTGTCAGCGTAGTCGAAATCAGCATAATAGCCCATCAATCCTACGATGGGTGAGCCTGCCGAACGGGCCTGAATAGTCTTCTGGTTGTAGGCAGCGGCGTAAGAGAATTTCTTGTGGTTGAAGATATAGAAGCCGTCGAAAATCAACGTCTTGATGGATATGGGCGGGGAAACTTTTTCCTCCTCCGTTTCATCCCACGCGTATGTGTCTCCCCAATCGGAGAACATGTATTTATTCGCTTCCTCATCATAACCTATGAGGCCCCTGTTTCTTACCATTCCAGAATAGTGTGTGCTCATGGTGTTCGACTTGAACTTGTGCCAACGCAGGTTCAGGCTATACCAGTTGCCCACACTTCTAAGCGTCAGGTTCTGGCTCTTGTCTCCCCCTACGGGAAAGGAGTAACTGACACTCAAGCCCTTGTACCCCACTTTAACACCTAAAGAGGTTGAAACTTTTGTCATGATGCGTGGATCGATGGCCATGTCGCCCACTCCCATCACAAAGGGCATCATGCTCTCTCCATCGAACAAATCGGTGCCGTCGATGATGGAATGCATCTGCAAGTCGGTCTGAGCCACACGGCTCTTCACGCTGATTTGCCAAGGTTGCGCTGGCGTCTTCACATAATTCGTGTCAACCCCATGAACGACAGACCTGTTCAAAAAAGCCTTAGCCTTCGTAAGCAGGTTGCTTTTATCGTTTTCAGTTTGCGCCGCCCCAATGGCTGCAACCATTATCAGACAAAGGCCGGCAACGATTTTCTTGTTCATCACCTTTCACCTAATTTCCTTTCAAGCCTGTGTTACGTTGGGGCCAGGACAATCTGTGACACATAGTATCCTGACCCCCGTGTGATATCCTGACCCCAATGAGACACGTTGTTGCAGTGGCAGGAGTCGAACCTGCCACTGCATAAGAGGTCATCTTGAGACCGAGTGAATCATATCCTTATTTCTTACTTACTTTGTAAGTATATGTGATTGGATTATCCTTCAACTTTTCCTTCAACTTCTTATCACTGGGGAACCACTTGACGGTGAATTCATCTATGCCCAGCAATGACGCTCTGTAATTTATCTTGTCGCGTATGTCTTCGTCTGTTTTCAGTATTCGTGTGGCTACACCCACATTATACTTAATGACCTCAAGACCGTCATCCGCTGATTCTGCCACATAGAATTTATTAGAGAACATGGTTGGATTGATGATTTCCTGCAAATCCGCAATAAAATCTTTCAACGCACCCTTTTGGAGGTCTTCGCCATAGACTCGGACGTCGCTGGCCCATTCCTTCTTGAAGCGGCGGGGCGGTGTCAAACGGAACCCGTCCATATCTTCATAGGCAATTGTAGCATAAGTGCTTTTATTTTTTTGGAAGTTTAAATATAGAGCTTTTGTATAGTCACGAATATACCACCCCAATGTATATGACCCCGAAGGCTTCTTTACCGACCAACAAACCTTGTTCTCGATATCGATGTCGTTGGTTAGGATATCGGCAGCCATTTCATGCCAGCCCTTGTCCCAAATAACCTTAGGAGTATGGCCTTCTTTGTAAGTCCATGTCACTTCATTGCCGTGGGTATTCTTCACGATGGCCAGGTCTTTGCTGACATGTGACGTACTCATGGTGAAGGACGTTGAGTGTGATGTGGTATTGGTATTCGTATAGCTAAAATTGAAGCCGAGATTGCCTCCTCCTGTCGGATTGGGACCACTCTGACCACCGTTAGCACCACCGCTAAAACCAAAACTCCAACCTTCTGTATGAGAGGTGCCGTCGGTGGTGCCGATGGCGATGATCTCAGTAGTTTGGCTGTTATCGGTGCTAGGCAAGCTCTTCTCCAGCTGAATCTCACCATTGCCTTCCAGTTCCATTGCATGAGTAGATTCACTGAGCCAATTACCATAAAAGTAAACATAGGCGCGATCATTTCTACCTCCAAGATAAAATTGTTTAATCGTATTGGTATAGGGGTATTTGCTCCACATCCAATCCTCTTTTTTATAGGGTCCCCAATAGAGTGTGTTACCTTTATTCGAGTCTTGACCGCCCATACGGATATGGTGGTTTTCCTCTACATAGTAGAAATCGCGCTTGCTGGCAAAGTCATAGACGCTCCACGAACGGATGGTGGTGCTGGACACGTTTTCACGACCGAATACCATGCCTTGATCATCATGAGCCCAAAGATGACCGGGAACAGTAAACTCGTCAGTGGCTGACAGGATAGAGTTAATCACCTGGTCGCCACCGGCTCTGGTGCGAGCCCTTGCTGCTGCCGGCTCGTCCTGCTGGCCATCGGCTTTCTCCTGCTCCTTGGTGTTCAGCCATGAGGCAGCGCCGTCGGCCAGCCGGCCATAGTGATAAGCATTCAGTATGTTCTTCACCTTGTGCTCGACGGTCGTCTCCTGCCCGTTCTCGTCTTCTGCCTGGCTGGAGATGGTCTCCTCCTCGCTGTAGGGAGGAATCAGATAGTTGGCATTAGTTGAGAAGACTACGAGTTCTTCTATCACGGTGTTTTCGTCGATTGCTTCGCCGCTTCTGGTCAGTGCACGGACATTGTTGACCTTGCGAACCATGTCGCCGTCATTACGGCGGCTGGCCGCTGGTTCGTCATCAGCCCCCTCGACGCCGTTCTCCTTCAGAATGGCATTCTGAACTATCTCGAACTGGTCGTCCACGGACATGGCGAAGGCAAACGCATCAGGGAACGTGGGACGATGAAGGGCGACGTATCCGCCATTCAGCATGACACGGGCCATCGTAAAATAATCGGCCTCCGTCAACGACTTTACCTGATTGCCTTCCAACAAGACGAGCTTCGTGTCGTCGTTGATGGCAGTGGTGGTCTGCGGGAGACGCTTGACGAGCGCTGCGCCCACCGAATTGTCGTTGAAACTACTCAACACGGCGGTTGGCATGTCGTAGGTCACCTTCACCTCCAGCTGGTCGGTGGTAGGCTCTTCGTAGGGTTCTGACGCTTCACCCGACGGAGTGGGAGGGTCAGAATTGTCGTTGTTGCTGGAACATGACACGAGCACACTTGCGCCGCAGATTAAGGTGGCGGCGAGCACCATGAACATTTTCTTCATCGTTATTCTTCTTTGTGGTTATAAATAATCATTTTTCCATTTCACGGGTGAAATAGGTCGGTGTCATCGGTGTCATCGTCATCGATTTACACAAAAAGAACCGTCCCTTTTGTGTTACGCTTTTTACCACGCATCGTCGACCTCTTCTTGGGAATTCAGCGTGCTATTCACACCATAGTTGCCGCTGCCGCATAGCATCTTTGCATACTTAAACTTTACAACCTCTATTGTGGGAATGGTATATTCTTTTTTCTTCATAGTCATGTTCTCTTCTCTTTACTTAATGATCAATTTTTTACCGTTCACGATGTACAGGCCCTTAGTAGGCTGTGCTACCTTGCGGCCCTGCAGGTCATAATAGTCACCGTTCATCGTTTTACGTTCAACGTTCAACGTATTTACGCCAGTCGTTTCGTCGAAGAGGAAATACTCACGGGCTGTGGCACCACTATACGTCAAGTAGGCCTTGTGGGCACCAATGGTTCCCGTATTCTTCAGTTTATAGAAGCCAATACCATTCCCTCCTTTGTTCAGCACGTAGGTTTGGCCATAATTGGGATTCGGGATAGTTGTTGTTGTGCCTTGCAAGCTATTGCCATCGTAGCCGCCTTCACTTGTCGTACCGTTATTGCTTGAGGTCAAGAAGATGTTGGCCGAATTGCTCTTGAGTATTACTGCCTTACCTACATTTACGATGCGGTCACTGATAGGAGACAGCGTGAGCGTTGCGTCGCTGAGAGCAGCTTTGAACACCTGCGTGCCCTCGGCTGCCTGGAAATGGCCTGCTTCGTTATAGAAAGTCGTCCAGTAATCGCTCGAATTTCCCTTGTTGGCTTTCAGGTAAGCGAGTTCGTCGCTAACTAAGTAAGTATCACCGTTGTTCTGATAGGCAGAGCCATTATAATAAACTACGCCACCGATGGTTACCGTACCGCAAGAACCGCTGTTTCCCCTTCCGATACAGTCAGTAGCGCCTGAGCCCTTCTTAGCGGTCAGATAGTTGTTGGAAATCGTAATGTCTCCGCACGCGGCACCATTGTCGGCACCGATGGCAGGAGCGTTAGCACCACCCTTGGCTTCTATAATGCCGCCAAGTATCTGAATGTTGCCACAGGTTTTCGAGGTGTTGTTATAACCTCCGCCAATGGCGGCGTATCCAGATCCACCTTGGGCAACCAGTTTGCCTGTACCTGCTGATTCGCCATTAATGATGAGCGTTGTGCCAGCATCGCCAACCCGGAGGGCATTATCCTCTGAGCTGATCAGTTTGTTCGTTGTACCATCTTTCAGGGTGATGTAGCAGGGGTTATTTTGAACGCAATTCACACACCGACCAGACTTCTCGATATGTACATTGCTCAGCACCGCTGTAGATGAACCTGCGAGGCCGAATGCGTGGTCTGTCGCGTTGCCATTACCAAAGATGAGACAAAATTCACCGTCACGAACTTCCACAGTAGCGGTGTTGATGCAGGCGACGCTTAACTCGCGTCGACCAATATAGCTTTCTCCATGGTTTTTGTAGGTAGAACCATCATAAAACACCATGTCACCAATGGTCACCGTGCCACAAGAGCCATTATTGCCCCTTCCAATACAATCTTTAGCACTTTCATAAGTAGTGCCTGTCGTTGCGTTTACACGTGTTACGCCGCTGGTAATCGTGATGTTGCCGCAAGAACCGCTAAAGCCACTACCGATGCCTGGAGCACCATAACCACCTGTGGCAGTGATAATACCTCCTTGTATCTCAATGTCGCCACAGGAGCCGGTAACATATCCACCAATGGCTGCACACCTGTCTGCACCTTGGGCAATTAGCTTGCCCGTGAATTGGTACCAGTCTATGTCGCTTTGAATGGTAAGCTTTTTGCCAGAGCCTACCCAGAGGGCAGGATAACCATAAGGTGCTTCGCCTGAGCTGGTTAGTTTGTTTACTGTATTGTATTTCAGGATAATGGTGGCTGAACCTTCGCACTTAACGCAGTAGTCCCGATAATTACTGATGTTCACATTGCTCAGCGCCACTGTGGCACCGTCTCCGATGGTGATTTTATTTCCCGTTACTGGGAAAGTATCCTCGACTTTAGTACCCATGACGTTATAGTATTTACCGTCAGGAACATTCACTGCACCGTTGTTGATATAAGCGATGTTTAACTCGTTTTGACCAATATAGTCCGCACCGTAATTCTGGTAGGCAGAGCCATCCCAATATTCAACACCGCCAATGGTCACCTTACCACAAGTATTATAGCCCTTTCCAATGCAGTGGGCAGCACCAGAACCTTTCGTAGCGCTCACGCATTTCACGCTGCTGGCAATCGTGATGTTGCCGCAAGAACGATCCCAGGTACTACCGATGCCGGCAGAATAAGAGCCACCCTTGGCTTCAATGGTACCGCCCTCAATGACGATGTCGCCACAACTAGCAGTGCCACCGCCACCGGCATCACTAACTGCACCAATACCCGCACTTTTTTCTCCGCTTTGGGCTTTCAACGTACCCGTGCCTTGAATGGTGAGCGTTGTGCCTGTGACGCCAGGTCGTAGAGCAGTAGAATAGTTTCCCGTGCAGGTCAGTGTGTTTGTGGTTCCCTCGGCCAGGATAATGGTGGCTGAGCCTGAACACTGAATGCAATGACTGTTTGCACCACCATTGCTGATGGTCACGCCGCTCAACGTCACCGTGGCACCGTCGGCAATCATTACCCTATAGGTATTGGTAGAACCTGTCAGCACGTCGCCGTCATTTGCTACCACGTCAGCAGTCACCTGACTAAGGTCGATGGTATCTGCCCACGCCCCCTGTGCAACCGTGCACAGCAGGGCAAACATGAATAATACTTTCTTTTCCATGTGTTCTATATTTTAATTGTTGCCGCCGAGGGAGTCGAACCTTCAGCGGCAAGTAATATTGGCAATTACTATTTATTTTTCCTTCGTTTGATTAGTGAGATTCCCGTTGGCATCAATATATATAACGAGCCTGGGGTCATTATTCCTCTTCCTTGCAAATTCAGACAGTGAAGTGCCTGCGGGATTATCATAATATGGAATACCTTTTTCACAATCAACATTATGAATAACAGTGTTATCGCTCCTCATGGCCATGACATCAAGTCTCCTCTGGACATTAAAATCAAAAGCCTCGGTAACTACCTTGTCCTCCAAAGGAGTAACTACTGTATATAACTGTACCGTGCAAGGCAGTTTGCTAACGGGAATTTCGACGGTCTTGGTGTACGACGGACTGCTCATGGTCTCTACGAAACCATTTCCATCAGCATCGGTACCATATACGTTTACCTTAAACAGTCCAAGCGTGGCAGCATCGGATGTAACGGTGTACGTCACGGCAGCCTTGGTAAACTCCGCTTTCTTAGGCTCGTCGTTGTGGTCGTCCTTGCTGCAAGATGTGAACATTGTTGTTGTCATGAGGGCAGCAAAGAGAACAGCTGCCATTGAAATCAAACTTTTATTCATACTTTTATAAAATATTTGATTAAAAAATATTGAGATATTACTAATTCATGAAGGGTTTACTTACACTTGATGTCCTTGAACTGCCATACGCTGGAGGGGACAATGAAGTCGAACTCTGTCGCATTGTCGGGCAGGGGCTGGAAGATCAAGGCGAAGCGCAGCTTCTGGTAGGGCCAGGGGATCTTGGTGGTTGCAGGGGCCACGGTGATGTTCTCTACACCAGTCAGCTCCAGTTTGCCGCCTTTATTACCCTTGATATAGCCTTTTCCCTTGATATACCAGCCTTCATTCATTCTACTGGCCTCGCATTCCATCTCCAGTCTTGTCTCCGTATCTGAGCAGGCCACGCGTACAATCTTTGTGTTGGTGACCTTCTTGTTGACATACACTGGGTTCTCGCGGACATATCGATATTTAGAATAGTCGGCCAAGATGGTCTTGGCATTGTTCAGGATACTGGGGCCGTCTTCCGTGCGACCTGCCTTCACATAAAGGTCGCTGATCTTACGGGAAATCTGACGCTGGTCGGAATATCCATAGTTACAATTCAACTTGGCTACCTCCTCATACTTATTGAGGGCATCCTCCCATTTCTCCTGGTGTTCGAAGTCCTTAGCCTCTTCCATGGCATCCTTGAAGCTCTGTTCGTATTCCGCCTTCTCACGGGCATGGATTTCCATCTGCTTCTTGCGCTCGGCGGATTCTATACTATGATTGATAGCACCGAATACACCACTGATAGCTGTTTGAGTGTCATAATGAGTCCACTGTGCCTGGGCCGGCATGAATGTCACCAGTCCCAATGCAAATAAAAATAAGTTCTTTTTCATAATATTTTTAGAAATCGTTGTTAAAATTTTCTTCAAAGGTACTCAAAAAAAGTAAAACTTGCAAGGTCAAAATCGTCGCGAGCGAAGATTTTGCATTAGCTGAGACATTTTTGCATTAACTGAGAGTTGCCGCGTCTCCAAATACATTATTTTTCTGAAAACTCGCCCCATTTCACTGAAAAAGTAGTAATTTTGCACGCATAAAACTAGGATATGCCTGAACAGATAACTCCATTGTCGGTACTATATCTCCTGCTCCACGGCGCAGGAATTGCCGTGGGCACCGTGCTGTGCCTCTACCTGCTGCTGTGTCGGGGCAAAGCTATCGCTCCAGACATCACACCGCCCGCACGACTGCGCCGCTGGGCAGCGGCATTATTCGGTGTCATGGCCCTGGCCCACGTCTGGTGGATACTGTTCTACACGTACTCGGACAACACCCGCTCTGTGATCTATGGGCTGCTCGTCGCTATCGACTGCACGGCGCTGCCCCCCGTCTTCGTTGGCACACTGCTGAACATGCTGCAGGACCGACGACGACCGCTGTGGCCCATCTTTATCGTCATGACGCCCTGTGCGGTAATCGCAGTGCTGCAGACAGCCTTGCCCGACATCGACCTCACGACCCCTAACATGGTCTATGGACTGGTCATCGCCGTGGCCTTTATTATATATATGGTGGTGGCAGTGAGACAATATGGACGGTGGCTGCGCGACAACTACGCCGACCTGGAGCACAAGGAGGTGTGGCTCAGCCTTACGCTGCTCATCGGCCTCATGATACTGCTCATGAGCTTTGAATATACCGACAACTACGTGATGTCCACCATCGCCCACCTCATCGGCTTCCCGCTGGCGGGCCTCCTGCTGTGGCGCGTGGAAACATTAAACGAGCTGAGTACCGGCAATTCTACCGTTGAAACTAACCACACCCCTCTTCTTTTGAGAGGAGAATTGAGTGAGGCTTCCAATATAGCCCTTCTGCTGGAGAAACACTGCGAGGATACGCAACTTTACCTGCAGCAAGACCTGACCCTGACGCAACTCTCGGCAGCCGTCGGCGTGAACCGCACCTATCTCGGCCAGTATTTCGCCAGTCAAGGCATGAACTACTATGCATACATCCACGACCTTCGCGTCCGTCACTTCGTAGCCCGCTACCGCGAGCTTGCCGCTGCACATAAGCCTATCGTCGCACAGCAACTGGCCCAGGAGAGCGGCTACCACAGCTACAGCACCTTCAGCACCGCCTTCAAGCAGCGCATGCACAAGAGCGTCGCCGCCTGGATGCGCGAAGAGGGATGAGTATCCCATCACAATGAAAACTCGGGAATCCTCTTTTTGGGGCTTTTTTACCTATTTAATATTAAAAATGTAGGAAAATCAGACCATATTATCCCAATTCTCGTACATAATTGTAAATGAGTGTTTTACAAATAGTTAGTATTAGATATTCCTAGTTGTTCGTACCCTTTTAGATACTACAAGCGCATGATAGCAGCCTAACCTCACACGGGGACAGTCCCCGTGTGAGTCCGGAAGGGAAAGTGTACGAGTGTATGTGTACGAGTGTACGTTTTGCCATTTTTTTAGTGGAAAAGTAGAACTTCCACATTGACTAAGAGAAAAGGGAAATTGAATGTTAATATTATTAACATATATATAATATATATTATATATAATATATATTATATATATGTTCTTTTCGTCTTTGCATTTTTAAAATCACCAAAACGTACACTCGTACACATACACTCGTACACTTTTGAGACTCTACAGAAAACATGAAGTATTTTTACATTTCGTGTAATTAGAATAAAACACCACATAGGCGGTATTAAGGATAAAAATTGCGAGACTTAAATCTAAAAATTGCTAGCATTAATCCTCGCAATATTTTTCATTAACAGACAATTTTGAAGCATAATCAGACTACACGGAAAAGATTTTACAAAAAACTGTATCAAGAGGGCAGACCACCGGATACACGAGCATTGGTACGTAAAAAAAAATGCCCGGTTGATGTTCTAATTATCAGATTTTTATTATCTTTGCATGCAAAACGTATGCAGAGCGGTTACTAATATGCCGTTTCTGCCAGACAAGCAACAATAAAGATGGAATTATTCGGGCAATCATCCACAGAAATGATACTGTTTTTCATCCTCTACGGCGTGTCGGGCGTAGTGCCACTCATGGCGGCCTTCTACCTGCTGTTGCGCCGAGGCAATGCTATCGCGCCGGGCATCAAGCCGCCAGTGCGGTTGCGCCGCTGGACGGCATCGTTCTTTGCCGTAGCAACATTGGGGCATGTGTGGTGGCTACTGTTCTACATCTATTCCGGCGACCTGCAGTCCGTGGCCTATCTGGTGATTGTCATGCTCGACTGTGTGTTGATGTTCACCACCTTCGCCGGCACGTTGCTGGCTATGCTTCAGGACCGTCGGCGGTCGGTGAGGCCCGCTCTGATGGCCATGATTCTGTTCGTAGTACTATGGGGAGCGTACATAGCCTATCCCAGTAAACTGATTGAGCAGATAGTAAGTGTATATCTCCTGTTGCTCGGATTGGCCTTTACCGGATATATGGTGGTGTCCATCAGACAGTACGGGCGGTGGTTGAACGACAACTATGCCGACCTGGAGAACAAGAAGGTATGGCTGTTCCAGGCCGTGGCACTTGGCAGTATGCTGTTGTTTGTCCTCTATGCACTTGCCACAGACATAGTCTTCATCTGGCTCTTACATATCATCGCACTCGTGCTTGTGGGCCTCCTGCTTTGGCGCGTGGAGACGCTGCCGCAACTGGAAAGCACATCAACAGAAGCTTCGCGAACTGCATCGGATCCAGAGCTGGCGACACAAGAGACAGAGTCGTCTAATCCCTCACCTCTCATCTCAAACATCGACCTCGTCCAGATCGAACAACTGCTCAAAGAACATTGCGTGGGCACACAACTTTACCTGAAGCACGACCTCACCGTGCAACAGCTGGCCCAGGCTATTGGCACCAACCGATTCTATCTCAGCCAGTATTTTTCGCGTCAGGGCATCACTTACAACACCTACATCAATAATCTGCGCATCGACCATTTCTTCGCCCGCTACGAAGAACTTGCCGCTGCCGGACAACCCATCGTTGCCCAGCAACTGGCCAGAGAAAGTGGCTATCGCAGCTATAGCACCTTCGGCCTAGCCTTCAAGCAGCGCACGGACCAGACCGTCACCACCTGGATGCGTCAAGCGGAACAATAATCATTTAACATGCAGTTGTATTTCGAGTATGCCCGCGTCAACGACCGCTCGGTGGACAGGAAAGACTATAACATATTGGACGTTCAATTGAACTTCCGCTTCTGACAGACTTTCAAAATAAGCAATAATTGTTTTAAAATTAGCAAAATCTTTCGATTCTGGCATTTTAGATTTGAAAGTTTGGAGATTTGTATTATCTTTGCAGAAAATAAAAACCTACGAAATTCTAACAATAATAAATAAAACAATGAAAATGAAACCAATCAAATGTACTTTGATGCTCGGAACGCTATTCGGGCTGGTGGCATGCAACATTGACATGCCCCAAGAGACACAATCGTCGTTTGAAACTATGACAGTGAAGAAATCAGACATTGAGCTTCCTTACAAGTTCAGTGCCAGGATGAAAGGTCAGAACGACGTAACGGTAACACCACAGGTCAGTGGTCAGTTGATGAAGATTTGCGTGGCAGAGGGTCAGCAGGTGAAGAAGGGGCAGACGCTCTTTATTATTGACTCGCGCAACGCGCAACTTGAACTGGAGGCTGCACAGGCCAACTTGCAGGCAGCGCTGGCTCAGGAGAACTCTGCCAAACTGGAGTTCGAGTCTAACAAGAACCTGTTCGAGAAGAAAATTGTGAGCAGCTACATGTTGAACAACTCGGAGAACTCGTACAAGCAGGCACAGGCTGCTGTGGCTCAGGCTCGTGCAGCGGTGAACCGTGCGAAGGTGAACCTTGGTTTCTGCACCATCACGGCAACGGTACCTGGCGTCATCGGCGAGATTCCTGTGCGCCCTGGCGACCAGGTGTCCCCCATGACCCAGCTGACCATGCTGAGCGGCAATACGACGATGTATGCGGAGTTCTCGGTGACGGAAGCCATCGTAGAAAACATGGTGAAGGAGGGTATGAAAGCATCGGAAGTGGAAAAGTATATTAGCCAATTGCCCGATGCCACGTTTATCATGAAGAACGGTACGGAGTATCCACATAAGGGTCGCGTGGTTAGCATGACGGGTGTTGTGAACGCATCGACGGGTTCGCTGACCAGCAAGGTGTCATTCCCCAATCCTGAAGGTCATCTGTACTCTGGCATCCAGGGTACAGTGGTGATGAACTTCGCCGAGAAGGATGTGATTATCGTTCCGCAGTATGCCGTAGTGCGCCTGCAGGACAAGGCACAGGTGTATAAGGTACAGTCCGACAGCACCGCTACCGCCGTCGACGTGACGACAGCAGACACTGGTAACGGTAAGGACTTCATCATCACCAGTGGCTTGAACGTGGGCGACAAGATTGTGACCATTGGTGCCAATAACGTTACAGAGGGACAGAAGGTGCTGTTCCCAGAGGAAGTAAAGAGTGAAAAGTAATTTCGTAATAACGTAATACCGATATTTCGAAATATGAAGAACAATATTTTCATCAATAAATACGTGATGGCATGTGCCATCTCGATTGTGATAGCGTTGGTTGGCTATCTCTCGATGAGCTCACTGCCTGTAGAGCAATATCCTGACATAGCTCCGCCTACTGTGATGGTCACTACCAGCTACTCTGGTGCTGACGAGAACACGGTGATGAAGTCGGTTATCCAGCCACTCGAAGAGGCCATCAATGGTGTGCCCGATATGACCTACATGTCCTCGAAGGCATCGTCTAACGGTGATGCAGAGATTACCGTCTATTTCAAGCAGGGCACCGATCCTGACATGGCAACGGTGAACGTGCAGAACCGCGTCACCCGTACACAGGCTCTGCTGCCTGCCGATGTGAACAAAATTGGTGTGACGGTGCAGAAACGCCAGAACAACATCTTGCAAATCTTCGCTGTAAAGAGTGCCGACGGTAAGTACGACGAGGACTTTGTGTCGAACTATGTGGACATCAATGTGAAGCCGCGTCTGATGCGTATCACCGGTGTGGGTAATGTGCAGAGTATGGGTAACACCTATGCCCTGCGTATCTGGCTGAAGCCCGACGTGATGGCTCAGTACGGTCTGACCCCTAACGACATTTTCGCAGCCATCGGTGGACAGAGCTTCGTGGCAGCTGTAGGTTCCCTGGGCGAGCAGTCGAAGAACTCGTACCAGTACTCGATGCAGTACAAGGGTACGCTGAAGAGCGTTGAGGAGTTCAACGACATCGTATTGCGCACCAGCGGTGGCGGCATGCTGCACCTGAGCGATGTGGCAGAAGTGAAGATTGGTGCCATGAGTTACAACTTCACGTCAAACATTCAGGACAAGCCTGGTGCTATGTTCATGGTGTTTGCGGCACCGGGTGCCAACGCCACTCAGGTAAATGCCAGCATCAACAAGACATTTGAAGAGCTGAAGTCAACGATGCCTGCCGGACTGGAATTCGTCACCCTCATGACCAGCGATGACTTTCTGTTCGCTGCCATCCACAACGTGGTCGAGACGCTGGTCATCGCCATCATCCTCGTGGTACTCGTTGTGTTCTTCTTCCTGCAGAACTTCAAGGCCACCATCATCCCTTCTATCTCGATTATCGTATCGCTGCTAGGAACCTTTGCCATCGTGTCGCTGGCAGGTTTCTCGCTCAACATCCTGACGCTGTTTGCACTGGTGCTGGCCATCGGTACGGTGGTGGATGATGCCATCGTGGTGGTCGAGGCTGTCATGGCAAAGATGGAGGGCGGTATCAGCGATGCCCGTGAAGCTACGCGTCAGGCCATGAGCGAGGTGTCGGTAGCCGTCGTATCGTGTACCTTGGTATTCATGGCCGTGTTCATCCCCGTGATGTTCATGCCGGGTACGTCAGGCACATTCTTCACCCAGTTTGGTGTCACCATCGCCTCTTCCGTCGGTCTTTCGTGCGTCTCGGCCCTGACGCTGTGTCCTGCTCTCTGCGCCATCATGATGCGTATGAAAGAAGGTAAGCAGGAAGGCAAGGGCCTGACCTACTACACGAAGAAGGCCTACAACGTGAGCTATAATGCCATCTACAACAAATACAGCAAGGCCGTACAGAAGTTCATCAAGCGCCCCCTCATGGCATGGAGCCTGCTGGCTCTGGCCGCCGTACTGCTGGTATTCTTCATGAAAAGCCTGCCTTCAGGTCTTGTGCCACAAGAAGACCAGGGCGTGTTCCTGGCTGAGTTGCAAGCACCGGAAGGTTCCACGCTGCAGCAGACCCGTGAGATGGTAAAGCAGGTGGAGACGAAAGTGAAGCAGATTCCCGAACTGGAGAGTTTTGCTGTCGCCTGCGGTTATGGTATGTTGTCTGGTGCCGGTTCTAACTACGCTACGCTGGTTGTTCGTCTGAAGAACTGGGAGGAGCGTCCGGGTATGAACCACTTGCTGACCCTTGTCATGTACCGTTTCTACTTCGCCTGTCAGGAGATCAAGGACGTAAGGGTACTGCCCTTCGAGATGCCGCAGATTCCCGGCTATGGTACGAGTAACAGTGTAAGTCTCGTCGTGGAAGATCCCACTGATGGTAATCTGTCGGAGTTCGCCAAGCAGACAGAGCACTTCCTGACCAAACTATCTGAGCGTCCTGAGATTGCCTCCGCCTCATCAACCTACTCGGAGCGCTTCCCGAAGTATCAGGTTGATGTCGATGCTGCCCAGTGCGACCGCGCTGGTGTGACACCTGAAGTCGTTCTCAATACCCTCGGCATCTACTGCGGTGGTGCATATATCGGCAACTTCAACCAGTTTGGTAAGGTCTATCGCATCATGGCGGCGGCCTCGCCCGAATACCGCCTCGACCCGCAGTCGCTGCATAATATCTTTGTTCAGGTAGGTAACGGCAAGATGGCGCCTATCGCCGAGTTCGTAACACTGAAGGAGATTGTTGGTCCTGCCAACATTGAGCACTTCAACCTGTTCCAGAGCATTAGCTGCTATATTTCGTCTAATGGCGGCTATACCGAGGGCGATGTCCACAAGGTTATCGCCGAGGTATTCAAGGAGGAGATGCCCAACACGGCCACTTACGAGTACAGCGGCATGTCGCGTGAGTTGGAGGAGGCTGCCGGCTCCAATGCCACCTCCATCATCTACGTCATCTGCGCCATTCTGATTTACCTCATCCTGGCTTCGCTGTACAACTCGTGGTTCACACCATGGGCTGTGCTGTTCAGCGTGCCGTTCGGACTGATGGGTGCCTTCGTGTTTGCCTATTTCGGCAACCTGCTACAACTGCCGGGCATGGATAATAACATATATCTGCAGACGGGTGTCATCATGCTCATCGGTTTGTTGGCTAAGACGGCCATTCTGATTACTGAGTTCGCCTCTGAGCGTCGCGCCCAGGGCTTGAGTATCGTCGATGCAGCCTTCGAGGCTTGTAAAGAGCGTTTGCGCCCGATCTTAATGACTGTGGCCACGATGATTATCGGTATGATACCGCTCGTTATCGAGGGTGGTGCCGGTGCCAATGGTAATCGTGCTCTCGCCCTTGGCGTCATCGGCGGTATGAGCATCGGTACTGTGGCTCTTCTCTTTGTAGTGCCCGCCTTCTTCATCGTGTTCCAGAAACTGCACGAGCGTTTCCAGGGACAAGTGAAGAATTGACAATTGAGAATTGATAATTGATAATTGAAAATTATGAAAATCAAGAATATCATCACACTTGCAGCCGTGAGCCTGATGCTCACGGGCTGCGGTATATATAATAAGTATGAGCAGAAGACGGAAACGCCCGCCGATGCCTTTGGTACAGACATGAACATCAAGGCAGCCACGGGGGAAACATCTATTGCCCAGATGTCGTGGCGTGAGTTCTTCACCGACCCGCTGCTCCAGCAACTCATCGAGCAGGCGCTGGCCAACAATACCGACCTGAACACTGCCCGTATCGCAGTGGAGAAGAGCGAGGCGGGGCTTAAGGCCGCCAGACTGGCCTATCTGCCGTCACTCTATTTCTCGCCACAGGGCACACTGGCCAAGTTCGACAATAACCCCTGGTCAAAGACCTACAACCTGCCACTGCAGCTGTCAATGGACATTGACGTATTCGGTTCTATCACCAGCAAGAAACGTGCAGCCAAAGCCGTACTCCTACAGGCTCAGATGCAACAGGAGGCTGTACGTGCCAACCTCATCTCGACCACTGCCCAGCAGTACTTCCTGCTACAGGTGCTCGACCGTCAGCTGGAAATCCTCACACAGACTGAAAGTCTCTGGAATGAGTCACTTGAGACTGAAAAGTCACTCTGGGAAAACGGCAAGGCCTATAGCACCGCCGTCAACCAGATGGAGGCATCTTACCTGAACGTAAAGACGCAGATAGCCGATACCCGTCGTAACATCCAATCCGTTGAGAACGCCATCTGCCGTCTGCTGGCCATCAGCCCGCAACATATCAGTCGCCAGAAGTGGGGCAACTCCATCCTGCATCATGCAGAGGCACAGGGCGATGACGATCAGAAGATGTTTGACACCAAGTACCTGCATCTTGGCGTGCCTGCCATGATGCTCGAGAACCGTCCTGACATCCGCATGGCCAACCACGCTATGGAGGAGGCTTTCTACAACACGCAGGCCGCCCGTTCCGCTTTCTTCCCGGGTATTACACTGACGGGATCGGCAGGCTGGACTAACTCGGCTGGCGGTGTGGTTATTGACCCTGGAAAGCTGTTGCTCACAGCCATCGGCTCGCTCACACAGCCCATCTTCGCCCGCGGCAAGATTGTTGCCAATTACAAGATATCCAAGCTCACAGAAGAGGATTTGCAGAAGAAATATGTGCAGATGGTCATTGACGCTGGCAATCAGGTGAATGAGGCGATGGCCGACTGTCAGGTGGCCCGTGAGAAACATGGCTACTACCACCGTCAGGTGGAGGTGCTGCGTGAGGCATATACAGGCACCCATGAACTGATGGACAATGGTAAGGCTAGTTACCTCGAAGTGCTCACCGCCCAGGAGAGCCTGCTTAACGCTCAGCTCGGCGAGGCCATGAACATGTACGATGCTGCCGAGGCCGTCATCGCCCTCTACATTGCACTCGGTGGCGGTACGAAGTAAGATTTAAGCAGGGACAATTATGGTACAGGATCTATATATTTTGATGATCACAGCTGCTGTGGTCAGTATTATTTTTAAGTTTCTGAAGCAGCCGGTAGTGCTGGGTTATATCGTGGCTGGTGTGCTGGTAGGTCCTTACCTGTTCGGCGAGACCCTTGTGAATGCTGACAATGTCAAGGTCTGGGGCGACATCGGTGTGCTGTTCGTATTGTTCTGCATCGGCCTGGAGTTCCGCCTGAAGAACCTCATCAGCAGCGGCAAGATTGCGGCAGTAGGTGCACTGACCATCATCTTGGGTATGATGGCGATGGGCTACTGGGTGGGACAGGATGCCAAACTGGATATGATCAACTCGCTGTTCCTGGCGGGCATGCTTTGTATGTCGAGCACCACCATCGTGATGAAGGTCATTGATGAGGCAGGTATGAAAAAGGAGCGTTTCGTCAAGGGCGCTACCAGCATCCTGATAGTGGAGGATGTAGTTGCAGTGGTGCTGATGGTGCTGCTCTCCAGTATCGCCATCCGACATCAGTTCGAAGGCGCTGAACTGCTCAACAAGGTGTTTGTGCTGGCCCTCACGCTCACGGCATGGTTCGTCACCGGCATCCTGATTATTCCTACACTGCTACGCCTCGTAAAGAAACATCTGAACGACGAGACGCTGATCATCCTCGCCTTGGGCCTGTGTTTGGGTATGGTGCTGACGGCCGAGGAAGCCGGCTTCAGCAGTGCGCTCGGTGCTTTTGTGATGGGTTCCATCCTCGCCGAGACAGTGGAGTCGCATCGTATCGAAAAGCTGATGACGCCGCTGAAGAATGTCTTTGCTGCCATCTTCTTCATCTCCGTGGGCATGCTGATTAACCCTTCCTCATTGGTGGATTATTGGTATAGCATCCTCTGGGTCAGCCTGGTGGTCATTGTCGGCATGATTCTTTTCGCCACCTTGGGTTGCTGGTGGGGTGGCGCTACGATGCGCGACTCCATGCTGACCAGCTTCTCGTTTGTGCAGATAGGTGAGTTTTCGTTTATCATCGCCTCACTGGGTACCAGCTTGGGGGTTCTCAATCCTATCATCTATCCTATCATCGTGGCATCCAGCGTGGTGACCACCTTCCTCACGCCTTATATTATGAAGGCTGCGCTTCCCTGCTATAACTTCCTCTACAACCACGCCTCGAGCAGCCTACGCGCTAAGATTGACAGTCGTGAGCAGCGTGTCGCAGAAACAGAGACGGCAACGTCATCCGGCGATACAAACTCATTTGCAGAAAAGGTTCGCCATACCGTCAGGAACACCTTCATCACGAAGCGTCTTGTCAATCTGTTTATCAAGAACATGAGTGCTCATGACGAAAACGCGCGACAAAATTGATACCCCCTATTCCACAACATAAGATTCTATGATTGGAACAAAAGGTAAAAATGCCCAACTGCTGACTCCTGAAGAGAAAACAAAGATTGAAAGCTACTGCAAGGAAGGAGCGGTAGAGGACTGGGAGCCGGACAGCCGACTGTTCAGCCATAGCTGGTTCATTGACGGTGCCATCCTCATTATCCTCACCATCTGCGGCAGCTTGACAGCCCATGCCCAGGAGCATGGAGAGAAGGGCACGGCAGAAAAACCGGCTACTATTGAGGTGCCACAGTGGGTCAAGAACATCAAGTTGAGCGGCTTTGCCATGGTGCAGTATCAGACAACATACGAGGACGAGTACGAGGAAGACGACAACGAGACCAGCACGTTCAACCTGCGTTTTATGCGCCTGACACTCGACGGCAAGATTGGCGACTTCGACTGGCGCACCCAGATACAGGGAACCAACGTCCGTGGAGCAGGCGAGCCTACGGTGCAGTTGCTGGACCTGTATGCCGAATGGACACGCTACAAGGCGTTCCGCGTCCGCGCCGGACAGTTCCAGCGCCCCTTCAGTTTCGAGAGCACGATACACCCCATCTCTCAGGGATTCTTCGACCTGGCCGACGTCATCAAGCAGCTGACGGGCTTTGGCGACCGTGCGGGCGAGAAATCGTCGGCAGGCCGCGACATCGGTGTGCAGGTGCAGGGTGACATCCTACCCAACAGTGCTGGTCGTGCGCTGCTGCACTACCAAGTGGGCCTGTTCAATGGCGAGGGCATCAACCGCAAAGACAAGAACAACCACAAGGACTTGGCCGCGAGCGTCTGGGTGATGCCTATTGAGGGATTGCGCTTAGGCGTATCCGGGTGGACGGGCAGTCATGGCGGCATGATCGTGACCGACGATGCGGGTAGAACAACCGAGGGTGACGTGCCGCTGAACCGCTACTGCCTCTCGGCCGAATACGACAAGGACGACTACACCTTCCGCGCCGAATACATCCACTCGCAAGGATGGGGCACGGGTGTCATAGGCAGCCGTACCGTGGACTACAGCCTTGGCGACAAGGCCGACGGATGGTATGTGCTGGGCATCGTGCCGGTCATCAAGAAGAAGCTGCAAGTCAAGGCGCGCTACCAGACCTATCGTGAATCGAAGGAGTGGGGCTCGTCAAAGAATCTCTTCGAGGTGGGCGCCAACTATTTCTTCAGCAAGAACATGCAGTTGAATTTCGAGTATGCCCGCGTCAACGACCGCACGATAGACAGGAAAGACTATAACATATTGGACGTTCAACTGAACTTCCGTTTCTGACAGACGAAAAGCGAGTTTTCGTCTGCTTTCGCTTACCCGCGACTTTCAAAATATGCAATAATTGTTTCAAAATAAGCAAAAACTGCTTATGAGGGTCTTTTTTTCTTTGTAATTTAAGATTAAATTGCTATTTTTGCAAACAAGATTTTAAACTAAAACAATTATATCTAAAACAATAATTAACAAGATTAAGATTATGAAGAAAATGACAAAACAGCTACTAGTAGCTGCCGTGGCTTTATCAGCCCTTACAGCTTGTTCAGACTCTAATTTCAGTGAGTTGGAGTCTGTCGTTATGGAACCATCTGACCTCCGCGCCATGAATACCGCGGTGCTGACTGATGCCAGTGGTCAGGAAATGACATCGGTGTCTTCCAATTTTGGCACCTACTATCTGGACATAAAGTCCGATGGAATGTGGTATATTGAGACTGACAACAACATGGAATTCACTCCTTCCAGAATGTATGGTAGCGGTAGCATGCGCGTACCAGTGTATATTGGTAACAACTGGGCACAGGCACGTCAGCTGACTTACAAGGTCAACTTCTTCGACGTAAACGGAAAGCCCATTCAGTCAGTTACCCGTGGCACCGGTGACGGTTCATCGACGCTGTCGCAGGATGCACTGCTAAGTCTTGACAGATTCAAGAAGGTGGTTAACTCCAACGTCTTTGTCGGCTACGGTTTCGATGCCACGAAGAATCCTGTTCCAGAACTGTGTACTGGCATTCAGATTTTCGAAATGGAGAAGCTCAACGATGTTGATACGCTTGTCAAGCACGGCTTTGTACCACAGACACAGGAGGAGTACTACCATCATACCAGCGACAGTATGATGGACAAGCTGGTTGCCGTAAAGGGTGATTTTGGCGGTAACTTCGGTGCTGTCAAACTGGGTCCGAGTGCCGACGTGAACGTCAACCGCGTATCACAAAAAGGACAGACTGTCGTACAAAAGATGCTGAGACGATCGATGTACAGCCGTGAACTCGCATGGGAAAAGGCTTGGTTTAACCAGGATAACTACACCCACGGCTACCAGTATTACAAGAATCTTTTCCTCACTCAGTTCAAGGATGCCAATGGGGATAAAGCCAAGCAGAAGGCCGCTGCTGACGATTTCTTCAGAATCGTAGGAACCCATGTCATTACAAAATGTCTTTTAGGTTGCGAACTCAACTACCGTATGACTATTGACTCTAAGAAGGTCTATAAGAGCACTGATGTGCAGGCTGCTCTCGACTTCAAGTGGCAGCAACAGATCAAGGACACCGCTGCGCTTGACTCAGCTGCCAAGGCCAAGATGGTAGAACTGATGAAGGACAGCACCAAATTGAAAAACGTCTTCTTCAGCGGCAAGGTACAGGTGACCGATGCTCAGTTTGATGCTGCTTCCTCTACCAAGGCAAAGGTGAAGGCTCGCGGTAATGATATCCAGCTGGTGAACATCCTGGCCACCGGCGGTTCACTCAATTGTGACGACCTCGCTAAGTGGATGCTCGGTGCAGAGCCTGAAAAGGCTACAATGACAGGCATGCAGGTACATCCTATCTACGACATCTTCGACGGTTCTGTCTCTGGCAGCAATGAGGCTCTGGCCCGCGCATATCTTAAGGATTATATTGACAAGAGCTTCTCTCTTGATGAGAATAAATACGGGAACGAGCTTAAAATAGACTTAAGTGACCTTAAATGATGAACAGAAACATATCCTACTCGGCGTTGGTGCTTGCAGCCGCTCTCGTGGCTGCATGCTCCAGCAGCGAAGACATGACAGACAACGGGATGGTCGGTGACAAGAGCAGCAATGCTCCCTTTACCATCCTCGGGTCTCCTGCGGGTAGCGTCGTGAATACCGATGCGTCCTACGGGGAGTACACTGCCTATATCAACGTGCCGGGCAAGTGGTCTGTGGCAACATTGAAGGGACTGGCGAACGTGTATCCGTCATCAGGCGAAGGCCCTACTACGGCCATCGTTCAGGTGGGTGAGAACTGGGGTGCCACGCGCGAGAATGTGCTGACGCTCACCACCCAGGGGACAACCACTCGGGCTGCTGGTGAGAATGAGAACAATTACAAGCTGTCTGTTGTCCAGTCGGGCAATCCCTCACTGGACTCCATCTCGACGGTGTTCTCGGCTAACAAAGGTGCCGGCTACAGCTATATGCCCGGCGGCGAATATTGCGACGGAGCGCTGATCCAGCTGTTCAACCTGGTCACGCTCGACAGCATACAGCAGGCTACGGGAGTCAGGCTGATTTCCGATGACATCTTCCCCACGACCGAACAGGAATACATCACCGCCGACAGCGAGTCGGGTCTCACGAAGGGACTGACTGTCAATGCCTCGGCAGGCATGAACTACGGTTCGGTGAAGAGCAAGGGCAGCGGCAGCGGTAGCGTCAGTGTCGGCGTAGGAAAAGGCCATGAGGAGAAATCCAAGAGCAAGTATGCGCTCAAGCGTCTGAAGACTACCCAGTTCACGCGCGAGATTCATTATATGAACGTGATGGCTCTGTTGAAGCAAGCCACCACGCGTGAAGAGAAACGGAAGTTGCTGTCGCCGGGATTCCTCTCCGTTCAGGAGACGTTTGCCAAGGACATCGCTGCTGCGAAAGGTAATACGGCGAAACAGAATGACCTCTGTGACAAGTTCGTGAGCGAGATTGGTCCTTGCTTTATCAACAAGTCGGTCATGGGTGTGGTGCTCGACTATCAGATTAGCGTTGATAGCACCGCACTGCGAGACAACTTAGGTGTCGAAGTGGCACTTGAAGTCAGCTTCCAGAAGAATATCAAAGCTTCTGGCGGTGGAACGATTGACATCGGCGTGTCCAAAGAAGCTACCGACCTGCAGAACAAGACCACTTCCACCGTCAAGGTGCGCGGCGGCGATGTCAGTAAGGTGTGCATCCTTGTCACTGGCGGCCAGCTGAATGACAGCGATGTCACCGCCTGGCAGACCAGCTGTACCCCCACGCGTGCCGTCATGGTCGACATGTCGCTGATTCCCATCTATGCCCTCATCACGAACGACTATGCCCGTGAAGTGCTGGCTGACTACTTCAATTTGAAATTGAAAAATTGAAAAATTAAAATGATGAATCGTTTATACTATCTGCTCCTTCTTGTCGGTGTGCTGGCGGTGGTTTCCTGCAGTCAGGGCGACCCATTGTCGGACGAAGAATACTATGCTCTTTATGGCATGAACAGAAGGGAATCCAACGGAAACGGACAACCGACAGCGACCTACGTGTCGCGGCTCCTGGCCCCTCCGGGCTTCGAACGTGGTGTGGGCTATGCCTATGCCACTGGTGCCGAATATCTGGAAGGCGTGACGTTCAACATCTTCAACCTCAACTATCTGGACTCCATCCAGTATGTCAAGGGGCTGAACTTCGTCAGCGACGACTACACGCCGTACAGCGAGGAACAGGTTATCACCGGCGAGACACGCAGTGCCGTCTCCAAGCAGCTGGCACTGTCGGCAAGCGTCGGTGTCAACTTCATCGTTGCCGACATCAATGTGTCAGGTAATTACTCCAAGGGTAGCGTGAAGGAGAGCGAGTCGGTGTTTGCCATGAAGCGCACCAAGCGCGTGGCCTACTGCCGTGACCTTCAGTACAAGAATATCATTATGTACTATAAGGAGACGGGCGACAGCATGGTCTTCTCTCCCGGTTTCTATGCTGACTGGAAGAAGCTCGAAGGCAACAACGCCAAGACGGCTGGTGTGAGCAATCAGGATGTCCTGGATTTCGTGAACAAGTGGGGACGTGGCTTCGTGGCACGTTCGTTCATGGGTGGCGTGCTGGAGTATACACTGCAGATCGACAAGTCGTCACTCAGCGAGAACCAGAGTCTCGAGATGGCACTCAATGCCAGTATTGGAATCATCATCGGTGCGGAGGCCTCATCGAGTGTGGGTACCCAGGAGTTCTCGAAAATCTCGCGTGACCGCTACAACCTTGACATCCACGTCCGTGGCGGCAATGTACAGGCTGTCACCGAGGTGTTGTCGGGTGAGACCTCGTCACCGAAGGGTATCAAGGAGTGGTTAGAGAGTGTCAACTTCCCCCCGACGCCAGAGAGTGAGAAACTGAAATTGTGCGCCATGACCGACGTGAAGATTGCATCCATTGCTAACCTCTTCACCGGTAAGGTGCAGGACAGAGTGAACTATATATTGCGTACGTACAATTAAGAGGTAAGAAGTAAGAGGTAAGAAGTAAGAAGGAAGAATGAAGTACACCTTATTATATATAATAGTAGCAGCAGGGCTGATGACCTTGGCATCATGCAGCAGTGACGACGGCATATCCGTAGTCCCCGAGACGCCCCAGGTTGCCAACGCCTCCGCAGGCAATTCAGAACCAGAGTCATGGATAGCCAATGCCTATACCCCTGGCGACCTGCAGCAAGTGGAAGAGGCCATAGGCGCTATCCGTGGTGCGGGCTATACCTACAGAGACAACGAATCATACTGTGTCGGTACTGACATGGAAGTGTTCAACATGCGCAAACTGCGCGATATGGAAAGGAAGTACAATACCACCTATCTGGTGGATGACTACATCCCATACAGCAGCCAGAAGTTCTTCTACAGCGAGGACATCCAGGGTCTGAAGGACTCGCTGGGTCTCGACATCGGTATCGGCTTCTCCGCCGGCGTGTTCTCCGTAGATGTGGATGTGGCCTTCAACAAGAAGAGTTTCTCCACCCAGCAGCGCTATTATTCCATGCTGAGCTTGAAGCAGAGCTACTTCTCGCGCGACCTCAACTACCTGAACCTGCGCGAACAGGTGGTCAATGCCCTGGCCGACTCGCCGGTAGCCAACACCTATCCCAGCATCGATGCTGACTCATTGGCCAAGGTGGTACCCATGTTCAAAGAAGTTTATGCGCCAGGCTTCGCACAGGTGATGCAGCAGTTCATCCGCAAGATCCATGCCGCCCCGACGGCATTTGCTGCCAGCGGCATCTGCCGTGAGTTTATCGACGAGGTAGGTCCCGGTTTCGTCACCCGCTCCGTCTTAGGTTGTTCGTTGGACTATTACAACACGACCACCAAAGATTCCGTGTCCAACTCGCTCGACGTGAAGGTGGCATTGGAGTTGTCTATTCAGATCAAGTTCATCTCCGTCGGCACCAGCATCAGTTCTGAATATCATGACGCCGCCATGCAGTGCAGCCGCAATTCGGAGAGCCACATCATCGCCCGTGGTGGTGACGTGTCGAAGGTAACGGCATTCACCACCGGTCAGAAGGGAACGATAGACACGGAGACACTGAAAGAGTGGCAGGCAACGGTGACACCTCAGGATGCCGCCCTCATCGACATCCGTCTGGTGCCTATCTACGAGGTGATCTACGATCAAAAGACGCGCACCATTCTGCAGAACTATATGAACAAATCACTACGCAACTATGAAGACTAACAAATTTACCCTATACTTATCACTGATCTTATCACTACAACTGGTCTTCGTTTCCTGTTCAGATGACCTGACGGGTGCAGATGCTGACGCCAACGGCAATCTGTTGACGAGAGGTTATTCAGATGAGCAGATACAGATGCAGCGCCTGGGATATGCCTTCAATGCAGCCGGCAATGTGATGGACGACAGCAGCTTTTCCACAAAGCCGATCCTCAGCATCACGCAACTCGAAAAAGCAGAAAAGAAGTATGGACCGATTGTCAGTGCTGAGCGCCGCAATTACACATCGGTGGACATCTTCAGTGGAAGTACGCTTCAGGAAATGGGTAGTGAGGAGACCAAGTACACCATTGACGACAGCGAAGCCATCGGCAGTGGCAAGTATTACCGCAAGAACACCACGTTTGCTAAAATTACGTGGAAACATCATTATAAAGCCCACATGTTCGTCAAGCACATCATGGCTACCAAGACCATTGATGCCGGTTTGCTGCGCTGTCTGAGACTGGACGATCTGAATGATGCTGAAAGCGTGCTGGAAGCCGACTTCCGCAAGGCGGTGGCTGCCCTGGTCAGTAAAGGCGAGGGTGCTATCACCGAGGCTGATGCCACCGAATTTTCCGAAAAATACGGCACGCACCTCGTGGTATCTTCCAACCTGGGTGCCATGATTGAGTTGCAGATGGAAATCAATCGCGACTCCTGCGTGGACAAAGAATATGCGACGCAGCAGGTCAGCGAGGTCGTGCTGGGTAAGCAGGTGACCAAGACCACCAGCTCGAAGGTCATCAAGGAGGTTTCCACCGATACCCTCATGTATGAAGGACTTATTAAGGTCAAAGGCGGTCGGAAAGCCGACTGCAACAAGCTGCATTTGACCTTCGACCATAAAGGCGCGAAAGCCCAGAAGATCGGCGACGGCGACTATACGACCTGGGCCAACAATGTCAGCATCGAGCCCGACAGCTATAATGCCACTTTTGTCAGCGGACGCTTCCTGCCCTTATACAGCTTGTTTGAGACTTCCACGACGCGTCAGGTGCTGCGCCAGGTCTATAAGCTTTACATGAAAAAAGAGGCACCCACCCAGGAAGAAGAGGAGCCTGCCTACGGTGTCCTGCCCGTCAAGGGCAACTATGGTGCCGACGTGCGGGTGGCTTCATTTGGCAGCGACAAGGCCGCCATCCTGTGTCAGGAGTATGTGCCTTCCATCCGTAGCGACAAGCCCTGTGTGGTGGCTTACCCGTTACTGAAGGACATCAATGGAGATATTCGTCCATACTTATTCGCTGGACTGTTCGTGGGCGATGAGAGCCACCGTCCCGGACGCGTCATCTGGAAGGGTAGCGCATCGGTCTACACGCCTTCCGACAGCATTTTCTTCGAGAGCGACAGTGCTCGCATCCACAATCTCTTCGACGAGAAGACTCATCAGCTGAAGAACGTGTATTTCTACTGGAATGCCGTGCATCCCTATCCATGTCCCACCAAAACGGATACCCCGGCCGCTTATAGCGCGACCGTGTTCAAAGCGCAACCTGCCACGCTGGCTGAGCCGACTACGTTTGCCAAGGTTGCCAGCACCTTCTGGTCGGTACGTCCGGTGGCACTGAAAACGGACAATCTCCTGAAATACTGGAAAGAAGACTCGCTGTTCATGAAGTTCGCAGAGGAAAAAAATAAGGACAATGATGGCGTCATCTATAAGCATCAGGTCGGTGACAAGACATATCACTTCTGTCTGTTGGACGGCGGCGATAATATCAAGCGCGTCAAGGATCAGACAGACGACAACAATGCCGACAAGAAGTGGACGATAGCCGTGAGCCGCTCGATGAACGCATTGGGACTGGAGAGCTACCTGCCCTCGGTGTACCAGTCGAAGAGCATCACCAAGATGCTGGGCAACCGCATGAACATCTTCTACAGCCACGACTACGACGGGCGTAACATGCTCGGACTGGACTGGCCTACCGGCTATTGGGTTATCTCACACCCCTATCAGACGGAATTTGCCACCACCTTTACACAGAACGACGATCAGGGAATACCGGTCGTCACCGATGATGCTAAAGAGGTGCAAATCATGCGTCTGAGCGGTTCCGGTACCGACCTGTTGCTGGAATATCCGATGTATGTGAGGGCCTTTAACTACTCCGACCAGGCGTTCTTCAAGTTCTTCCCGATATATATCACGATAGATAAGTTTTGAGCATTATGAATAAAGCTAACTTTTTACTTTTCTCGCTTTTTACTTTTTTAATCTTCACATCCTGTACGCGTGAAGATGCCCTGCAGACGGCACTGGAGCAGTACGATCCTGCGAATGCCTATGGCGACTATAGTGAGAGCTATTGGACGAGGGTACATGCGGCACAGCGCCAGGCATACATCGGCGACCTGTATCGCAGCTATGGTGTGGGCTACGGCTATAACGGCACGGGAAAGTACAGCAACTACGACGAGGTACGCGACCGCGTCATCGACCTGTCGTATATCCAGCAGTTCGATGCGGAGCATGGCTCTTCAACGGTTGTCGACGATGTATCGCCGTCATCCTTCCATCATGTGTACAGCGGTACCGACGCCATGACCATCTGCCAGAAGCTCACGGCTAAAGCCTCGGCGAAGGTTGACTTGCTACTCTTCCAGGGAGAGGCTTCGACCACCTTCAACAAGACCGACCTGACGAGTAACGAGTATGCCTTCTGCACTATTCACGACGGACTGACCGTGGCATCGCGCCATTTGGAGCCCTACGATCTGTATTATATCGCCCGTCAGTATCCCAAGGCGCTCTCACCGGGCTTCCTACGCTATCAGGAGCTCGCTAAAGAGGCTATCAAGAAGAATAATAACCTGACGGAAGCCAAACGTGTCCTGCAGAACATGCTGCAGACCTATGGTACGCATATCATCTATCATGCCCAGTTGGGTGGCAAACTGAAGTTCACGACCACCATGAACCGCCATGTGGTCGATAGTCGCAACTCGTTGGATGAGCAAGCGGGCATATCGTTCCTCCATTGCATCGGAACTAAAAAGGGCACCCAGAAAGACAACTGGGTGGTTAACACGTCGGAAAGCCGTGAGACCCATATCGAGGCGCTTGGTGGCAACAGTGCCATCGCCTTGGAGTTCATAGCGCTGCAAGAAAGCAATGACATGACAGCGAGAAGCCAGAAGATAGACGAGTGGTTCAAGTCGCTGAAGTTCGACCCCACCTTGCCCAAGGACAGCAGTAATGTCGAACTGATTGAGATCAAGGTGGCACCTATCTCCGACCTCATCTTTGACGAGGAAGTAGCCGACCTCTACAAAACGCTGGTGGGCGAACACGTCAAGTACGAGACCGAGGTCATGCCGCGCGCCAGGAACCAGATCTATGCCCGGATACCTTTCTCCGGCCTTAAGACCATGAACCGTACCGGCAACACTCAGGTGGTCGTCAACCACGAGATTATCGGTGAGGTGCTCAACGAATATGTTCACAATGTAGAATATACGGTGTTCTATCCCACGCTGGGTGGCAAGGTGTGTCGCGAAGGTCTTGGCCGCCGTTGCAGCGACGATAGCCTGTTCACCATCACGTGGCAGTATCTGGACGGCGCAGAGAAGCAGGCGAAGGCATACGTCACACCCCTCTTGCGACTCAACTACGATGACTACGTCTATTATAATAATGGTGAGATTGACATCGCACCAGCCGATAACGCAACGTCCTATGTGCCTGTCGACGACATCATCCCGGGTGCCATCTATATGTGGAACGACACCTGTCTGTCGTGCATGAAGATAGGCCCTTACTTCCTGCATCAGGGTGTACTGGCCAATACCAGCAGTGACGTGTCGGCGATGAACACCGTATATACGTTGCTTCAGGATGTGCCGCTGGGCTATGAAGTGGCAGACTCGTTGACACTCAATGAGATATTACACTTTATGTACTACTCTGGTGAGGTGTTTGCTGCTGACCGCATCGAGTGGAACAGTGTTCCACCGTTCTTCACCAACAAACAGTTTATCCTGCGCAAAAACACTTCTGACAAGTACGGTATTTTCAGTCTGGAACCGAAACAAGCCGTTGTCACTTCCTGGCCGAAAGAGACCATGGGACAGGCACTGCTGCGCAGAAAGGACTTTATGTTTAAATAAGAGGTTAGAGATATGACTATGAAATACGATGACAGAAAGCATTCGAGTAGAGGATTGACGATGAAGTGGTTGTTAGGCGCAGCATTCTTCACTCTTCACTCTTCACTCTTCACTTCCATTGCCATGGCCCAATCGGGTATGGTGACGGAAATCAAAGTCGTTGCCGTTGACGAGTTCAAAGAGCTGGCAGGCCAGGCCAGCGGCTATAGCGGCAGTGGCGATAAAGATTTGGATTTCCGCAAGGGTAGGGGTGGTGGCTATGTGTTTGCCCTCTCCAAGAACAGTTCCGATGCTGCCGATACGGTAAACTATATCACCGACGTGGTGGTGACGGCAGACCGTAAAGACAACTATGGCATGGAGTATGATGACAATGCAAAAAAATACCTGCCTGCCGCCTTCTATCAGGAGGAAAAGGCGCATAAGGACGGGCTCTACCGTGGCGGTCTGAACGGTCGTAACTATGGCATTTATGGTGGTGCCTACCCTGGTCAGGAACATGTCTATATCAGTCATACTGGCAACAAAGATTTTAATAATAAGGTGCTCAAGGCGGTAAAAGTCACTGCCAGCAGACCCTCAAGCTTGAATAAAGACCAGACGCAGAGCGGTCCTCATGCCGGCGGCGGACGCTATTTTGTCTTTACCTGGCATCGCCATAATTCTGTATACACGAAAACCGGTGATGTGAACACCCATGAGCACTTTTGCGATCTCGACCAATGTAAGCTCTTTAGGGTAGAGAAACACAATTTCGATCAGCGCTATGGCAACGACAAGTGGTGTCAGTTGCCCGAGACCGATCCGCTGCGGTTAGAACGGCACTACAAGCAATGTAAGGACTGCGGACAGGTGGTCTATGAAACCCATAAGTTTGCCACCTACACGTCTGACTGGACGTCACACAACAAGCGATGCCTGGATTGCGACCTGGTCGAGCCGGCCGGTCATGTCAATTTCGGCAAGAAGAAGATTCCCGTTGACGAATTTTCGCACATGCTTTACTGCGACAGCTGTGGATTCCTCCAGAAAGTTCCACACGACTACTCGTACAAACGCTCCGAAAAGGGCAAGGACTGCGAGCACACGCTGGTGGAATATACGTGCAGCCACTGTTATTATGTGGCATTGTTCGAGGAACCGGGCTTGGGGCATGACTACAACGCCTATGGCATCTGCAGCCGCACGGGCTGTCTCCATCCCTATCAGCAGCCTGAGGTGGAGAAGACGGCTGACGGCAAGGACAGCGTGTTTGTCATCAAGACCTTCGGCAACCTCTATTGGATAGCCGACTATGTGAACAACCGGCGACCCAAGACCAATATCCGATTGGCCAACGACCTCATCGCCGATAAGTATATGACGCTGCCATGGCGACCCATCGGGGCGACCGACAGCACGGCATACCAGGGAACCTTTGATGGTGGCGGCCACGTCATCAGCATGCTTCAGACGGAAGAACCCGTGGCAGGCTGTGGCTACCGTGGACTCTTCGGTGCCATCGGCAAGGATGCCACCGTGAAAAACGTGGCCATCGCCGCCTGCAATATGCGCGGCTGGAACAATGTCGGAGCCGTGGCAGGTGTCAACGAAGGTACCATCAAAGACTGCCATGTGGTGTTCTCTATCATGAGTAGTGTCGGCTCGGGCATGAACCTCGGCGGCATCTGCGGACTGAACAGAGGCAGCATCACCGGCTGTACCACGGAGAATAATGTCTGGGTAGGTGGCGTGCGCGACTATGCCGGCGGTATCTGCGGCACCAACGAAGGGGGAACCCTTTCGGGCAACACCTACGCTGCCATCTGTGGCAGCGGATCGGATGCTGCACTACCGGAAACGGCGGCGGAACAATAATTGATAATTGACAATTGATAATTATGATTACCAATAATAATATAAGACGGATGAGTGTAAAAATAAACATGACGATGAGGACCTTGCTGTGCGCAGCATTTCTCATTTCTCATTTCTCATTACTCATTTGCCCCGCAGAAGCGCAGGGCAAGGCACAATTCCCACATGAGGGAGGTACGACCAGTGACGGTATCATCGTCACCAAACCTGTTTTGGATCATTTCACGAAGATGACAGGCAAGGAGTCGTATCAGGTGGACAACCAATACGCGAGTCCTTCTATCAATTTCTCTGTCACCGTGCCAAATGGGAAAACAGCTGTTATTCAATATAAGCTCTTCTTCAACATTTCGTCTATGTTCATGGATGAAGAAGTTCCTGCCGGAAGCAGAATCACTTTCGATGCGAAGGTTGATGGAATAAACGCGGTATCACATGACGACATGTCCACCCTCAGTCGTCAGGCCGATGAAGTCACGGTTCCTTCGGGCACGCACCAGATTTCTTTAGAGGTGCTTTTCATGCCTGACGATTTACAATATTCAGGAGGTATCGACAGCTTGTCTATTCATCTCCATCAGTTCGTCCTCAAGGAAAAGGCGAAGGAGCCGGTATGTGGCGTAAAGGGTACGAACCGTTATACCTGCGACGGCTGTGGCAAAGATAGCTTGGAGATTGTCATGCCTCCACATACAGAACACAGCTGGATTGTGTCGTCTCCTGGCCAGAAAGCCAGTTGTATGAGCAACGTGGGCAAGTTGTCAAGGTGTGAGTTTTGCCCGATGACCAGCATAGAACACGATGGCGTGTTGAAAGAACATGATTTCGACAACAACGGTAAGTGTAAGGTGTGCGGACTGAGCATGCCAAAATCCAATGCCGACGGTTCGGTTTACGAGGTTAACACTGCCGGCGAAATGCGCGTCCTGGCCGAGATGATATCGATTGGTCGGGTTTCCGGTAACATCGGCGTCGACATCAAGTCCGACCTGGTGTTCAACAGTGATCTGCCTATGATGCCCTTAGGCACCCCCGACCATCCGTTCCAGGGCGTGCTCAATGGCAATGGTCACCGTATTCGCGGCATCAGCAATTGCTATCAGAGTACCGACTGTCTGGGCTTTGTGGGCGTAGCGAAGGGTACGCTGCAGGCACATGCCGTCATTGCCAACCTCATCTTCGATGGCGAAAACAACCTGAACGGTGATGCCTGTGTAGGCGGCATCGTGGGCTACGCGGAGAATTGTGACATCCTGAACTGTGCCAGTTTCGGCACCTTGGAAGGTACCAACTATGTCGGAGGCATCGTGGGCTATGCTGACTTGCAGGTGAGCATCCACCATTGTGCATCGGCAGCTAACATCCAGACCAAAGGCACATGGAACCCGATAGCGTGCGGCATGCCTAACGGACATGTCCTCAATAGTTACAGTGCCTCTACCAACGTCAGTGGCGGCACCTTGGATCTGCTGGCTACCGCCTCATCACGTCATTGCTTCTCCACGCAAGACGGTATCAGCGGTTTCACCCGCCTCGGTCAGGACGTCTTCTCATCATACGATATGCTGGAGTTGCTCAAGGAACAAAGCGAGACGGCCTACTTCGTGATGTCGGAGACGGATCACTATCCCATACCTGTTGTCAACAGCGACATCACTGCTCAGCATAACAAAGCCCTTGGAGCACCGATGCGTGCTTCCCTGCGACGTGCTCCGACAGACGGTGGCAACGATTATTATACCCACGAAAAGGATAGCGGGACAGAGGAATTCGGCAACTATGTCAGTGAGAACTCACCTACTCAGTATTTCTATACCGTAGAGGATGTCATGCGCAAGAATGCCCTTTTGCATCCCGATCTGAATTGCCTGTATATTGTCTCACGCACCGTTCCTGAGGGCTCCAAACTCTACGAGCCGGTCAGCGGAGGCGATTTGCTGGGCATGGAATCCTATCTCATTCCTGATGATTCGTCATACATCCGGTTACGAGAATACACGCTGGTATCGGCCACTCAGTTGAAAGCCGTTTCCGAGATTATCAATTACCAAATAGGAAATTATGAAAGCATCGACCAATACACCATCAATAACGAAAACTATACACTCAAGTCGCGCATCAGTTATGAGGACGAAAACAACATCCTCTATCAGGAAAATACCGATGGTGTCATGAGAACAGTCTGGAGCATTGAGACGGAATATAACGAAACAGGACATGCTTCCGTCACCAGCGGTTTCTCACATAATTACGTCACAGGCGAGAAGCGGCTGGAGTATAGTTACACATACGACAATAAAGACAGTGGTGATGCCCAGAAAGACAACTCCTATATAGAGTACACAGAGGGCAATCTGATCCATATCTTGTTCAATAATACTACCCCCGACGACCCCAATACGGTCATACGTGAACACTATATCCTTCGTGCTTCCGACCAGTGTCTCATTGAAACGCGTACGGAGACTGTGAAGAATGGCGTGACAACGCTGCTCAGCGGTATATACTTCATCTTCGAAGACGACGGCTCGCTGATGCAGTCGGTGGCCTTCGCCCCCGTCGAGGGATCCAATGACCTGCGTCCGTATATGTATTATGAATATGTTGGCGGCTGGTTTGCCAATCCCATTGCTACGGCTATCGAGATACCCACGGTGAATAAGCCGTCATTGAAAGGCCGTATGGATCACAACATCTACGACCTGCAGGGCCGCGTGGTCGGCAGGGTGACGGATGCGCAGAATCCGTTCAGCGGGCTGCCCCGTGGACTCTATGTCTATCAGGGTAAGAAGTATGTGAAGAGATAAGATGTGAGAAGTAAGAGGTAAGATGTAAGAGTTATGAAGAAAGCGTCCCGAATTTTCTTGGCACTGATGGTGCTCTGTTCACTCAGTGCATCAGCACAACAATATGAAATCAATCCCCGTAGCGGTATGAAGAACGGGGTGGTTACGCCTCGTGTGACAGCGGCCAGTGCCGGTGATATGGTGACTGTTGTCTGTAAGCCGAATGACGGCTATGGCTTGTCAAAGGGCGCTTACTTCGGCGTGAAAAACGAGAAGGGCGAATACATCCTGACCGAGGTGGCTAAGAATACCAGTACCTACCCTGACGACCGTGCCAATGAAGAACAGACGTTTACGTTCACGATGCCTGCCGCCAAGGTGGAGGTATGGGCTGACTTTGTCCCTTTGAGCATACTGAAGATTCATCAGACAGCAGGTGGCAAACTGGAACCGGTATATGGTGTAAAAAAAGCAACCAAACCGGACTCCACTGTGGTCAGGAATGTGCCGTTGAAACCTATCAAGCTCAAAGTCATTCCTAATACAGGTTACGAACTTCTGGATGTGAAATTTGAGAATGTTGCCCGAAAATACTGCACCACGACGGACACACTCATCACCGTTAAAATACCTAACGATGACCATGACACCGTACATGTGACACCCATCTTCAGCAAGAATCAATACAAGGTGACTGTCAACGGGAAACATGAGTATATACAGGTGGATGTGAGCAATATGACGCCGAAGGCTCGCGAAGAGGTAACTGTTGAATTGCTGTGTGACCAGGGCTATATCCCGAAGGATTTCACTATCACGGGCTGCGATGGCACGTGGTGGCTGGTGGACAAGCCTGAGAAGCAAAGCAATGGCAAATGGAAAGTGGTCTATCGCTTCAAGGTAGGTCTGCAGAATGTCTCGATGCTCGTGAATCAGGAGCGGGTATATACTGTCACCGTCAACGACAAGTTGAAAACCGGACGCATCAAGACGTATATCCCCGAGGTGATTCCCGGTTTCCAGGGCTTGGCACGCAGCGGACAGAACGTGCCCGTGGTATTTCTGATGCCTGGCAACTTCAGTGCCGAGTATGATGTTGAAGGAGAGCTTAAGTCGCAAGTGCTATACCATAATGAGCTGCGTAACAGTTTCGCTGACGAGGGCATGTCGGGCTGGACAGAGACCGACGACTATATCAACGCAGGACTGCAGATGAAGGCTTTCAGCGATTCCCCAGAGAATAATTATTGGCGGGGCAGTGTGAAGAACATCGTGAGGCAGAGCGTGTCGATTGCCGATCGTAAATTCCCGGACAATGCCAAGAACGATGGCAAGTTGCGCATTGCAGCCATTGCCAGCATCAATCCATGCAGTGGCCGTAGTGCAAAGGTGAGCATTGTGGCCAATGGTAAAGACATGACCGAATCCCAATTGACGGTTGCCGACCTGAGTCATCAATCAGAAGGTTGGCAGACCGTATACTTCACGGGCGAGGTGAATGGCAAAGCCGAAACACTGACGCTACAGGTCAACTCAGAAGGTGAGAATCAGACGAAGAAGCGTAGCTATGAGGGTCCGATGTTCGACGACCTCTGCCTGCTGATACCCACAGACGGGAAAGCTATCCATAACGAAGATGTGCTGAACCTGACCATCGACAACAGCGACGTGACCGTCAACTATACGCCATCGGGTAAGCAAAGCACGGTGAGCGTCCAGAAAAACAGCCATGCTACCGTAACCCTGCGTAATGTCACCACAGAGCAGGAGGGCGAATCCATCCAAGCGGTGGAAAACGATGTTATCGAGATTCAGGCACAGGCTGACGAAGGCTATGCCGTCTACCAAGTGAAAGTGCCTCAGCCTAACATCCTGACTACCGACAGTCTCGACATCGACAACCGTAAGGTTTACTGTCACTACACCAAGAGTGACGCGGCTGATGAGACCATTCAGCTGACCGTGGGAGGATATCAAGTATATGTAAGGAACAGCTACGGAGGAACCGTCACGGCTGATAACCCGAAAGCCAAACAGGGCGAGAAGGTTGTACTGACCGTCGAGACCAATCCGGGATGCAAGCTGAGACGGATCAAGATTAATCCTGCCGGTGCTGTGACCCTCTCAAAAGAAGACGTCGATGAAGCAACCGGAGCCGGCAAATATTCGTTCATCATGCCCACCTCGTACGTCAGGCTGAATCCAGAGTTCACCGTCCCCATCACCACCGCAGAAGACTTGGCGAAGATTGCTTCAAAGTCGGGCGAGTTTGTGCTCACGAGCGATTTGGACTTGGGTGACTCATGGAATAAAAAGTATTCTATTTCAGGCGATTTCGACGGTAACGGCCACTCCATCACCTACGGTGGTTCACAAAGTCTTTTCTTTACCGTTACCGGTTCCGTGCGTCATCTGTATGTCAATGCCAACGTGAAAGGCTCTGGTTCGTACGTCGGCGGCATAGCCATGGCAAATTCCGGTGTCATCGAGGACTGTGAGGTGAGCGGCACGGTAAGCAACCCGGTAGCCAACGCATCGCAAAATTCATACGTAGGCGGTGTAGCAGGCCGTAACGCAGGAGGTACTATCTCACACTGTCATGTCATCTGCGATGCCATCGACGCACCGACGGCCTGCGGCATCACCTGGCAGGGAGAGAATGGCACCGTCAGGGACAACGTCTTCAACGGCCAGTTCGGACAGAGTGTCAAACAGATGTATATGGTTTGCAACGGCATCACTAACAGCACCATTGAGGGTAACAAATACATCGCCAACCCAGGCAACCAGGAAGCGGAGCTTGTGAGCGGTGTGACACTCGGCATGACTGACGACCTGGTACAACAAGCCAAGGACGAGGTGGACACCTATCCCGTCTATGCCGCCAGCATCAGGAAAAAATACTCCAACGTCTATAACGTCGACCTCAAGACCACCACGGAGGTGCAGATTGTCAATCTGTCGGGAGAGTCGGCTGTACCCGGTGCCACTTTCACGGCATCCGTGCGTGTCACCGGCAATAACCACCTTGAAAGCATCTTCATGGAAGGCACCGACGGCAGCGACCGTCAGCGTGTGGCATTTACCGACAATACCGAGAACGGCTATGCTTTCTCGTTCACGATGCCGGCTCATGATGTCAATGTCGTCTTCCAGACGAAGGCAGGCCGACTGATCCAGACCGCCAAGAACCTGATCGATATGAACAATGTACCCGGTACCTACTACCTGGTGCGTGACATCACCTTGAACAACTGGGGCAAGCAGTTGTATCTGAACGGTAACTTCTACGGTGACGGACACACCATCCAGTATAATGCCTCGAGTTCCTGCAACGGACTGTTCTATGAAATCTCAAGTGGCGCATTGCTCCAGGGACTGCGTGTCGTGGGTTATGTAGACACCGAGGTCAACTGTGGCGGTATTGCCTTGACCAACAACGGCACCATCCGCGACTGTCATTTCAGTGGCCGTATCACGAACAAATCGGTAATAACGACTAAGAAAACCCAGAAAAAGGGCAAGGTTGCTGCCATTGCCTGCAACACGGCCGGGGAAGGAAGTCTGATAGACCACTGTTCAGCTACAGGCGAACTGAAAAACGATAAAAACCAGACGTATATCGACAACCACCCGCTGTGTTCCCAGAGTGATGCCAAGATCACCAACAGCCATTGGGTAAGCCCCACTCAGACTGACAAATACCAGGAGCTGATCACCACTGCCAATGCTGCGCTGAAAGACTATCCCGTCTATGCGGAAGGCATTCTCGACAAGATCAATCCCCGCTACGTGACGGGCAGTACGACCGGGCGTGTTGAGCATGGTCAGACGCTTGACGAGCTGACCATCACCGACGGCGAGCCGTTCCTCTGTACGAGCGACATCAAGGTCAACCGCGTCATCTATAAGCGTCAGGGCACCAACAACCTGGATCTGTGGGTGCTCCCGTTTGGTTTCGACCGTATCGCCGGCTCGGGCCGTTTCGAATATCATGAGACGATGAAAGCCGAAAGGGCACTGCCTACCATTGAGAAAGGCCATACGCTGACGCTGAGCAATACGCCCTCGTCCATCAGCTATCAATCCAACGAGCCGTGGCTAGTGAAAGGTGACGGTGGTGAATTCGTGCTGACCAGCTCTACCGGTCCTATCACCATCAAAGCCACTCACCATACGGATATCAAGAGCTATGCTTCCGCCACGGATGAAGGTCATTTCTATGCCACCTACGACAGCATACCTGCCAAGGAAGCAGCTAACAACCTTATTTATATATGGAATGGCACTAAGCAGGAATTTGAGCTGGCCGACAATGGAGATATCCTGCCGTTCCGCTTCTATCTGCAGTTCTACCACAAGACCAATAAGGAATTTGAGAAATACACACAGACCGAGTGGAGCAGACAGGAAGATGCAAGAACAAACAAGCGCGCCGCTACGGCCAGTGCACCACGCCGTGCCGCTGCTGTCATAGCCGATGGCTGGCAGCCTGTCTTCCTCGATCCGCGTCAGCCGCAGAGCATCACCAGTAGTATGTTAGACTATTACGATGTGGCCTGTCTGACCGATGTCAATGCCGATGTCTTCGACGAGGATGCCGATGAACCGCTTGTCGTGGTGTCACTCGTCTATCAGCGAGTAGACAGCCACACCGACCTCCCTGCAGCACTGCCACTGCTGGTGCGTGCCAAGCGTTCGGATGCCAAGCCGTTGGCTGATGAGCAGACGGGTAATGAACTGGATGATGACGACATTGACTTGCCGCACTACTGGTGCGCTGCGTATGGCAACCGTCTCGACATCTGGGCGCTGCCCTCATCAGAGAAATATGCCGACTTGGCAGAATACGGTGCTATGATGTTCGAAGACAACTACTATGACCAGTCCTTCCTCTATGCTTCTGACAATGACAGCCGTACTACGACTCCTATGAGCTATTGCATCACGCTGTACAACACCGACACCTACGAACTGCTGCCGCTGATTGGCGACCGCGTTTACGTAGAGTTCCTCTCGGCAACCGGTGAGACGACAGGCATAAGCGACGCTACGCGTCTAAATAATAAAGAACAAATAATAAATAATGTCTACGACTTGCAGGGTCGCAAGGTTGCTCAACCTACGAAGGGCTTGTATATTATTAACGGTCGTAAGGTCGTGATAAAGTAAAAGGAGGAGATGATTATGAAAAAGATATTGTTAGCACTGTCGCTGCTTGCCAGCTTCGTATCTCAAGCGTATGGTTCAGAACTTGTTCACATCCGTAATGCTAGTGACTGGCATACGTTTGCCGTGATGGTGAATGATGCCAGAAATCGGTATGACGTGAATGCTGTTCTTGATGCCGACATCACGACCAGTGAGCACGTGGGAGTAACCCATGAGGCATACTATCGCGGCACCTTCGATGGTAACGGCCATACGCTGACCTTCAACAAAAAGTGGTCGGGCGAGAGATTTATTGCTCCCTTTCGTTATGTAGGCAATGCTACTATAAAGAACCTTCATACGGCAGGTTCCATTGAGTCCAACGAAATGTATCCTGCTGGCCTCGTCGCAGAAGTATATCATAGTCCGGCGACTATAGAGGGCTGTATCTCATCAGTCACCCTCAAGGGTACCATGAATGGCGAAGGCACTCTCGCAGGCTTCGTAGGACGTGTAAGTAAAACCAATGTCATGATATCCAACTGTAAGTTTGATGGCAGTTTTGAGGGTGCTAATAGCTATGGAAATGGTGGCTTCATAAGTTGGGTTGACGAAGAGAGTTCAGCTACTATCGAAAATTGTCTCTTTGCCCCCAACCATATCAACACCAAGTTCGATGAATGCAGAACATGGGCACGTCAGGATAATAGAGGTTCTGTGACAGTTAGCAACTGCTATGCCACTAAGGAGTATTCGGTATTTATTATCCGTACCAGTGCAGACTGGGACACGTTCCGAAAAATGATTAACGATGCCAAGGGCGAGTATTGGGTGGATGCTGCTCTTGCTGCCGACATCACTACAAATCAGACGGCAGCCATGGACCAAAATGCTCCGTTCTACGGCACTTTCAATGGTAACGGCCATACGATAACGGTCGACATCAATGGTAATTCTGAACATTATATCGCCCTCTTCCGCTATGGCAAAGACTATACCATTAAGAATTTACACGTCGCAGGTACCATCCGAGGTTATCAATATACAGCAGGTCTCGTTGGCCATAGTGAAGTATCCAATAGTGCTAATCGTAACCATGTTGACAACTGCCGTGTATCGGCCACCATAGAGAATAGCACATCTAACCAAAATGTAGTAGGCGGTTTCTTTGGGCAAGCAAATTATACTGATGTGAGTAACTTGCTGTTCGACGGCACTATTAAATGCAACTGGTCTTTTTTGGGGTTGAACTATGCAGGAGTAATCATCGGATCCAGAGATGGAGGTTTATATTGCGGAGTGCATAACTGTCTGGAAAGAGGTAACTATGAAAGAGTTAATTCTATAGCGTTGTGCTTTACCAGTTGGAAGGATTCCTGGGGAAATGGTGCGAACCAATGGTGTTATGACAACTATTCTTATACCAGCAACGTGAAAGGAACCACCCACCTTGCCGGTTGGACTATTGAAAACCTGCACGAGAAACTGGGCAAAGGCAACTGGAATCTGAATGGTCAGTTATATCCCAAGATGTTCAACTCCGATGGTGATAACCGATGGTACAACGGCACAATATCCGCTAACGAGATGGTCGAGGCACTTGGTCGAGACAACTGGATAGTAGTCGACGGTAAGGCCGTGCCTGATATGAGCAGAGTGTGGAACTATATATCGACGGGTTCCACTTCTGGAAAGCGACTTGCGTCTGGCACATATTATATTACTAAAAATTTGTCTTTCACCAACAGTGATTGCAGGAGTGGACTGACCATAGCCCCAGGTGCTACGGTATTTATCAACATTCCCAAGGGTGTCACGCTCACAGCCAAGGGCGGCAAGGCATCCGGCAGGACAGGTGCCGGTGCAGGCATCGAACTGCCCCAAGGCAGTAAACTCTATCTGATGGGTGAGGGCCGAGTTTTTGCAACAGGCGGCGATGCCGCTAATGGAGCCAATGGAGATGACGGCGATGACGGAAACTGGTCAGATGACGGACCATGGGCTGGATCCGGCGGTGCCGGTGGTGCTGGCGGCGGTGGTGCCGGAGCCGGCATCGGTACGCGTGGCGCCGATGGCGGTAGCGGTGGTAGAAAAGCTCAAACATCTCGAAAAGGATGGACAACTGAATACGGCGAATACGGCCATAATGGTAGCCAGGGTGATACCGCCCAGCCGATGGGTGTTCTCATGGTAGAGCAGACCTACGGCCTCCAGGTAGTTGCCAAAGGAGGTGCAGCAGGCTCACGCGGAGGTAGCGGTGGAGCCAAAGGAAGAGATGCTTTCAAACATCAAACTTCCTCGTACAATTATAGTATAGCCGGTGGTGGCGGCGGCGGCGGCGGCGGCTTCGGCGGCAAAGCCAACGACATCGGTACCGGTGGCCCCGGCGGTGGCGGCGGTGGCAGCGGCTCCGGTGGCAGCATTGGATGCAACTATCTTCAATTATACAGGGCAGGATCATACGGAGGCTCTGGAGGTTATAATGCCAATGGCAGCCAGGCAGGAAGTGGTGGCAACAGCCTTATAACAGATGCCTATCAGCCAGAAATCCATAATGACCGCTGCGGTGCAAGTTATAAAGATCAAAAATGGGAGAGTGGTACTGACAGACGGCGTAGTGCCGGCTCCGGTGCCAACTACGGTGGTAGTCAGAGTAGCAGTACCGACAACCTATACAAAGTCCGCTTTAACGTGATGGACAAATTCGACGGCAACATTGATGAGTCGAAATCTTTCGCTGCCAGCTATCTGTCGAATGTCAATAATGAGACACTCGAGTTCAACATGCCGACATTTGAAGAACTGGGACTGATTCAACAAGACAAATACCTGTCGCAATGGAATACCCAGAAAGACGGTAAAGGCACATGGGTAAAAGTCGACGAGACGGTGAAGGTAGGTTGCACGACCAAGGAGTTCTATATAGAGTGGAAAGACTATAAGGATATTTTCGAAAAGGGTAGTGGAACCAAGAGTGATCCCTACATCATCGAAGACGACGACCTGATTACCCTGGCCGACTATGTGAACAGTGGCGCCAACACGCGGAACCTCTATTTCAAGCAGCAGGGCGACATCAATGTGAAGGATATTCTGGAGCAGCACAACAGGGGTAAGAACTGGACACCCATTGGCCAAACCTATACCTTCTATGGCGACTACGACGGTGGCGGACATGTCATCCGTAATGCCGAGATCAATATCAGCCAGGACGGAGCAGCCGTAGGCCTCTTCGGAAAGGTAGCGGGAACCATCCACAACCTGGGTGTCAGAGATGTCACCATCAACACCTCCAATAATAATCTGTTCTGTGGCCCCATTGCCGGTATGCTCTGCACGGAGAACGGTGTATCTGGTCAGCTGCGTCACTGCTTCTCTACTGGCAATAGCACCAATGGCAACTATGTGGGCGGTATGGTAGGCGAGATGGCTGAGAAGACGGTGATGAGTCATTGCTTAGAGTACGGCAACACGCTGAGCGGCTCTTACCAGGGAAGCCTGGCCAGCATCATTCATAACGATGCCAAGGTGGACTGGTGTTTCACAATGGGGTCAGTGGTCTCAAGCAATGGTTACAACAAGGCGACGAACACGCAGTTGGTTGTCAGTGCCGACAAGATGAAGAGCGGTGAGATTACCTGGCTGTTGAACGACAAGACTGCTTTTGCCACCACCTGGTATCAGAACGTGGGCGGGGAAGGCACTCCCAACGACTATCCTGTACTCGACAGCAAAAGCAAACCAGTGTATTACAATGGCAAGAAATACACCAACCAGCCATCAGGTACCATCTTTGCACTCTCAGGAAAGGGAAGACGCAACGACCCGTTCCTCATCAGCAGCAAAGACGATTGGGACAAACTGGCTGATTTTTGTAATGGCGGAAATAAGTCGGCAGGCATGTACTTCCTCCAGACGGCAGACCTCGACCTGAAGGGCGATAGGCTGACATCAATTGGATCGTTCAGCGGTAACTACGATGGTGGTGGACACGCTATCTGCAATGCTTACATAGATGGAGACGGCGTGGTAGGTCCATTCGGCGTTGTCAATGGTAATGGTACGGTGACGCGCCTCAGCGTGGAGAATTCGACTATTAAGTACCTCAAGGAGGGCATGCGAGCAGGTGGTATCGCCGCACGTCTCACCGACAACGCTGTAATCTCCAATTGCCTTGTCAAAGGATGCAAGGTGGAGAACAATGGTCTTAGCGGTGTCGTGGGAGGCATTGTTGCCGATATGTTCCACCAGTCAGCCATCAGAAACTGCTTGGTTGTAAAGACCACGCTCTCAGCCAGCAGAACGGGAGCCATCTGCAGCGACACAAAAGCCGAAACCCGTATCGAGCGATGCTATACGGATGCAAACGCGCTGGTAAGCCATGACCATCAAGGCACCCTCAAAGACTGTTACCCCGGTGTGGATGAAGCCAGCCTCGGAACGGGAGAGGTAGCCTACGGACTGAACAATGATTCAGACATCAACCCAGAGCCTGCATGGTATCAGAACCTGAGCATCGGCAGCACCATGGATTCTATACCAGTGTTGAAGAGCGACCATGCTATGGTGTTCAAGACCACTAAGGGTGGTTACACCAACGACCATTTTGACCTCAGCTCGTTAGGCAAAGGCACTAAGGAAGAACCCTATAAAATAGGTACGGCAAAAGATTTCATGAATCTCATCAAGACCATCGGCGTTATGAAGCGGAGCAATTTCTATGTGCTGCAGACTGCCGACATCGACATGAAGGACTCGCTGCTCGTTCCTATCGGCACCTGTACCGCAGGGTTCGAGGGTTACTACGACGGTGGTGGCCATGTCATCAGGAACGTGGAGATGACCTACTATCAGGGCAACACGGATGAGACCTTAGGACTCTTCAACAACATCACCGGTACCGTGGAGCGTCTCGGCATCGAGAACAGCTCGTTCAAAGCCGACGGTCCTATCACCCGTGTGGGAGCCATCGCCGGACGATTGAGTGGCAGCGGCGTGGTGCGCAACTGCTTCGTCAAAGGCAGCACGGTAGACTTCCATGATATTCCGGGAGTCGTCGTAGGTGCCTTGGTGGGCGAGCAGACCGACAACTCGAGTATCGAAGCCTGCTACGGCTACCAGAACACCGTCATCGGACAGAACGACGGACGGAAGCACTTTGGCTATATCGTGGGCTATATAGGAGAGAACGCCAAGCAAGACTTGGTATTCACAGACGGTTCCGCCCTCTGTGCCGACAAGCAGAGTGGTGCCAAGAATATCACCCATGCCGAAAAGGGTGTCTCCGAGTCCCGCTTCACCGTCGGCGAGGTGTGCTGGCTGCTGAACGGCTCGAAGGATAACGGCACCGCCTGGCGCCAGACCATGCGTGCCGATGGCTGGCCTCTGCCGCATCCTGACCACGAGCCGATATACCGCTATGCCAACGCCGGACAGGTGCTGTACACGAATACCAACGAGCTGCCCTACACCATCTGGCTCCTGCTGTATCCCAACTATAATGAGCTGGCGGCAAAACAGTATGAGCTGTTCAAGGGCGACGACAAGTATATCGCACCAGCCTTCCAACTGAAGCCTCAAGCCTTGGAGCGTCCAGGATTTGAACTGGAAGGATGGAGCACGGAGCAGAACGGACAGGGGACGTTCTATCCCTACGATGGAGAGGTCACGCCGGGCGAATCGACCATGCATCTCTATGCCGTATGGAGTTATAAGGTTCCTGCAGATGGAACAACGAGAACCGAGATACTGCAAAATGATGCCGTCTACAAAGTCCGTGACGGTGGCGGCCGTTTACCATACGCAGCCAACAGTAGCGGCAAACTCACGCTGAAGGCTCCTGCTGGCCGTTGCCTGCGTCTGACCGGAACCGTTGCTACAGAGGCACCGGGCAGTGACGGCAAGCCACACGACTACATGAGCGTGTATGAAAAAGACGAAGACAACCAGCTGGTGAAGCTGACCAACGAGAAAGGTGAGAGTGTCTTCTACAGCCAGACGAATGGTGACAAGGTGGACATTGGCGGAATCAACAGTTCGGCTGAAGAGATCACGATAGAATTTGTGTCCGATGCAGAGAACAACTATGAGGGATTAGAGCTCACAGTCACCATCTTACCGGCAGGCGTCATGGATTTGGCAGGAAAGGGAACCGAAGAATCACCGTTCCAGGTGGAAAACCCAGCAGACCTGAAGGCGGTGAATGATTATATCAAGGTGACCAAGGACAGCAAAATCTATGTCAAGCAGGTTGGCGACATCGACCTGAATGGCGAAGCCTTCACTCCCATCGCTTCCAGCGTGTCGAGCTTTGAAGGTCACTACGATGGTGGCGGCTATGCCATCCGCAATGGTAAGATTGAAACCACGAGCTTTGGAGGCATCTTCGGTGTTGTCACTGGTGAAGTGGAACGTCTCGGTGTAGAGAACTTGACCAGCAAGAATAATGAAAAGGCCGGCCACGCTCGTGTGGGAACCATCGCTGGACGTGTGAGAGGCTCCGGCAAAATCAGCAACTGCTATGTCAAGGGATGTACGGTAGAAGAGAATAAAAATGGTGTTGCTGGCGGTATCGTTGCCGACATATACGATAAAGGTATCATTAGCAACTGCTTCGTTTACCAGAGCAAGGTAAGTTCTGTTACTTCCGGAGGTTATCTTTGTGGCGAAATGATGAGTGGCACTCAGCTTGTTCGATGCTATACGGACGGAGATAAATTATTAGGTGCTTATGCCAAGGGTGAGGTCTTGGATTCCAATCCTAACATGAGTGCTGAGAGCTTCAGCAACGGTGAGGTATGCTATCTGCTCAACGGCGGAAAGACCGAAAACGTGGTATGGCGACAGACCTTAGGCACGGACACTGTGCCGGTATTCACAGACAGCCATAGTGTGGTGTATCGCTACCGCCGGAATGATAAAGATGCATATAGCAACACGCTGATTACCACTCCTCAATATTACATCAGCAGCAAGGAAGATTTCGAAGCCTACATAGAGAGAAATGGCGATATCCATCTAACGCAGGACATTAACCTTGGTAATACAGGCTTCTACCTGAGAGGAAACTTTGACGGTGGCGGACATTCCATTAACTATGGAGGTAAGAACAGACAACTCTTTATAAGGATAGAAAAGGGGGGGACTGTCAAGCATCTACAGGTGGTAGCTGACATAGAAACAACGTTTGACTGCGCAGGTATCGCTTACATGAATAAAGGCATAATCAGCGACTGCCATTTCCATGGAAGCATCAGAAGTCCGTTAAAGGCTCCAAAATGCCACATTGCTAGTATTGCTGTCTGGGTAAGGGATAATGGCACCATTGATCATTGCTCAGCCACGGGTAGCCTCTTCGGTAAATCAACTAATTGCAAAATATATCCTATCGCTGTAAATACGGATCGCGCCACCAACTGCACTTGGGTTGATCCCAACGACCAGAGTGACTATGCAGCCCATAGAGCAACTGCCCTGGCAGCACAGGCGGAGTATCCCGTCTATGCCAAGGGTATTCTCGACGCCGTGGGTCCGGAGGTCATCTTAGGCGACAAGTCCATTTCTGCTCCCGGCAGATATCTGGCTTCGCTGACCATCGTTGACGGTGAGCGCTTCAAGTGTTCGGCAGAGGTGAAGGTAGATCAGATTACCTATAAGCGTCATGGTACGAACGGGGCCTACGAACCTTGGGTGCTGCCCTTCGACTATACGATAGATGCCAGCATGCTCAAGGGAGGCATGGAGTTCTACCGCTTCGAGGAAGACGAGCAGCGTAACATCCAGGTGAAGCAGATCAATAGCGGCGAGACCTATCAGGTATCTGCCAATGAGCCGCTGGCCATCCGTACAGCGGATGCATCGGAGCACGACTTCCAGATGAAGCTGGTCAAGGATGGTAAGAATCAGTCGTTTATCATCAAGATGCCACTCAATGGCGAGGCAGCATCGCTGTCGAGCACGAAGGATATCGCACGAGTGATGGTGACTTACGACACCATTCCTGCTGCCAGAACCCTCAAGGAACGCATGCATATCTGGAACGACAGCAAGGCTGACTTCGTCCTCGGCGACGGTGAACAGAAAGTGTTACCCTTCCGCTACTATCTGCAATACGTAGATAAGGCTACGGGCAACTTCCTGAAGTATGAGCAAACCGACTGGGCTCGCAAGCAGCGCAACAGCCATCGTGCATCACAGCGGGCAGCGCAAACCGAAACGCTCTCTACGCTGACCGCCAAAGGATGGCAGCCCATCATCATGGACCTCACCATCACGCCGACCATCACGGCGAAGATGCTCAACGACTATGACATCCTCTACCTCAGTGATATCTACGAGCAAAAGGCCGACGACGACCGCTATGACGTATCGGTCATCTATGAGCCGGCTGAAGAGGGTGAGACGCTGCCTTATGCAGCTCCGCTGCTGGTACGCGCCAAGCGTGCTGATGTCGAGCCGTTAGTGACGGCAGAGATGGGTGCCGATCTGGTTGCCGTCATGCGAGAGGCATTAGAACAAATGGATGAGGATGAGAGAGAGAAAGCGGCCGAGTCATTATTTGACAGCTATCACTACTGGTGCTCTACCTTCGCCGGACGATACGATGTTTGGCAGATGCTGTTGCCAGAAAGCGACAATCTGTTGAATGAATACGGAGCATTGGTATTCGGCGATAACGCTGCCACCCGTCACTTCTACCGCATCGGTCCAGGCAACGACTTCTCCATGCAGCCCATGAGCTACTGCTTCACAGCCTACGACAACGAGACGTTCGAGAATCTGCCGCTGTCTAACGACCGCATCCAGATTGTAGCCTATGGCTATACGGAGCCATCGGATGCAACGGGGATAGAAAGCCTCACCCCCGGCCCCTCTCCAAAGGGCGAGGGGAGTGGATACTCCTATAACCTGCATGGACAGAAGGTTGGTAACAGCTATCGTGGCATCGTCATCAAGAACGGTCGTAAGATATTCAAACGATAATTAATATGTTGAAAACAAAAAGAACATACCGGAAACCTACCGTCAAGGTAGTGGAACTGAATAACCGCGTAGCACTGCTCCAAAACAGTGCTACGCTTGAGGGATATCAATATCAAGAAAACGGTTGGGAGGACTAAAGCAATGAAAACAACAATAAAAACCCTTTGCGGACTGCTGGCCATACTGGCATTCACCGCATGTTCAAGCAATACCGACGAGACCGTTAACACCCCCCAGTTCTGGCACGTCACCCTTACAGCATCGATGGGCGATGCGGATACTCGTGCGCTGAGCGAGGGAGCTAACAATACTATCAATGCAAGTTTTGCTGAGAATGACGAAGTGGTGGTAGTGGATGCAGACGGAAGTACGATAGTCGGTACCCTAAAAGCCCAGAGTGCGGGAGCGAGCACCACGCTTTCAGGAACCTTGGATGCATCGACCCTTACAGACGGCGAAGTTGTCACGGTGCGCTATCGCAGCGCAACAGCGAACTATGACGGTCAGGTGGGTACACTGGATGGTATCGCTACTAATCAGGACTATGCAGAGGGAACGCTCACTGTAAAAACTGCCAGTGCTTTGGAATTTACATCAACCCATGTCTCACTCGCAGCCAAGCAGTCCATCACCAAGTTCTCATTTAAAAACGCTTCTACTAACGCTGAAATAAGCGTGAAGACCTTCGGCATTGCTGCTGTCGGTTTGGTGCAGAGCATCGCAAAGAATGGTGATCAAACGGTAGGAGCGGTCACTGGCACCCTCGCTACCCCATCCTCAGATGTTTATGTAGCCTTGCGCAACAACTCTGACGAAAAGCAGACCTATTCTTTCTACGTCAAGGACGATGCAGGCAATTGGTACACGGGTACGAAAAAAGCCAACCTTGCTAATGGCAAGAACTATACGGCAAGCGTAACATTGACTAAGTTGGAGGGACTTACCAACACTTATGATGTGGGTACTGTCGGTGTTGTGGGCGGACTCCCCGCCATCGTCGTTGAAATCAACAGCGTGAAGAAAGCCGTTGCCCTAATGAATGTAGGTGCGCTTTGTCCTGAAGCCTACGGAACTTACTATACCTTCACTGCCTTGCCGTCACTATCAAACGGCTGGTATGTTCCCACACAGGATGAGTTATTTGTTGGAGCAAATAACGAGGCAACAGGAGGTCTGGCAAAAATCTCAAATTCATGGGGTACTCAGAATGGCGTATATGGCCGTACGTTTACAATTACTGAAGGAAAGACGCTTTTTCTCCCTGCTGCCGGATATTATGAAAACGGTAATAGTTTATTAGCCGTTTCTACCGATGGTTATTATTGGAGTTCAACCCCTGTAGAGAATTCTGACCTGGCCATTTACCTTGATGTAGATAATATAGGTGCCGTTACTAGTAGCCAAGCAAAAGTAGATGGTCTCACCGTCCGTCCCTTCCACGCATTACAATAAATAACATTATGGAGACAAGATTCAAGAAAGGAGCCAAGGTTTTCGACATTGTGATTACCTCTGTCGGTGCTACACTGTCAATAGGTGTCATGCTTTATGCAGTTTATCACTTCGGACTGAGCAACGCGTGGCCCGAGCTAGTACTTAACCTGTTCTACATCGCTTGTGTGGTGATGATATGGATGTACTTCTTCAACTCTCCGCGCATCACCACCCAGCAGTTCAACTACTGGTGCTCCATATCAGTGGGTATCACGGTGCTGCTACGCGACATCCTCTTCGCACCTCCCCTAGCCTTCTATGCTTTGCACCTTTTGTGTCTCACACTGTCGGTGTTGCTGCTCTGCATGCTCACCTTCTTCTATGCCCGCAAAAACTGGAAAAGCTATACCAAGCACAACCTGTGGGCTATCTGCGTCGTCGACATCATCATTGCCACACTATACAACTGGGACATCTATTTGGAACCCTTCGACGAATATTCCGAATATATGCTCATTGAAATTTGGATTCGTCCCACCATTACCTACGGGCTCGTGGCCTGCTTCGTAACGGAAACGGAAAACAATCACTCAAAATAAGACAAGTAATCAAATCATCGTCGATGAATTCTCGTTCGTCGACAATGATTTCTCGTTCATCGTCGGTGAATTAACGTTCATCGACGATGAATCAACTTTAGGCCTAGGGTGAATGGAAAAGAGCTACCGTATAAACAACAGAGAGCCTATTGGTTGAAGAAAAAGAGCCGTTCGCTGAAAAGATTTGGGAAAGGGGTGGAATAAGGGTACCTTTGCAACAGAAATTGATTCATATTAATTGTTAAACAAATGAAGAAACTATTTTTAATGCTGATGTTCATGGTTGGCGCGTTCACGGCACATGCTGACGACTACGCGTATCTGACCTTTGAGACGACCGACGGGGCAAAGGTGTCCGTCGAGATATCGTCGCTGACTATCACCATCTCCGGAACGACGCTGACCGCCGGTTCGCAGACGTTCACCCTCTCAAACCTGAGCAAGATGTATTTCTCAAACACCAACGAGTCAACAGGCATCAACACGCTCACCATCTCCGACTGGAATGAAGTCACAGAAATCTACGACCTGAACGGACGCAAGGTGACGAAAGATCAGATGAAGCGGGGCGTATATGTGGTAAAGAGCAAAAGTGGCACTCATAAAATCGCTGTAAAATGAAAAAGATCATGACTCTCTTGGCCGTTGTGCTCATCGCGCTGACGGCAACGGCTCAGACGCTGAACGTCAAGGTAGGCAATGTTACCTATCAGTTTCCGGCTGCTCAAACCGGCGACATGACATATATCGACGGCACCACGCTGACCATCATGGGCAAGGCATTCAGCATCAGCGACATCAACAGCATGACGATAGATAACACCAGCGTGACCGACGGCAGCATCGGCGTAGCCTACGATGGTGCATCGGCCAACGTCACGGTGGCAGGCAACATCGCCCAGTACGTCACACCGACCGTCGACGGTGCTCACGTCAGCATTGCACAGAACGACGACTTGGCTGAAGAGATTACCTATAACCTCAGCGGAACGTCAAGCGACGGCGAGTTCTATATGTCGGGCTCCTACAAGGCCACCATCGAGCTCAACGGTCTGACACTGACCAACACAACACCAGTCTATAGTGGTGCTGCCGTACACATCCAAAACGGCAAGCGCATCAAGGTCAAGGTGGTGACAGGAACCACCAATACACTGACCGATGCTGTCAGCGGCTCGCAGAAGGGCTGTCTCTACATCAAGGGACATGCCGAGTTTGCCCAGAAGGGTACGCTGAACGTTGTTGGCAACGTGAAGCACGGCATCAAGACGGGCGAGTATTTCACCATCAAGAATGCCACCATCAACGTGACATCGGCTGCTGGCGACGGCATCAACTGCGCTGAGTACTTCCTCATGGAGAGCGGCACTATCAGCATCAGCGGCACGAGCGATGACGGCATCCAGTGCGACTTGGACGGCACGGAATCGACAGGCGAGACGACCGACCATGAGGATGAGGACAGCGGCAACGTCTATCTGGAAGGCGGCACCATCAACGTCAGCGTGACGGCAGATGCTGCCAAGTGCATCAAGTCGGAAGGCGACATGCGCATCAGCGGCACGACCATCGTGGCCTCTACCAGTGGCGGTGGCGTGTGGGACAGCGACAAGGTGAAGACGAAGGCTGCCTCGTGTCTGAGTGCCGACGGCAACATGACCATCAGCGGTGGCACACTGACGCTCATCAGCACAGGAGCCGGTGGCAAGGGTATCAATGTCGACGGAACATTCACGGCAACGGGTGGCACCACGACCATCAGCACAACGGGCAATGCTGTCGTGGCATCGTCAAGCGGCACACTCTCTGTGGTCACTCAGTCTAATCAGTTGGATAAATACGACAGCGACTACAAGTCGTCGCCCAAGGGTATCAAGGTCGATGGCGCTATCACCATCAGCGACAACGCCGTTATCAGCGTCACCACCACAGGTGCCGGCGGCGAGGGCATCGAGTCGAAGACCAGTATCAACATCAACGGTGGACAGACCACGGTCGTTGCCAAAGACGACGCCATCAACGCCTCGTATAACGATGACACCAAGAGTCTCAGCAATGCCGGTGACTTCACCATCACGGACGGCTATCTCTATGCTTACTCGACGGGTAACGACGGTATCGATGCCAATGGTAACTGCTACATCAAGGGCGGTATCATCTTTGCCATCGGCGCTTCACAACCCGAGGTAGCCATCGATGCCAACAGCGAGGAGCAGAAAAAGCTCTACTTCACAGGCGGCACACTCGTAGCCATCGGCGGTCTGGAGTCAGGCAGCAGCCTCTCGCAGTCGTGCTACTCAGCATCGTCGTGGAACAAGAATACATGGTATGCCCTCTACAACGGCAACGACCTAGCTCTGGCCTTTAAGACACCGACCAGCGGCGGTACCACACTTGTTGTCTCTACCAGCGGCACCACAACCCTCAAGTCGGGAGTTACCGTCAGCGGCGGTACTGAGTACTTCGATGGTGTAGCCAACATCGGCGGCACCATCAGCAACGGCACGACCGTCAACCTCTCAGCATACACCTCATCGGGCGGTGGACCTGGAGGCGGCGGTGGACCTGGAGGTCCTGGCGGCCCTGGTGGTCACTAACCACTAAATATTGATGCGAACTATTGGGAATCCCAGTGGTTCGCTTTTCATTTTGTAACTTTTTCGGGGTTTCGCAGCTATTTAATAAAAAAAGATGTATCTTTGCAGCAAAGAAAAGTATGACGACAATGAAAAGAATCGTGTTAGATATCCTGAGGTATTCCAAAATGAAATAAAAAACAAAGAGTATGAAGAAAATCATGTTAATTGCAGTCAGTTGTCTGTTGGCTTTGAGCGCGCAGGCACAGGTCATTAAAAATGGTTCAAGTTGGAACATAGCAGACATGGACTATACAGCTAAAGTCAATGCTGACAGGTCGATAACGCTCAATGCCTGTGCCGAGGGCGAGGAGCTGGTACTGCGCCTGACACCCAACCCCAGCAAGAATAACGAGTATACAGTGGGTGAGGAGCCTGGCGCCGATGGCTTTAACCCCTTCTCGAAGGCTACTCGTGCCAGACTCATCAACCAGCAGGGCTGGAAGCTGATCTGCCTCTACGACGACAACAGCCATCTGCTCGACATCTTCGACGGAACGCAGATGGCCGAAGGAACGAAGGTGGCTGTAGGCAAGTGGATGCAGCAGATCATGGGCAAATATACCGATCGCTATGGCGACGTGATAGAGATTGGTATGGAAACCATCTATGAAAAGGGGGTTGCCCGTGCTACGTATGAGAACATCACCTTCAATGGCGGAGTGACAGGCGTGGTCAAGATCAGCGGTCTGACCAACCTAGAAGGCATGTGGCAAGTGGTGCAGACTCTTGACGGTCTTACGCTGCTCGAAGTGGAGCAAGATGAGTATGGTTTGTTCAACCGCAAGAGCAACAAGGAAGTGCTGAAATGGGCTGGCTCGGAGTCGCGCTTCGGCTATGCCAACCAGATTCTGCTCAACGACCGTATGTTCCGCATGATGAAGAAGTCGACACTCCGCATCATGCGCAACGCCATCCTGGCACGTCATGGCTACATGTTCTCATCGCCCGACCTCGTAGAGTATTTCGGTAATACCACATGGTTTGCGCCCCGTCCTTCGAACGATGATGTCGATGAAGAGCTGACCCTTGTAGAGCGCCTCAACATCGAGCTCATCAAGGCCGAGGAGAACAATCCCGACCACAAGTCATACGTCAAAGAACCATAAAGACTGTCCGGGTTAGAACGCTACATAGGGTTCTAACCTGCGGATGGCTTCGTCGGTGAAATCGCGCGAGAAGCGGAGGTCGTTCAGACTCTTTAGGGAGCCATGCAGCCGGCGATAGTCTACGATGGCCTTAGCCTGAAAATAATTCAAGTAAGGATGTTGGCGCAACTGCTGGAGCGAGAGCTGGTTGAGGTTCAGCTTTCGCACCTCTGACTGTTGCACGACGAGATAGGGTTTGGCCTGTTGCGGAAAGCCGTCGATGGCATCCAACTGGTCCAAGCTGACAAAACCACCCAGACGCTGACGCTGGTGTACGATTTCCTTTGCATAATAGCTGCCGATGCCAGGCACCCGTTGCAGCTGGCTGGTATCTGCGGTGTTCAGCATCACCTGTTCACCCTCCTTCATCTTCTCCGGATAGTGCCGGACGGTATCGCGCTCAGGCTTTTTCACAAACTGAGAAGCAGGCAGATAGTCGGCAGAGATCTGGATATAGGGTTCCAGTTCGCGATACTGCTTCTTGGTTAGTCCGTAGATCTGTGCAAAGTCCTCCTTGCTGCGATAGACACCCCCACGTCCGCGATACTTATAGATATTCTTTACCTGCCACGATGCCAGTCCCAACCGTAGCAGTTGGGTGCTGTCTGCTGTGTTAGGGTCGAAAGGAAACCGTTCCACCTGACGTTCCTCGGTGGCATAATAGCCCGAAGCGCGCGACGCTTTCTTGTCACGGTGCTGATAGGAAGGCTTGGTGACGTTGGCAACAGGAACCTGATAACGACTTGACCACCAAAAGGCCAAGAGTGCTATGATAGTAGTAATGACGCAGGCTATCAGTACGTTACGGTCATGTCGGTTCATATCACGCCTAACTGATGAAGGAAGATAAGCAGTATGCAGAACGGACAAATAAACCGGACGGCAAACAGGAACAGAGGAAAGAGGCGCTGACCATGCGAGCCCCAATTGGTGAACTCGTCATGGGTGATCTGTCTGGGTATGTACCAACCCACGAAGAGACAAGCCAGAATGGCACCTGCGGGCAACATGAAGTTGGCTGTCAGGGTATCGCAGAAGTCCATCACGGAGAGTCCGAACAGCTTCAGACTGTCCATAGCACCTACGGACAGTGAGCAAACGATGCAGATGAGCGATGCCACCACCGTGATGACCCATGCGGAACGGCGACGGGGCAGGTCCCACTCTTCGGTAAAGAAAGCCGTGCCTATCTCGTGCATGGAAATGGTAGACGTGAGGGCTGCAAATACCAACAGGGCAAAAAACAAGATGCCCACCACGTAGCCCACGACTGGCATGAAGGCGAAGGCTTGCTGGAACACGTTAGGCAGGGTGATGAAGATCAGCGAAGGACCTGAATCGGGACTGATACCCACAGATGCTGCTGCAGGGAAAATCATCAGACCAGACAGGATGGCTATCAGCGTATCCAGCAGCGCTATCTGCCCTGCCGAGGCCAGCAAATTAGTATCGCGGGAGAAATAGCTGGCATAGGTGCAAAGGCAGGCTGTGCCCAATGACAGCGAGAAGAAAGCCTGACCTAGGGCGTCGAGCATCACGTTGCCTGTCAACTTGCTGAAGTCGGGTTGGAACAAGAAGCGCACACCCTCCATCGCGCCAGGCAGCAGACAAGAGGCTACCACCAATATCAGCAACAGGATGAAGAGGATAGGCATCAGCATCTTGGAAGCCCGTTCAATACCCCCTCGCACGCCTCTGACCACCACCAGATGCGTCAACAGGATGAAGGCGATACCAAACAACACAGGACGGATGGGACTGCTGGAGAAGGTGATAAAATAGTTTCTCACATAGTCGGCATCGCCACTGAGCTGTCCCACCAACGCGGCATACAGGTATTGCAGGCACCAGCCAGCCACCACGGCATAGAAGCCAAGGATAATGGTCGACGTCAGAATGCCCAGATAGCCCACCAGCTTCCATGGCCGGCCACCCGACAGCTTATCGTAGGCAGCAGCGGCATTGGCCTGTGCGTGACGTCCCACGATGAACTCGCTGATCATGCCAGGCAGTCCGAGCAGCAGAATGCAGACGACATATACCAGAATAAACGCAGCGCCACCATTCTCGCCTACCATATACGGGAAACGCCAGACATTGCCCAGTCCCACTGCGGAACCTGCCGTAGCCAGCACAATGCCCAACTTACTGCCGAAATTAGCGCGCTCGTTCTTCATATTAGTTCAAGAAACCTAACTGATGGAGGAAAATAAAGAAGATGGCTAGCGGGCAGACATACTTCACGAGGAAGAGATAGGTGTGGAAGAAGCTGCTGCGCAAGGTGCCCCAATTGGTAAACTCGTCGCGTACTATCTTACGTGGTGCAAACCAGCCGATAAAGATACAGGTGAGGAAGCCTACGATGGGCAGGAAGATCTGACCAGTCACGAAATCGAACCAGTCGAACAGTGCCTTGCCGAAGATGACCAGATGATTGGTAGCACCCAACGACAACGAACAGAATACACCGATAATGGCCGTGGTGACGGTCACCAGCAACGCTGCCTTCTTACGGGTAATCACCAACTCTTCGTGGAAGAAGGCGGTAGACACCTCGTGGAGCGAGATGAGCGAGGTGAGTGCTGCCAGCGACAGCAGGATAAAGAAGAGCAGCGAGATGGCATAACCCAACACCGGGATGCCACCAAAAGCCTGCTGGAACACGTTAGGCAGGGTGATGAAGATCAGCGAGGGTCCTGAGTCGGGATTGACACCCACGGAGAAGGCTGCCGGGAAGATCATCATACCAGCCAGGATGGCTACCAAACAGTCGATAAGTCCTATCTGGATAGCCGCCGTCGTCAGGTTGGTTTGCTTCTTGAAATAGCTGGCATAGGTGCACAGACAACCCATCGCAATGCTCATGGAATAGAACGACTGGCCCAATGCTGCCAGAAACACGTCGCTATTGATCTTCGTGAAATCGGGCCTGAAAAGGAACTCAAGGCCTTGACCGGCATTGGGCAACATGCAAGCAGCCCCGACAATGATGAGCAGCAGGATGAAGAGCGTTGGCATCATAGCCTTAGAGGCCCGTTCGATACCGTCGCGCACACCGTGTTCTATAATAAGATAGGTGATGAGCAGAATGACAACCGTCCAGAAGACCGGCTTGACAGGATCGGACGCCAGCGAGGCAAAATACTGTTGGAAATACTCAGGCGAACCACTCATGTGACCGACTAGCGAGGCATAGACATACTGCAGGCACCAGCCAGCCACCACCGCATAATAGCCTGTGATGAGGAAGCCCGTGAGCACACCCAGGAAGCCGATGATCGTCCAGGCACGACCGCCAGACATGATACTGAAGGCTCGGGCCGTATTAGCTCGACCGTTACGACCAATAATAAACTCACTGATCATGCAGGGGATACCCAGCACCAACACACAAGCCACATAGATCATAATGAAAACGGCGCCACCGTTCTCGCCTGTCATATAGGGGAAACGCCACACATTTCCCAAGCCAACAGCAGAGCCCGCCGTTGCCAAAATAACACCCAGCTTGCTCCCAAAGTTAGCCCTTTCTAGCTTTGCCATCTCAGATTTTCCCATAATCGCTTGCAAAAGTATAAAATAATTCTTACTTTTGCAACCAAAACGACAGATTATATGCAAAAATTGTGGCAAATGGTGAAAAAATATCCCTTTAGCACGGTTTGTTTCGTGCTGATATGGATACTCTCGTTTCTGCCCTTCCCGGAAATGGAACCTCTGGAGGAAGTGCCTTTTATGGACAAATGGACACATATCGTGATGTATGGAGGCACCTGCTGTGTGCTATGGACAGAATACCTGCGCAAACATACTAGCATAGATGGTGAGAAGCTCTTCTTCTATGCCTGGCTCATGCCCGTCCTGATGAGCGGACTGATAGAACTGCTGCAGGAATACTGCACCACCTACCGGGGTGGCGAGTGGCTAGACCTCATGGCCAACACTACAGGCATCACACTGGCTGTCGGCTATGGACTGTTGTTGTGGCGATTAAGAAAATAAATGATGATATAAAAGATGACACAAGAAGAAAAAACACTGTTAGAAGAAAGAATCGTGGATGTGCTGAAGACCGTCTACGACCCGGAGATTCCCGTCAACATCTATGATCTTGGCATGATCTATAAGATTGACGTGAAAGAAGATAGCAGCGTAGAACTGGACATGACCTTCACAGCCCCGAACTGCCCTGCTGCCGACTTTATATTAGAGGATGTACGCACGAAGGTGGAGAGTGTCGATGGCATAACCGGTGCTAACGTCAACCTGGTGTTCGAACCGGCATGGGACCAGTCGATGATGAGCGAAGAAGCCCGCGTTGAGTTAGGATTCGACTAAGTCGTTATTTCGATATTCCGTTATACCGTTATTCCGAAAAAATGAAGAATGTTTATTTTTTATCCGATGCGCACTTAGGTTCCCTGGCTATTCCTCACCAGCGAATGCAGGAGCGACGGCTGGTACGCTTCCTTGACAGCATCAAGGAGAAGGCGGCAGCCATCTATCTGTTGGGCGACATGTTCGACTTCTGGTACGAATACAAATATGTCGTGCCGAAGGGCTTCACCCGTTTCCTGGGCAAGATCTCCGAGCTTACAGACATGGGTGTCGAGGTGCATTACTTTACTGGTAATCACGACATCTGGGCCTACGAATACCTGGAGAAGGAGTGTGGCGTCATATTGCATAAGCAACCGGAGACCACAGAGATCTACGGTCATGAGTTTTTCCTGGCGCACGGCGACGGCATGGGCGATCCCAATAAGTCGTTCAAGGTGATCCGCGCCATCTTTCATAACAAGATCTGTCAGTGGCTCTTCTCCGGACTGCACCCCCGTTGGGGCATCGGCTTCGGACTGGCATGGGCCCGCCACAGCTATATCAAACATAAGGAATCGGACGAGCCGCAATACATGGGAGAAGACAAGGAACACCTGGTGCTCTTTGCCAAGGACTATATCCAGACCCACCCCAATATCGACTACTTTATCTTCGGACATCGCCATATTGAACTGGATATCCGGCTGGCCCGTCCTGTGGAGGCTTCAGGCCATAAGGCCCGCCTCATGATTCTGGGCGACTGGATCAGTCAGTTCACCTACGCTGTCTACGACGGTGAACACATGTTCCTGGAAGAGTATGTGGAAGGTGAGAGTCAACCCTAAAGAAATTAGAAACTTAATAAAAGATGAAAAAGATAGTAACTTTTGGAGAGCTGCTCCTGCGTTTCTCTAAGCCAGGACAGCTAAGACTGACCCAGGGCGACATGTTCACCTGCAAGTATGGTGGCAGTGAGGCTAATGTCGCTGTATCACTGGCCATGCAGGGCGAGGAGGTGACCTATATCACCCGTCTGCCAGACACTGCTGTGGGGCGTGCCGGAGCCATGAATCTGGCACAGCTTGGCGTCGACACCAGTCACGTCCTCTACGGTGGACAGCGTATTGGCACCTATTATTTCGAGCCGCCTGCAGGCATGCGTGCCGCAAAGGTCATCTATGACCGTTCGGGGTCGGCCTATTACGACCTGAAGCCAGGCATGATTCCCTGGTACGAGATACTGAAGGACTGTGCTTACTTCCACGTTTCAGGCATCACGGCAGCCATTTCGCCACAAGCAGCAGAGGCCACGTTCGAGGCGCTCGACATTGCTGACGAGCTGGGCATCACGGTGTGTTTCGATATCAACTATCGCAAGAACCTCTGGAAATATGAGGGCGCCACACCACGTGAGACGCTGAGTCGTATGCTGGGCCGTTGCGACATGATGTTTGGCGATGCCATCGAGTTCGACTGGCTCACACAGCATCCGCAACCCCCGTTTACTGCTACCGACTCTCACTTCGAGATGCAGATGGACGAGTACAGAGCATGGTTTGACGAGCTCCACGCACAATATCCGCGCCTGAAGCACTGGCTGATGGGTATGAGAAACATCGTCAGCTCTAACCACCACGTCCTCACAGCACTGCTGTGGACGGAAGGGCGCCTGCTGCAGGCTCCCATCATCGATGTCCCTGATGTCGTAGACTCTGTGGGTGTGGGCGATGCCTTCATGAGTGGCTTGCTACATGCCGTCAACCTCTTCCCTGACGACCGTCAGAAGCAGCTGAACTACTCGCTCGCGGCGGCAGCACTCAAGAATACCATCCCTGGTGACTTCAACCTACTGACAGAAGAAGAAATCCTGGATGCGATGCTCGGGAAATACAATCCCTCGACACTTTATAAGATGATAGAATAATATATCCATCACACAAGTAAATAGGTTATGGCAAACAAACCGTTAGACACCACCCTACTGGACCGTGCCATCGTGTTCGCCGTCCGCGCACATGCCGGGACAGAGCGTCGCGGCAAGGGGTTTCCCTATATCGTCCACCCGATGGAGGCGGTAGAAATAGTGGCCACGATGACGGGCGACCAGGAACTGCTGGCCGCAGCTGTGCTTCACGACACCGTGGAGGACACCGACACAACGATAGAACAAATCAGAGCCGAGTTCGGTGACCGTGTGGCCTCTTTCGTTGCTGCGGAGAGTGATGAGCCACATCAGAGCCGCGACGGCATAGAAAACTGGCGTGCACGCAAGCAAGCTGCCATCGACCGTCTGGCCAGTGCCTCGCACGATGCCAAGATAGTAGCCCTGGGCGACAAGCTCTCGAACATGCGGGCTATCGCTCGCGACTATGCCCAGCAGGGCGATGCCCTCTGGAACCTCTTCCATGCCAACGACCCCAAAGACCACGAGTGGCACTACCGTGGACTGGCCGATTCGTTAAGAGAACTTCAGGACACCTTTGCCTACAAGGAATTCGAGCAACTCATCAATCAAGTGTTTGGAGAATGAAACAGACATTATACCTATTATTATTCATTGCAATGGTAGCGACGTCTCAAACGATGTCTGCGCAGAATGAGACCATCGTATTCACACCGCAGTGGACTGCGCAGGCCCAGTTTGCCGGCTATTATGTGGCCGAGGCAAAGGGATTTTACCGTGAGGCGGGAGTGAAGGTGCGCATCGAGCACCCATCTGCCACGCAGCCAGCCATGAGCCGACTTCGCAATAACGAATGTCAGGCCACTACGCTACAGGTTTGTCAGGCGCTGGAGATTATTGATGACGGCATACCCCTGGTAAACATCCTTCAGACATCGATGAACAATGCGATGGTCATTGTATCAGCACGCGGCAAAGACCCGCTGACACAGAAGGGAGCCAAGGTGGGCATCTGGAGCGTGGGATTCGGTCAGTTGGCCATTTGCATGAGCATCAAGGATCATCTGAACTACGAATGGGTGCGCTTCGCCCAGAATGTCAACCTGTTTGTGGCGGGAGCCCTCGATGCCACGCTGGCCATGAGCTACAATGAATACTACCAGCTGGTGCAGGCGGGTGTCCAGATGACCGACAAGAACGTGTACCGCTTTTGCGACCACGGCTATAACGTGCAGGAGGACGGTGTCTATATGACTCGCGAGTATTACGCCAAACACAAGGACCAGGCACGACGCTTTGCCCAGGCCAGCAGGAAGGGCTGGGAGTGGGCTGCCGCGCACCCACAGGAAGCACTCGACATTGTGATGCAGTACGTGGATAAGAACCACATCGCCACCAACCGCGTGATGCAGAAATTGATGTTGGATGACGTGTTGCGCCTGCAGGTAGACCGCGAGTCTAAGAAGCGTGAGTTCAGGCTGCGTCCCGACATGGTGCAACTGGCCAGCCGCCTGATGGTGGAGAACCAGATGCTAAGCCGCGAGGTGACGTTTAAGGAATTAATTGACAATTGATAATGGATAATTGACAATTATGAATAAAATTTTTACATATTTCCGTCGCAAGCTCTCAGTGAGGGTCAGCCTGTGGGTGGTATTCTTCGCCGCCATCATCTTCAACGTCGCCCTCGGCTTCCTGTTCTATCAGTCGCGCGAGGCCGTGCGCCAAGAGGCTATCAGCCGCGCTACAACGATTCTAGACAGGACCTCGCTGCGTGTAGAGGGTATCCTGAACCGTGTGGAGGTGGCATCGAACATGACCAAGTGGCTCGTGATGCGCCATCCTAACAAGGCCGACTCGATGTTTGTCTATAGCCGAGGCATGCTGCTGAACAATCCTGACTTTTACAACTGCTCCATCGCCTTCGAACCTTACTACTTCAAGGACAAGGGCCGCTACTTCTCTGCCTACACCAAGCATGTCGGCGACTCGCTACGAACCATACAGGGGGGCAGTGATCACTATCAGTATTTCTTTGCCGACTGGTATCTCATGTCTCAACTGCTAGGAAAGCCATGTTGGACAGAACCATATATGGACCTCGACGTGGGCACCAACACCAGCGAGATGGTGACCAGCTACTGTCAGACCATCACGGACAAACAAGGACAGGTGATAGGTGTTATCAATACCAGTCTCTCCATCTCTTGGCTCTCGCAGACCATCTCGGCGGTCAAACCGTATCCTAACTCTTACAGCATCATGATAGGTCGTGGCGGCACCTACTTCGTGCATCCCGACACAACGAAGATTACCCATCAGACCATTTTCACACAGACGCTCGAACACCCAGACACGGCCTTGACAGCCCTGGGCTATGCGATGCAACGCGGTGAGGAGGGCATGAAACACATGAATATCTATGGCAAGGACAGCTACGTGTTCTACAAACCACTCGGCAAGACGGGCTGCTCGATGGCCATCGTCTGTCCAGAGAGTGACATCTTCAGCGGATTCGACCGTCTGCGTCGCACTGTCATGACCATCGTCATGGTAGGTTTGCTGCTCATGCTCTACCTGTTTATCCGCATTATCACCCGCGAATTGAAGCCCCTGCGACGGTTGGCCCATGAGGCCGAGACTATCGCTTCCGGTCAGTTCGATGCCGAGTTGCCCGACTTCCAGCGTGTCGATGAGATTGGCCAGTTGAGCCATTCGTTCGGCAATATGCAGCAGTCGTTGGTGAAATATATCGAAGAACTGAAGGATACCACAGCCCAAAAGGCCTCGATAGAGAGCGACCTGCGCATTGCCAGCGACATTCAGATGGGCATGTTGCCGGAGAACTTCCCGACCAAGGACGATCGCGACGACGTGCAGCTCTATGCCTCGCTGACCCCTGCCAAGGAGGTGGGCGGCGACCTGTTCGACTTCTACTTCCGCGACGAGAAGCTGTTCTTCTGCATCGGCGACGTATCGGGCAAGGGTGTGCCTGCTTCGCTCTTCATGGCTGTCACGCGTTCTACTTTCCGCACCGTGTCGGCCCACGAGTCGATGCCCGACCGCATTGTGATGACGATGAACAAGGCGATTGCCGACATGAACAAGACCCACATGTTTGTGACTCTCTTTGTCGGCGTGCTCGACCTGCCCACAGGTCGTTTACACTACTGCAACGCCGGACACGATGCACCGTTACTGGTAGGTGCTGGCGTAGGCGAATTGCCGTGCGACGCCAATATCCCCGTCGGCTTCATGCCCTCGTGGAAGTATTCGCTGCAGGAGGCGCATATCTTCACTGGCACCACCATTCTCCTCTTTACCGACGGACTCACCGAGGCTATGGATGCTAACAATGAGCAGTTCCAGATGGAGCGTGTCAACGACGTGGCATTCAAGGCGCTTTCCAACCAGCAGCAGGAGCCCCGTCAGCTGATCGGCCAGATGATCGATGCCGTCCATGAGTTTGTGGGCGATGCCGAACAGAGCGACGACCTGACGATGATGGGCATCCAGTATATCAAGCAGCAGAGCGACGTGAAAATGAAGAAGAGCCTTGTGCTGCCCTGCGACCTGCAAGAGGTGCCGCGGCTGAATGCCTTCGTCGAAGAGGTCTGCCAGGAGGTAGGATTCGACGAGATGGTTGCCATGCAGATAAAAGTGGCCGTCGAGGAGGCTGTAGTCAACGTGATGAAATATGCTTATCCTCCCGGACAGCAGCGCGACGTGACCATCGAAGCTGCATCCAACGACGTGCGCCTGAAGTTCACCATCATCGACTGTGGCCAGCCCTTCGACCCCACGGTTCAGGGCGAAGTAGACACCACACTCTCAGCCAATGAACGGAAGATCGGTGGACTGGGCATTCACATTATTCGTCAGAATATGGACTCCATCAACTATGAGCGCATTGACAAGCTCAATGTGCTGACGCTGAGGAAGAAGATTAAACATTAAAGATTAAAGATTAAAGATTAAAATAATACAGAACGACAATGAAAACAACGATTGAAGAACAAGACGGCAACATGGTTGCCATTCTGGAAGGTAATCTCGACACAGCAGCTGCCGCAGAAACCGAAAAGGCCATGAGTCCGCTCAACGACGTAGAGGGCAAGGATATCATCATCGATTGCACTGACCTGGCATATATCTCTTCAGCCGGTCTGCGCATCTTCCTGGGCATCCTACAGAACGCCCAGGCCAAAGGCGAACATGTCTATATCAAAGGCATCAATGACAATGTCCGTGCTGTCTTCACCATTACGGGCTTCAGCAATATCTTCGAATTTAAGTGAAAAGTATATGAATTTAGATCCACATGGTGAGATGCTGCTGCAGCAATACCGCGAACTGCGTCCTACGCTGCAGCAATTAGCTGACGAGGCCAGCAACCAGTTACGCTATGCGCTGAAAGAACAGGGTATCTACATCACAGCCATGGAGCACCGAGTGAAGACCGAGAAGTCGCTCAGAGGAAAACTGGAGCTAAAAGGTTCGAAATACAAGAGCATAGACGACATCACAGACCTCGTGGGACTGCGTGTCATCACCTTCTATACCGACGAGGTGGACAAGGTGGCGGCCATTGCCAAGCGCGTATTCGACATCGACTGGCATGAGAGCGTCGATAAGCGTAAGTTGCACAATCTGGACTCCTTCGGTTACAATTCGCTGCACTATATCTGCCGACTGAAAACCGGTGGTCCACGCTTTGAGCTGCAGATGCGCACTGCCCTACAACATGTATGGTCTACCATCGAACACGACATCGGTTACAAAGGCGATGTGAAGGTTCCCGACGTGTACCTGCGACAGTTCAGCCGACTGGCAGGAATGGCAGAGCTGATGGACGATGAGTTTAGCCGTCTGCGAATAGTCCTTACCGACTATCGCCGCCAGACGCTGACGCTGGTAAAGAGCGGCAAGCTTGACGATGTGCCACTGTCGCGCGACACATTCCGAAGCTATCTGGAACTGCATCCGTTTGACCGTCTGAATAAGCGTATTGCTGCCGTCAATCAGGCCGAGATATGGCCAGTATCGGTAATGTCTTACCTGCCAGTGCTCGATTCCTTCGGGCTGGAGACTCTCGGCGACGTTCAGCGCCTCATCGACGAGAATAGCGATGACGCCTATCAGTTGGCTGTCTCACAATTGGCCATCACCGACCTCGACATCCTCTCGTCGAACACCGCCTTGCAGTATCTCTGCCTGGTCTATGTGCTGAAGCACGACGGCGGACGCGATGGTCTGAAGTCGCTCTACGACCTCATCAATGGAGAAAGTGATGCTAATGGTATCGTGGCCGACATGATGATGGAGCAGGCCAAGACACTGCCGTTTATGCGAAAATGAGACTTGTATTTGTTGTAAACCACATGAAGCAATCAATAAGATAATGGCACAGAATATAATAGGTTCCTTGACCGAGAGTTTCACCAACAACCTGATAGCCGAGGATCGCTATAGGATGATACTCGACGGTCTGCAGGTGACGCTGCTAATCACGTTTTGCGCCGCCGTCCTGGGTACGCTGCTGGGCGGACTGGTGTGCTGGATGCGCATGAGCCGCCGGACGTGGCTGCAGCAAGTGGCCAAGGTGTATATCGAGCTGATGCGTGGCACACCCGTACTGGTGCTGCTCATGCTGATGTACTATGTGGTGATGGCACCGTTGGACGCAACGGGCATCGTGGTGGCTATCGTCACCTTCGCCATGAATACAGCGGCCTACATCAGCGAGATGCTGCGTACCACCATTCAAGGCATTGACCGTGGACAGACGGAGGCGGGACTAGCCTTGGGCTTCACACCGCGACAGACGTTCTTCAAGATAGTGCTGCCACAGGTGGTCAAGGCGGTGATGCCCGTCTATCAGGGTGAAATAGTGAGTCTGCTGAAGGGCACGAGTATCGTGGGCTACATCGCTGTGGCCGACATGACACGCGCCTCCGACCTGATACGTTCGCGTACGTTCGATGCCTTCTTCCCCCTCATCGTTACAGCCATCATCTATTTCCTTATGGCTTGGCTCATCGGGCTGCTGCTTCAGAGTCTCGTTCAGCGTCAGCGCGTGAAGGCTATCGCTGCGGCTGTGGCGTTGACATTGTTTGGCATGTTGGGTTACTTACCCTCGCTTGTAGGTAGCGACACAGCCGCCGTGTCCGACGGTTCTCCGTCGGATATCCCCCCCGCCTTCCAGGCGCTTAACGGCAAGAATGTGGCAGTGATTATCGGCAGCATACAGGACATTGCCGTCACCGATATGGCTCCTGATGCCAACATCCTGCGCATGACCAGTCAGACCGACCTGCTGGCTGCCTTGGAGAACGGCAAGGTGGATGCGGCAGGCGGTGAGAGCCTGACGCTGATGTTCAATAAGGAGCTGCTTGAAAAGGTGGATTCTGTAGGTGCAGGACTGACGCCGATTCCGATAGGAGCCTGTTACCGACTTGACAATACCGAATTGCAACAGGACTTCAACAGTTTCCTGACCGAAATCCGCCGTGACGGCACCTACCAGCAAATTCTGGATCGCTGGAGCAATGCCGACGACCCTTCGGCCATGGCCATTCCCCAACAACGCGGCACGGGGCGCACCCTACGTGTGGCTACCTACCCTGCCATGCCGCCGTTCAATTTCATCAATACTGGGAAACCGTCAGGTCTGGAGCCGGAACTGCTGACGGAATGGGCCAACCGGCGTAACTGGCAACTGGAATACCTCATTATGGACTTCGCTGCGCAGATACCTGCCGTGCAGACGGGTAAGGCCGACATGGCCATGGGAGCCATCAGCATCACCGAAGAGCGACAGAAGCAGGTACTCTTCTCCGACGGTTATATCGATTCGCACATCGTGCTGATGACGCGAAAAGGGGAAAGTAGTATACTCACCAGCCTCACCCCCGGCAGCCTCACCCCCGCCCCCTCTCCAAAGGGCGAGGGGAGTGGATACCTTTGGTGGGGTGTGGCTCTCCTTGTTATAATAATAGGTGGCACCGCATGGCTTTTCCTACGTCGTAGGCGCAGCACATTCACGAATCCTCAGACGTCAGACATCAAGCCTCAGACCTCCGACCTCCTACGCATATCCCACCTCCAGAAGAGTTATGGCGACTTCGACGTGTTGCGCGACATTAATACAGAAGTACATCGCGGCGAGGTCATCTCCATCATCGGACCTTCTGGCACAGGCAAGAGCACTTTTTTGCGGTGCCTGAACCTGTTGGAGCAGCCTACCAGCGGCAGCATCATCGTCAATGGGGAGGATATTCTCACTAAGGGCTATCCCGTCAACAGGCTACGCCAAAAGATGGGCATGGTGTTCCAATCGTTCAACCTCTTCGACCACCTTAGTATCCTCGACAATGTCACCTTCGCGCCGATGAAGCTGCTCGGACTTTCTCGCACTGAGGCCGAAACGGAGGCTATGGCACTGCTGCGCAAGGTGGGACTGGCTGAGAAGGCCAACGTCTATCCGTCGAGTCTCTCCGGTGGTCAGAAACAGCGTGTGGCCATTGCCCGTGCCCTGGCCATGAAGCCCGATGTCATCCTCTTCGACGAACCTACATCGGCTCTTGACCCGACGATGGTTGGCGAGGTGCTCAGCGTCATCCGCCAGTTGGCCAAGGAGGGTATGACCATGCTCATCGTCACCCACGAGATGAAGTTCGCCCACGACGTCTCGACACGCATCTTCTTCATGTACGACGGCTACATCCACGAGGACGGCACGCCCAATCAGATTTTTGAGAATCCTGTCCACAGTGCCACCAAGGCCTTCATCCAGCGCATTCGCAAAGAAGTGTTCGAGATAGACGGCCCCGACTTCGACTTCCTCGGCATGCACTCAGCCATGGGTGCCTTCTGCCACAAGTACGGCATCGCCGAGAAACTGGAGACAGCAGAGCGGCTGACAGACAAGATGCTCGACGACATCATGGCCCAGTACCGTCCTATCACCGTCCGCATCACCCATAGCGAACAGTCGGGCATCATCGCCCTCGACTTCATGGTGGAGCAGATGACCACCACGCCGCTGAACGACGTGCACCGCACCACTCTCTCCGCAGAGTGCCGTCAGGTGATAGAGGAACCCACCAAACGAGGTTTCCGCGTGAAACTGATTTTCTAATCGTAGATGTTGCTCCTTAAAGAAACGTTGTATATCATGGGGACGTACCCCATGATACATTAGACGTACCGATATGAGATGTGAGAGGAGGATTAAAAAATAATTTAAAAACAAAGATTTTCTCTGTAAAATTTGGTGTTTTGGATAATGTTGTGTATATTTGCACTGCAAAAACGGTCGAATATTCGACTATTTTTGCAGTAGAACTTTAAAATGATAAGAACTATGGTTATACAGAGAGACCAATATGTAAACGAGTTGCTTAGTAAACGATGGAATGGTAAAGTTAAGATTATCACTGGCATACGACGTTGTGGTAAGTCTTTCTTGCTTTCCACTCTCTACAAGGATTATCTTCTGAAAGAGGGCGTGGAAAAAGACTGCTTTGTGGAGTTGGCATTGGACAAAAAGGCAAACCTGAAATACAGGAATCCTAATGAGCTTTATGACTATGTGCTCCGTAAAACTCGGAATGCGGATAAGCGTTATTACGTTTTCATAGACGAGATTCAGCTATCGTATAAAGTAAAGAATGAGGATATAGATGAGAAACTGGTTCCTGAGGAAGACCGCGACATGCTCTATACCACATTCTATGATATCTTAAACGACTTGATGGGGCGTAGTAATCTGGATATCTATGTTACAGAATCGAACAGCAAGATGTTGTCAAAAGACATCGTTACGAACTTCCGTGACCGTGGCTCAGAGATTAAGGTCTATCCACTTTCGTTTAAAGAATACTATGCCATCTCTGGAATGGAGAAAGCCGATGCGTTTGAGGAATATCTTACCTATGGCGGTATGCCGTTGGCGGTGCTGGAAAATTACGAGACTGAGAAACGAAAATATCTGAAGGGACTACACAAGAGGGTTTACATGAAGGATATTGTAGAGCGATACAAACTTAAGGATGATGAGGTACTTGGGGCTCTGATAGACGCGTTGTCGTCTGCAGTAGGTTCGCTCACAAACCCGCATAATCTGGCTAATGCCGCAGGCTCGCTGATGAAACGTAGTACTTCAGATCATACTATCAAGAACTATTTGGATTATCTGGAAGATGCTTATCTGTTTGTTGGTGCTCAGCGTTATGATATAAAAGGGAAGAAGTATTTTGAAAACACTTTGAAATACTATTCTATGGATACCGGACTAAGGAATGCTAAACTCAATTTCCGTCAGCAAGAGAAATCGCACCTGATGGAGAACATGATTTTTGTGGAACTTATTCGCAGGGGTTATAATGTTGACGTGGGTGTGGTAGAGGTAACTGTTGTGAAAGAGGGTAAAAAACAGCAGTCGCAATACGAAATAGACTTTATTGTTAACACTGGACGCGATAAGGTTTACATTCAGTCGGCTCTAAATGTTGATACCGATGCGAAGAAAAAGCAGGAAACCTTCTCGTTAAAGAATTCGGGTGATTCATTCCGTAAGATTGTAATACTCGATGGCAATGCAAAGCCTTGGACTGACGAGGATGGCATTATATACGTTGGAGTAATTCCGTTCCTTTTAGAGGAGGCTAGTAATATCATCTGAACAGAGAATTCCGTGAACTACCAAAGGGTATCGCGTTTCGCGATACCCTTTAGAATCATTTAAAAAAGCTGTGATAGGGCATAGAGTGGCAAGATGTCTACGTGGCGGATTGCATCATCTGCTTTTGAGTCAACAAAATCGAACTTGCCGAAGTTTTCAAGTGAACAACGCATGGCATGCGACAGCTTCTTATCGCGCATAAAATCCCATAGACTCTTCATGCCTCCTTGTACACCTGCCTTAACTTCAATGGGTAGTACTTGCATGTCTTTAGAGAACAGGTAGTCTATCTCGGCAGTTGCATTCTTGGCCTGACGCACCCAATAATACAAATCATGATGCAAGTTGGGCGAAAGGTAATGCAACAGTTCAAGCCCAGCCAGCATCTCGGCCACAGGCCCTTTGTTAACAAGGTCGGCTGCAGTCGACGTAAGGATATGGGTGGCTATAGCAGTCGTATCGCCTATCTGCATGTTCAGCAGTCTTAGCATCAGTCCTGTGTCGAGCAACAGCATCTTGCGAATACTCTCATCGGCCTCGTCGCCCAAGGGCAGTCCGTTGCCATTGGTATGCGTAACGGGTATCAGTATGCCGGCCTTGATAAGCAGTTCAAGCGCTTTTTTAACTTCGGCAGTCTTATAACTGCCTGGCACTTGAGCGTATACAAACTTATTAGTGGCTTGCAATGCTGCGCTCCTCATGGTGGCACTTAATAGCTGTGGATCAATCTTCTTCTTGTATTTCGGGAAATCGGCCTCGTAGCCCGATATGATGTCGTCCTGTACTTCCTGGCACATCAGATAATCATGGGTTTCAACCCACTTTACAACCGATTCGGGCATTCCGCCTACCAACATATATGTACGAACCAGCCCCACCAGTTTATCGTGCAAGGGCATTGGTAATGGAGAGTCGACGTTAGCTTGCCGGCGCGCTTCGATGAGTAACTGTTCGTTGCTGGCAAGCAAGAACTCATCGAAGGTCATTGGGAACATATACATAGAATGTACGCGTCCCACGCCAAAGGTGGGGATATCATCCAAAACGAATTCCAGTAATGAACCAGCTGCAATAACATGTAGACCAGGCATGTCTTCCTTGAAATAACGTAATGCCATAATAGCCTGCTTGCTCTCTTGTATCTCGTCAATAAATAGTAATGTCTCGTTGGGTACAATAGGCGTGCCGCACATGGCTGCCATCTGAGGTACGATACGTTTCACATCAAGGTCTTTCTTGAACAGCTCAATATAATCAGGCTGTTTTTCAAGGTTTACTTCAACATAATATTTAAATGATTCGCCCAGATGTTTTACGGCAGTCGACTTGCCTACCTGTCGTGCACCTCGCAACAGAATAGGTTTGTGTTCAGGGCGTGCTGCCCACTCGTTTAAATATCGGTCTATAATTCTTTCGTAGTACATATAACCTCCTGATTTTCTGGGTGCAAAGATACAAAAAAGAAATTATCCAAACAAATAATTTACCGAAAATCGAAAAAATCCAAAGAAATAATTCGTCAAAAATCAAAAAAATCCAAAGAAATCCTACTCGAAACAAATAAGCCACCCTCGGTGTGAGGGTCAGCGGTATCTCCAGCTTGACTTTAATCATATATAGTTGTTGCCATAAGTGTCTTTACCCTTGTAGACACCAATGGCAGAATCCAGGTCGCTTCACATTGTCGAAGTTCATTGCGTGGGCTTGGGGATGGTGAGCACGGCATGGAGGTCGTTGGTCCGGCTGGACAGTGCGGCATCGCTCGCCTGGTTGGTATCGGTGAGCATGCTGGTCAGCGTGGGCTTGATGTATTGCATCAGCATCCCTTGCACAGCGGTGACTGATGCGTCGAGTTGATCATCGGGTACCTGCCCCTTCAGTTGTTTCAGACATAGTTTCTTTACGCCATCCTCAAATTCGTCAATAACAGCCTGACTACGGGGATTTTCGTTCTCGTTGCCGGTATTGTGTATCATGAAAGCCTCAGTGAACGGTGTACTCAGGAACTCCATGAGCAGCTCTGTCGTCTTCTGTGGTGTGTCAGGAATGAAATTTGGCACGCCAAGTAGGCTAAACATGTTGCGGTAGGTTTGTATCGTGGCCCAGGAATCGTTGACGTGCCATGCCAGACCGTAGGTGAGGTTCGATGCGCTGCGCTTGTAGCACTCCTGCTGGACGTCGGCCATAGAGGGTATCGACTTGATATATTCCGTTGAGACGTTCCACTGCGTGAAGTCGCGGTTAACGGTGATGGTGCGCCACGCATTGGGATAGCTGACGGTGGAACCCGTCGATATGTCTATCAGACTGTCGGTCTTGGCTTCTGTCGCCTTCCTGTATTGTGCGATGTCCTGCAGGTGCTGGTGGCCGGTGAGCACAAGGTGGATGCCGTGCTGCATCATGGCCTCGGCCACTTTCTTGTAGTCTTTCACTACGTAGGGAGACTGCAACGTGGCCTGTCCGTCGTAGTGTTCCACAGCATTGTGGTGCATCATGGCTACCACCTGCTTGCCTGCAGCCCGTGCAGCATCGGCCTGCTGCCACATCCACTCCAGCGTGGCCTCGCGTATGCGCCCTGCCGTCTGGTTCTGGTTGATGGAGTCGCCACGCTCCTTATAGCGGTTCTCCTCATAGAGATTGCTATCGAGGCAGATGAGCACCAGCCCTTTGAACGGCTCGCAGGTGAACGAGAGCGATGCCGGGTCGCGGACGGTCTCAGGCCGTGCATAACCATAATTGGCATACAGCTGTGCAAACTGCTGGGGCGAAGTGCGCTCGGCAGGCCGCGTCTGGTCGCCCTGGTAATAGACTCCCTCGGGATTGTCGATGTCGTGGTTGCCAGGAATGACGATGGTAGGAATGCCCGCCGTGCGTATGCGCTCCAGAAGGCTCACCACCAGCTGGTGGCTCACCAGCTCGCCATCCTTGGTCAGGTCGCCGGGGATGAGCACCAGATCGGGCTTCTTCTCCAGCACGACGTCGATGACAGTCTCCAGTACTTCGCCGCTCTCCTCCAACAGCTTGGGATCGACCTTGGTATAGTCTTCAAAGGCTTTGCCTTTCTGCACAAGCAATTGCGGAGCCATCACGTGGATGTCGCTCATCACGAAGATGCTATACTCGGACTTCGGCTCTACCGGCGTGGGTCCGCTGGGATTGTCGGTGTTGTCGATGCATGATGACAGCGACATACAGATTAGTGCTACTGCTGCGAGCACCCATAGAATGTTCTTATTCATAATTATTACTCGCTAAAGTTAGTATCTGTTTGGGGTTGTTCCTTACTCATATAATAGGTGTTGCCGTAACTGTCTTTACCGATGAAGATATCAATAGGCAGCTTCTTTAATGTGAATCCCTCGATGCCGGTGACGGCCGTGAGCTGACCTTCCTGCGTGACGGTGACGGGCTCGATGGGTGAGGGGGCTTCCATATTCTTTAGGCCTGTGACGGTCAGATTGCCGGCATTGGTCGTGGGAATGACGGTGAAGACACCATATTCCAATATTGTCAGATTATCCATGACATAATCATCTGTAGAGCTGGTGACATTTGTCGCGCAACTGTAGCCTGGCAGTTCCAGCAGATTGAAAGTAGAAGTAGAGCTTGCGGTTGAATTAGAAGGACATGGTATGACCAGATAGGTCAGCATACCCGTCTTGTGGGCATTGATGGCCTTTGTGACAAGCTGAATATCAGGATTGTCTTCACCGTAAAACTGTGAAAGCGTCTTACGGACCACCTCCATGTCGGCAGCATCCTGACTCTCGTCGTAGTTGGCAGGAACAGGCACATCCTTGAGCAGGAAGTTGATGGGTGTCAGTGCCTTCTGCTTGAAGTTGTCTATGGCTTCTGTCAGCCTGCCATCGCGCTTAGCCAGCCAGATGGCAATGCTACTCATATAACTTTCCTGATCCACGTTAGAGCCAAGGTACAGACCTTCAATCTCATGAAGTTGCTTGTAACCGAAAAGCGGGTGAAGCAGATTGCGCTCGAAGAAGTCGGCTGTTGCCTCGTCGACGTCGGTTCCTTTGATGCCGGCAGCCTCCTGTGGATAGGTCTTCTCGTACTTGTCGGTCCAGTATTTGGCACGACTGTAGTGCTTGTCTTTCTGGCTGGGGTTTTCCCATGCCGCCTTCAGTGCCAGCAAGGCCAGTTTACGATAGGCGCGAGGCATATAGTCGATAGGATAGTCCTGGTTGCGGTTCTCTTTTCCGGCGTCCTCACTCTTGGCGGTTTTCTTCCAGCCTTTAGCAGGAATCTGTACATATTGGTGGAATGCCTCATGATAGAAGAGTGCAACGAACTTTAGCATATAATCCTTGAGGGTGATTTCCTCCCCGTACATTTTTAACATCCTTTCCTTCATTTCTTCATAAGAGTCAATGAAGAGGATGATGGTGCAGTTCAAGCCATTGAAAGCCACGTGACTAAAGCTGGTGGTGTTCTGGACAGCGCGCTTCACGTCTTCACTCCATTCGCTCTGAGGTATCTCTTTCTTGGTGGTGGGGTTAATCAGGTACATACGGGTTTTCTCCTGATTGACCAGCAGCATATTGAAGTCGGCAGGATTAACGTCAGCATTCCAAGCCGTCTGAACATGTGGATTGGCTATCTTGATGGCCGCCCAGAACCAGTCTGTCATCTTGTCGTAGTCGGTGCTCACCTCAGGCAGCGTGTTATTGTCTGTTTGTTCCGGTTCAGCACCTGACCCGTTTGCCGGATTGTCTTCTACCGTACACGAAACCAGACTGAGGCCGCAGGTAAGGATGGCGGCCAGCACCCATAACAGATTCTTCTTCATATTCGTTAGTAATTTACTCACGGAGTGTCAGACACTTTGTGCGCGTTCTTTATTTATATTTTTGTTTTCATCTTTAGAATGCGGCGGACGCTCTGGTTGATGCGGGCCTCGGTGATGGTGCCGCTTTCAACGGCTGCCATTACGGCATCGAAAGCCTGGACTAGGTTCTGCGGACCCAGCACGATGTCGACACCTGCCTGAATGCAACCAACGGCAGCCTCAGCACAGGAGTACTGTTGGGTGATGGCTCCCATCTCCATAGCATCGGCGATGATGATGTTCTGATAACCCAGTTCTCCACGCAGTTTATCCTGCAGAATAATACTCGACATGGTGGCGGGAATATCAGAGCCCGTCACGTTAGGCGTACCGATATGAGCAGTCATAATCAGCTGGCAGCCCCACTTGATGCCTGCCTTGAAAGTCACCATCTCGCAGCTGAGCATCTCTTCCCATGTTTTCAGGCTCTGTGCATAGCCATAGTGGGTGTCTGCCTTTGTGTCGCCATGTCCGGGGAAGTGCTTGATACAACCCGTTATGCCGGCATCCTTCAGTCCCTGCAGATAATTGGTTACCATCGGAGCTGCCACAGCGGGATCGTCGCTGAAGGCACGCTTGCCTATGACAATGTTTTCAGGGTTGGTATTCACGTCGGCCACAGGGGCGAAGTCTATGTCGAATCCGTACTTCTTAAGATACGTGCCGATGGTATTGCCGCAGTAGTAGGCATTCTTCGGGTCGCCCGTCTTACCGATGGAATCCATCGATTCGAAGGTTTCAACATTGAAGTTCGGGTTCCTGCCGATGCGGGCCACGCGACCGCCCTCTTCGTCGATACACAGTAGCGGTGAGCCTTTCAGGGCGCGTATCTGCGGGATGAACCGGGCCAGCTGTGCCTCGTCCTCGATGTTATGCGCATAGAGGATGATGCCGCCAACAGGGTATTTCTCGTTGACGTCCTTCATCGTCTCGTTAACGGCCTGCAACCTGATTTTTGTTATGTCGTCGGAACTAACATCGATGCCACCGGACAAGTTAAAGTGAATAGTAGTATCCAAACATTCGGGGCGCACATAGAACATCTGCCCCACTTTTTCGCGCAGGGTCATCTTCTGCAGCTGTTCCTCCACCAGGTCGTCAGGTGTGGGACCTACAGGATTATCGTCATTAGTACAGGCAGAAAAAACAAACAAGCCACCGATAAACAGGATAGCGGCTAAACTCCTTAGTAATTTTTGTTTCTTAATCATTATGTTAAAAAGTATTCAATTATATCTTCTTTATTTTATTATTATCTTCTTGCCATTGTTAATATAGACACCTGCTGCAGGCTTGCCAGTGATGCGACGGCCTTGCAGATCGTAGTAGCTGTCGGTATCAGTGGTTGGCATAATAGCCGTTCTGATGCCTGTCGGATCGTTGTCGTTGACAATCTTAAGCGATGTTGGCAGTCCTGTCGCATTCTCTTGAGCTACCAGACAGAAGGTGAAAGGCTTCATTTCGTAGCTGTCATGCAGCACGAAGCTGTCGCCTTCCAGGATGTAGACATTCTTTCTGGTCTGCCGACAGTAGTTGTAAACGATACCGAGCTTTGAACCCAGCAAGAAATACGAACTCTGAAAGATAGCATCTCCCATGAATTTGACGGTGCGGCCAG
>JAEEGI010000903.1_pt1 | contig 78403 bp, 73 predicted proteins | sample 8958751 | NCBI WGS metagenome assembly JAEEGI01 (sample SAMN16246545, study PRJNA631951) | gut metagenome | biome: gut microbiome; feature: rumen; material: KS-attached | host: Bos | place: Iran: Karaj | collected 2018-10
GCAGGCCCCGCGTCCGGAAGAAATTGAAAAACAGCGAAAAAAGATTTGCAAAAACCGGCAGCAAAACAGGCGCAAATCAGCAGAAGCCCAAGGGAAGAACGACAGCTTTTTCCCCGGAAAGCCCGGGAACTTCGCCGGAAACCCGACGGAAAACCCAAGCAAGAATGGAAATAGCCTGCCGGAAACCGACAGAAAACCAGCAAAAACAGCCCGTTTTCGCCCCAAACAAGGGGAAACAAACAGTGTTTTCCACCGTGATCCACAGGTTTTCCACATAGATTGCCACAGGACACGTAGACGGAAATGCATAATGCATAATTGAACACGATAATTCTCAATTCTCAATTTTCAATTCTCAGGACGCACCCCGCCCGTAGGGACGGCACTCTGCCGTCCGGTTTCCCCGCCCGTAGGGGGCGGCGTCCGCGACGCCCCGCGCCTCTCCCGTTTCGATGTGGCCGGGCTGTCGAGGACGCCAGCCCCTACGTCCCGCCCGGACGCACCCGCCCGCACGATGGTTTTTTAATGAATGATGAATAATGAATACCTGACTAATGAATAATGTCGGAGTTTTTCAAATCGCGATTTGAAAAACACAATCATTTTAAAGTCTTCAGCCTTCAGTTTTCATTATTCATTTTGATACCTGGCCGCGGGGGGGAACGGATTCTTCGCTACGCTCAGAATGACAGGCGTACCCTGGTGACTGGTGACTGGTGACTGGTCGGAACGGGGAACAGGCGGACAAGCACTACCCTTGAAGGGCACAGGTGCTTGTCCCTACATCATAATTCTCAATTCTCACTTCTCAATTCTCAATTTTCAATTCTCAGGAGGTTATACGCATGGACAAATACATATCTGTGGCCATTGACGGGCCTGCGGGGGCGGGGAAGAGCACGGTGGCTAAGCGGGTGGCCGCGGAGCTGGGCTGGCTCTACGTGGACACCGGGGCCATCTACCGCACCGTGGGCTACCACATGAGCCTCATGGGCATCGGCCCCAAGGACAAGGACGGCATCGAGCGCTGCATCGACGACGTGAACATCCAGATCGAGTACCGGGACGACGGCGTCCAGCACATGATCCTCAACGGCCAGGACGTGACCGACCTGATCCGCACCCCGGAGATGTCCATGATGGCCTCCGGCGTGGCGGCCCAGGACTGCGTCCGGGCCTACCTGCTGGATATGCAGCGCCAGCTGGCCCGCACCCACAACGTGGTCATGGACGGCCGGGACATCGGCACCGTAGTGCTGCCCCACGCCCAGGTGAAGGTCTATCTCACCGCCTCCGCCGAGGTGCGGGCAGACCGCCGCTGGAAGGAGCTCACTGCCAAGGGAGAGAAGGTTCGCTATGAGGACGTGTACACCGACGTGGTGAAGCGGGACGAGGCGGACATGAACCGGAAGATCGCCCCGCTGAAATGCGCCGACGACGCGGAGGTTCTGGACTGCTCCTATCTGACCATTGACCAGGCGGTGGCCGAGCTGAAGGCCATCATCCGGAGGAAGACCGCCCAATGAAGTACGACAAGAAAACCCACGTGATCTACCGGATCCTCTTTTGGATCTGCCGGATCTTCCTCTTTGTCTACCACCCCTATCGGCTCACCGGCCGGGAGCGGATCCCGGAGGGGCCCTGTATGCTCTGCGCCAACCATTCCGGCTTCGCGGATCCCATCTGGATCTTCCTGCTGCTGAACGGGGCCTACCCGCCCTGGAGCATGGGGCGGAAATCCCTGTTTGAGAAGCCCCTGCTGCGGAAGCTCCTGCCCTTTCTGGGCTCCTTCCCGGTGGATCGGGACAACCCGGATCTCTCCGCGGTGAAAAAGTCCCTGTCCATTCTGAAGGAGGGCCATCAGCTGCTGATCTTCCCCGAGGGCACCCGGGTCAAGAAGGGCAAGAAGTCCGAGCCCAAGTCCGGGGCCGTTATGCTGGCCAACCGGGCGGGCGTGCCCATCGTGCCCATCTACATCACCCACGACCGCAAGCCCTTCTGCCCCGTCCGGGTGGTGGCGGGCGAAGCCTACACGCCGGAATTCGCCTCCCGCCGTCCCAGCGGCGAGGAGCTGGAACAGGCAACGAAGGAAATGATGGAGAAAATCTATGCCCTGGGGGCAAAAACGAAAAAATAAAAATGAAAAAGGAAAAATTGAGGTATTTTTCAATTCGTCGAATTGAAAAATGAGATTCAATCCGTCCCGCAGGGACACCGAAATTTTTCGTTCTTCGTTTTTCGTTTAATGAGGGGTACGTATGAAGATAACGCTTTCGGATACCGCCGGCTTCTGCTTCGGTGTGCGCCGGGCGGTGGAGCTGGTGGAGCGGACGGCTGCGGCGGGGGAGACGGTGGTGACCCTGGGGCCCATCGTCCACAACCGGCACGTGGTGGGGCGCTTTGCCGCCCTGGGCGTCCGGGAGGCTGCCGCCGTGGAGGAGATCCCCGACGGGGCCACGGTCATCATCCGGGCCCACGGGGTGGGCCGGGCCGTCTACGAGGCCCTGGAGGCCCGGGGCCTGCGGGTGGCAGACGCCACCTGCCCCTTTGTGGAGCGCATCCACCAGCTGGTGCGGAAGGCCGGGACGGAGGGCCGCAGGCCGGTGATCTTCGGGTCAAAGACCCACCCGGAGGTGGTGGGGATCTCGGGCTGGTGCGACGATCCGCTGGTGGTGGAGAGCCCGGAGGAGCTGGAAAGCTGGCTCCGCGCCGACCCAAAACGGGGCGAAATGCCCCTGATCTTAGTGGCCCAGACCACTTCCAATCAAAATTTGTGGAAAAAAACCGGCGAAATCGCAAATTTACTCTGTACAAACTGCAAAATATTTGATACAATATGCGAAGCGACTGAAAATCGGCAAACTGCCGCCGCCGCACTGGCCGCCCAAAGCGACGCCATGGTGGTGGTGGGCGACCGGAACAGCTCCAATACCCGGCAGCTGGCGTCCATCTGCAGGGCGCACTGTCAGCGGGTCTTTGCGGTGGACAATGCCGCCGAGCTGGCGGGCTGCGATTTTTCAGGCATTCATACCATCGGCATCACTGCAGGGGCGTCAACACCTGCGTGGATAATAAAGGAGGTCAATCAAACCATGGATGAAATCAAAACAGTAGATACTGCTGCAACGGAGGAAAGCTTTGAGGCGCTGCTTGACGCAAGTATCAAGACTCTAAACACAGGAGATACGGTCACAGGCACAGTAGTCGCCATCGGCACCACCGAAGTCCAGGTTGACCTGGGAACCAAACACGCCGGTTATATCCCCTGCGATGAGGTCAGCGCAGATCCCAACGTCAAGCCCGAGGACGTCCTCCATGTGGGCGACGAGATCAAGGTCTTCGTCGTTCGCGTCAACGATCAGGAGGGCACTGTACAGCTCAGCCGCAAGAAGCTGGACGGTATGCGTGTCTGGGAAGAGCTCCAGGAAGCCGCTGACAACAAGACTCCCGTGGAAGCCAAGATCACCGAGACCAACAAGGGCGGCCTGGTGGCCAACGTCAAGGGCGTCCGGGTGTTCATCCCCGCTTCCGCTTCCGGCGTTGCCCGGGGCGGCGACCTGGAGGCCCTCAAGGGCCAGACGGTCCGCATCCGCATCACCGAGGTCAACCGCGAGCGCCGCGGCGGCCGTGTGGTGGGCTCCATCCGTGCGGTGGCCAGCGAAGAGCGCAAGGCCGCTCAGGAGAAGATCTGGTCCGAGATCGAAGTGGGCAAGAAGTACACCGGCACCGTCAAGTCTCTGACTTCCTACGGCGCCTTCGTGGACATCGGCGGCGTGGACGGCATGGTCCATGTTTCCGAGCTGAGCTGGCAGCGGATCAAGAACCCCGCTGAGGTGGTCAAGGTCGGCGACGTCATCGACGTCTACGTCATCGCGCTGGATCCCGAGAAGCACAAAATCTCCCTGGGCTACAAGACCGCGGAGATGAACCCCTGGAACCAGTTCACCGCCAAGTACAACGTGGGCGACGTGGCCAAGGTCAAGATCGTGAAGATGATGACCTTCGGCGCCTTCGCCGAGATCGTTCCCGGCGTGGACGGCCTGATCCACATCTCCCAGATCGCGGATCGCCGCATTGCCAAGCCTGAGGACGTGCTGAGCGTCGGCCAGGAAGTGGATGCCAAGATCACCGACATCGACGCCGAGAATAAGCGCATCTCCCTCTCCATCCGGGCCCTGCTGGAGTCCGCCGCGGAGGAGCAGGCAGAGGCTGCTGAGGAGGCCGCTGAGCCCGCCGAGGCTGTTGAGGCCCAGTAAGCGAACAATCGCCATTCCCCATGCAAGGCCTCCCGCTTTGCATGGGGAGTTTTTTGCAGTTGAGAATTGATAATTGAAAGTTGAAAGTTGGTCTCTGTGTAATACCTTCATTTTCAACTTTCCACTTTAAACTTTCAACGATCCTTGAAAGGTGTGAACCGCGTGAAGAAATATATATGCCTGCTGTTGGTGCTGACCCTGCTGGTCGGCGTTCTCTCCGCCTGCGGCGGGGAGGAGCCTGCCGCGGCGGGACCGCTCTATGCTGAGCGGGGGGATGCACAGCGGGCGTCTCTGGGGAGCCTGAGCCCTGCCGCTGACGCCAACACCGTTCTGACGGCCCTGGCTGCCGCCGGGGCGTCCGCCTCCGCCGCCTTGGAGCCGGGACGCGACGACAGCGCCCCGGCGGGCCCCCGGCTTCGGGTGGCCGACGATGCGGCAGGGGATCCCGTGCTGACGGACGGCTCCTGCATCTATATGCTGGACGGCTACGGCCTGGTCACCGTCTCTGCTGCGGGCACCGCCAGCAAGGTGCTGGCCTATACCAAGGTGGATCGGGGCGGCGAGGGCTGGAACGACCGGCTCTATCTCTGGCAGGATCAGATCGCCGTGGTCTGGACGAGCCTCGCCTTTGACGACCAGGGCGCCTGGCAGGGGGACATGGAGACGCAGATCGTCATTTTGTCCGTGGCCGATCCAGCCGCGCCGAAGCAGCGCTCCGCGCTGACCGTGGAGGGCAGCCTTGTGGAGGCCTGCCTGGTGGATGGGACGCTCTGCGTGGTGACCCAGAAGAATCTGCTGACCCTTCCGGAACGGGAGCAGGCGGACAGCATCCTGCCCAAGCTCCACGAAAACGGAAAGACCTTTACCCTGCGGCCCGGGGAGATCTACCTCAGCCCCGATCCGGCCAATGCCGCCCTGACTGTCACGGCGGCGATCCGGCTGGAGGACGGCCGCTTTGTGGACGCCCTGGCCTTCACCGACGGCACCGAGGCCGTCTGTGCCGACGGGCAGAATCTCTACCTGGCCAGGACCCGCTGGAATGAGAGCGCCTCCGCTCCCCGCAAGGACGGAGCCTATACCGTGGTGGATTACAGCACCGCCGCAGAGACCGAGATCAAGCGTCTGAAGCTGGACGGCGGCCTGACCCTGGCCGACGGCTGCATTCTGAACGGCGCCCTCTCCGGCCCCGAAGCCATGGACGTCCGGAACGGACAGCTCCGGGTGGCCGCCCGGGTGGACGAGCGGAGCTTCTCCGTGTATACCGACGAGGCCCACGGCTGGACGAACCGGGAGGAGAACAGCCGGGTGCTGGAAAACCAGCTGGTCATTCTGGACGGGGAGCTGAACGTGGTGGGCGCTCTGGCCAGACTGGGCGGAGAGGCCGGCATCACGGACTGCGGCTTCCTCCGGGCAAGCGCCTGGATCACCGCCAAGGACACCCTGGCAGTGGTGGATCTCAGCGATCCGGTGGAGCCTAAGATCATCCAGAGCTTTGCGGCGGCAGGGGAGACCCTGCTGCTCCGGGAGCTGGGGGGAAACTGCGTGGCGGTGCTCTCCCTGCCCGCCTCCGGCGGCAAGCTTCGGCTGACGGCCTATGACCTGACGGATCCCGCCGCGCCCCGGCAGCTGGACAGCCTGGAGCTGGACGCTGCTCCCGCCGGGGATCTGGCCCAGCCCGGGGCCCTCTTCGCAGACGCCGCCTCCGGCCTGCTGGGCTGGCCCGCGGCAGGGAAGGACAGGACCGAATACCGCCTTGTCCGCTGGAACGGGACCAAATTTGAAAACAAGGGCTCCCTTGCCCCGGACTACGTCCCCGGCGACGCCCGCGGCCTGCTGCTGAACGGCTGCCTGTACCTGTGCGATCCCGCCCAGGTCAGCGTGACCGACCCCGAGGGGATGAAGGTGCTGGCCACGGTGTCCAACGCAGTGGGATGAGGGCCGCGGGGGATGCTGCCCACCCGGACGCACCACGCCTGTAGGGGGCGGCGTCCGCGACGCCCCGTGCCTCTCCCGTTTCGAAGCGGTCGGGCTGTCGAGGACGCCAGCCCCTACGCCCGCCCAAACCCCGAATGCAAAACGCAAAACGCAAAAATGAGGTGTTTTCAAATTGCCATTTGAAAACAATGGAATCGTAGGGACGGCACCCTGGCCTCCGCTTGCCCCGCCCGGACGCACCACGCCTGTAGGGGGCGGCGTCCGCGACGCCCCGTACCTCTCTCATTTCGATGCGGTCGGGCTGTCGAGGACGCCAGCCCCTACGCCCGCCCAGACCCCGAATGCAAAACGCAAAACGCAAAACGCAAAAATGAGGTGTTTTCAAATTGCCATTTGAAAACATTGGAATCATAGGGACGGCACCCTGGCCGTCCGCTTGCCCCGCCCGGACGCACCACGCCTGTAGGGGGCGACGTCCGCGACGCCCCGTGCCTCTCCCATTTCGATGCGGTCGGGCTGTCGAGGACGCCAGCCCCTACGCCCGCCCGCGCTACGGGCTCTGAACCAAACGCCATACCCCACATTTCCACCAACGAGGAAAGCGAAATGAAACAGGAAAGAATCAACCGCATCAATGAATTGGCCCGGAAGGCCAAGGCCGAGGGGCTGACGCCGGAGGAGACGGCGGAGCGGGACGAGCTGCGGAAGGAATACATCGCCGCCGTCCGGGAAAATCTCCGCGCCCATCTGGACAATACCTATATCGTAGACGAAAAGGGCAATAAGCGCCCGCTGCCCCGGAAGGATCAAAAAGGAAGGATCGAATCATGAGAAACATGAAAATCATTGCGCTGCTGGCGGCGCTGACCCTCTGCGCGGGTCTGCTGACCGCCTGCGGCGAGAAGAAGACCGAAGAAGCGCAGGCGACCACCGCGCCCCGGACGACCCAGAGCGCCCCTGCCAGCACACAGCCCGCCGAGACCAAGGCCGTCACCACAGCTGCCCCGGAGCCTGCCGAGACAGAGTCCGCCGCCCCGGAGACGACCGTCGGGAAGCTGATCCCGGGGAAGGATACCCCCAGCTTCACGCTCCCCTCCCATACCGAGGCCAACGGCGGCGAAGCGGAGACCCAGCCCAGCCAGCCCGAGTCCACCCAGCCCAGCCAGCCCAGCCAGCCCGGCGACCCCACCAGCCCCACCCAGGAACGCCCGGCCAGCGGTGAGAATCTGACCCCCGTGGATTCCAACGAGAATTTACCTGCAAACCCGTAAATGTGTCAAATTTTTTCCCTTGACAAAACCTGGCCGGTATGCTATACTGAGCAAGCTGTCAATGGATCTGCTTTGACAAGGAGGCCTTCCCCATGAAACCGGACAAGCTGACCATGTCGCTGCTGCTGGATTGCTATGGGGAGCTTCTGACGCAGAAGCAGCGCGACTGCTTCGATCTCTACTGCAACCAGGATCTCACTCTGGCGGAGATCGCGGAGCTCATGGGCACCAGCCGTCAGGGCGTCCACGACGCCGTGACCCGTGCCGAGACCCAGCTCCGCCGCTACGAGGAAGTGACCCACTGCCTGGCAACACAGCAGAAGACGTCCGAGATCGCCTCGGACCTGGAAGCGCTGGCAGCCACCTTGCCGGAAGATAGAAAAACAGACCTTTTACGGGCTGCCGCGAAGCTGAAGGAGATTTGATTATGGCATTCGAAGGCTTAACCGAAAAACTCTCCGCGGCTTTTCAGCGCCTGCGGAGCAAGGGCCGCCTGACGCCCAACGACGTCAAGGAGGCCATGCGGGAGATCCGCCTGGCCCTGCTGGAGGCCGACGTCAGCTACAAGGTGGTCAAGGACTTTGTCAAGGTCGTCACCGACCGCTGCGTGGGCACCGACGTGCTGGAGGGTCTGAACCCCGCCCAGATGGTGGTCAAGGTGGTCAACGAGGAGCTCACCGCCATGATGGGCGGCGAGAACCAGAAGATCAATATGGCCTCCAACGGCCCCACCATCGTCATGCTGGTGGGCCTGCAGGGCGCGGGCAAGACCACCAACGGCGCCAAGCTGGCCGGATACTTCAAAAAGACCCAGAACAAGCGCCCCCTGCTGGTGGCCTGCGACGTCTACCGTCCCGCCGCCATCAAGCAGCTGGAGGTGGTGGGCGGCCAGCTGGATATCCCCGTCTTCCAGATGGGGCAGGACGATCCGGTCAAGATCGCCAAGGCCGGCCTGCGCTGGGCCGAGCAGCACGGCAACGACATGGTCTTCCTGGACACTGCGGGCCGTCTGCACGTAGACGAGACCCTCATGGAGGAGCTGCAGAACATCAAGGCAGAGCTGCACCCCAGCGAGATCCTGCTGGTGGTGGACGCCATGACCGGCCAGGACGCGGTGAACGCGGCCCAGAGCTTCAACGAGTGGCTGGACATCGACGGCGTGATGCTCTCCAAGCTGGACGGCGACGCCAGAGGCGGCGCGGCCCTGTCGGTCAAGGCCGTCACCGGCAAGCCCATCAAGTTCATCGGCGTGGGCGAGAAGCTGGATCAGATCGAGCCCTTCCACCCCGGCCGCATGGCCAGCCGGATCCTGGGCATGGGCGACGTGCTCAGCCTCATCGAGAAGGCGGAGCAGGCCATCGACCAGAAAAAGGCCGCTGAGCTGGAGGAACGGCTGCGGCAGAACAAATTCACCCTGACCGACTTCTATGAGCAGCTCTCCCAGATCAAGAATATGGGCAGCCTCCAGGACATCATGGGTATGCTCCCCGGCATGGGCGGCATGAAGGACCTGCAGGTGGACGAAAAAGCCCTGACCCGGGTGGAGGCCATCATCCTCTCCATGACCCCCCAGGAGCGGGAGAATCCCCAGATCCTGGGCTCCAGCCGCAAGCGGCGCATCGCCGCCGGCTCCGGCACCAAGGTGGAGGACGTCAACCGCCTGCTCAAGCAGTTCGGAGATATGCAGAAGATGATGAAGCAGTTCTCCGGCAAGGCCGCCGGCAAGAAGCTGAAAAAGCTCCAGAAAATGGGCGGCTTCCCCGGTTTCCCGGGTATGTAACGGAAATTGAAAGTTGAAAATTGAAAGTTGAAAATGATTGTGTTTTTCAAATCGCGATTTGAAAAACTCCGATAACTTTCAACTTTAAACTTTCCATTTTCAACTCTCGAAATATAAAAATTGAAATTTTCTAAAGCTATGAAGGAGTAGAAAAAATGGTTAAGATCAGACTCAGAAGAATGGGCGCCAAGAAGAACCCCTACTACCGCATCGTTGTTGCCGACTCCCGCAGCCCCCGCGACGGCCGCTGCATCGAGGAGATCGGTTCCTATGATCCCCTGACCAACCCCGCCACCATCAACGTGGATGCGGAGAAGGCGCAGACCTGGATCAAGAACGGTGCACAACCCACCGATACCGTCAGAGGACTGCTGAAGAAGGCCGGCGTTCTGTAAGAACCGAGGGCTGAACAATGAAGGAACTGTTGCTCTATATCGCCCGCAACCTGGTGGAGCATCCGGAGCAGGTCACGGTGGAGTCCTTTGAGGGCGACCCGCTGGTTCTGGAGCTTCGTGTGGCCCCCGAGGATATGGGCAAGGTCATCGGCCGAGGCGGCCGGATCGCCAAGGAGATCCGCGCCATTATGAAGTCCGTGGCCCAGCGCCAGGGCGTCCGCGTCAACGTGGAGATCGTTGAATGAACCAAAAAGGGCTGCTGCTGAGAGGCAGCGGCCCTTTTTGAAATGCAAAATGCAAAATGCAAAATGCAAAATGAAGCGTAGGGACGGCACGCTGCCGTCCGCTGTGAACAAATGTAGGGGGCGGCGCCCTCGACGCCCCGCGCCCTGCCCGTAGGGACGGCACCCTGCCGTCCGCTGCATGAGTGAACGATGATGAATAATAAGTATTTAGAAACCGGCAAGATCGTTTCCACCCACGGGGTGCGGGGCGAGGTCAAGGTGCTGCCCTGGGCCGATTCGCCGGATTTTTTGACAAAATTCAAGACCTTCTACCTCGTAGGGGGCGGCGTCCTCGACGCCCCGAACGTGTCGATTTCTGATACCCGCGGGCCGTCGGGGACGCCGGCCCCTACGGCGCTGGCGGTGGAATCGAGCCGCGTGCAGAAAACCTGCGTGCTGATTAAATTCCGGGGCATCGACACGGTGGAGGAAGCTCAACAGCTGCGGGGCCGGGTGCTTTTCATCGCCCGGGACGACCCCCATATCCCGGCGGGCACCGTCTTCCAGGCGGATCTGGTCGGCCTGCCCGTCTACGCCGAAGGCCGGGAGATCGGCAGGATCAAGGAGATCCTGACCATGCCCTCCTCCGACGTGCTGGTGGTAAAAGGGGAGAAGGAGTACATGATCCCCAACGTAAAAGCGTTCGTGCCGACCTTCGATCCTACCCTGGGCCGGATCGACGTGAATCTGATCGAAGGAATGGACGGAGAATAAGTAACAAGTAATATGTAATAAGTAATAGGTATCGGAAACTGCAACTTATTACTTATTACTTATTACCTATTACTTCCTCAGACCGCTCGTTTTGATGGAAAGCTCCCTGTTTTTGCCGTGCTTCCGGCGGCCAGGGGTCTGGCCGCCCTACGCAGGAAAGGGACGACTGAACAGATACGTAATAAGTAATAAGTAACAAGTAATAAGTAATAAGTAATAGGTATCGGAAACTGCAACTTATTACTTATTACCTATCACCTATTACTTCCTCAGACTGCTCGTTTTGATGGAAAGGAAAGCTGCCTATGCGGATTGACATCCTGACACTCTTCCCCGACACCGTTGGTGACGTGCTCTCGGAGTCCATTCTGGGCCGGGCCCAGGAGCGGGGCTTCATCACTATCCGCACCCACCAGATCCGGGACTACACCACCAACAAGCAGAACCAGGTGGACGACTACCCCTACGGCGGGGGCAGGGGAGCGGTGATGCAGGCGGATCCCCTCTACCGCTGCTGGGCCCACGTCTGTGTGGAAACCGGAACCCGCCCGCATACAATATATATGTCCCCCTGCGGCGCGGTCTTTGACCAGGGCTGCGCCCGCCGTCTGGCTGCCGACTATGAGAATCTGATCCTGGTCTGCGGCCACTACGAGGGCATCGACCAGCGCTTCATCGACGAGTGCGTGGACGAGGAGCTGTCCCTGGGCGACTTCGTGCTCACCGGCGGGGAGATCGCTGCCATGGCCGTCACCGACGCGGTCTGCCGCCTGCTGCCCGGGGTCCTCTCCGATCCGGAATGCTTCGAGGAGGAGAGCCACTGGAACGGCCTGCTGGAGTATCCCCAATACAGCCGCCCCGCCGTGTGGCACGACCGCCCGGTGCCGGAGATCCTCACCTCCGGCGACCACGCCAAGGTGGCCCGCTGGCGCAAAAAGCAGTCCATCCTGCGTACCATGCGCCGCCGCCCGGATCTATTCGCCAAGCTGCGCCTGCCCTGCAAAACCAAGGCCGAAAAGAAATTTATCCAGGAATTGGAGGAGGAAGACCATGAATTCAAAGTTCGATACGCTGAAAACCTGGGTCGATGAGGCTCAACGCATCGTCTTCTTCGGCGGCGCGGGGGTCTCCACCGAGAGCGGCATCCCCGACTTCCGCAGTGTGGACGGTCTGTACAACCAGAAATTCAAGTACCCGCCCGAGACCATTATTTCCCATTCCTTCTTTGAGCAGAGGCCCGAGGAGTTCTTCGACTTCTACAAGGAGAAGATGCTGCCCCTGGGCTTCGAGCCCAACGTCACCCACAAGGTGCTGGCCCGCTGGGAGCGGGAGGGGAAGCTCTCCGCCGTGGTCACCCAGAACATCGACGGCCTGCACCAGAAGGCCGGCAGCCAGAACGTCCTGGAGCTCCACGGCTCCGTGCTGCGGAACTACTGTACCCGCTGCCATAAGAGCTACTCCGCCGAGTTCGTCAAGAACAGCAAGGGCGTGCCCCGCTGCGACTGCGGCGGGATCGTCAAGCCCGACGTGGTGCTCTATGAGGAGAGCCTGGATCAGGACGTGATGGGCCGGGCCGCCATGGCCATCGCCGGGGCGGACCTGCTGATCGTGGCGGGCACCTCCCTCACCGTCTGGCCTGCCGCCGGAATGATCCGCTACTACCGGGGCAGCCGCCTGGTGCTGATCAACCGGGATGAAACCCCCTACGACCGGGAGGCAGATCTCGTCCTCCACGAAAAGCTGGGCGACGTCTTCCGGGAGCTGTGATCCTGCCCGGCAGCAGCCTGCGGCACCGGCTGCCGATAACCGCACCGTCCGTAGGGGCGGCCACCTGTGCCCTTCATGGGTATTGGCCGCCCGCCCGCAGCACCGGCTGTCAATAACCGCACCGTCCGTAGGGGCGGCCACCTGTGCCCTTCATGGGTATTGGCCGCCCGCCCGCGGCACCGGCTGTCGATAATTGCACCGCCCCTACGGTGTGTTCAGGCGGGAAGAGAGGGGTAAACCGCCTCTTTTCTGCATAATCGCCGGTGTAATATCCAAATATCCTGCATATCTACCGGCGCTTTTCGTCAATTTGACAAAGCTTGAAAAGAATACAACCTGAGAATATTCGAATATTCCGGGCTCTGAAGTCGTTTCAAAGGGGTATTTTCTCAAAAAAACCGGAAATTGCGGGAAAAATCGCCCCGGCCCATTAGGAATTTTGCCAAATCGAAGTATTTATGAAAAAAGTTTTAAAATTGAATTGAAAATTGAAAATTCCTGTGGTACAATAGGTTAGAAAGAGGGAGAAGCGGTTTCTGCGGGAAAGGCTGTCTCCGCGGAACGGAGGCGCTGCAATGTCAAATAAATCCACCCAGGAGCCGAAGTCCAAGGAGAAGTCCGAAGGCAAATCCCACAAGATCATCGGCAGGCGCTACCGCTATACCAGCGACTACCAGATCGTCCCTGCCCTGGGCATGAACGGCGCCGGCGGCAAGCGGATCATCTACAAGGGTCGCTGGATTCGCCCCACCAATGAGCCTGCGGAGTACGAGAAGATCGTGCTCTGGCTGCGGATCCTCACCGCTGCCGCCGTGCTTCTGGTGGCTGCTGCCATGGGCCTGCATCCTGCCAACATGACCCACCGGTGGTATATGCCCGTTCTGGTGGCCAGCGTCTTCCCCCTGGCCTATCAGGTCATGGGCGCGGTGTCGCTGCCGCCGAAGATCTCCTACATGGAGCGGCAGAAGTACGACAAAAGCTTCGTCCGGGTGGGGCACAGCGCCGTGTTTGCGCTGGTGCTGTTCGGCCTTGCCGCCCTGGGCTGCGTGATCTACTGGATCATCGTGGCTGCCTCCGAGTACGTGGAGGGCAGCGCCCCCTACAGCCTGAACGACGGCGCCTTTGCGGCCCTGCTGGTGCTGGCCGGCGCGGCGGAGCTGTTCAACTACCGCTTCTTCAAGCGGGTGCAGACCGATACCTTCGACAACGATGCGTATCAGCCCTGAATTTGTATCGGACACATACGCGGAGCCTAGCGTGTGTGATTTGATAAAGTAAAAAATTTTTAAGGAGGAAAAAAATGCAAAACGTGAAAAGAATGCTCGCGCTCATTCTGGTTTTCGCTATGATGTTCGCTCTTGTTGCCTGCAACAAGAAGAATGAGACGGACACCACCGCTGCCAACCAGCCCGGCGAGCAGACCACCACCGCGGCCAACGGCGAGCCCAACGGCACCGAAAAGCCCAGCACCCCCGCTTCCAGCGAGGACAACAAGCCTGTGAACAACACCCCGCTGGTTGTTGCTTACAGCCCCTTCTCTCAGAAGTTCAGCCCCTTCTATGCTGACACTGCCTACGACCAGGATGTCGCCGGCATGGTTGGCCTCGGCCTGATGACCACCGACCGTATGGGCGGCATCATCTACAACGCCATCGAAGGCGAGACCGTGAACTACAACGGCACCGACTACACCTACACCGGTTGTGCTGATCTGGACGTCGCCTTCGACTCCGACACCAACACCACCACCTACACCGCGAAGATCCGCGATGACTTGAAGTTCTCCGACGGCGAGCCTGTCACCGCCAAGGACATCATCTTCACCTACTACACCTACCTGGATCCCGCTTACGTTGGCTCCAGCTCCCTGGCTTCCTACGATATCATCGGCCTGATGAACTGGCGTACCCAGACCTCCGACGCTGTCTACAACAAGTACAACGCCATTGCTGACGACCTTCTGAAGGACGGCCGCGGCGAAGGCTATGTGGCCGGCAGCACCTACACCGAGGATATGTACAACGATTTCTGGAACGACATCGACACCCAGTGGGCCTTCACCGTTCAGTGCATCTACGACTACGTGCATGCCAACTACGGTGTTGACGAGTACGCTCCTATGATCGGCAAGGAATCCTACGAAGAGATCAAGGCCAACGACGGCCTGATGGTCGCTTACGCAATGCGTCTGTGGAACTTCTGCAAGATAGAAGAGGTCGACGGCAAGAAGGTTCTTGTCGATGCCACCACCGGCACCTTCAGCTGGGATCTGGAGACCACCTTCCCCACCATGGACGATTTCGTCGCTGTCACCAAGGCTGCCTACAACGACAACCCCGCTGACTTCTTCGACGCTGAAAAGACCGGCAACGAAGGCACCTCCATCGTGGAGTTCGCCCGTTCCAACCTGATCAGCAAGTACGGCCCCCTCGACGCCGAAATGGCTGGCAAGGGTGTCAACTCCATCGAAGGCATCAAGATGGTTGACGACTACACCGTCACCGTCACCGTGAACGGCTACTCCGCTCCTGCCGTTTACAACATCCTCGGCATCACCATCACCCCCATGCACTACTACGGCGATCCCGCCAAGTGGGATCCTGACAACGGCATGTACGGCTTCGAGCGCGGCAATCTGGAGCAGGTCAAGGCTCTGACCGAGGTTCCTCGCGGCGCCGGCCCGTACGAGTTCGTGAGCTACAAGGACAAGGTCGTTACCTTCAAGGCGAACCCCAACTACTACAAGGGCGAGCCCAAGATCAAGACCATCCAGTTCAAAGAGACTGCTGCCGCTGAAGTCGCCACCGCTGTCAACACCGGCGACGCCGACGCGGGCGAGATGACCGGTTCCCGTACTCGTTTCGAGGAAGTTGCCAACTACAACTCCAACCACGAGATCACCGGTGACGTCATCACCACCTCCAAGGTTGACAACCTGGGCTATGGCTACATCGGCATGAACGCTGACACCATCAACGTCAACGGCGAGCCCGCCTCCGACGCCTCCAAGGCTCTGCGTAAGGCTCTGGCTACCGTTCTGGCCGTGTACCGTGACGTGGCTTTCGACTCCTACTATGGCGAAGCCGCTTCCGTCATCCAGTACCCCATCTCCAACACCTCCTGGGCTGCTCCTCAGTCCTCCGACCCCGACTACAAGATCGCTTTCTCCACCGATGCTCAGGGCAACGATATCTACACCGCTTCCATGAGCGCCGATGAGAAGTACGCTGCTGCCAAGGCTGCTGCTCTGACCTGGTTCGAGGCTGCCGGCTACACCGTCGAGAACGGCAAGGTTACCGCTGCTCCCGAAGGCGCCAAGCTCAGCTACGAAGTCATCATCCCCGGCGACGGCTCCGGCGATCACCCCTCCTACACCGTTCTGACCATGGCGAAGGCCGCTTTCGAAGAGATCGGCATCACCCTGGAAATCAATGACGTCGCTGACTCCAACATCCTGTGGAACCGTCTTGACGCCGGCAACCAGGAGCTGTGGTGCGCTGCTTGGGGCTCCACCATTGACCCCGATATGTACCAGGTTTACCATGGCAGCAACATCGTGGGCAAGGGCGGCACCGACTCCAACCACTACCACATCGACGATTCCGAGCTGAACCGTCTGATCATGGAAGCCCGTTCCTCCGACGACCAGTCCTTCCGTAAGGCTACTTACAAGGAATGCCTGGACATCATCGTTGACTGGGCCGTTGAGATCCCCGCTTATCAGCGTCAGAACTGCATCATCTTCTCCACGAAGCGCATCAACATCGACACCCTGACCCCCGACATCACCACGTTCTGGGGCTGGATGAGCGAAATTGAGAAGCTCGAGATGAGATAATCCCTGGCAACCAAAGCCGTAGCAAAACTTAAAAGGTGCGCCCACCGCCTGGTGGGCGCACCGACATTCAGTTAAAATCGTCGCGGCCTTGAGCTGCAAGAGGTGGTACACATGTGGAAATTCCTTGTTAGGAGACTTTTATTAGGTTTGATGATCATCATTTGCGGTGCATTCATCACCTATGCTGTCATCCGCTGTCTCCCCCAGTCCTACATGGAGAAGATGGCAAGACAGTTCGCTGCGAGTACGCAGGGCCGTATCAAATGGCAGGATATGCTGAAAATTCTGAACGAACAGTACGGCATGGACGGCAGCATATTGTCCGGCTACATCAACTGGTTCAAAGAGGCCATCCAGTTCAATTTCGGTGACTCCTGGATGTTCATGAAGCCCGTCACCAAGGTCTTCAGCGAGGTCATCTGGTGGTCCGTTCTGATGAACGTCATCACCCTGATCGTCGAAGTCCTGATCTCTATCCCCCTGGGCATTCTGGCTGCCCGTAAGCAGTACAAGCCCACCGACTACGCCGTCACGGTGTTCGCTCTGGCTTGTATCTCCCTTCCTTCCTTCTATATCGGCACCGTGTTCAAGTACGTCTTTGCGGTGCGTAATCAGATCCTCCCGCTCTACGGTCTGTGGGGCCGTTACTACAACGACCTCGGCACCTGGGGCAAAATCGGCGATATTGCAAAGCATTTGGTCCTGCCCGTCGCGACCCTGGCCCTGCTGTCCATGGGTTCTCTGACGCGTTTCACCCGTACCAATATGCTTGAAGTTCTCAACGCTGACTACATCCGTACGGCCCGTGCAAAGGGCCTGCCTGAAAAGGTCGTTATCAACAAGCACGCCTTCCGCAACACCCTGGTTCCTCTGGTTACCGTGTTCGCCGGCCTGCTGCCCAGCTTCTTCGGCGGCGCCATGATCACCGAGCAGGTCTTCCAGATCCCCGGTATCGGCTTCAATTCCTACCAGGCTATGCTGCAGGGCGATATTCCGTTCGCTATGTTCTACACCACGTTCCTCATGGTTCTGACTCAGGTTTCTCTGATCCTCTCGGATATTATGTACGCCGTGGTTGATCCTCGCGTCCGCGTCAACTAAGGAGGTGCTTTTATGAATAATGAAGAAAAAGATCTGAACCAGCAAGCACCTCAGCAGAAGACGGCTTCTCTTGCCCAGCAGGCTAAGCCGCAGCAAATGGCGCTGGACGACGCACGACGCGTCAAAGTGCTTTCTCCCGGAATGCTGGTGTTCAAGCGCTTCATCCGCAATAAGCTGGCTGTCGTCGGCATCATCATTCTGGTCGTCATGTTCCTCTTCTCCTTCGTGGGCCCGATCTTCTCCCCCTATACCATCGCCCAGATCTTCACGAAGGACGTGGAAGAGCCCGGCAAGTACGCCACCGGTAAGTTCAATACCGACCCCCGTTTCGTCGGTGAAGCCTCCTCTTCCATGCAGTCCGCCGTGCTGAAGACCCTCGGCACCACCAAGGTGGGCGGCAAGGATCCCGGCTACGCTCTGAAGGCCGGCCAGGAGATCTCCTTCGACGTCAAGGGCGAGCCCTACACCCTGCGCGTGATCAACCCCGATAAGAAGACGCCCACCGTCGGCATCTTCGGCACCAAGCTCATTGCCACCATCAAGCTGGAGGGCGAAATGCTCGCCGACACCAGCGTGGTGGACGAAGGCTTCGAGGCCGCGCTGAAGGCGCACTTCGAAAGCAACAGCAAGGAGACCAAGTTCGACTACAACGGCACTACGGTTTATGCTGAGATCTCCAAGATCGAGCGCAAATACTATATTGCCTCCGACGATCCGGTCGCCATTGCTTCCTTCAACATCTACACCGCTACCCTCGGTAAGGTGGCCGACCTCCAGGCCGATACCGCCTTCCTGCACGCGGTCAGCGTGGCCCTGATGGACGGCGAGACCTCCGTCAGCCACAACGACAACAACTACACCATCACCGGTGATCCCGAAAACGGTTACCTGCTGTCCGGCTCCGACGGCTCCGGCCTGTTTAACATCACCCGCGAGAACCAGTACCACAGAGTTTCTGTGGAGAAGATCGACGCGGAGGGTAACACCGTCAACGAGCAGGTGGACTTCGTCTCCACCATCGAAGACATTTCCGCCTTCGAAGGCGCTGTGAACGAAGCCATCGACACCGAGGCCTCTTCTTTCAGCTTCGGCGACGAGGAGTACAGCCTGCAGAAGGGTGAGATCGATTACGTCATCACCAATTCCGCCAACGAGCCCGTCCTGACCGTGGCCAACAGCTTCACCCCCGTTGCCACCAAGTACGACACCCTGGGCACTGAGCTGGAATACTGCTTCGCCATGGAGACTGCCATCGCCCAGGCGAAGAGCTCCTTCGAGTACAAGGGCGAGACCTACACCGTTGTGAACAACGGCGCAGACTACAGCATCTTCAACGCCAAGGATGAAGAGATTCTGATGGTCTCCGACATCGCCTACGGCGCTGACTATGTGGGCATCGAGCTGACCATTGACTTCGTCAAGAATCTGCAGGAGGCCATGCGCAGCGGCTCCGAGACCTTCTCCTTTGTCAACCAGTACGGCGAAGAGACCGACGCCATGATCACTGTCGTCAACGGCAACTACTACGTGTCCACCATGCAGAAGACCTCTCTGATCGACGCCCGCGCCGGCCTGTCCTCCGATCACCCCCTGGGCACCGACGTCAACGGCATGGACGTCCTCACCCGTCTGATGTACGGCGGCCGTGTCTCCCTGATCGTCGGCTTCGTGGTCGTGTTCTTTGAGATCTTCCTCGGCGTCCTCGTGGGCGGCATTTCCGGCTTCTTCGGCGGCGTTGTGGATACCATCCTGATGCGTTTCGTCGAGCTGTTCAACGCGATCCCCTTCTATCCCATGCTGATCATCCTTGGCTCCGTCATGGACGCCCAGCACGTCGATCCAACGTCACGACTCATGATGACCATGGCGATCCTCGGTATCCTGGGCTGGACAGGCATTGCCCGTCTCGTCCGCGGCCAGATCCTCTCCCTGCGTGAGCAGGACTTCATGGTCGCTGCCGAGGCCACCGGTATCCGTACCTCCCGCCGAATCTTCAAGCACCTGATCCCCAACGTCATGCCTCTGCTGATCGTCAACGCGACGGCCAGCCTCGGCGGCATCATCCTGACGGAGGCCACCCTGGGCTACCTTGGTCTGGGTGTCAAGTACCCCATGGCATCCTGGGGCGCCATCATCAACCAGGTCAACGATATGCAGGTTATGAAGTCTGCATGGTGGATCTGGATCCCCGCCGGCTTGTTCATCATGACCACGGTTCTCGGCTTCAACTTCGTCGGTGACGGACTGCGTGACGCCTTTGACCCGAAGATGAAGCGTTAAATGAGGTGACTGAATATGGCTAAAAACAAAGGCGCAAATTATATTTCCCGCAAGGAGTCCGCACGGATCTCCCGCGAGAACAGAAAGATCACGAATGCGATCGAAAAACAGCGTAACCGCAAGCACGTGAACCCCAACGAGTACCTGACCACGATGAAGAACCCGGAGAACGTCGTCGAGTTCGATAACGTCCACACCTTCTTCTTCACCGACATCGGTACGGTTCGCGCCGTGGACGGCGTCACCTTCGAGATCCCGAAGGGCAAGACCGTCGGCGTCGTGGGCGAGTCCGGCTGCGGCAAGTCTGTCACCTCTCTGTCTCTGATGCAGCTGGTTCAGCGGCCCCAGGGTCAGACCGTGGAAGGCTCCATTCGCTTTGACTCGGGCGACGGCATGGTCTACGACATTGCCAAGACCCCCACGGAAGTCATGCAGCTGCTCCGCGGCGACAAAATGTCCATGATCTTCCAGGAACCCATGACCTCTCTGAACCCGGTCTTCCGGATCGGTATGCAGATGAACGAGGTCCTGGAGCTCCACTACCCCAACTGGACTCCCGAGCGTGTGAAGGACCGCACCATTGAGATGCTGAAGATGGTTGGTATCGCCAACGCTGAAGGCGTCTACATGATGTACCCCCACGAGCTCTCCGGCGGTATGCGTCAGCGTGTCATGATCGCTATGGCTCTGGCCTGCGACCCCAAGCTGATCATCGCCGACGAGCCCACCACCGCTCTGGACGTCACCATTCAGGCGCAGATCCTGGATCTGCTGCGGAACCTGAAGGACCGCATCAATTCCAGTATCATGCTGATCACCCATGACCTGGGCGTTATCGCTGAGATGGCTGACTACGTTGTGGTCATGTACTCCGGCAGAGTCGTGGAGCGCGGCACCGCAGCCGAGGTCTTCCACAATCCCTGCCACCCCTACACCATCGGTCTGATGGCTTCCAAGCCCGTCGTCAGCCGTCGCGTAGATCGGCTTTACAGCATCCCGGGTTCCGTCCCGAACCCGATCAATATGCCGAACTACTGCTACTTCCGCGATCGCTGCGAGAAGTGCATTGACAAGTGCAACGGCGAGTACCCCCATGAGATCCACGTCAGTCCGACGCACATCGTTTCCTGCTATCTCTATGACGACATGAAGAAGGAGGATTGACATGGATCCTGTTGAAACTGTACAAAATGAAGCTGTTGTCGAAGAAAAGCAGCTGACCAGAGAAGAGATCTTCGCGCGGCAGCAGCAGCGAATCCGGGACGTCAAGGCCGAGCCTCCGATTCAGCATGACCCGGATAACGTGCTTGAGGTCTACCATCTGCTCAAGTTCTTCCCCATCAAGTCCGGTTTGTTCTCCCGCGTCACCGGCTACGTCCAGGCTGTGGACGGCGTCTCCTTCAACATCAAGAAGGGCACCACCATGGGCCTCGTGGGCGAGTCCGGCTGCGGCAAGACCACCGTCGGCAAGACTATCCTTCGTCTGACCGAAAAGACGGCCGGCCAGGTTTACTTCAACGGCATCGAGATCCACGAAATTCCGAAGCATGAAATGCGGAAGCTTCGCCCGAAGATCCAGATGATCTTCCAGGATCCCTACTCCAGCCTGTCCCCCCGTCTGCCCGTCGCTGAGATCATCGGTGAGGCCGTCCGTGAGCACCACATCGTGCCTGCCCACGAGATGAACGACTACATCGACAAGATCATGAAGCAGTGCGGTCTGCAGCCCTACCACAAGGACCGCTACCCCCATGAGTTCTCCGGCGGCCAGCGTCAGCGTATCTGCATCGCCCGTTCCATCGCGCTGAAGCCCGACTTCATCGTCTGTGACGAGCCGGTTTCCGCTCTGGACGTGTCGATCCAGGCCCAGATCATCAACCTGATGATGGACCTGCAGAAGGAGCTGGGTCTGACCTACCTGTTCATCTCCCACGACCTGTCTGTCGTCGAGCACATCTCCGATACCATCGGCGTTATGTACCTGGGCAACATGGTGGAGTACTCCACCAAGGAGCAGATCTTTGCCAAGCCTCTGCACCCCTACACCCAGGCGCTGTTCTCCGCCATTCCTGTGCCGGATCCCGACTACAAGATGGAGCGTATCATCCTCGAAGGCAGCATTCCTTCTCCCGCCAATCCGCCCAGCGGCTGTAAGTTCCACACCCGCTGCGCCAAGTGCATGGGCGTCTGCAGCAAAACTGCTCCCGAGACCAAGGAAGTGGAGCCCGGCCACTTTGTCGCTTGCCACCTCTACGACTAAGATGGTTCGGAATTCCAAGAAGCAGTATGAGGACGATGATGGCCGTACCATCGCCGACATGAACGTGGAGGGGATGCCCTGGTACCGTTCTGAGCAGCGGCGCCAGAGCCGCGCGGTGGCCCGCGCTGCCCTGCAGGAGAAGATCGCCAAGGGCGAGGCACTCACAACCAGGGAAACCCTTCGTTACACGCTTTATGCAACGCTTGCCGGATTGACCGTGGTCGGTGTGATCGCAGGCGGTACGACGCTATTCATCTTCGTGCTTTGGCTCCTATGGAAATAGAAGCCTGCTGCAGCTGAAAACCGCAACGAAAAACAGTCGGTGAACTTCACCGACTGTTTTTCGCATCTCAGAGGGCCCTGCCGCAGATTTTTCTTGCTATTTTCGGGACTCCGGGGTATAATATAAGCCAATACTGCACGCAAGGAGGAAATCACTATGTGCGATACGTGTAAAGAAAAATTCTTTATCACAACCCCCATCTATTATCCGTCCAGCCGCCTGCATATCGGCCATGCCTACTGCACCGTGGCCACGGACGTCATGGCCCGGTATAAGCGAATGCGGGGCGCCGAGGTGATCTTCCTCACCGGCACAGACGAGCACGGTCAGAAGATCGAGAACAAGGCCAGGGAGTCCGGCGTCACCCCCAAGCAGTTCGTGGACAGCATCGTGGAGGCCCCCAAGGGCGTCAAGGATCTGTGGAAGCTGATGAACGTGTCCTACGACCGCTTCGTCCGCACCACCGACGAGTCCCACATCAAGACCATCCAGCGGGTGTTCCGCGCCATGTACGAGAACGGCGACATCTACAAGGGCAGCTACGAGGGTCTCTACTGCACCCCCTGCGAGTCCTTCTGGACGGAGAGCCAGCTGGTCAACGGCAAGTGCCCCGACTGCGGCCGGGACGTTCAGCCCGCCAAGGAGGAGGCCTACTTCTTCCGGGCCGGCAAGTACGCCGACCGGGTGCGGAAGCTCCTCACCGAGACGGATTTCCTGGAGCCAAAGAGCCGGGTCAATGAGATGGTCAACAACTTCATCGACTGCGAGGGCGGCCTGCAGGATCTCTGCGTCTCCCGCACCAGCTTCACCTGGGGCGTGCCGGTGGACTTTGACGGCAAGCACGTGGTCTACGTATGGCTGGACGCCCTGTTCAGCTACCTGTCCCCCCTGGGCTATCTGAACGAGAACGGCGAGGACTGGAAGCGCTTCTGGCCTGCCGACGTGCATTTCATCGGCAAGGAGATCGTCCGCTTCCACGCCATCTATTGGCCCGCCTTCCTCATGAGCATGGGCCTGCCCCTGCCCAAGAAGATCTTCGGCCACGGCTGGCTGAACTTCAACGGCGACAAGATGTCCAAGTCCAAGGGCAACGTGGTGGATCCCTATCTGCTGGCGGAGCGCTACGGCGTGGACGCCCTGCGCTTCTTCATGCTGCGGACCTTCCCCTTCGGCTCCGACGGCAATTTCACCAACGAGGCGCTGATCTCCTGCATCAACGTGGACCTGGCCAACGACCTGGGCAACCTGGTCAGCCGTACCGTGGCCATGGTGGGCAAGTACTTCGACGGCCAGCTGCCCCTGGAACAGCAGGAGGATGAGGCCAAGGACGACGAGCTCATTACCATGGCCTGCGAGCTGCCCCACGTCTACGAGGAGCAGATGGAGAAGTACGCCTTCCAGAACGCCCTGGGGGAGATCTTCAAGCTGATCGCCCGGGCCAACAAGTATATCGACGAGAACGAGCCCTGGAAGCTGGCCAAGGACGAGGCCCTGAAGCCCCGCCTGGCCCGGGTGCTCTATAATCTGCTGGAGACCGTCCGCATCTGCGGCGGCCTGCTGCAGCCCTTCATGCCCGACACCGCCGCCGAGATCATGAAGCGCATCGGCGCCACGGAGTACGATTGGGAATCCCTGGCCTTCTTCGGCACCCTCTACCGGGACGCCAAGGTGGAGAACGGGCCCGCCCTCTTCCCCCGCATCGACGCCGCCAAGGAGCTGGAGGAGCTGGAGAAGCTCCAGGCCGCCCAGGCCGCTTCCGCATGTAGGGACGAGCAGTGCTCGTCCGCCGACAAGCAGGCAGAAACGGGAGCGGACAAGCAATGCTTGTCCCTACAGAAGGAGCCCGTAGGGGCCGATGCCCACATCGGCCCTGGGGAAGACGCCCCCCTGCCGGAGCCTCTGCCCACCATCGCCTTTGACGACTTCCAGAAGGTGGAAATGACCGTGGTGAAGGTGCTGGCCTGCGAGAACGTGAAGAAGTCCGAAAAGCTGCTGAAATTCCAGCTGGACGACGGCACCGGCACCCCCCGGCAGATCCTCTCCGGCATTGCCAAGTACTACAAGCCCGAGGAGCTGCTGGGCAAGACCCTGGTGGCCGTCACCAACCTGGCCCCCCGGAAGATGATGGGCCAGGAGAGCTGCGGGATGCTGCTCTCCGCCGAGCGGGGCGACAAGCTCCACCTGCTCATGCTGGACGACAAGATCCCCGCAGGCAGCAGGCTGTGTTAAATACACCACAAGGAACGGGAATCCCGCAGGCTTCCCGTTCCTTGTTTGCAAATTGACAAAAGGACTTCAAAAAGCGAGGGAACAGAGCATGGAACGAATAACGCAGCATTACGTTTTTCACTTTGAACAAAACAGTCTGAGCGAAAGAGACATCGAGGAAATAGCCTCTCTTCAAGAAGAATGCTACAACTTTATAAGGAATTGCCTTGGCACCGAGGCTGATGGAGTAATTCATTATCATCTGTATGACTCGCCCGAGGAAGTCGGAAGACAATATGCGATCACGCATGATGAGGAGGAAGAAGAGCCTTGCAACGCTTTTACGCTTCCAAATTCGTTAAGCAAAGATGGTATGAATCACATTTACGCGGTATACAATGATAAGGTTCAGTGTATCGGGCTGCATGAGGATGCGCATCTTATCTCGTACTCGTTTGGACGACCGACTTCAAAGTTCGTCAGAGAAGGGCTTGCAATGTTCTTTGACCGATATTGGTGGGGAATTGATAACTATTTATGGACGTTGTGGTATCTTCAGGAGCATGGCAGCATACCGGCAATAAAGGAATTGCTGCAAAATGATACTTTCGATGAGTATGATGAAACGGTAACGTATCCGATTTCAGGGGCGTTTACTTCCTATTTGATGGAACGCTATGGCAATTCTCAATACGTCGATTTTTTCAAAGCCAGCGTAAACGACGCAGATCAGGCCTTTGAAGCTGTTTTTGGAGAAACACTGGAAACGATTGAAGAAAGCTTTCTGTGTCATGTAAAAATGTTCCGCCTTCGCTCCGAAGTCAGAGAATTGATGAATCAAGCTTATAATAAGAGGTAGAGACAGGAACGCCTCTTTGATTTTTGCCAAGATGAAGTGGTGGAGGGGGGATGCACATTGAAAACTTTTCACCCAATTTCCGCGTATATGATGGCTATGTCGATTATATTTCTGGTTCTCGTTACGCCTGCTGCGCTTGGAATACTTATTTGGGGCTTAAACCCGGATATGGTAACCGATTATGGTACGCCTGTCTGGGGCGTCTTCATTGGAGTGAGTGTGTCATGCTTATTGGCTGTTTGGATCGTCTGTTACCTGCATCGTTTTGAATACCTGGGGATTTGGAAAATCAAAGAAAACGGGATCTTTGTCACGTCATTTCTGGGGTCACGTTTCAACCTTAGCTTTGAAGACATACGCTATATCGGCATCGAACACTGTATTTTAAGCGGAACGAAGCAATTTTGGATTTATTTATCAGCTCACCCCATTGAAAAGAAATATTTACAGCATATCAATAATATGCCCATACGCAGTGATTGCATACGAATCCAGTATTCCAAGGCAGCATATAACGACTTTCTCAGCGTGTTGCCTCCAAATCAAAAAAAGCAGTTGACCCGTGCCTGTTCCGTAATCAGACTATATCATGCAGATGATGAATAGACAGGGCAGAGCATTGTCATTTGCGGCTGAATGAATCCCTTCGGGGCAATCAAACAAAACGAGGAAATGCCCGAAAGCATTTCCTCGTTTCGTTTGGAGAAGGAGAACATGAAAAAACATGGAAACGTGAAGAATTGAAATCGCTGCTGAATTATCGCCTGTCGCTTGTCGAAAGGATCGGGGCGTACCCTAAAGGACTTGCTTCGCTGCGGAGGACACCGCCCCCTACGGGTCACTTGTCGATTATAATTGCGCCGTGCCTTGCTCAACAAACGGCAGCAGGGAAATCTCCAGGTTGCCGTTTCGGGTGCGAAGCTCGTCCAGGAAGGCCTTTTCCTGGGCCGCGTCCTTCATCCGCACCTTGTAGGACAGGCGGAACATGGAGCCCATGCCCGTGGTCTTGACCCCTACGGGCTCCACGGCGCGGAGATAGCGAGAGAAGCTGTCGTCAAAGACGCCGTTGTATTCGAGCGTCTCGGGGATCGTGATGCGCAGCAGCTGATCGGCCGCCATCGACTTGTGGCGGAAGAGGTCGAAGGAGCTGAACACGAACCAGATCGCGGCCATACCCAGCAGGGCCACGACGCCGTAGCCCAGATAGCCCATGCCGAAGGCCACGCCGGAGGTCATGGCAATCAAAACGGCCACCAGCTCGTCGGCCGTTCCCTGGGCGGAGCGGAAGCGGATCAGCCCGAAGCAGCCGCCGCCCAGGGCCACGCCTGCGCCGATGTTGCCCTTGACGAAGGTGATCACGAAGGCCACCACAAAGGGGATCAGCGCGGCGACCAGGAAGAAGCGGCTCTGGGCGCGGATCCGGAAGGACAGGATCCAGGCGAACAGCAGTCCGGCCACAAGGGCCACCCCTGCCATGAGAAAGAATTGAGACGCCGTCACAGAGACGGAATAGATCGAATCAAACATGGTGTGTTCCTCCTTTCGCATCAGGACGCTGAGCGCAGGGCGCGCTTTTTCAGCTCCAGCCGATACGCTTCTCCGTACTTGGAAAAGCTGGTTTTGTAGATCCTTGCGTCGTTCAGCGCCCGGGTGAGCCAGAGGGGCAGGGCGTTCTGAACCTTTATCTCCAGGATGGAGCAGCCCGGGGGCAGCAGGGAGATCCCTTCCATGGAATGGGTCAGTGTCAGGTGATCCGTGCGGTAGCGGGGGTTGCCGTCGATGGTCAGCCGCAGATCCCCGCCGGGTTCCACGTAGGCGGTGCGGTCGTAGATGATGAGGCAGGCGGGCTGCAGCTTGCCGTAGAAGTCCCGGAAGCAGCTGATCTCCCGGCTGATCTGTCCGGCGGGGGAGAGGCTGTCCGCGCCTGCCAGGAAGTCGGCGGCCTGGGGCACGGTGGTCTGCACTCTGCGCTTGTAGACGATACCCTCCGCCTTCCGTTTCAGCTCCAGGTAGACCGGGGAGTGCTCCGAGGCGAGGCCGTAGGCGCGAAGCCGAAGCTTTTCCTTGAACAGGGGCTTTTCCAGGCTGGCCCGGATCAGCCTGTCGTCCGGGGTGTCGTAGTAGAGGGAGGCGATGGAGGTCAGACCGAACATATCCGGTTCTAGGCGGCCTGCGATGGCCCGCTTGAGCAGGGAAGTCTGGGCGGGAGACATGATATATTTCAGTTCGAAGCGCTGCATCACGGCGATGGGATTCTCCAGGCTCGTGGTGGTGGGCGCGGTGGGATTCATCAACATGGGGATGACCTCCTTTTGCTTTGTTCTGGTGCCATCATACCCGGAAAACCTTAAGCTTAGCTTAAATAGACTTGCCAGAACCAAAAAACTTTGCTATAATGTGGAAAAACCTATGGATACGGAGGAATCTGAATATGCTGCAGGACAGAAAGCTTTTGATCGGCGTGGGCGGCAGCCCCGTCTGCCTGCTGCCCCGGATGGCCAACCGCCACGGGCTGATCTGCGGCGCCACCGGCACCGGCAAGACCGTCACCCTCAAGGTCATGGCGGAGTCTTTTTCCGAGCTGGGCGTCCCGGTGTTCCTGGCGGATATCAAGGGCGACCTGGCCGGCTGCGCCCGCACCGGCGATCGGAGCGAGGCCATCGACAAGCGCCTGGAAAAGCTGGGCCTGGATCCCGGGGCATTCGCCTATCATCCCTTCCCGGTGCGCTTCTGGGACGTCTTCGGCAAGATGGGCCACCCGGTCCGCACCACCGTCAGCGAGATGGGGGCCACCCTGCTTTCCCGGCTGCTGGATCTGAGCGACGTGCAGGCGGGGGTGCTGGCCATCGTCTTCCGGGTGGCGGACGACAAGGGCTGGCTGCTCATCGACCTGAAGGACCTGCGGGCCATGGTGAGCTACGTGGCGGAGCACGCGGCGGAGCTGACCGGCGAGTACGGCAACGTGTCCAAGCAGTCCGCCGGGGCCATCCAGCGGGCCCTGCTCCAGCTGGAGGACGCAGGGGGCGACCTGTTCTTCGGGGAGCCGGATATCCAATTAGAGGACTGGTTCCGGTGCGACGAGAAGGGGAGAGGCTATCTCAACATCCTCCACTGTGAGAAGCTCTATCAGTCCCCGCTGCTCTATTCCACCTTCCTGCTCTGGCTTCTGGCGGAGCTGTTTGAGCAGCTGCCCGAGGTGGGCGACCCGGAGAAGCCCAAGCTGGTGTTCTTCTTCGACGAAGCCCATCTGCTTTTCAAGGGGGCGCCCCGGGCCCTGGTGGACAAGGTGGAGCAGGTGGTGAAGCTGATCCGCTCCAAGGGCGTGGGGGTGTATTTCATCACCCAGCAGCCCTCCGACATTCCCGACGCCGTCCTGGCCCAGCTGGGCAACAAGGTCCAGCACGCCCTGCGGGCCTACACCCCCAACGAGCAGAAGGCCATCCGGGCCGCCGCCCAGGGCTTCCGGCCCAACCCGGCGTTCGATACCCAGCAGGCCATCCTGGAGCTGGGCACCGGCGAGGCTCTGGTGAGCTTCCTGGATGAGAAGGGCCGCCCCAACGTGGTGGAGCGGGCCACCATCCTGCCGCCGCAGTCCCAGATGGGCCCCATCGACGACAAGCGCCGCGCCGCCGAGATCCAGTACGACGAGCTCTTCGGCAAGTACGAGACCGCCGTGGACAACGAATCCGCCTACGAGATCATCAGCGCCGACCGGCAGAAGGAGACGGAGGCCGCCGCGGCAGCCGCTGCGGAGGCCCGGGCCAAGAAGGAGAAGGAGCAGGCGGAAAAGGAAAAGGCCAAGGCCGAGAAGGCGAAGCAGGCCAAGAAAAAGAGCTCCGCCGGCTCCAAGGTAGCCAACTCCGCCCTGAACGCGGTAGGCCGCGAGATCGGCCGCTCCGTAGGAAGAGGCCTTTTGGGGACGATCAAGAAGTGGTTTTAGGGATCAGGGATCAGGAATCAGGGAAGAGGCATCAGGGATCAGGCATCAGGCATCAGGCACCGCCTGTTATGTTTCGGGTTTCCCTATATGGTTCCCCGTTCGATGGGTTTTTGCTTAGGGAACAGGGGGTAGGGATTAGGGATCAGGAATCAGGGAAGAGGCATCAGGGATCAGGCATCAGGCATCAGGCACCGTCTGTTATGTTTCGGGTTTCCCTATATGGTTCCCCGTTCGATGGGTTTTGCTTAGGGAACAGGGAGCAGGGATTAGGGATCAGGAGCTCGTACGATTAAACTTGCTCGGCCTATACTGGATGGAGAACAATAAAATGAGAGATTACAAAGACTTGATTTCCTGGCAAAAGAGCATACGCCTGGCCGAGGAAATCTATCATTTGACAAAGCAATTGCCAAGGGATGAAACGTATGGGTTATCTTCACAGATGCGTCGCGCTGCTGTTTCGATTGCCTCTAATATTGCGGAAGGTTACGGAAGAGAGTCAGCGGTTGAGTATGGAAGGTTTCTGAAAATCGCACGAGGTTCTCTGTATGAAACTGAAACACAGCTATTCCTTTGCGAAAGGCTCAGCCTTATTGACCGTGCAGGCATGGAAACAGCATTGTCCCTTTGTTCTGAGATAGGCAAAATGCTGAACACCATGCTGCGACACCTGCAAAACAAAAAAGAGAAATAACCAGATTATCGAACGGGGAAAAGTGACATTCTCTGTGCAAGGTATCGAGCGGTGCCTGATGCCTGATGCCTATTTACTGATGCCTTATACCAGAAGCCTATGAAATCTAACAGGAGGAACATACAATGTCCGCCCCGAAAGGCGATTTTTCCCAGGGCAGGGTTTCCGGGCTAATCATCCGCCTGGGGCTGCCCATCATGCTGGCGGAGCTGGTCCACGTGCTGTACAACATCGTGGATCGGGTCTACATCGGCCACATGGAAAACGGCGGCACCGAGGCCCTCACGGGGCTCGGGGTCTGCTTTCCCTTGATCACCCTGATCGGGGCCTTTGCCAACCTCTGCAGCACCGGCGGCTCCACCCTCTCCACCATCGCCCGGGGCCAGGGGGACAATGAGCGGGCGGAGCGGATCATGACCACGGCCTTCACCTTCCTGCTGATGGTGGGCGGGGTCTTGTCTGTGGTGATGTTTGCCGCCGCGCCTGCCCTGCTGCGGCTGCTGGGGGGCAACGAGAAAAGCCTGCCCTACGCCCTGCCTTACTTCCGGATCTACGTGCTGGGCACCATCCCCGTGCTGATCTCCATGGGCATGAACCCCTTCATCAACGCCCAGGGCTTCCCCCGGGTGGGCATGGTGACGGTGATCCTGGGGGCCGCCCTGAATATCGTCCTGGATCCTCTGTTCATTTTTCTTCTCGATCTGGGCGTCCGGGGGGCGGCTCTGGCCACCATCCTGTCCCAGACGGTCAGCGCCCTCTGGGTGCTCCACTTCCTCACCGGGAAAAAGCCCATCCTTCGCCTGCGCCGCCTGGGGATCCACCCGGGCGAGCTGAAAAACGTCATGAAGCTGGGCCTCACCGGCTTCACCTTCAAGGTCACCAACAGCGTGACCCAGGCCGCCGTGAACGTGATGCTTCGGGCCTGGGGCGGCCCCCTGGATCAGCTCTACATCGGAGCCATGAGCCTTATCAACTCCCTGCGGGAGATCATGAGCCTGCCCCTGGGCGGCGTCACCACCTCCGGCCAGAGCGTCATGAGCTTCAACTACGGGGCGAAGCTCTATCGGCGGGTCTCCGAGAGCATCCGCTTCATTCTCCTGGGCGGGCTGATCATCAACGGCTTCATGTGGCTGCTGATGATGTTCGTCCCCCGGCCATTGATCCAGATCTTCACGGACGACGAGGCGCTGATCGCTCTGGCTGTCCGCTGCGCCCGGATCTTCTTCGGGGCCTTCCCCTTTATGGCCCTCCAGGTGACGGGGCAGAACACCTTCGTGGCGCTGAACTATCCCAAGCACGCCCTGTTCTTCTCCCTGCTGCGGAAGATCGTCCTGGTGGCCCCGCTGACCCTTTTGCTCCCCGGCCTGGGCCTGGGGGTGGACGGCGTCTTCTGGGCGGAGTTCATCAGCCAGCTGGTGGGCTCCACAGCCTGCTTCACGACGATGTACTTTGTGATCTGGCGGAAAATGCGGAACGAGGCAATAGGCAGCAGGCAATAGGCAATAGGAGACGGGGAAATGTAGACGGCGCAGCCATGCATAAGCTCCGGCAGCCAAACACGCTGCGCCTTCGCTTACGTCTTTGGGCCGTCACTTATCTGCTGTCCGCATCTGATAGAGGAGGAAATATAATGTCCGTATTTAAGGATCAATCTGTAAAACGAGGCCGTTCCCGTGGGATCATGATCGGGATCATACTCTTTGTCCTGGCGGGGATTGTGATTGCATATCTGCTTGTGTCTGCCGCGACCAATCGAAAGATAAACGAAAAAAGAGCTGAAACAGAGGATTTTGTTAACCTACGCTCTGCCTATGCCGAGGCGTTGGCAAAGGCTTCTGAGGGAACGCAAAGGGCCGTTTCCAGCGAGGTTGCGGTACATCAGAAGGAACCGGGATGGCAGTATGTTGACGTTGGAACTGCCGCATATTATCAGCCTATCATCGTGGACGTTGCCGAAGAGCTCTCCCATCTGATCGGCGGCAAGTACACGATCGAGATCGTTGTCGACGAGGACAATACACAGCGGGTCGTTCTGAACGCAGTCGAGTGATCCCGCCCTGACTTGCCACTTGTCACCTGTCACTTGTCAACTGAAAAAAACCTTGACAAGATTTTTGAAATCTGATATAGTATCCCCGACATTGGGGAGTAGCCAGCGTCTTTTGGACGCTCCCGTCGCCGTCAGTACGGTTCTCTGGACCCGGCGCCGGGACGAAGAGGCGAGACCTTTGCCGCTTTCGCAGTGCATCTGCGCCCGGCGGCGAAGGTCTCGCTTTTTCCGCGCTGCTGCCCGAGATCCGGACAAAAAAATTGGAGGAATCGCTATGCTTGTTCCCGTATTGCTGTTTATCGTCGGCCTGGTCTGTCTGATCAAGGGCGGCGACTGGTTCGTGGACGGGGCCAGCACCCTGGCCCGCAAATTCCATCTGCCTGAGCTGCTGATCGGCGCCACAGTGGTGTCCATCGGCACCACCCTGCCCGAGGTCATGGTCTCCACCATCTCCGCGGTGGGCGGCCACGGCGAAATCGCCTACGGCAACGCCATCGGTTCCGTGATCTGCAACTCTGCCCTAATTGCCGCTATCACCCTGGCCGTGCGGCCCGGCAAGGCGGACCCCAAATCCTTGAAGCTGCCCGTCATGTTCTTCTTCCTGGCCGCAGCCATCTACTGCGTGGCGGCCTATCTGCTGGGCGAGTTCAGCCGCCTCATCGGTCTGATCATGCTGGTTGTTTTTGTGGCCTACATACTGCTGACCATCCGTCAGATGAAGAAGAACCCCCAGCCTGCCGAGGAAGCGGCGGAGGAGATGCCCACCTGGAAGATGCTCCTCTTTCTGGTGGTCGGCGCGGCGCTGATCGCCGTGGGCGCGAAGCTGCTGGTGGACAACGGCACCAAGATCGCCACTGCGCTGGGGGTGCCCGAATCCGTCATCGCCCTGACCTTCGTGGCCCTGGGCACCAGCCTGCCGGAGCTGGTCACCGCCATCACCTCTCTGGTGAAGGGCCACAGCGACCTGTCCTTGGGCAACGTGATCGGCGCGAACATCTTCAATCTGGTGCTGGTGAGCGGCGTGTCCGTGGCTCTGGCGCCCTTCCCGGTGCCGGTGACCGCCAAGCTCGGGGGCTACAATTCCAGCCTGGTGATGGAGATCCCGCTGATGATCCTGGTGATGCTGATTTTGACCCTGCCCGCCCTGCTCAAGGGCAAGCTCTCCCGGGCCCAGGGCATCCTGCTGCTGGCCATCTACGCCGCCTTCTGCGTGGTGCAGTTCACCGTCGTCAAGCCGGTCTGAAAAGCCTTCCCCTTGAGGGGAAGGTGCCCCAGTGCACACACTGGGGCGGATGAGGTGGTCTCCCGACAACGGACTGCTTCCCGTGGCGCACCGGTGTGCGCCGCTACGGAACCTTCATTCTGCATTTTGCACTTTTCATTCTGCATTCACCAATCCCTCCCGTTCGCATAGGATAATGCGAACAGGAGGGATTATCTATGAACGGCTTTATCAAGGTGCAGACCGTCACCTCCCGGGCGGAGATCCCTGTGGCCGGGGCCACGGTCACGGTCTCCACCATCCGGCCGGGGATGGGACGGATGCTGCTGAGCGTCCAGCGGACCGACGAGAGCGGCATGACCGCCCTGGTGACGGTGCCCACCCCCGACCTGGCCAACTCTCTGACGCCCAATCAGCCCCAGGGCTGGACGGACGTACAGGTGGGCGCTTCCCACCCGAATTACGACGGGGTGGTGATCCGGGACGTGCAGATCTTCCCCGGCGTCACCACCCTGCAGGAGATGATCCTGGTGCCCAGGGGCGGTATGCCGACGGATCTGGGGGAGACGGAGACCACCACCATCCCGCCCCAGAATCTTTGAGGAGGGCGCGCCATGGCCCAGCTTTTGCCCTACATACCGTCCTACATCACAGTCCACCTGGGGCCGCCCAATTCCAGTGCGGAGAACGTCACCGTCTCCTTCCAGGACTACGTGAAAAACGTGGCCTCCAGCGAGGTCTACCCCACCTGGAACGAAAACGCCCTGCGGGCCAATATCCTGGCCATTACCTCCTTTGCCCTGAACCGGGTCTACACCGAGTTCTACCGGGTGCGGGGCTACCCCTTTGACATCACCTCCTCCACCGCCTACGACCAGCAGTTCTACCGGGGCCGGAACTACTTTTCCAACATCTCCCGGCTGGTGGACAGTCTTTTTGACGACTACATCCGCCGGGTGGGCTTCATCGAGCCTCTGGCGGCAAAATTCTGCAACGGCACCACCGTCAGCTGCGAGGGGATGTCCCAGTGGGGCTCCCAGAATCTGGCCGCCCAGGGCTACGGCTGGCTGCAGATCCTGCGGAACTACTACGGCCGGGACATCGAGATCGTCACCGACGCGCAGAAGGCGGACTATTCTGAGTCCTACCCCGGCTCCGCCCTGCGGGTGGGGAGCCGGGGCCGCAGCGTGGCCCTGGTCCAGACGGCGCTGAACCGCATTTCCCAGAATTTCCCCGCCATTCCCAAGCTAAGCGTGGACGGGATCTTCGGCCCCGGCACGGAGCGGGCGGTGCGGATCTTCCAGCAGGTCTTCGGTCTGACGGACGACGGCATCGTGGGCCGCCAGACCTGGTACGCGGTGGAGCGGGTCTATGCCGGGGTGCTGCGCCTGTCGGAGCTGCGCTCCCTGGGCCTGCGCTATGAGGATCTGGGCTGGGAGTTCCCGGAGCCCCTGCGGGTGGGGGACCGGGGCGACAAGGTGGGCCAGCTCCAATATATGCTGGCTGTGGTGGGCCAATTCGTCCAGGAGGTGCCCGTGATCTCCGTGGACGGGATCTTCGGCCCCCTGACCCGGGACGCGGTGGCCGCCTTCCAGGGCTACGAGGGCTTTCCGCCCACGGGAGAGGCCGACGACCGCACCTGGGACGCCCTCTACGAGCTCTATTCCGGCATCGACAACCGGGTCCTGGACAACCGGGCGGCCTTCCCCCAGTTCGACACCGCGGATACCACCGTGGTCAACGCCCGCCAGCGGCTGGCTGCCCTGGGCTATACGGGCTCCAACCTCCAGGAGGCCCTGCGGGCCTTCCAGCGGGCCAACGGCCTGTCCGTCACGGGCCGGCTGAACGACGCCACCGCAAGGGCTATCACCCGCCAATACCAGGCCCGGGGCTACAGCACCTCCACCCGCATGACCCAGTACCCCGGCACGCCCCTGGCAGTCGGCAGCCGGGACGCCCAATAGCTGCCGCAGCCCGGTAGGGGGCGGCGTCCTCGACGCCCCGTGGCTGGCAGTAATGGGAAAGGGTCGGGCCGTCGAGGACGCCGGCCCCTACGGAGCAAACGTGACAGAAAGGAGGAACCCGAAATGGACAACAACGACGCCCGCTTCCTGGGGCGTTCCGTTACCAGCCTGCAGACCATGCTGCGGGTGATCGCCCTGCAGGACAGCAGCTGCCCCATGGTGATCCCGGACGGGATCTACGGCGAGCAGACCGCCAAGGCCGTGACCGTCCAGCAGAAGCGGGCCGGTCTGCCCCAGACGGGCATCACAGACTACGCCACCTGGCAGGCGATCTGCGCGGCCTATCAGACCGCTGTGGTGGAGATCGAGCCCGCCGCGCCCCTGGACGTGGTGATGAACCCCAACCAGGTCATTCTGGAGGGCAGCAACAACCTCCACGTCCTGCTGATCCAGGCCATGCTCCAGTCTCTGCATGAGGTCTACGCCAACGTGGACCCCTGCGCGCTGACCGGGGCCTGCGACGAGCAGACGGTCTGCGCCATCAAGAGCGTGCAGCGCTGCTGCGGGATGCCGGAGTCCGGCATCCTGGATAAACGCCTCTGGCAGCTGCTCACCGGCCTCTATCACCAGGCCATCGGCGACGGAGAGCGAAAGACCCACTGCTTTGGATAGCGAAAACCCCACCGCTTTGGATAATCCTTGACAGGGCAGGCGGGCTGTGGCATAATAGAGAAAAACTGCATTGGAGAATTCCTATGAACAATATGCTGCCCAGGCCGCGGTTTTGGGCTGAGGCCGCCGCCCAGATCCAGACCCGGCGTTCCCTGTTCGGGGAGCTGATGATCTATCTTCTGCTGACCCTCCTGGCCTACGTTGGCCAGGCCCTGCTGATCTCCATTCCCGTCTCCGGCTGGCTCGTCCAATCCAGATCCGACTCCATCCTGGAGGCGCTGGAGGGCGGCCAATCCATCCAGGGCGTGATCCTGGGCCTGATGGAGGAGCTTCCCGATTGGGTGACCGTGATCTCCCTGGTCTCCGGCGTGGCCATGGGCGTGGCGGCCGTCATCTATTGCAGGAAATTCCAAAAGCGCAGCCTGTCCTCCATGGGTCTGCAGAAAAAGGGCTGGGCGGTGGAGCTGCTGCTGGGCCTTGTGCTGGGGACGGCGCTGGTGACGGCTGTGGTCGCCCTGGGCTCCGCTGTGGGCGGATTCCGGCTGGTGTCCTCCACCCCCTCCACGGAGGGCCTGGGGCTGCTGGTGCTGACCCTGCTGGGCTGCTTGATTAACGGGGCCTCCCTGGAGCTGCTCACCCGGGGCTACTTTGCGCCTTCCATCGGCGCCCGGGCGCCGGTGAGCTTTGCCCTGCTGTTCTCCACCTGTGCCTCCGCGCTGATGCAGGCCGGCGGCGCCCTGTTCTCCCTGCCGGTGGCGAATCATCTGCTGCTGGGCCTGCTGCTGGGCATCTGGGTGCTGAAACGGGGGAATCTCTGGGGAGCCTGCGCCCTCCATTCCGCCTGGATCTTTGCCGAAAACTTCCTCTTTGACATCGCCCCTGCCGGGGAGCACGGCGGGATCCGCCTCTTTGAGGTGGACGCCGACGCCTTCCGCACCCTGCTCAGCGGCGGGGCCTACGGCCTCTCCAACAGCATCTGCACCACCATCGTCCTCCTGGCCGCCGTGGCCGCCGCGCTGGCCCTGAAATCCAGAGATACCGCCCTGCCGGAGCCGGAAAACCCGGAGATGTAGCGCGGGCTATGAGCCCGCCTGATCCGCAAAACCCGGAGATGTAGCGCGGGCTATAAGCCCGACGGGGCATGACCAACATTCAAATTTTCTGTAAATTCTTCCCCCAGGCTCTTCCATTTTGAAAAAGCTCTGCTATAATGCAGGAAGAAGCATATCCACCGACCATACTGAAAGGAGATTCATACAATGGCATTGAACGAAAGTCTGGAAGCCCTGAAGGGCTTTGTAGCTGAGGCGGCCCAGGCCGCTGCCCGGGTCACCAAGAGCGCGGCTGCGGTGACCAAGTCCAACATCAGCATCCTCACCGAGCAGGATAAGCAGAAGAAGGCCTATATGGAGCTGGGCAAGCTCTATTACCGGGACTACATCACCGGCGAGGAGCCCGACGATGCCGAGTACCTGCCCCTCTGCGAGGCCATTACCGAGGCCGCCAAGAACATCGACGCCCTGCGCGGGGAGCTGGAGGACGCCAAGGCCAACTTCTCCAAGCCCGCCAAGGAAGAAGAGTCCGACGAGGAGCCCAAGAGCTTCGAGGAGGAGCTGGAGAACCTCCACAAGGAGCTGGATGAGCTGGGCGAGAACCTGTCCAAGCTGGAAAGCGTAGAGGCCGAGGCCTCCGAGAAGCTGGAGGACGTGGAAAAGGCCGTGGACACCGTCTTCGAAGTGGTGGACGACAGCCCGTGCGCTGCCTGTGAGACCCCCGAGGCCTGCGACGCCTGCGAAGCCAAGCCCGAGGAGCCCAAATCGGAAGAATGATTTCACGAAACTATTCAGTCGGGGCGTAGGGCGGCCTGACCCCAGGCCGCCGCGCTGCCCGTTTTGCCGTGTTTCCGGCGGCCAGAGGTCTACCCATAAAGGGCACAGGTGGCCGCCCTACGCAGGAAAGGGGCGACTGAATCGTTACAATTTCACAATCAAAAACGCCTGTGGAACGTATCCACAGGCATTTTTGTTAGTCCCAACGCAGTTGGAGTGCAGGGACGGCACTTTTGCCGTCTGGCATTCGGAACGAATGCAATTTGCCGCAGGCAAATTCAACCGTATTCCATCGTAAACGCGATTGGATCGCCCGGGGGGCGATTGTTTGCCTGCGGCAAACCGGACGGCAGGGTGCCGTCCCTACGGGTGGTTTTTGCGGCGTCTAAGCCTTCCCCCTGGGGGGAAGGTGGCATCGGGCGTCTCACGGAAGCCCGATGACGGATGAGGGGGTGTGTCGGCGAGCGTACGCCGTTGACGAAGCGCCCGGAGCAGTCGGCCCACCTCATCCGCCTCGCGTCGCTCGGCACCTTCCCCTCCAGGGGAAGGCTTTTTGCGGCGGCTAAGCCTTCCCCCTGGGGGGAAGGTGGCATCGGGCGTCTCACGGAAGCTCGATGACGGATGAGGGGGTGTGTCGGCGGGCGTATGCCATCGACGCAGCGCTCAGAGCAATCGGCCCACCTCATCCGCCTCGCGTCGCTCGGCACCTTCCCCTCAAGGGGAAGGCTTTTTGCGGCGGGCTGGGGTCAGCCCTACGTCAGCTCGCCCTTCTTTTTACGGGTTCTCGCTGCCGTCGCCGAAGCGATCCAGCAGGCTCTGCTCCCAGGCGGCCTTGGCGGCGGCAAAGTCGGTGCCGAAGGCCTCCTCGAAGCTGAGGCTTTCCCCATAGCCCATTGCGCAGGCGTCGAAGCAGTAGGCGGTGACCTTGTCCGCGCCGTAGTGCTCGGCAAGGTACTCCATGAAGGACAGCGCTTCGGAGAGACTCAAACTGCTTCCTTCCTTAGCTGCGTCCAGTGAGGGGAGCATATCAGACAGGTGACCGGTTTCGTCGGTGCCGCCGCCCCAGTCTCTGCCGAAGACCAGATTGCACCAGGAGATGACGTCGTGCAGCAGAACCATGTTGCTCCGATCGCGCAGATCCCAGTTTCCGCCGGCCTGCCGGAAGTACGGCGCATAGAAGCAAGCTTCATTGTCTTCCGAGTAATCCTCGAAAAGCATTTGACAGTAGGGGTTGTTGTACCAGTCTACCCAGCTTGAATAGACCACGTACTTCCAGTCCTGGTTAAACTGACTGGAATACAGCAGCCCCAGCGTGTAATGCGTGCCAACCAGCCGGAAGGCACCGCCGGTAACGATGTCGATCGTGTAGGAGTTGTTGATGTTGTTGGAGCCGAAGGCATTCAGCGACAGCTTGACGTGCTTTTGGGTCTGGGCGATCACGTTCTCATTCGTGGAGTTGTCGGTCACAAACTTCCGGATCGCGGCGAGGCTCTGATCCACGTGCTCCAGATAGCCGGGCAGGTAGGAGACGGGATCCTCAATGGGGCTGTCACTGCTCCAAAGAATGGTGGGCAGGATCCGGAACTCGAAGTCGTCGTCCTCCACGATCATATTCGCAGCCTCCGGCAGGCGGGAGAGGTCGATGCGGTCGTAGTGACCGGTGCCCACCACGCGCAGGGTCTTGGTGTCTTCTTCAAAGCTCACCACAGGGAGCTCGTCTTCCGGGAGGGGCTCCGTGGTCTGGGTGATCTCGCTGTTGCCGGATTCCCCGGTCTGGGGCTGCTTGGTTCGATCCAGCAGCTTGGAGGCGGCCAGACCGATCCCGCCCAGCATACCCACCACCAGCACAGCGGCGATGGCGTTCTTCCAGCGCAGCTGCTTGACCGGAATGGCCTTCACCTGAGGGCTGGTCAAATCGTCGGCGGAAGGCATATGATTCATTCGCTCCCGCGCCACAGGCGCAGCCGAGGCACGGGCGATCCGCTCGTCCAGGGCGCCGGTCAGACGCTGAGCCAGTTCTTTATCGGTCATGATATCCCTCCTCTAACTCTTTACGCAGGGCTGCTTTGCCCCGGCTGATGAGCTTTTCCGCCTTGCTGACGGTGCAGCCCATGGTGTCTGCGATCTGCCTTGCCGTGAGGCCGCAGACCAGCGCCAGCTGGACTGCGGTGCGCTGCTCGTTGGGCAGCTTGTTCAGCGCCGCGTTGACGTCCATTTGTCCGTCCGGGTCGCCCACGGGGGCGTGTAGTTCCTCCGCCTCCTCCAGGGAAACGATCCGCTCCCGCTTGCGTTTACGGAGCAGATCCAGGGCCTTGTGCTCGGTCAGCACGGCCACGAAGCGCTTGGCCTGGGGCCCGGTGGGCTCCGTCAGGCAGTCGTAATGCTCCCAGAGCTTCACGGCTGCGTCCGCCGCGGCGTCCTCCGCCAGATCGTCGTCCTGGAGGATATCCCGCGCCAGCCGGAACATCAGCGCCCGGTAGGCGGTGTAGGTCTGCTCAAATTTATCTCTGCGGCTGGAACCGGCGCTGCCGCCCCCGGCCACGATCTGGATCGCCGAGCTTGTGAACGTGGAAATCATTTTCACCCTCCTCTCAGGTGTTTCTACTCACTATAACGCCGCGGACAAAGGAATCCGGACAAAAATCGCTGACAATTTTTGCGATCGGCAAAAATTGCCAGCGATGGGGTGTAGTTCGGTAGCGGCGCACAGCGTGCGCCACAGCCCGTAGGGGCGGATGCCCACATCCGCCCTTTGGCGCAGGGCTCCGTAGCGGCGCACATTGTGCGCCACGGAACAGGGCTCCGTAGCGGCGCACATTGTGCGCCACAGGACAGAGTTCAGGTATCTTTCTCCCGGTTGACCAGCATTCCGCTGCCGTCCGGCTTTTTGTACAGGCGGATATAGAGCATCACGCCCACGGCGGCCACGAAGCTGATCCCCGCCAGGAGCTGGCTGACCCGGATGCCGGTGCTGCCAATATAGAGGGAGTCGGTGCGCAGCCCCTCGATCCAGACCCGGCCCAGGCCGTACCAGGCCAGGTACTGCAAAAAGGTCTGCCCGTCGTACTTCCGCTTCTTGGACAGGAAGTGGAGCAGCACAAAGCCGATGAGATTCCAGACGGATTCATAGAGAAAGGTGGGGTGCCAATAGCGCACCGCGCCGTCGGCCTCCTCAATGCCCATGCGCAGGAAGAAATTGTTGAAGATCTCCGCGCCGTAGGCCTCCCGGTTGAAGAAGTTGCCCCAGCGGCCGATCAGCTGGCCGATCAGCAGCCCCAGGGAGGTGATGTCCAGGTAGGGGGTGATCTTCTGCTTTTTCAGCTTGGAGAACAGCAGCAGGGCCAGCACCGCGCCGATGACGCCGCCGTAGATGGCCAGACCTCCCTGCCAGATATAGAGGGCGGAGATGGGGTCGTCCCGGTAATACTCCCAGCGGAAGGCCACATAGTAGAGCCTGGCGCAGCAGATGGCGATGGGCACGCCCATGAGAATGGCGTCCGTCAGCAGGTCGAAGCTCATGCCGAAGTCCTTGACCCGCCTGCGAACGTAGAGAATGGCCAGCAGAAAGCCGATGGCGATGATCAGACCGTAGAGATAGATCTCCTTGCCGAATATGGAGAAGGGAAGGGTGCGGGGCGGATTGACCCCGTCGATCCCAATTCCGGGAAAGGAAATGCTTCCAGCGTCAAAATACATGAAAACGCCTCCTGTTTTGAAACTGCACAACATTATAACATATCTTCCGGCAAAATGCCATGTTTTTTCGCAGACTTGACAGATTTTCCGAAAAAGAGTATAATATCGAGAATGAATGCAAGCCTTTACAGAATGGAGCGAAGCCATGAAAAAAACCTTGAAGCTTGTGATCACCCTTGTGCTGATCCTGGCCCTGCTTGCCGCCGGGTATTGGTTCTTTTTCCAATACCGTGTGGATATCACCACGGGCATTCTCCGGGACTTTGCGGATTCCCAGCTCGATTCCGGCCATTACAGCATGGCCATCCGCTGCTATCAGTGGGCGGACGCCCTGACGCCCAACGACGCCGACACCGCCTTGAAGCTGGCGGAGGCCTACCACAAGAGCGGCAATCTGACCAAAACCGAATACGTGCTGGTGCACGCCATCTATGACAACCCCGCCGACGTGCGGCTGTATGAGACCCTGTCCAAAATCTACGTGGAGCAGGACAAGCTCCTGGACGCCCAGCAGATGCTGGACAATATCTCCAACGCCGAGGCAAAGGCCACCCTTACGGCCAAGCGGCCCGCGGCCCCGACCCTGAGCCCTGCCGCCGACTTCTACAACGAATACATTTCCATTGAGCTGCAGCAGTCCGAGGCCGACACGGTCTGCCTGCTCTCCCTGGACGGCACCTACCCCTCCCGGGAGACGGACGCCTACACAGGCCCCGTTACCCTGCCGGGCGGCCAGACCCTGGCCTACGCCCTGGCGGTGAACGAGGACGGGCTGGTCAGCCCGCTGACCAGCGGCGCTTACACCATTGCCGGCGTGGTGGAGGACGTGGAATTCCACGACGACGCCCTGCTGGCCTACACCCAGGAGCTGCTGCACCGGGGCCAGCGCACCATCCGCACGGACGACCTCTGGGGCATCGAGGAAGTCAAGCTCCCCGCGGAGCTGGAGGACACCACGGATCTTGTGCACTACACCGGCGTGAAGAAGCTGGTAGGCCGGGATCTGGGGGCGCTGGATTACAGCTTCCTCGCCTGTATGCCGCAGCTGAGCTACCTGGAGCTGGACGGCTGCATCGTGACTGACCAGACGCTGACCCAGATCGCCGCCTGCCCCTCTTTGGAGACGCTGATCCTGGCGGACTGCGAGCTGACCAACATCGCGCCCCTGGCGGGGATGAAAACCCTGCGGGTCCTCGACCTTTCCGACAACTCCATCAATGCACTGGACTCGCTGATCGGCGGCGAGCTGGAGAATCTGGAGGAGTTCTACCTGGGCCATAACGCACTGAGCGGCCTGCCGGTGCTGCGGGGCTTCCCGGCCTTGAAGATTCTGGATATGTCCTATAACGCCCTGACCTATGCCGGCGGCATCTCCGCCTGCACTGAGCTGGAGCGGCTGAATCTCTCCCACAACCGGCTGAGCTCCGTGACGGCTCTGAGCGCGCTGACGAATCTGGTCTGGTTTAACGGCTCCGCCAACCAGGTCACAGACGTCTCCATGATGGCGCCCTGCACCAAGCTGGAGACCTTCCTCATGACGGACAACAAGCTGGACAGCGTGGACTTCCTCTCCGGCTGCGCCCAGATCCGGGAGGTCAACATCGACAACAACGACGTGGTCAAGGTCCCCGCCTTCCAGAAGGACTGCCCCCTTACCACCTTCAGCGCCGCCCATAACTTCCTGGATGATCTGAGCGGTCTGGCCGGACTGCAGAAGCTCACTCTGGTGAACGCGGACTACAACAACATCCGGGATATCTCCGTTCTGACGGCCTGCCCCGCGCTGGTGCAGGTGAACGTCTACCACACCAACGTCCACGAGGGCGGCGCCCTGGCCGAAAAGGGCGTGGTGGTGAACTTCACACCGGAATTCGATTAAAAACGCCTTTATCTCAAGAGAAAACGCCTCCCCACGCGGGGAGGCGTTTTGCTGTCACGGGCAGCCCGGATCGCACCCGCCCGCGCCCGCCCGTAGGGACGGCACTCTGCCGTCCGCGTACCCCGCACGGACGCACCCTACTGTAGCGCGGGCTATTAGCCCGCCTGTACCCCGCACGCACCACGCCCGTAGGGGGCGAACTCGAAGAGTCACGAAGTATGCCCACATCGCTCCTTTTCCCCCGCCTGTAGGGGGCGGCGTCCACGACGCCCCGAGTCTTTCCCGTTTCGATACGGTCGGGCTGTCGGGGACGCCAGCCCCTACGCCCCGCACGATGGGGTTTTTAATGAATAATGAATACTGAATAACCGCCTAATGAATAATGTCGGGGTTTTTCAAATCGCGATTTGAAAAACACATTTATTATTCATTCTTAAGTCTTCAGTATTCATTATTCATTATTCATTTCGATACCTGGCCGCGGGGGGTACGGATTCTTCGCCCAGGGCTCAGAATGACAGGCGGGGAAGCCTCTGCGCCTTGCTGGCGGCCACTGGCCGCCCCTACACGCCCTGCTCCCTGGTGACTGGTGACTCTGTACGAACGGGGAACCAGCGGACAAGCAATGCTTGTCCCTACAGGCGGTGCCTGATGCCTGATCCCTGATCCCTGATGCCTCGTAAACCTGAGGCGTTTTCCTGTCACGGGCAGCCCAGGGCGGAGGAGAGGCGGGCGGCGGCGTCGACGGTTTTGGAAACCGCCAGCTGGAATTCCTCGGACTGCACCCGGGGAAAGAGCCCCACAACGCCCATCGCGTAGGCCGGCGCGCCCGTGGCGTCATACACCGGCGCGGCCACGGCCCGCAGACCTACCCGGTACTCTCCGTCCTCCACGGCGTAGCCCCGGGCCCGGATCTCCGCCAGAGCGCTGTGCAGCGCCTCCGGATCGGTCAGACTGTGGCGGGTGTAGGGCTGCAGCCCCACCTGCCTGCAATAGCGGCGCAGCTCCTGCTCCGAGGCGGCGGCAAGCAGCAGCTTGCCCTGGGCCGTGGCGTGCAGGGGCAGGGGCGTGCCCGTTTCCACGCTGACCGAAAGGCCCGCGCCGGAACTGGCGGCGCAGCTGTCGATGGAAAGCACGTGGTCGCCGCTGCGTATGGCCAGATAGGCTCCCGTGCCCAGGGCCTGGGCCAGCTGCTCCAGGTATGGGTGGGCCAGCTGCCGCGCATCCCACATCGCGGATACGGCGCAGCCGTACTCGTACAGACGGATGCCCAGCCGGTAGCGCCCGTCCGGATCCTGGCCGATCATCCGGTACTCCCGGAGAGTGGTCAGCAGGGCATGGGCTGTGCTCTTGGGGTAGCCGCTGCGGGCGCTGATTTCCTGCAGGCTCATGGGCCGCCGCTGGGCAAGCAGCAGCTCCAAGAGCTCCATCGCCTTTCCCAGCGCCAACACCGGCCCCTTCGGTTCCTGCATCAGATCGCCTCCTTTTTCTACATCATAGCATTTCCCGCCCGAAAACGCAAGGGTTGATTCAGTATTACCGGAAAAGAATTCAGCAATACAGAACGCAGGCTCTTGCAAGCGCTCCTGCGGCAGGGTATAATAGCAATACGTGATACTCGAAAAAGATTACGAAAAGGGAGATTGGAACATGAAACGCTTTTTCGCCCTGCTGCTGACGATCGCCCTGCTCTGGGCCTGCCCTGCGGGCTGTGAAAAGAAGGCGGATGCACCCAGAGAGCTCACGGTGTTTGCCGCGGCCTCCATGACCGAAACGCTGACAGAGCTGGGGAAGCAGTTCGAGATCGACCATCCCGACGTGAAGCTGGTCTTCAACTTTGCCTCCTCCGGCAAGCTGATGGATCAGATCCTGGCAGGGGCTGACTGCGACCTCTTTCTATCCGCCGCGCCCAAGCAGATGGACGCCCTGGACGCTGCCGCGGACGGGGAGAAGAACCCCGACCGGAACGACTGCATCGACTCCGCCACCCGGGTGGAGCTGCTGGAAAACAAGGTGGCCCTGGCGGTTCCCGACGGCAATCCCAAGGGGATCCGATCCTATTCGGACTGCGTCAAGGGCTTGCAGGACGGGACGATCCTGCTGGCCGTGGGCGGCGAGGGGGTGCCCGTGGGCCAATACACCCGGAAGATCTTCGCCTTCTTCGGCCTGGACGAGGCCGCCCTGGCGGCCCAGGGCGTTCTGACCTACGGGGAGGACGTGAAGGCCGTCACCACCCAGGTCGCCGAGAAGCTGGTGGACTGCGGCATCATCTATCAGACCGACGCCTGCTCCGCAGGACTCACCGTGGTGGACACCGCCACCGAGGCCATGTGCGGCCGGGTGATCTACCCCGCCGCCGTGCTGAAAAACGCGAAAAACGCCGCTGACGCCCGGGCCTTTTTGCACTTCCTCCAAAGCGCCGCGGCGGGGGAGGTATTCCGATCCGTGGGCTTCACGCCCTTGCATGAGGAATAAGCTATGGATCTGTTTCCGCTCTGGAACTCTCTGCGGATCGCCGCCGTTTCCGCGCTTCTGGTGTTCTTTCTGGGCATCGGGGCGGCCTACTATGTGGCCCGGGCTCCCCGGCTGGTGAAGGGGCTGCTGGACGTGGTGCTGACCCTGCCCCTGGTGCTGCCCCCCACGGTGGTGGGCTATCTGCTGATCCTGCTGCTGGGGCCCAATCACGCCCTGGGGGCGCTGATCCTGCGGCTGTTTGACACCAAGCTGCTGATGCGCTGGTGGTCGGCCATCTTTGCGGTGTCTGTGGTGATCTTCCCCCTGATGTACCGCACGGCCCGGGGAGCCTTTGAGAGCTTCGACGAGGATCTGGCCGCCGCAGGCCGCAGCCTGGGCCTGTCCGACAGCTATGTGTTCTGGCGGATCCGTCTGCCCGCCTGCCGCCAGGGGATCCTGGCGGGGGTGGTGCTGGCCTTTGCCCGGGCCCTGGGGGAGTACGGGGCCACCTCCATGATCGTGGGCTTCATCCCCGGCAAGACTGCCACCGTGGCCACCCAGGTGGCCTTCCTCTGGCAGAACCAGGGCAACACCCAGGCCGGCCAACGGGCCCTCCTGTTCTGGATCTGCGTCAACGTGGCCATCTCCGCCGGGGTGCTGGTGACCGTCAATCTGCTGGAACGGAAGAAAGGATCATCATGTCACTGTCCGTAAACATCGAAAAAGAGCTGAGCGGCTTCCGCCTCCGGGTGGATTTTGAGAGCCGGGGGGGCCTGCTGGCCCTGCTGGGCGCCTCCGGCAGCGGAAAGAGCCTGACCCTGCGCTGTATTGCGGGCCTGCTGCGCCCGGATCGGGGCCGCATTGCGCTCAACGGCCGCGTCCTCTATGACGGCGCCGCCGGGATCGATCTGCCGCCCCAGGCGCGGCGGGTGGGCTGCCTCTTTCAGAGCTGCGCCCTGATCCCCCATCTGAGCGTGCTGGAAAACGTGGCCCTGGGCTATCACGCCAAGCCCAGGCCGGAGCGCAGGGCGCTGGCCCTGGCCCAGCTGCGCCGCTTCCGTCTGGAGGGCTTGGCCCAGGCCAGTCCCGCCACCCTGTCCGGCGGGGAGCGCCAGCGGGTGGCCCTGGCCCGCACCCTGGCCGCGGAGCCGGAGGCCCTGCTGCTGGACGAGCCCTTTTCCGCCCTGGACGACTATCTGAAATGGGAGCTGGAGCTGGAGCTGGCCCAGACCCTGGAGGACTACGGCGGCGACGCCATTCTGGTCTCCCACAGCCGCGGCGAGGTCTGCCGCCTGGCAAAGTCCGTCTGCGTCCTCACCCGGGGCCGCTCGGAGCCGGTGCGGCCTGTGTCCGGGCTGATGACCGCGCCGGGCACCTGCAGCGCCGCCTTGATCTCCGGCTGCAAGAACATCTCCCCCGTCAGCCTCCGGCCCGACGGGACGCTGTGCTGTTCGGCCTGGGGCTGGGAGCTCCCGGCGGCCCGACTCTCCCGCCCCCGGCCCGAGGGCCTGACCCACGTGGGCGTCCGGGCCCACAGCCTCCGCCCCGGCCCCGGCCCGATTTCTCTGGACTGCACCGTGGATCGGGTGATCGACGACCTGTTTTCCAATATTCTCATGCTCCGCACCCCCGGCCCGTCGCTGCTGCGGGCGGAGCTGGACAAAACGCACCCCGCCCCGGCCCCCGGCGCGCCGTTCACCGTCCACGCCGACCCGGAGGATTTCTTGCTGCTGACAGGCGGGGAAGCATTGTAGGGGCGCACAGTGTGCGCCCGCCATTTCATAGACAGGAGGTGCAGCCCATGAACGACGCCTACGGACGCACAATCAATTATCTGCGTCTGTCTGTGACAGATCTCTGCAACCTGCGCTGCGTGTACTGTATGCCCCCCGAGGGGGTCTGCAAGCGCAGCCACGGGGAGATCTGCTCCCTGGAGGAGCTGGCGGAGCTGGCCGCCGCCTGCGTGGCGCTGGGGGTGAAAAAGATCCGCCTCACCGGCGGCGAGCCCCTGGTGCGAAAGGGGATCTGCAACCTGGTGGAGCAGCTGAACGCCCTCCGGCCCGCCGGCCTGGAGGAGCTGTGCATGACCACCAACGGCAGCCTGCTGGCCGAGCTGGCGGCCCCCCTGCTGGCCGCGGGTCTGGATCGGCTGAACGTCAGCCTGGACACCCTGCGCCCGGAGCGCTACCGGAGCCTCACCCGGGGCGGCGAATTGCAGCGGGTGCTGGACGGACTGGCCGCCGCCGAGGCGGCAGGCTTCCGGGATATCCGGCTGAATACCGTCCTGCTGGGAGGCGTCAATGAAGACGAGCTGGGGGAGCTGGCCCGTCTGGCCCGGATCCACCCCTGGTCGATCCGCTTCATCGAGCTCATGCCCATCGGCCCCGGGGCCGCCATGGGCGGGGCATTCCTCCCCGCAAGCCGGGTGCTGGAAGCGACAACGGAGCTCAAAAGAGTGCAAAATGCAAGATGCAAAATGCAAGATGAGAACAGCGTTGCAAAATACTACACCGCGCCCGGATGGGCGGGGACCGTGGGGCTGATCGCGCCCATGAGCCGCCGGTTCTGCGAGGGCTGCAGCCGTATCCGCATCACCGCGGACGGCAGGCTGAAGCTCTGCTTGCATTCGGCGGAGGAGATCCCCCTGCGGGGCCTCCACGGGGCCGCCTTGCGGCAGACTTTGGAGGCCGCCGTCCGCCGCAAGCCCGCCGGACACAAGCTGTCCGAGGCCCCCAGCGACAGCAGAAGGCCAATGAATGAGATCGGAGGATAAGTGGATATGGAATTTACGCACCTCAACCCCCAGGGGCGGGCCTTCATGGTGGACGTGACGGAGAAGGTCCCCACCCATCGGACCGCGCTGGCCGAGGCCACCGTGCGCTGTGCCCCCGAGACCGTCGAGGCCATTCGCAGCGGCGGCGTGAAAAAGGGCGACGTGCTGGCGGTGGCCCAGGTGGCGGGCATCCAGGCCGCCAAGCGAACTTGGGAGCTGATCCCCCTCTGTCACCCGCTGCCGTTGACCGGCGTGGATCTGGCCTTTGAACTGACCGACGCCGCCGTGCATATCACGGCCAGCGTCCGCTGTACCGGCCCCACCGGGGTGGAAATGGAGGCCCTGAGCGCTGTCACCGCAGCCGCGCTGACGGTCTACGATATGTGCAAGGCCCTGCAAAAGGACATGGAAATCACCGGCGTCCGCCTGCTGGAAAAAACCGGCGGAAAATCGGGAACGTACCGCGCCGTAGGGGCGGCCATTGGCCGCCCGCAACCCGCAGCGATGGCCGGAATGCAAAATGCAAAATGCAAAATGCAAAATGCGGGCGCCGTGGTCGCCGTCTGCGTGTCCGAGCAGAAGGGCGTCCAAAAACATCCCGTTGAGGCCTTGGAACTCCGGGTCGGTCTCGGCATCCCGGGGGACGCCCACGCCGGGAACTGGCACCGCCAGGTGAGCTTGCTGGCGGAGGAATCCGTGAACCGGATGCGGGGCCTGGGCTTCGACCTGCCCCCGGGGGCCTTCGCGGAGAACCTGCTGACCCGGGGCCTGGAGCTGAAGACCCTGCCCGTGGGCACAGTCCTCCGGGCCGGGACGGCCCTGCTGGCCGTCACCCAGATCGGCAAGGAGTGCCACAACGACTGCGCCATCAAGCAAAGCGCCGGCCGCTGCGTCATGCCCACCGACGGCATCTTTGCCGTGGTGCTGCAGGACGGCACCGTCCGCCCCGGAGACAGCATAGAAATCATACAGAATTTGACCTGATCATTCCGTTTTGCATTTTGCATCTTGCATTTTGCATTTGCCCAAAAGGAGGCATTTATGAAACAGATTTCCACCACTGAGGCCGTGGGCCATGTGCTCTGCCACGACCTGACCCAGATCCTGCCCGGGGAATTCAAGGGGGCCCGCTTCCGCAAGGGCCACATCGTCACCGAGGCGGATATCCCCGTGCTGCTCTCCATGGGCAAGGAGCACCTCTACGTCTGGGAGCTGGAGCCCGGGATGCTCCACGAAAACGACGCCGCGGCGCGGCTGGTGCGGCTCTGCAAGGGCCCCGGCATGGACGAGACGGAGGTGCGGGAGGGCAAGATCGAGCTGCGGGCGGCCTTTGACGGCCTCTTTCGAGTGGATACCGCCCGCCTCAACGCCGTCAACGCCATCGACGAGCTGATGATCGCCACCCGCCGGGGCAACACCGCCGTCCGGGCGGGGGACAAGCTCTGCGGGACCCGGGTGATCCCCCTGGTGATCCGGGAGGAGAAGCTGAAACAGGCCGAGGCCGCGGCAGGGGAGAGGCCCCTGCTGGAGCTGCTGCCCTACAAGCTGAAAACCGCCGCCGTGGTCACCACCGGGGCGGAGGTGGCCGGTGGGCTGATCGCCGACAAATTCACCCCGGTGCTGGTGGAAAAGCTGAAAGCCTTCGGGATCCGGGTGATCCACCACAGCCTGCCGGGGGACGAGCCTGCCGCCGTCCTGGGGGCCATCCGGGCCGCCCGGGCCGCCCGGCCCGACCTGATCCTCTGCACCGGCGGCATGAGCGTGGACCCGGACGACAATACCCCCGGGGCCATCCGGGCCAGCGGGGCCCGGATCGTCACCTACGGAGCGCCCGTCCTGCCGGGGGCCATGCTGCTGCTGGGCTACTTCGCCGACGGCACCCCCATCCTGGGCCTGCCCGGCTGCGTCATGTACGCCAAGGCCACGGTCTTCGACCTCGTCCTGCCCCGGATCGCCGCCGGGGTGACCCTTGGCAAGCAGGACTTCGTGGCCCTGGGCGAGGGCGGCCTCTGCCTGGGCTGCCCGGAGTGCCGCTACCCCATCTGCCCCTTCGGCGGATAGGGGGCAAGGGGCAAGTGACAGGTGACAAGTGACAAGGGACAGATGAGCATCTTCCTGCGGGGACGGGCTTTTGCCGTCTGCTTCTACTGCTTTGCAAAAAAATACCCCGGCTCCTGGGGAGTCGGGTTTTTTTGCGTCAATCCTCGCTGCGGCGGGCGGCCAGAGCCTGCTCCACAGCCGTGCGGATGCGATATTCGACCTGGTTTACGTCGGGAATGTTCTGGAACTCCAGCACCGCGCGGGTGGAAGAAAACCCATCCACGTTATTGTTGACCGTCGATGCGTAGCGGCGATTGGTCACGACCTCGCCGAAACGGATGTCGCCTGTTCCGTCTGCCCGCTGGTTTACGGAGATGTGCGGCAGATTGCACAGCTCCAGGGTCTGGATCTGGTTGCCGAGCTTTGAGATGATCCGTTGGCTGGTCAGCGCGTAGCTGCTCCGTTTTGCCCGGCGCTTTTTGATAAAAACGTGGCCCACTGTGGTAAACAGGCCCACCAATATGAAGGGAACGCCCCACAGCTTGGAGATAAACGGCGCGTTTTCATTCCGGAGCATCATGATTTCCCAGAAAATGGCAAAGCCGCACCATATGATGCCGAAGGGGAGCCGCATCGCATCCTCCTTGCTGAAAAGATGCCCCTTTCCCGGCTTTCCGCTCCAGAGCAGGTTTTCCCCCGGATGCAGCATTCCGCGCACCCAAGTGGTATCGTTTTCGTAATCCATCGTCTTCTGCCTCCTTTCAAATCACAGCAATTATAGCAAATGAATGGAAAATTGTAAACAGATAATTTCACCCATACAGTCGCAGCATCAAATAGAATTCCCCCTGCACAACGAACTGTGCAGGGGGAAATATAATCGAATAAACGCTTACAGCTTCTTCGCCAGACGCTCGCGGATGGCGGCGATGAAGTCCTCGGAGGTGACAGCCTCGGGTTTGGGATCCATCAGAGCAGCCAGGTCGCCGGTCATAACGCCGTCGTTGATGGTCTGCATGGTGGCCTCTTCCAGAGCGGTGCCGAACTTCTCCAGCTCCTTGTTGCCGTCCAGCTCGCCGCGCTTCTTCAGAGCGCCGGACCAAGCAAAGATGGTAGCAACGGGGTTGGTGGAGGTCTTCTCACCCTTCAGGTGCTTGTAGTAGTGACGGGTGACGGTGCCGTGGGCAGCCTCGAACTCGTAGTTGCCGTCAGCGGAGACCAGGACGGAGGTCATCATGGCCAGAGAACCGAAAGCGGTGGAGATCATGTCGGACATGACGTCGCCGTCGTAGTTCTTCAGAGCCCAGATGAAGCCGCCGTGGGAGCGGATCACGCGGGCGACAGCGTCGTCGATCAGGGTGTAGAAGTACTCCAGGCTGGCAGCCTCGAAGCGCTCCTTGTACTCGGTGTCGTACAGGCGCTGGAAGGTCTCCTTGAAGTCGCCGTCGTACTTCTTCATGATGGTGTCCTTGGTGGAGAACCACAGGTCCTTCTTCTCGGACAGAGCATACTCGAAGCAGGAACGGGCAAAGCTCTCAATGGAGGTGTCCTTGTTGTAGGCACCCTGCAGAACGCCGGGGCACTCGAACTCGTAGATGGTCTCGCGCTGGACGCGGCCGTCAACGCCGGTGAAAATCAGCTCGGCCTTGCCGGGCTCGTCAATGCGGAACTCGGTGTCCTTGTAGATGTCGCCGTAGCTGTGACGGGCAACGGTGATGGGGGAGGTCCAGCCGGGGATGTAGGTCTTGACGCCGGGGGTCACGATGGGGGTGCGGAACACGGTGCCGTCCAGGATGCCGCGGATGGTGCCGTTGGGGCTCTTGTACATCTTCTTCAGATTGTACTCAGTCATACGCTGGGCGTTGGGGGTGATGGTAGCGCACTTGACGCCAACATGGTACTTCTTGATGGCGTTGCCGGCGTCCACGGTGACCTGATCGTCGGTGGCGTCGCGGTTCACCAGGCCCAGGTCGTAGTACTCGGTGTTCAGTTCAACGAAGGGGGTGATCAGCTGGTCCTTAATCATGGCCCAGAGGATTCTGGTCATTTCGTCGCCGTCCATCTCGACGATGGGGTTCTGCATTTTGATCTTTTCCATCTCAATACTCCTTGGTCGGGCCAGATCATTTTATGTATTTGCCCCTTGGGCAGAGGCCCGCATACGGGCTCAGTATAGCAAGTTTGCGGTCAAGTTTCAACTGTCAATAATACCAATTTTTTGCCGACGTATTTGGGTAGATTCATTTATTCTGTATGGATATTGGATTGTGTAAGGGAATCCAAAAACAGCGTCACCGCCAGCAGATCCGCGCAGCCCCCGGGGGAGAGGTTCCGCTGGATGAACTGCCGATCCAATTCCGCGATCTCCTGTAGGGACGGCACTCTGCCGTCCGAAATCAGGTCGGATGCCTTCGGCATAAGGGTTCCTTGTCTGTCATTCTGAGCGGAGCGCAGCGAAGTCGAAGAATCCGTTCTCTTTTCCAGGCTGGCCGCGGGGAGTGCGGATTCTTCACTTCGTTCAGAATGACAGGCGGAGGAAAGCAGCTCCGCCGCCTGCTCCCGCGCCCAGGCCGCCCCCTCTGGGCCGCCCCGGTGGAGCAGGTTGGTGTCCTCCACGTTGGCGATCAGGTGGAGCAGGGTTACGGCAGCGGCGTGGTTCCGGTCCAGACCCTGGGCCAGCAGCTTTTTGAAGACCGGCAGGGAAATCTCCCGCACGGCGGGCAGGCCGTCCGCCACCTGGCCCCGGATGCCCCGGGCGCCGTATTGCCTGTATAATGCCTCACCCGCGGTATGCCAGCGGGCGGCGGGCAGCTCCTGTTCCAGGGTCTCCCGGGTCATGGCTGCCACCTCATTTAAAATTATGTCAACCGACGGGAAGCCGTTTTCGGCAGTCCAGCGCCGCCCAATGGCCCCGCAGAGCACCCCCAGGGTGAAGATGGCCCCCTTGTGGGTGTTTACCCCTCCGGTCGCAGCCAGCATATCCCGCTCGGCCCGCTTCCCGATGGGACGGAGCGCGGCAAAAGTCACTGTAGGGGCCGGCGTCCGCGACGGCCCGTGTGTATCAGATCCTGGAAGGTTCGGGGCGTCGTGGACGCCGCCCCCTACAGACTGACCGGTACGGAAGCACTCCGCCCAGTAGGGAACCAGCACCGCAGCGGAGGCCTGGAAGCTGGAAAAATTCATGTCCCTGTGGGAGCCGTTGTTGGCCCGATCCACCAGGCCGGGCTTCGGCGTGACCGCGACCTCTTCCAGAAGCGCATTCGTGGCAAGGACGGAAAGCTTGTGTCGATCCAACAAGAGGGACGCAAGCTGCAGATTGGTTCTGGTTGCCCATTGTAGTTCCTCGACTGTGTGCAGCCGCCGGGAGGCGCATTCACGGCCCGGCCTGTGACACACGATGCAGGGCCGTTCCATGCCCCGTTCCAGCTTGTGGCCATCGAGGCCGATGACGTCCATATCATAGAAGCGACCGGCAGGTGAGCTTTCCTCAATCTCCACGCAGAGGGCCTTGACGGCCTCCGCGGGGGCGTCCACGGCGAAGTAGCCCTCGTCCCCGGTGGGGAGAGAGCGGGTATATTCTTTCAGAACCTTCATGCGGTTTTGCACGAAGCCCAGCCGCAGCTGTTCCATGCCCCACAGGAACGCCCGGTGGGACAGAGCCGTAACCTTCACCGGCCCGGCGATGTTCATCGTAAAGGAGATCACCGGCGTCTTGCATTCCGCCAGCAGGGCATTCTGGATCCCCACCCGTTCCTCCCGGGCAATCAAAATTTCAGATAGTGTGATTTCTTGTTCGATCATTTTTCCATTCTTTCATTCCGTAGGGGGCGGCGTCCACGACGCCCCGACCGTTTCAATTCACGATATGGGCGGGCCGTCGGGGACGCCGGCCCCTACTAATAATGGACTACGTCCTGCGTGCGGCGGATGGCGGCTACGACGGGGGCGGCTGCCTCGGAGCGGAAATAGGCCAGGGTGGGTTCCGGGAGCATATCCGCTACGCTGTCCAGGGCGTCGTCGTGGATGGCCTGGCGGACGGTAGAGGCGGAGATGATCCGGCCGTCGGGGAGCTCCTTCCGGGGGAGGATCCGGCACTGGATGCCTTGGGCGGGCAGGGTCTCGGACAGCACCTGATTGTAGATGCCCGTCACTACGGAGCGGGGCTCGCTGCCCAGGTAGCGAACCGTGACGCCCAGGGCCTGGGCGATGCGGACAAAGAGGGCGGTATCCAGGCTGGCCTGGGCCCGCAGGATCCTGTCCTCGGCCTTCAGGAAGTAGCCGGGGAAGGTGGCGGAGGAGATCAGATATTCCTCCGTCTCATGGATCAACACGTTGGGCAGGTCGGCCACGCCCTCCCGCGCCAGCCTGTGCCGGACGGCGGCGGGGATGGGCCCCGCGTTCTCGCTCAGCAGAAAGAGGTGGACGGCGTCGTTTTCCCGGGCCGCTGTCTCAATGAGGTAGCGGTGACCCAGGGTGAAGGGGTTGGCGTTCATGACAATGGCCGCGCTCCTGCCGGAGCGCTTTGCGGCCTCCAGCTTTTTCAGATAGCCGGGGAAGCCGTCCTTCCGGTTTTCCAGGAAGATCAGCAGGCCCGGCACCTCCGCGATCTGGGAAAAGCCCAGATCCTTGAAAAACTTGGCGCTGCCGGGCTTGGTATAGACGAACAGATGGAAAAAGCCCTTTTCCAGGCGGTTTTCCATCAGATGGGTGATGACCTCGTTCAGCAGACCCTCCCCCTGGTGGGCCGGATCCACGGCGAAGCAGCGCAGGGTGGGCCCGAAGGCGGAGCCGGTGGCGATGGGCTCCCCGGCCTCGTCAAAGACAGCGCAGGTATAGTCCAGATGCTCGTCCAGGGTGATGTCCACCCGCTCCAGCAGGGCCTGTATTTTCTGCATGGTTCGTTTGTCAGAAGAATAGACCTGTGAAACGCTCATGAAAACCTCCAGAAAACAATTGACAGTTGAGAATTGAGAGTTGAGAACTTTCGGAGCTGCGCAAATTGCAATTTGCGCAGCGCAATCATTCTCAATTCTCAATTGTCAATTCTCAATTTGAAAGGTCCCGGCGCCGGATTCCCGGCGCCGGGAAAAACCGTTTTGACTACAGCGGGAGCTTGCCGAAGATGATGCCTACGATCATGCACAGGATCGAGAAGACCCAGACGTACAGGAAGGAGGACTTGATGTGGTCCTTGATGTCCACCTCGGCCAGACCGGTACCCAGCAGAGTGGCGGGGACCATGGGGCTGATAAAGGTGGCGCAGTTGCGGCAGACCACCATGGCGACGGCGATAGGCAGAGGCTCTACGCCGAAGGACTGGCCGATTGCCATCATAACGGGGAGCATACCGTAGAAGTAGGAGTCCGTGTCGAAGGCCAGAGCCAGAGGCACGGAGAGAATGCCGATCACAAGCGGCAGGTTCTGCCCCAGGAAGCTGGGCAGGATGTCGGAGACGATTCCGGCCAGGCAGCGCACCACAGAGGGCAGCGAGTCTGCAGGCAGGGTTGTGACCTTCGCAGAAATGACGGACCAGACTTCCTTGCCGTCTTCCAGCTTCACCTGGAGGCTGGAGGTCAGAATGCCCATGAGGACGGCAGCGCCCATCAGGGTGGAGCACATCATCAGCGCGGGTCCGGCGTGGAGGTTGATGATCTTCTTGTGCATCTTGGCGGTGAAGCCGTAGTTGATGAACAGCGCCAGGGCGGTGCCCAGCATGAAAGGCACATAGCTGGGGAAGACGTCCCAGATCAGCAGGGCGATGACGCCCACCGTAAGCAGGACATTGACGATAAACAGCTTCGGCCGGGCCAGATCGGAGCCCGCGGCGGCCTGGGCTTCCTCTTCCAGATCGACGGGGCCGCGCTCCCGGGCCAGCCTGCCGTCCAGGCCGGCGCCCCGCTTCTTTTCCTGCAGACCAGCCAGAACCGCGTGGGCAATGGATAGCAGGATGCCGAAGATCTGAATGGGCAGGATATACTTCCAAAGGGTGCTGGCGGGCCACTCCTCACCCAGAACGGAGGCGGCCCGCATGGTGGGCCCGGCCCAGGGCATCAGATTCAGAACGCCCATGGCAAGGACCGCGATCCGGAGCAGGGTGGTCTTGCGCATGTGCATCCGTTTGTAGACCGGCAGCATGGCGGGGATTACGATACAGAAGGTGGAGGCGCCGCCGCCGTCCAGATGGCCCACCAGGGCGATGACGGCGGTCATCAGGCAGACGCCCACCACGCTGTTGCCGGTCAGCGTCAGGAGCTTGTTGATGATGACGTCGAACATACCGGCGTCGGTCATAATGCCGAAGTAGAGGACGGAGAAGACGAAGAGCGCGGCGGTGGGGCCGGTGGAGTTGAAGCCGGCCTTGATCATAATGGCCAGGTTGTCAAAATCGTAGCGGCCGCCGATGACGAGAATGATGCCGAGCAGAGCAGGCCAGACGATGAATGCGATGGCGGGCTGGGTCTTGCTCTTGAACAGGGTGATAACGATGGCGACGATGGTCAGCAGACCGAGGAGACCGACAATCAGATTTGCGGTCTCGGCGGACATCCGTACCCAGAAAAGCGTTACCTGGTCCAGCGTTCGTTCCATGGGGATGCTCCTTTCCTATATTCAATTCTCTTGGCGCTTGGGCTGGGGAGAATACAAAACCCGCGGGGGAGGATGGGAGACATCTTCCCCCGCGGGACGGGGACAGGGTGAATTAATCTTCGTCTACGGTGTAGGGCTTGATCTTGCGGACCACGTCCAGGATGGTGCCGTCGCGGGCTTCCAGGATGGCCACGACCTTGTCCTCCCACTGCAGATCGTCGGGACGGCCCACCAGGGAGTAGGCCTTGTCCTTCAGCTCTTCAATGGTGACGTGGGGGATGCCTGCGTTGTCCAGGCACTCGATGAGGTCGGGACGCAGGGGGTTGACCGCGATGCCGTAGTCGGTGACCAGGACGTCCACGCAGTCGCCGGGAGTGGTGACGGTGACGACGTGCTCACAGACGGTAGCCATTCTGCCGCGGGTCAGCGGGGTGACGATGATGCAGCACTTGGAGCCGGCTGCGGTGTCGGGGTGGCCGCCGGGAGCGCCGCGGAGGACGCCGTCGGAGCCGGTCAGCACGTTGACGTTGAAGCCGGTGTCGATCTCCAGAGCGGCCAGGACCACGAAGTCCAGCTTGTTGACGAAGGCGCCCTTGTTGGCCGGGTTGGCGTACTGGGAAGCGCTCATCTCAAAGTGGTTGGGGGTCTGGTTGATGGAGTTGACGGATTCCAGGTCGAAGTCCTGCACGTCGATGACCTTGCCGACCTTGCCCTTCTTCAGCAGCTCCACCATGGGGCCGCAGATGCCGCCGATGGCCCAGCCCATCTTGATGCCGCGCTCGTCCATGTACTTCTCCAGGAAGAGGTTGGCCGCCAGGGAGGGGCCGCCCACGCCGGTCTGGAAGGAGAAGCCTTCCTTGAAGTACGGGGTGGAGGCGATGACCTTGGCCACGTTCTCGGCCATCATCAGGTCACGGGGATTCTGGCTGATGCGGGCAGCCGCGGAGGCAATCTTCTTGGGGTCGCCGATGCAGTCCACCACGACCACGGCGTCCACGTCAATGGCCTCCACGGAGGCGGGGTAGTTGGGGAAGTCCACCAGATCGTCGGTGACGACGATGACGTGATCGGCGTACTTGGCGTCGGTCATGGCGTAGCCCAGGGAGCCGCAGTTGTGCTTGCCGCCGATGCCGCGGCAGTTGCCCACGCAGTCGGAGGTGGGAGCGGCCACCACAGCGATGTCGATGTGGACCTCACCGGCCTCGATGGCACGGGGACGGCCGCCGTGGGAACGGATGATGGCGGGGGTCTTCAGCTTGCCGGCGGAGACCACGTCGCCGATCCGGTCACGGATACCGGAGGTCTGGATACCGACCACGATACCCTTTTCGATGTAGTCGGCGATCACGTCGTGGGCGGAGCCCAGAGAGGTGGCGGCCACGGTGATGTCCTTGATGCCCAGCTCTTCCACAGCGGCCTTGATGACCATGTTGGCCACGTAGTCACCGTTGCGGAGGTGATGGTGGAAGGAGAAGGTGCAGCCGTCCTTGCAGCCGCACTGCCGCAGGGCGTCGGCGATGGTGGCGACGATCTTGGACTCCTGGGGCTTCTCATAACGGCGGGTCTTGGGGGCGGCCTTCTGGATATACTTGCCGTCCATGTAATTCTTGCCCTGATAGACCTCCTTGCCGTTGGTCAGGAGGTAATCGGGAATGTCTCTGCCTACTGCGTTTTTCATACCAGATCCCCCTCATAGAGCCCGCAGGCGCGGGCCAGCTTCAGCGTCCGCTCCGCGCCGGGAATGAACGCGATGTCGATCATCTTGCCGTCCACAGTGAAGACGCCCACGCCGGCAGCGCTCTGCTCGCGGTAAGCGCGCACGATCTTCTCGGCCTGGGTGATTTCCTTCTCGGTGGGGGCGAAGAGCTCGTGGACCAGGCGGATCTGCTTGGGGTTGATAAGGCTCTTGCCGTCAAAGCCCATGGCCTTGTTCTGCAGGACCTCGGCCCGGTAGCCTTCCTCGTCGTTGAGGTTGGTGAAGACGGTGTCGAAGCACTGGACGCCGGCGGCACGGGCCGCGATCAGCATCTGGCCTCTGGCCACCATCATGTCCACGCCGTCGGGGGTGAACTTGGTCTGCATGCACTTGCGGAAGTCGCCGCCGGAGATGGCAACGCCGAACATCCGGTCGGAGGCGGAGCAGATCTCATAGGCGTTGAGGATGCCCTTGGGGCTCTCCAGCGCGGCCATGAGCAGGGTGCGGCCTTCCTCCACGCCGAACTCACGCTCGGCGGCGAGGACGTGCTCCTCCACGGTCTTGACGTCCTGGGCGCTCTCGCACTTGGCGATACGGATGCCGTCGGCGCCGCCGGCGACACAGACGCGGATGTCTTCTTTCCAGTGGGGGGTATCCAGGCCGTTAATACGGACGATGACTTCGGTATCGCCGTAGTCAATGGTCTTGAGGGCATGGTACAGGGAGAAACGGGCAGCATCCTTCTGGTTTTCTGCCACGGCGTCTTCCAGGTCCAGCATGATGGAGTCCACACCGTAGATGTAGGCGTCCTTGATCAGGCCGGGCTTCTGGGAGCTCATGAAGATCATGGTCCGGCGCAGGCGGAACCGCTCAGGCTTGGGTCTCGGGATCATACAATGACACCTCCCCAGGGAATATTCTCGGCCGAAGCGTCGTTGGCACGGAACACCGCGCACTCCACACGGGCCTTGATGGTGCAGTCCAGGGCGCCCTTGTCCACCACAGTGACCTTTGCGTCCTTGACTTCCAGCCGCTCCAGGGTCTCCAGAACGGTTTTTTTGATCTGACGGCCATACTGATTCATGACGCTGCTGGTGAGAGACAGCTCAATGCCGCCGTTGCCCGGCTCCAGCGTAACCATCAAATCGCTGGATTCCAGGGTGCCCGCCGTGGCGGGCTTCAGAATTTGCATCGAAAAACGCCTCCTTTATCAAATTCCGTACGAGCATTGTATCACAGGAAACCGGTTCTGACAAGGGCAATTTTGTTAATTTTTAATAATTTCGACAACGGAGGGAGGACAGGGGCAAAGCCGGGCAATATGGGATTGCATTTTTTGCAAAGTTTGGTATAATAACAGGAGTAAAAGGGGAGGTGTGCCTATGAAAACGGAACGCGCGCAGAAGGATGCCCCGGCGGAGGAGCGGAACAGACAGCGGATCGACCGGCTGGAGCGTCTGCGGCGGGTGCTGCTGGTGCTGGGCACCCTCATTCTGCTGGGGGGCTATGTCAGCTCCCTGCTGCCCGTGATGTACGCCTCGGCCCTGCCCCTGCTGGGAGTGGCCCTGGTGACGTACCGGATCAAGTACCTGGAAGAGAGCGGAAATCAGTGAGAATTGAAAATTGAAAGTTGAAAGTTTTTGCCGCTCGGATCGTGAACGAAAAAACGGCTGTTTTCAACGAATAACGATACCATTCGGTTGGGCGTAAAACGATATGTCCCCGGGCCGCTCCATTCCGGGTGTTTCCGTGCTTCCGGCGACCCGAGATCCGGCTGCCCTGCAGAATGGAATACAAGCATCCGGAAAATGCAAAATGAAGAGAAAAATGGAAATGATTTCTTTTTTCAGATCGTGATCTGGAAAACACATTCATTTTCAACTTTCAATTTTCAACTATCAACTCTCTTTCCCGCCGCACCACCTGGAAGAAAAGGACTAAATTTATGTCAGACTATCTGAATTCGACCCTCACCCCGGAGCAGCTTTCCACCGTTTCGGAGCTGGCCCTGGCCCATGTGGGGGACGCGGTGTTTGAGCTGCTGACCCGGACGGAGCTGATCTGCGCCGGGAGCCGCCAGCGGGTACACGACCTGCACGCCCAGACCGTGGCCCGGGTCACGGCCCCCGCCCAGGCGGCTTTTGTGGAGGCGGTTTTGCCCCATCTGAGCCCGGAGGAGACCGCCGTCTACAAGCGGGGCCGCAACGCCCACACCCACCCCGCCCCCAAATCCGCCACCCCCGGCCAGTACGCCCGGGCCACCGGCCTCGAAACGCTGTTCGGCTGGCTGTGGCTCACGGGGCAGAAAGCTCGCGTCAGCGAGCTGTACACACTTGGAAGAACGAAAAACGAAGAACGAAAAACAAAAAACTAAGGTGTCGCTTCGCGACGAATTGAATCTCATTTTTCAAATCGGAGATTTGAAAAATACCGAAGTTATTCTTTTTTACTTTTTCGTTTTTCATTTATGGAGTAAACTATGCCATTAGACGCCATATTCTTATCTGCTTTGACGAAAGAATTAAATGAAACCTTGCCGGGGGCGCGGATCGACAAGATCCAGCAGCCGGAGCGGGACACGGTGCTGCTGCAGCTCCGCAGTCCGGCGGCGGGGAACCGGAGGCTGCTGCTTTCGGCCTCCTCCAACCATCCCCGGCTCCACTACACCGAGGCCCACTGGGAGAACCCCGCCCAGCCGCCCATGTTCTGTATGCTCCTGCGGAAGCATCTGGCCGGGGGCCGGATCCTGTCCCTGCGGCAGCTGCCCCTGGAGCGGGCGGTGGAGCTCAGGGTGGAGAGCGCCGACGAGCTGGGCGAGCTCAGCGAAAAGCACCTGTACCTGGAGCTCATGGGCCGCAACTCCAATCTGATCCTCACCGGCCCCGACGGCCGGATCATCGACTGCCTGCGCCGGGTGGACTTTGAAATGTCCGAGAAGCGCCAGGTGCTGCCGGGCCTTTTCTACCGGGAGCCCCCCGCCCAGGGCAAGCTGGATTTCCGGGAGGAGACGGAAGCCGGACTGCGGCAGGCGCTGGAGGCGGTGGATCACCCCACAGCCCTGGATCGCTGGCTCATGGATCGCTATGCCGGCATCTCCCCGCTGATCGCCCGGGAGCTGGCCTGGCTCAGCACGGGCCGCACCGACCCGGATCTGCTGAGCCTGGACCGTCCGGCCCTGGCCCCGGCTCTGCTGCGGGAGCTGCTGGGCCTGGAGCGGGACTTTGCGCCCTGCTGCCTGTATCTGAACGGGGAGCGGAAGGACTACTCCTTCCGGCCCATCCGCCAATATGAGGGCTATATGGCCCAGGCCCCCTTCTCCGGCTTTTCGGCGCTGCTGGACGACTTCTACTCCGGCCGGGCCCTGGCGGAGCGGATGCGGGCCCGCACCCAGACCATGCACAAGACCCTGAGCAATCAGCTCTCCCGGGTGCGCCGGAAGCTGAGCAACCAGGAAAAGGAGCTGGAGGCCACCTACGACCGGGAGCGTCTGCGGCAGCTGGGGGACATTGTCAGCGCCAACCTCCACCGCATTGAGCGGGGCCAGGCCCGGCTGATCGCCCCGGATCTCTATGACCCGGAGATGCGGGAGATCGAGATCCCCCTGAACGTGACCCTCTCCCCCCAGCAGAACGCTGCCAAGTACTATAAGGACTACACCAAGGCCAAGCACGCGGAGAAATTCCTCACGGAACAGATCGCCCAGGGCCGGAGCGAGGAGAGCTATCTCTCCTCCGTGCTGGAGGCGCTGGAGCGGGCCGAGACGGAGGCTGACATCACAGACATCCGCACCGAGCTGATCGAGGGGGGCTATCTTCGCCCCACGGATCGGAAAAAGCAGATGAAGGCCCCGGCCTCCAAGCCCATGCAGTTCACCTCCTCCGACGGCATCCAGATCCTGGTGGGCCGGAACAACCGGCAAAACGACCTGCTCACCACGAAAATGGCCTACAAGACCGACCTGTGGCTCCACGTCCAGAAGGCCCACGGCAGCCACGTGATCATCGCCTGCGCCGGGGCCCCCGTGCCGGATCAGACCGTCACCGAGGCCGCAGAGCTGGCCGCCTGGTACTCCCAGGCCCGCCAGGGCCACAACGTCCCCGTGGATCTCTGCCCGGTGCGCCAGGTGAAAAAGCCCGCCGGGGCCAAGCCCGGCATGGTGGTCTACGAGAACTACCGCACGGTGTATGTGACGCCGAAAGAACCCAATCTGTAGGGACAAGCATTGCTTGTCCGCCTTTCCCCGTCTGCAACAGACGAAAACATATCAGAAGGAGGTACTTCCCATGTCAGAGTTCACTCCCATTTCAGAATTGACCCTCGCCATCCCCGGTGCGGGACGGCGGACGCTTTTGGCCGCCCTGCCCGGCGACCTGTGCTGCCCGGAGAACCTGCGGCTCTGTGTCCTGGACGCCACCCGTCTGGACGCTCCCGCCCAGATCGCCCTGCTGGACGAGCTGGCCGCCCAGCCCGGGCTGGAGATCCTCTTTGCCCTGAACAAGGCCGACCGTCCCGGCACCCTCCGGACCGCTGTGAACAGCACCCGGGCCCTCCTGCGGGAGCGGGGCTTTGCCCAGCCCAGGATCTGGCCGATCTGCGCCGGCGCGGCCCGGCTCTTCGGCCTGTCCCCGGCGGATCGGGATCTGCCTCCCAAGAAGATCGTTGCCCAGGCGGAGTATTTCCAGCGCTTCGCCCCGGGGGAGAACAGCCTCTCCGCCCTGGCCGTCACCGACACCGAGGGCGTCTGCCTGCTGGACGGCCGCCAGGTCCCCCCGGAGCAGCTGCATCTGGCCCTGATCAACACCGGCGTCCCGGCCCTGGAAGCGGCGCTGCGCGCCGCCGGGAGAATGCAGAGTGCAGAATGCAAAATGCAAAATGCAGAATGCATAATGCAAAGTGAAAATGTAGAGGCGCACAGTGTGCGCCCGCCTGAGGCAGAGGCTTCCCAGAACTGTCATTCTGAGCAAAGCGAAGAATCCGTACCCCCCGCGGCTGCGTCGGACGAAGGAACGGATCCTTCGACTCCGCTTTGCTCCGCTCAGGATGACACGCCTGAGGTTCCTGCTCCCGAGACGGCCACCCCCGCACCCTCGGATCCTCTGGAGGACAAGATCGACGCCATGCTGGACGCGCTGGACGAGGGGGAGGCGCCCCCTGCGGAGCCGGAGCCCGATCTGGCCCCCCTGCTGGCCATGTTGGACAAGGCCGACTGCGCCGCCCTGCTGGAAATGGCCAAGAGCATTCAGACCGGCGACGATCCCGCGGCCTACCGCGAGCAGGCGCTGGACGCCATCCACGCGGCCTACCGGGCCCGGGAGCTCCAGGAGCTGGAGGCGCTGACGGACGACGTGGACACAATGGATCTCCCGGCGCTGCGGGCTGTGGCGGAGCGGATCAACACCGGCGCCTACACCGTCCAGACGCGGACGCCCTTTGCCCAGCGGGTCAACGCCCGGATGGACGCCCTGCTGAGCGAGGCCCTGGAGGACATCTGCGCCGGCGTGGAGGAGGCGGACGCCCAGACCCTGGCCCAGATCCGCCAGAGCGTGGATCGGACGGACTGCGCCGAGGTTCTGAAAACAGACTGCTACCGGCGGATCGAGGAGCGGCAGGATCAGCTGGATCTGGAGAATCTGGAGCGGATCACCGCTGGCGCGGAGACCATGACGGAGAAGGAGCTCCGCTCTGTGGCCGTCACCCTGGAGGCCAACAACTGGAATCCCAAGTATGTGACGGCGTACCGCCACAAGATCGCCCTGTGCCGGGAGAAGGTGGTGTTCCAGTCCCTGGAGCAGGAGCTGACGGAGCTGAACGACATGGAGCGCCGGGAGATCCTGGCCCTGCGGGAGCAGATCACCGGCAAGGAGCTGGCGCCCCGCTTCACGGCCGCGCCCCTGGCGGAGATCGACGAGAAGCTCTACCGGATGGATATGCTGCGGCTCATGGCCCTGAACAACGACTTTGACCTGCTGGACTTCGAGGGTCTGGATTCTCTGCGGGCCCAGGTGGGCCGGGGGGATTTCAGCGACCGGGCCAGAACGGAATACCTGGGCCGCCTGCGGGAGCGGGAAGAGGCCCTGGTGGTGGAGAACACCGACGCCCGGGCCCAGCTTGCCCGCCAGCTCATCGGCCAGAATAAGCTCCGCATGGCGGACTTCTGCTTCGCCAGCCGGAGCGAGGAATATCAGAAGCGGCTGGACGCCTATTGGGGCGGCAGCGGCATGGAACAGCCCAGGGATATCCCGGTCTTCCTGTTTGACAACGGCAGCGATTACGCCCTTTCCGGCGAACGCTTTTACTACAAGGTGGGCAAGGAGCTGGCCTTCCTGCCCGTGAAGGAAATTGAGCGCTTCCAGACCATGAAGCAGCACATGAGCCTGAATCTGCAGGTGGTCCGCAAGGACAACAGCTATCTGCTGACCACCGCCAAGATCAGCCGAAGCGGCGCGGAGCGCACCCTGGATTTCCTCAATGAGTGTGTGCGCCGCTGGAACGATCCGGAGCTGGTGGGCGCCCGCTCCGCCAGCCCCATCCGCACCCGCCGCTTTGACACCGCGGAGTTCGCCGCTCCCGTGGAGCGCCGGCTGCCGGACGCCGCGCTTGCGCTGGAGCTCTTCCGCCGCCGCTATGACGGCGAGCACCTGCGCGAGGGCACGCTGTTCCGTGCCGGAGACGACTGGGAGCAGCGCACGGCCCGCCTGCTGGCGACCTTCGGCCTGCCGGAGAACACGCCGCTGATCTGGTTTGACACCTCCGGCCTGCTTGGTTCCATCCGCGACGGCGTGGCCGTCGGGCCGCGGGCCATCTATTGGAAGGACAGCAAGCTTCCCGTGCAGGTGATCCCGGTGGCAGAGATCTATGCCATGGAACGAAACGGAAAACAGTTGACCGTGACGATGCTGAGCGGGCAGAAGCTCTATCCGGAGATGCCGGCTGTCATGGTCCCGCTGGTGGAGGATTACGTCCGGGCCATCCAACTGGGACTCTATCTGCACCGGGAGGAACGCGCATGAGAAAAGCCCGCACCGGCGCTTCCAAAACAGAGAAGCCCCGCCGCAGCGCGCCAAAGGCGGAGAAGCCCCAGCGCAGCTCCGCCGGGGAGGAAAAACGCAGGCTTCCGCGCTGGCGGCTGATCCTGACGCTGCTGTCCTTGCTGGGCTTTTGCGTATTCTTTGCCCCGGTCTTCGGCGGGATCCTGAACGTCGCGAACCTGGCCGCCATGACGGGCTTCCTGCTGCTGGCTGCCGTCTTTCGATTTTGGCCGGGCTTTCTGCGGCTGCTGCGCTGGCTCTGGGCCAGACGCTGGGGAAAGCTCCTGCTGGTGACGGTGGGGGTGGGAAGCTCCGCCCTGCTGCTCACGGTGCTGGTGCTGTTTTGCCTGGTGGCCTCCAAGCTCCGGGCCGAGCCCCAGGCGGGCTGCCCCACGCTGATCGTGCTGGGCTGCCAGGTGCGCGGGCAGACGCCCTCCCTGCTGCTTAGCTACCGGATCCAGGCGGCTGCGGACTACCTGGCGGCCAATCCTTCCGCTGTGGCCGTTCTGTCCGGCGGCAGGGGAGACGGGGAGGATATCTCCGAGGCGGAATGTATGCTTCGCTCCCTCACTGCAAAGGGAATCGACCCCGGCCGCCTCTATCTGGAGGACCGATCCTCCAGCACCCAGGAGAATCTCAGCTTTTCAAAGGCCTTGATGGAGCGGGAGGGCCTGAGCGGCCCCGTGGTGGTGGTCAGCAATGATTTCCACATCTACCGCGCCCTGCGGATGGCGGAGGATATCGGCCTGGAGGCCCAGGGCCTGGCGGCCAAGTCCAAATACCGCTTCAGCACCCCCACCTATATGCTGCGGGAGGCCCTGGCGCTGGTGGCCTATACCTTGACAAAATAACGGATCGGAAAGGATCGAAAATATGGAAGAACAGGAACAGAGAAAGATAGAAAAGCCCCGCCGGCTGGCGTGGTTCGATCCGGCAGGGAAGTCCCGCGGGGTCCGCTTTCGTCTGGGCTGTTTGACGGGCTTTGTCCTTCTTATCGCCGGGATCTGCCTGGGCCTGATGAATCTCTGGTTCGGCACAGGCCGCTACGGAAAGGAACTGTTCAACTTCTACTTTACCCAGCCGGGTCTGGTGCTCTGGAACGTGCTGCCCTTTGTGCTGCTCATCTTCCTGCTCTGGGCGCTGACGAACCGCGCCTGGGTGGCGTTTCTGGCCACCGGAAGCTTTACGCTGATCTACTCCTGGGCGGAGTATTGGAAGCTTCTGGCCCGCAGCGACCCCATTGTGGCGGAGGATCTGACGGTCATTTCCGAGGGCGTCACCATGGGCGCCCGTTATATCGAAGTCACCGGGTCGATCATCCTTTCGGCGGTGCTGGTGCTGCTGGCGACCCTGCTGTTTTTCTTCTTTTTCCGGGGTCGGCTTCCCAGACTGCCGTTCCGCCTGGGGCTTGCGGCGCTGCTGATCGCGGCTGCCGGGCTGCTCTACGGGAACGTGTACCTGGACAACGAGCGCTATGAGTCCTATGCCTGCTGGGAACCGCTCAACGTCTGGATCGACAGCAATCAGTTTATCTCCCGGGGCTGTATGTACCCCTTCCTGAATTCCATCCAAAAGGCTGTGCCGTCCCCGCCCAGAGCCTATTCCGAGGCGGCTGCGGTCTACCTGCTGGAGGAGTATGAGACGGATCCCATCCCCCAGGACAGAAAGGTCAACGTCATCGTGATCATGGGCGAGGCCTTCACCGATTTCAGCCAATACACCGACATGATCACCGGGGTGGATCCCTATGCCGACTACCATGCCGTCCGGGATCAGAGCATCCACGGGACGCTGGTGTCCAACGTGTTTGCCGGGGGCACCTTCAACACGGAGCGATGCGCCCTCACCGGCTTCCCCTTCCTCACCGACTTCCGCCGGGCAAGCTGGAGCTATGCCCGCTATTTCGCCGACCAGGGCTATGCGCTCAACGGCTCCCACCCCGGCTATGAGTCCTTCTATAACCGGAATAGCGTCAACGCCAATCTGGGGATCGAGCAGTATTATTTCTATGAGAACCACTACGACGAGATCTGCGACGACAGGATCACCCCGGACGCGATCCTGTTCCCGGAGATCCTGCGGCTGTGCCGGGAGGATCTGAAGCAGAAGGACTACGTCTTCTCCTTTAACGTGACCTACCAGAACCACGGCCCCTATGCCACCGACACGGTGTATTTCAGCGAGGTCTATGTGCCGCCCCAGGGACTGGACGGGGAGACCTACACCATCGTCAACAACTATCTCAGCGGGATCGCGGACACCGGAGCCCAGCTCCGGGCGCTGACCGACGAGCTGAACGCGGACGACACGCCCTGGGTGCTGGTCTTCTTCGGGGATCATAAGCCCTGGCTGGGGGATCAGAACATCGGCTATGAGGCCCTGGGCATCGACATGACCGACGGCAGCATCGAGAGCATTCATAACTACCGGGATACGGAGTATCTGATCTGGGCCAACGGCGCGGCCAAGGCAAAGCTCGGCGCGGACTTCTGCGGGGAGGGCCCCGCCATCAGCCCCTGCTATCTGATGAACCGGCTCTTTGACGCCTGCGGCTGGGAAGGGCCGTCCTTCCTGAAGTTCAGCCGGCAGACGGAGCAGCTTCTGCCCGTGATTTGCCTGGGCGACTACTATATTGTGGACGATCGCTTCCTCTACTTTGACGCCCTGCCCAACGTGCTGCAAAACGCGGCCATGCGGATGCACTACGTGAGCTATTTTCTCACGCAAAACGGCGGCGTGCTGCCTGCCGCGAAGACAAAATAAACAACGCAGGAAACAAAGAACGACCCGCTTTCCGAATCAGGAAAGCGGGTCGTTCATGCTGCCCGGATTATTGGGCGGCTTCCGTGGTGGTAACCACGCCGGTGTCGTTGCTCTGGGTGGCGGTCGAGGCGTTTGTCTTGACGGAGCTGACCAGCATAACGGTCAGCAGGCTCAGAAGCACGAAAGCCAGACCGACAACTCTGGTGGCCTTTTCCAGCTTGGCTTCCAGGGTCTTGCTGCCGCCCTTGGACATGAAGGAGTCGGAAGCACCGGCGATCGCACCGGACAGACCGGCAGTCTTGCTGGACTGGAACATGATCATAACGATGAGGATCGCGGCGCAGATCAGATCCAGCACCAAAGCGATAGTCTTGAGAGTTTCCATATTCAAACCTCCAAATGCAGTACTTCTCATTCAAAGCGAAGATTATATTACCATGCAACAGCGGAAAAAGCAAGGATTTTTTTCGTTTTTCAAATGATTTTTGAAAAACACCGCAGTTTTTCGTCCTTTGTTCTACGTTTTACGTTTATTGAATTAGCCGTTGCCCTTGCCGGCCCAGTTGCCGGTGGCGGCTGCGGTGAGGTAGGCGTTGATAAAGCCGTCGATGTTGCCGTCCATCACCGCGTTGATGTTGGTGTTCTCAAAGCCGGTGCGGGCGTCCTTGGCCAGGGTGTAGGGCATGAAGACGTAGTTGCGGATCTGGGAGCCCCATTCGATCTTCTGCTGCACGCCCTTGATGTCGGAGATCTTGTCGTAGTGCTCCCGCTCTTTGATCTCCACCAGCTTGGATTTCAGCATCCGCATACAGGTCTCCCGGTTCTGGAACTGGGAGCGCTCCTGCTGGCAGGCCACCACGATGCCCGTGGGCTTGTGGATCAGCCGGACGGCGGAGGAGGTCTTGTTGATGTGCTGGCCGCCTGCGCCGGAGGAGCGGTAGACCTGCATTTCGATGTCCTCGGGCCGGATCTCCACGTCCACGTCGTCGGTGATCTCGGGGATCACCTCCACGGCGGAGAAGGAGGTGTGGCGGCGGGCGTTGGCGTCAAAGGGGGAGATCCGCACCAGGCGGTGGACGCCGTGCTCGGATTTCAGGAAGCCGTAGGCGTTGGGGCCCTCCACCAAAATGTCGGCGGATTTCAGCCCGGCCTCGTCGCCCTCAATATAGTCCAGGATCTTGTAGGTAAAGCCGTGGCGCTCCGCCCAGCGGGTGTACATCCGGTAGAGCATCTGGCACCAGTCCTGGGCCTCGGTGCCGCCTGCGCCTGCGTGGAAGCTCATCAGAGCGTTGTTGCCGTCGTAGGCCCCGGTGAGCAGGGTCTCCAGCCGGGCGTCCTCCATCTCGGCCTCCAGCTGGGCAAAGCCGGTGGTCAGCTCCTCCAGCATGGATTCGTCGTTTTCCTCCAGGGCCATCTCGCAGATGGTATAGAGATCCTCCCACTGGGTCTGCATTTTGGCAAAGTGGGTACACTTGCCCTCCAGCTGCTTGGTCTTCACCATGATCTTCTGGGACTTCTCGGGGTCATCCCAGAAGCCGGGGGCCTCCGCCATGGCGTGGAGCCGTTCCAGCTCCTCGTTGGCTCCGTCGATGTTCAGCGAGGCCCGCAGCTCGCCCAGCTTGGGCTCCAGGTCGTTCAGCTTGACCTTGTATTCTTCAAATTCGATCATCGTAATCATTCTCCGTGTTAAAATTTCCCATATATTATAAGGGATGGAAGGCGGTTTGTAAAGAGAAAAAATTTCCTCTTGACAAGCGCTGCTCGGTGTGTTATAACTGTATCACAACAGCTAATACAGTTGATACGGTTCATACAGAAAGGAGCGTGGTTGCTTGATCAGTCTGAATTATCGGGATCCCCGGCCCATCTATGAGCAGCTGGAGGAAAAGCTCCGGCGGCTGATCCTTTCCGGGGCCATCGGCGAGGGTGAGAAGCTGCCCTCGGTTCGGGAGCTGGCCAGCCAGCTTGCCATCAACCCCAACACCATCCAGCGATCCTACCGGGAGCTGGAGCAAAAGGGCTTCATCTATTCCGTCCCCGGCAAGGGCTCCTTTGCCGGGAAGCTCTCCGGGGTGGACGAAGGCCGCCGCCGGGAGCTGCGGGAAAAGCTGCTGGCCATCTGGACAGAGCTGCTGCAGCTCGGGGAGGACCCCGAGGAGCTGCGGACGCTGCTGACCGACAACGCGGCGTGTGGCGCACACTGTGCGCCGCTGCAGGCAGCCGTAGGGGCCGGCGTCCCCGACGGCCCGAACTTTCCGAATCCTGATACCCGCGGGGCGTCGAGGACGCCGCCCCCTACGAGTCCTAACGAAGGAGGTACACCCTCATGATTGAAGTACGCAATCTGCGGAAGACCTTTGACGGCTTTGTGGCGCTGGACGATCTGAATATGACAGTCCCGGAGGGGGCGGTCTACGGCCTGGTGGGGCCCAACGGCGCAGGCAAATCCACGGTGATCCGTCACGTCACCGGCATCTTCCGGCCCGACAGCGGCACCGTCACCGTGGGGGGCCAGCCGGTCTACGAGAACCCCGCTGTGAAATCCGGCATCGCCTATATCCCCGACGACGTGTTCTATTTTCCCTCCGCCAATCTGACGGACATGGCAAAGTTCTACAAGGGCACCTACGAGAGCTTTGATATGGCCCTGTGCGAGGAGCTCCGCAAGAGCTTCAACCTGGATCCCAAGACCCAGCTTCGCCGCTTCTCCAAGGGTATGCAGAAGCAGGCGGCCTTCCTGCTGGCCATCGCCTGCCGGCCCAAGGTCCTGGTGCTGGACGAGCCCGTGGACGGCCTGGATCCGGTGATGCGCCGCCAGGTCTGGAGCCTGATGCTCCAGGACGTGGCCCAGCGGGGGGTCACGGTGCTGGTGAGCTCCCACAACCTGCGGGAGCTGGAGGACGTGTGCGACCATGTGGGCATTCTCCACAAGGGCAAGATGCTCCTGGAGCGAACCCTGGACGAGCTCCAGGACAACGTGGTCAAGGCCCAGATCGTCTTCCGGGAGGGCAGCGACCTGCCGGCAAGCCTCCAGGTGCTCCACCGCTCCCACGTGGGCAGGGTGGAGACCGTCATCATCCGGGGCAGCCAGGAGCGGGTCAGCACCGCTCTGAGCGCCATCAACCCGATCTTCTTCGACCTGGTTCCTCTGACGCTGGAGGAGGTCTTCGTCTATGAGCTGGGAGGTGTGGACTATGAAGTCAAAAACGTCGTTCTTTGATTGGAACCTGCTGAAAAAGAATATCACCCGCTTCGCCCCGGCCTGGGGGATCCTCCTGGTGATGCTGCTGCTGGCCTTCCCCGTCAGCGCCCTGCGGGAGGTGAAGGAGTATTGGGACGTGCAGAGATATTTGAGTACGCTGCGTGAGGCCGGCCCCTTGATCAGCGCTTTCTCCGCGCTCCTCTTCGCGTCCATCCTGTTCCGGTATCTGCACAATGCCAGGGCTGCTTATATGATGCACGCCTTCCCCATGACCCGCACCTGCCTGTTTGTGACCAACCTGGTCTCCGGCCTGCTGTTCTTCCTGGCTCCCGTGCTGGTGACTGCCCTGGCCAACCAGATCGTCTTTCTTGTGAACGGGGTATCCGCATTGAACCTGGGATGGGTCGGGAGATGGTGCTTGGAGTACCTGTTCTTCTATGGCCTGGCTGTGTTCTGTATGTTCCTCTCGGGCAGTCAGTTTATCTCCGGTTTGTCCTATGCGGCACTGAATTTCGTCTGCCTGCTGATCCCCCTGGTATTTTTTGCGCTGGCGCGGTGGTTCGTCTACGGCCTGAACAGCTCCACGCCGGATTGGCTGATGTACCTGAGCCCCCTGGTGACGATGATTGCGGACGAATATACGATCGTCCCGTTGGGGATCTACGCCGGGATCGGCGTGGTGCTGATGGGCCTGGCCTGGCTGTTCTATCAGAAGCGCCACGTGGAGCGGGCAGGGGACGCCATGGTCTTCCCCTGGGCCGAGCAGCTGTTCCGCCTGGTGTTTACCTTCTGCGTGGGCCTCTACCTGGGCATGGGCTTCGCGTCCATTCACGCCGACTATTTCCTGCCCATCAGTATGATCGGCCTGTTCATCGGCTGGTTCGGCGCCACCATGGTGCTGCGGCGGACGGCAAAGGTGTTCAAGGACAAAAAAACCTGGATGGGCTACGGGCTCTTTGTGCTGGCCCTGCTTCTGACGGTAGGCGCCATGCGGTATGACGTCCTGGGCTGGCAGCGCCGGCTCCCCGACGCGGACGAGGTCGTGTCTGTGAAGATCTGGAGCTATGACCCTTACGGAGAAGGCTATACAGATAACGCGCTGTACTCGGATCTCATCGTCCTTACGGAACCGGATCAGATCGAAAGCGTCCGTCAGCTCCACAGCGGCTTCCTGGCGAAGCGAGATAATCGTATCGGTGAGGGAAATATGTTATACGATGGGATGCTGGATGAATTCCACATCGAATACCAGTTGGCGGACGGCACGACCCTGCATCGCTGCTATGGGCAAGTTACCGAAGTTGACTTTGAAAGGATCGATCAACTCTACACGGACGGCAGAGTTGCCGGGCCCTGGTACGAGGAGCGGCTCCCCAAGCAGATCGACTTTGGATGGATCGACATATACAATGGGTATGACTACGAAAACACCAAGTATTCCTGCTTCGACGGGAACGCCCTCCGGGCGGCCCTGGTGGCTGACGCCGCGGCCGGAAGACTCCCCGTTCAAACCTATTATATCAGATTTGGGTACGAATCCAAATACGACGACGTAGAAATGCTGACCCTGATGATTAACAGCTCCGGAAGCGATATGACGAGCCTCAGAATCCCCACCACCGCCACGGAGACCCTCAAGCTCTTCGATCTGCCCGAGGAGTAAGGTGTCATTCTGAGCGCAGCGAAGAATCCGTCCCCCGCCCCCCGGATTCCGACAGCAATTTTTCACTTCTTTACGTATAATAAGCGCGCATGGTGTTCCATGCGCGCTTATTATACATAAGGGAGTGTTTTTCCAATGCAATACACAAGCCTCTTGCAGGACAAGCGGCTGACCATTCTGCTCTCGGGGGAGATCGACCACCACTCCGCCCGGCAGACCATGGAGGCCGTCACGTCCAAGATCGACGTCTACCTGCCCCGCTGCTGCGTGCTGGACTTCGCCGCCGTGACGTTTATGGATTCCAGCGGCATCGCCATCGTGATCCATACCCTCCGGGCCATGGAGGAGCTGGGGGGCGAGGTCTGGCTGGCCAATATCCCGCCCCAGCCCATGAAGGTGCTCCGGGCCGCCGGGATCGAAAAGCTGGTGCGCCTGGGCGCGGAAAGGAGCCCGGCATGAAGCAGGAAAACGAAGCCGTCGTCCAATTCCCGTCCCTGTCCGCCAACGAGGCCCTGGCCCGGCAGATCACCGCGGCCTTTGCCGCCCAGATGGATCCCACCCTGGACGAGCTGGGGGACGTGAAGACCGCCGTCTCCGAGGCGGTCACCAACGCCATCGTCCACGCCTACCCGGACCGGATCGGCCCCGTGACCCTCCGGCTCCGCCGCCTGCCGGAAAACGTGTTGGAGATCACTGTCCGGGATAAGGGCTGCGGCATCCCGGATATTGCCAAGGCCCGGGAGCCCATGTTCACCACCGGCGGCGCGGAGCGCTCCGGCATGGGCTTCACCATCATGGAGAGCTTCATGAACAGCTTCGCCCTCCGCTCCGCCCCCGGCAGAGGCACCACCGTCCGGATGCGAAGAAAGCTCACAGGCCGCGGGAATGCTGAGTGAGAATGCAAAATGCAAAGTGCAAAATGCAAAATGAAACGCCCGTAGGGAGCGATGCCCACATCGCTCCTGTCATTGCCGCAGGCAATGACGCCGCCGTTCCGGCGGCGGAGGCATCAGGGGATGCCTCCCTACGGACGCTCTCGGCAGACACCACCAGCCTGATCGTCCGCTCCCAGGCGGGGGACAAGGCTGCCACGGAGCAGCTTTTGGAGGAGAACACCGGGCTGATCCGGGCGGTTGCCCGGCGCTATTGGGGCCGGGGGGTGGAGCCGGACGACCTCTTTCAGCTGGGCAGCATGGGCTTTCTGAAGGCCGTGGCGGGCTTCGACACGGCCTTCGGCACCCGCTTTTCCACCTACGCCGTGCCCAAGATCGCCGGGGAGATCCGCCGCTTCCTCCGGGACGACGGGACGGTCAAGGTCAGCCGGACCCTCAAGGAGCGGGCTGTGGCCATCCGCCAGGCCAGGGATCGGCTGGGAAAGGCCCTGGGCCGGGAGCCGGTTCTGTCGGAGCTGGCGGAGGCTCTGGATCTGAGCGTGGAGGAGATTGCCGAGGCGGAAACCGCCGCCGATCCCGTGTCCTCCATCCAGCAGCCGGCGGGGGAGGACGGGTTGACCCTGGAGGCCGTCCTCTCCGACAGTCCTATGGAGGAGCAGCTGGTGGAGCGTCTGGCCCTGCGGCAGGCCCTGGACAGCCTCCCGGCGCGGGAAGCGAAGGTTCTGTCCCTGCGCTATTATCATGCGCTGACCCAGGATCAGACGGCCAAGCTCATCGGCGTCTCCCAGGTGCAGGTGAGCCGGATCGAAAAGCGGGCGCTGTTGCAGTTACGGGAATTGCTGGCGTAAAAAAGTAATAGGTAATAAGTAATAGGTAATAAGTGTCACGTTCGGCACCTATTACCTATTACTTATCACTTAGTTCGGGCTTACACATTAAATAAGAAGTTCACAATGTCTCCGTCCTGCATGACGTACTCCTTGCCCTCCAGGCGGAAGAGACCCTTGGCCTTGGCGTTGGCCATGGTGCCGCAGGCCTTCAGATCCTCGAAGGCCACCACCTCGGCGCGGATGAAGCCCCGCTCAATGTCGGAGTGGATCTTGCCGGCGGCCCGGGGGGCCTTGGTGCCCCGGGTGATGGTCCAGGCGTGGACGTCGTCGGGGCCGGCGGTGAGGAAGGAGATATAGCCCAGCAGCTCGTAGGAGGTCTTGATCAGCCGATCCAGGCCCCGCTCCGTGAGCCCTAACTCCTCCATGAACATCTGTGCGTCCTCGGGCTCCATGTCCATGATGTCCTCCTCGAACTTGGCGGCCACGGGCAGCACCGCGGCCCCCTGCTCGGCGGCCAGGGCGGAGAGGGCCTGGAACTGGGTGTTGTTCCGATAGTCGGCCATGCCGTCCTCGTCCAGGTTGGCCGCGTAGATCACGGGCTTGGTGGAGAGCAGGCCGCCGTCCTGGAGCATTTCCGCGTCCTCGTCGGTGAAGGTGAAGCTCCGGGCGGGCTTGCCCTCGGAGAGGTGGGCCAGCAGGGCCTCGCAGGTGTCGGCCTCGTGCTTGTATTTCTTGTCGCCGCCCTTGAGGTTCTTCTTGGCCTTCTCCAGGCGGCGCTCCACCACGTCGATGTCCGCCAGGATCAGCTCCAGCTCCAGGGTCTCGGCGTCGGAGCGGGCGTCGGCGGGCTCGGGGAAGAGATTGTCGTTGTCAAAGCAGCGGACCACGTGGATCAGGGCGTCGGTCTGACGGATGTTCTGCAAAACCGAGTTGCCCCGGCCCTGGCCCTTGCTGACGCCGGACACGTCCACAAAGTCGATGCTGGCGGGGGAGTACTTCTTGGGATGGTAGTATTCCGCCAGCCAGTCCAGCCGCTCGTCCGGCACCTTGGCCTGGCCGATGTTGGCCTTGCCCCCGGCCCCGTAGCCGCCGGTCTCGGCCCTGGAGCCGGTCAGCGCGTTGTAAAGCGTCGTCTTGCCCACGCCGGGCAGACCCACGATCCCTAATTTCATATTTGGTCACTTCTCCTTCATTTCAGACTGTTCCCCATTTTGAGCCCCTTTCTCCAGGGGAGAAAAAGACCCTGCTGTAACGCTGTTAGTGTAGCACAGCAGGACCGTTTTTTCAAGACTGCGTTTTTGAAACCGCCAGATTGCTGCTGATATCTGCTTCAAACACTTTCCGCTTCACGGCTTCTCGCTGAAAAAGAACCGAACGAAGCCGGAGCCGCATCATCGCGCAGAAGCTCAGTTGTCAGTTGATTCAGAAGCCGTCCCGAGGAGCTCCTCCGCAATCCGGCGTTTGCTGACGCAGCGATCCATAGCCTGCTTCTCCAGGAAGCGGTGGGCCTCGGGCTCCGTCATGCCCCGCTGCTCGATCAGCAGCCATTTCGCACGGTTCAGCAGCTGGATCTCCTGCATTTTTTGCTCCACGGTCTGGGTGCTTTCTTCCATTCTGCGGAGCCGTTCCCGTGCCGCGGTCATCCACTGCAGGGCTCTTGCCAGGGCCTGCTGCGTCGTCGGCTTGGGCAGGGTAAACACACCCCGGTCCACTACCTGGCTGTGGATCTCCTCCTGCAAGGCCGCCCGGACCAGCATCAGCACCACGGTTTGCCGATTCCCGCATTGCGCAATGGAAAAGGATGTTCCGAAGTCGTCCGGCAGGGGCGCGTTTACGATCACGAGGTCATAGACCCGCTCCAGGGCGGCGCGCTTCGCCGCGCTGACGGAGGACACGATCCGAATGGGCCCATAGGCCGACGCCGGAAGCAGGCTTGTGATCGCCTGATTGAAGCGCTCGGAATCAGACGCCAGCAGAACGCTGCAGCATTGCTGAGAAAAAACCACGGATCGCCCCTCCTTTCCCTCGAATCTCGCGCTTCCTGTACGCCGCTATTTTGCGCAGTATGCGTCGATCAGCATTTGCGGCAGATGTCTGCGGACGAAGGCGCTGCCCGCGGCGAGCCGTGCGGCTTCCGCTCTGTCGGCGGGCAGCCGTTTATATTGCTCCAGAATGCGGGCGTCCGCCGTAAAAAAGTTCACATCGGCGGCGGGAGGCAGGGCAAGGCCGGCTTCCATCCCGTCCATGGCGGCATGGATCAAAAGAGCAAAGGCCAGATAAGGATTCGCGCCGGGGTCCGGAGAGCGGAGCTCCGCCCGGCGGAACTCTCCCGCTGCCGCGGGAACGCGGACAAGCTGAGACCGGTTCTCGCTGGACCAGGAGACGTATCCGGGGGCCTTGTCCCGGCCCAGGCGGGCGTAGGAGGCCTCCGTAGGGTTCAGAAACACGGTGATGTCAGGAACGTATTCCAGGATCCCGGCAATCATATGGGAAAGCAGATCCTCGCCGGAATCGGCGCGGACGGACATATTGATGTGAAAGCCGCTGCCCGGGGCATCCGCCAAAGGCCGCGGGGAGAAGTCCGCGCAGAGCCCGTTCCTGGCCGCGACGGTCTTGACGACCGCTTGGAAGCGCATGGCGTTGTCCGCGGCAGTCAGCGCGTCGGAATATCGGAAGTCGATCTCGTTCTGGCCGGGGCCCTCCTCGTGATGGGCTCCCTCCGGCTGAATGTTCAGCGCCTGGAGGAACATGCAGATCTCCCGCCGGATCCCCTCGCCCTTGTCCTCCGGCGCGGAGTCCATATAGGAGGCCCGATCGTATGGCCGGTCGGTGGGTTCTCCGTCGTCATTCAGGCAGAACAGGTAGAATTCCAGCTCCGAACCGAAGGAAAAATGCAGCCCGGCCTTTTCCGCTCTCGCCACCGCGTCAAGGAGGATCGAACGGGTATCGTTTTCAAATCTTCCTCCATCCGGATAGGTCACAAAGCAGCGAAGCTCCACCAGCTTTCCCTGGTCCGGCCTCCACGGCAGCAGCGTCAGGCTGTCCGCGATGGGATGGAGGAACAGGTCGGAGTGTACCTCGCCGCCAAAGCCCGCGATGGCGGAGGCGTCGATGGCGATGCCATAGGTAAACGCCCGTTCAAGCTCTGTGGGCAGAACGGCGATATTCTTTTGCCGTCCGAACACGTCGCAAAAGGCAAGGCGGATGAATTTCACATCCTCCTCCCGTACATATTGCAGGACTTCTTCTTGGGAATATTGCATAATTCCGCCTCCTATACCATTTCTTCGGGACGA
>JAEEGI010000905.1_pt1 | contig 78254 bp, 69 predicted proteins | sample 8958751 | NCBI WGS metagenome assembly JAEEGI01 (sample SAMN16246545, study PRJNA631951) | gut metagenome | biome: gut microbiome; feature: rumen; material: KS-attached | host: Bos | place: Iran: Karaj | collected 2018-10
GGGGATATGTCGACAACAGGCCTGATAAGGGTTATGGTTATAAGAATGACCCAAGTAATCTTGTCGCCGAGGAGTGGAACAATGGTTTCAAGATTGACTGGGCGGTAGATGATGAGGGCAATCATGTTGATTTGAAGAAGATTGACTTTGTGAAGGTATATAGCGCCATGCTTCAGGACTGTGGTTGGCTGGGAGAAACCTCAACCGAGGTATGTGGCGCCGTAGATTTACACCCTGATGCAGAAGCTGAACCAGAGCCTGGCGACGCAAATGGCGACGGCTTCGTGACTAGTGCCGATGTAACTGCAATCTACGACTTCCTTCTCAACAATGATAACAGTTCCCTCGTCAATGGTGACCAGAATGGTGACGGCAACATAACTAGTTCGGATGTTACAACTATCTACAACATCCTTTTAGGAAACAAATAAATTCTTTTTTTATAAACAATTTAAACAAAACAATTTATGAAGAAAATTTTTACACTTACAGCAGCATTTGCTCTGACTGCTTCGGCAGCAATGGCCGATGTTATCACACTTGACTTGAACAAGCCAATGAATCCTACTTCACTGGAGTACAACGAGAAAGGCGTCTGGACCGAATGCTACAACGACGTTAACTACACTTGGTTGGAGTTTGGCGATGAGAATGGAGTATTTGGACTCTCGCACCTCATTGATGGCGAAGGTGCTTCGTGGGGTGGCTATTATTGGGATGGTTTCTGCCCAGCTATTGGTGGCGACCAGACCGACTACAATGGCGATTGGACTACCAACTTTGGTGGCTGCATGGCAGGTGGTGGCTGCGTGATTGGAGAGGACGGTACTGTTACTGCCGATCCAACTAAGCCTTATCTGGTGGCTTATTACAGCTCTTGGGCAATGGAAGGTCCCAGCAACCAAGTAATGTTTGTTGACAAAGACGGCAACACCACATTTAAGCCAGTGGGTGTGTACGTTTGCAACCATCCTTGGCCATACTATGGCTGCGTGCATGGCGATGGTTTTGGCCGCGCTTTTGAGGAAGGTGACTACTTTGAGCTCATTGCTCATGGTGTTGACGCTGAAGGCAACGAGACAACTACCAGCATAAACCTCGTAGACTATACCAACGGCCAACTCAACGCCCTCAACGACTGGACTTTCTTCGACTTGTCGAGCCTAGGCGAGGTAGAGAGTGTATATTTCTCTCTTAACTCTACTGACAGTGGCGATTATGGTATGAACACTGCTGCCTACTTCTGCATGGACAAGTTCCAGATCGAAGGTCCAAGTACCGAAGACAATGATGGCTTCTTCTTGGTAGGTGATTTCAACGATTGGAACCAGACTGCTGAGGGTGGTCGCAAAGCATTTGACGAGAATGACAAGCTTGAAGGTGTTGAATTTGAGGCTGGCGCCGAGTTCAAAGTTATCGCATTTGACGAGGATGGCAGCACTATCTGGTTTGGTGGACAAGACGAGAACAATGTTGGCTACTTCCTGCTCGACAACAACCTCATGGGTCAAGGCATAATGTGTGTTGAAGGTGACACCGGTGCAAACTTCCGCGTTGAGGAGGCTGGCACTTACAACATTGAGCTGGATGTCCTGAGAGACTTTGGCGGTGCAGTTTTGATGAAAGTTACCAAGGATGATCCTAGTGCAATCAGCAACGTTGGTGTTGACACTAAGGCCGACAACGCTTACTACAACCTCATGGGTGTTAAGTACAACACCATGCCTGCCGCTCCTGGCATCTACATCCACAACGGCAAGAAGGTTATCATCAAGTAATCAAGGCCTAACCTCGTGATTAAGAACTACACTGACGGCAGTAGCTAAACTAACAAGGTAGTTCGTTAATCGCGTTATTCGAAACAATGAAATAATGCTTGGCACTCATAATTGTGTCAAGCATTTTTCTTTACGTTACAACCTCTATTTAACCATTACCTTATGGGCTGTGCCGTCGCTCATAAGCACAATGTTAACACCAGGCTGTGGACCGTCGATGCGCTGCCCTTCAACGTTGAAGCGAGCAAGCTCGGTAGCATTAGGGTCAGCATTAATCTCTGGGGCCGACTCAACAGGCGTCTCGCCACTGAAAAACACGACTCTAGGCATCAGGAATGCATCGGTAGCTATCCACTGCACCGAACTCGGAATCACCACTGCATAGAGCCAGTTGTAGCCCGTGGCAGCCTCACCTGCTGGTCCGTAGAGAAAATGGCTGGGAATAACCTCGGCTCCCGATGGCACCTCGATAAGTTTTTCAACCAGGTAATGTTGATCCCAGTCGTCACGCCCATACCATCCTGTGCGCACCAAGGTTTTCATATCATTAGTGTAAATGTGACCATGCCGGCATTTGAATCCGTCGGGACTGTAGAAATAACCCTTGTCGGTTATCATATATTGTGCGCTTGTAGCTAGCGATACCATCGCAAATAATAATAGTAGTGTCTTTTTCATAATCTTCCTGTTTATGTTGTTGTACGCAAAAATAATGAAAATTATCATGTTAACAAAAATTGCACATTATTTTAGTGGCCATTCTTGACTTTTTTGACAAAAATGAATTAAATTTGCACAATCAGAACAATATTTCTATAAAATCAACTAATTATGGCAACTACCAAAAAAACTAAACCAACTACCAAAAAAGCAACCACTAAGAAAAACGTGATTGGTGAAGCCAGCAAGCGTTGCATGGCTATGGAAGACCGCTACGGCGCACACAATTATCATCCACTGCCCGTTGTCCTTACCAAAGGTAAAGGCATCTATGTGTGGGACGTTGAAGGCAAGAAGTATTTCGACTTCCTCTCTTCCTATAGCGCCGTGAACCAAGGTCACTGCCACCCACGCATCGTTAAAGCCCTCAAGGATCAGGCAAGCAAACTCTGCCTCACCTCACGTGCTTTCTACAACGACGTGCTGTGTGAGTATGAGAAATTCATCCATCAGTTCTTCGGCTATGACAAGGTGCTCCCAATGAACACCGGTGCCGAGGGTGTTGAGACTGCACTCAAGCTTGCTCGCCGCTGGGGTGTTGTGAAAAAAGGTATTCCCAATGACAAAGTAAAAATAATCTGCTGCGAAGGCAACTTCCACGGACGCACAGTAACTATCATTACCATGAGTGACGATCCAAGCTCTTACGCTGAATATGGACCTCTTACTCCTGGATTTATCCGCATTCCTTACAACGATCCTAAGGCTCTTGAGAAAGCTCTCAAGAAATATGGCGACGAGGTTTGCGCATTCATCGCTGAGCCTATCCAAGGCGAGGCTGGCGTATTCGTTCCCGATGATGGCTACCTGAAAAAATGCTTCGACCTGTGCCATGAGCACAACGTGCTCTTCATTGCCGATGAGGTACAAACTGGTATCGCACGCACTGGTAAGATGCTCTGCTCTATGCACGACGGCATCCGTCCCGACATCGTAATCCTGGGCAAGGCCCTAGGCGGTGGCGTTCTGCCAGTTTCGGCTTGCCTTGCCGACGACGATATCATGCTTAACGTGAAACCGGGCGAGCACGGCTCTACTTTCGGTGGCTTCCCATTGGCTGCACGCGTGGCTGTCGAGGCACTCAAGGTTGTTAAGGAAGAGAAACTCACTCAAAATGCCGAGAAGATGGGTAAGATCTTCCGCGAAGAAATCAACAAAATCAACTCGCCATTCATCGTTCAGGTGCGTGGACGTGGCTTGCTCAATGCCATAGTCACCACTCCTATCAAGGGCAAGACTGCTTGGGACATCTGCCTCAAGCTCCGTGACAACGGACTGTTGGCCAAGCCCACTCACGACCACATTATCCGCTTCGCTCCTCCATTGTGCATCAATAAGGAGGAAATCCTCAAAGCTGTGGCAATCATCAAGAAAACTTTCGAAGAAATGTCGAAATAAAAACCTTCACAAAACGGTGGCTCCAAATCAGGAACCACCGTTTTTTTAAAAAAAGTTTTATTTAGTTTTATTTTTTGAAAAATTCTTTTTATCTTTGTCGTGATTATATACCTACTAGAACTAAACTATTAAACATATTTATTAACTTCTTAACTCTTAACTTTTTATGAAGAAATTATTATCTCTTTTACTTTTGGCTATGCTCTCAGTTGGAGTATGGGCCGAAAATGTGTATTACACTTTGGACGGAAGTATTCTAGGGGGCACCAATGGATACGCTACAGTCTCTGAAATCACCCAAAACAATATGACTTGGATGGTTACAGGAAACACGCAAATTAATCCATGGCGTATTGGTGGCAAAGACTTGACTAATGTTGATCGTGAAGTTTATTCCGCAACTGCAATGGGTAGTGCTATAACAAAAGTATCTTTGGCATTAGGTAATGCAACTGCCACTATCAATTCGATAAAATTAGTTGTTGCAAGCGATGCAAATTTCAACAACAAAATTGACGAAAAAACTGCGTCTTTTACTGCAAATACAACTATCGACTTCACTCCATCGACAGGATCTGAATGGGCAACAGGCGCTTATTACAAGTTCATTTTTAATGTGACAGCTGGTAGCTCTAACCAATATGTACAGTTAATATCTGCTACATTCTATGTAGAAGACGGTGTTCTGAATGCTCCTCAGTTCAACCCTGTTGGTGGTACTTTCTACGCTCCCGTGGATGTTGAGATTACTGCCACTGCTGGCGCTACTATTTACTACACAACCAACGGCAATGACCCAACAACTAGCAGCACTGTTTACAGTGAGCCTATCAACATCAGCCAGACTACCACTTTGAAGGCTATCGCCGCAAAAGATGGTGTTACCAGCGAGGTAGCAACCGCTACTTACACAATGGAGACTGCACAAACTGTTGCCAACATCGCAGCTTATGCAGCTCTTGATGATGACGTAACTGCTGCTATTGGCAATCCTGTTGTTGTGACCTATGCCAATGGCCAGAACACCTATGTTAAGGATGCTACTGGTTTCCTATGCATCTATGGTAACGATCTTAGCGGCAAGTATAAGCATGGTGACGTAATCCCCGCTGGCTTCGGTGGTGTGAAGACTACTTACAACAATGGTCCTGAGATGAAGTTCCCATTCTTCGGTTTCCAGGATGCTACTGAGACTCAGACTGTAACACCCGATGAGATAACTGTAGACAACTTCAGCGCACAGCCAATGTGGAAGTATGTTATTATCAAAGACGCTATTATCAGCAGTGTTGAGGGTAAGAATGTCATTCTAACTGCCGAAGGCACTTCAGCAACAGTGACTGGTTACAACCAATTCAACGTTGCGGTTCCTGCTGATCACAGCATCCCTTATGATGTAATTGGTATTGTCACTTCTCACCAAGGTAACCCCGAACTCTATCTTGTTGAAATTGTTGACAATTCTCCACTCCCAACCGTCGACAACATCGCTGGCTTGCTGGCTCTCGATGAGAATGTAAATGCTGTCTTCAACAACCCTGTAACTGCTATTTACCAAAATGGTAGCAACCTCTACATCAAGGATGAGAGTGGCTACATGCTTGTTTATGGTCCACTGAACAACACCTACAACAATGGTGATGTGCTCACAGGCATCGCTGGTAGCTGGAAGACTTATGGCGTTATTAAGGAGATGATTCCTCTGGCTGACTACTTCACCGAGGCAACTGCTGGCACTCCAGTAGAGCCTGAGACTCTCGCTATTGAAGAGATTGACCAAAGCCTTGTTCACAACTTCCTTAAGATCGAGAACTGCTCGTTAACTAAGATTGATGACAAGAACTACACTCTCGACGATGAGACTGGCGAATTGATTATGTACCTCAAGTTCGCAGATGTTACTGCTCCTGAGGACTTGACTGCAAACTATGACATCAGCGGATTCTTGACTCTCTACAAACCTAATGGACAAGATACCCCAATTATGGAGTTCTATCCCATCGAAATTAAGAAGGTTGGTGGTGAGGAGAATCCTCCAATTCCAGGCGATGTTAACGGCGACGGTAGCGTGACTAGTGCAGATGTTACAGCACTCTACAATTACCTGCTCAACAACGATTCTAGCGCACTCGTTAATCCTATCCAGGATGGCGATGAGCCTGTCACCGCAGGTGATATCACCGCTGTTTACAACATCATTCTTGGCAGCAACTAATCAGCTAAGCCAAAAAATTCTAAAAGGGATGCCCTCTCAAAAGAGTGGCATCTCTTTTTTTGAACTGCTTGTATAATTTATTACCCTATTTTCACGTTAATAAAGAATAAATTAAATATTAATTATTACTTTTTATTCACATGAGACATAGCACTCACGCCTTGAAATCGTCGTTAATGCTACGACTTACTGCATGCATGGTGGCGATAGTTGCAGCAATGACATCGTGGGCCTACGACTTCAATGCCAACGGCATCTACTATAACATCATCGCCTCTTCTTTATCGGCCGAGGTAACCTACGCTTCTAGTTCCTACAACTCCTATAGTGGCCAAGTTACCATCCCTGCACAAGTGACTAACGCAGGCAAAACCTACAAGGTTACGGCCGTTGGCGACAACGCCTTCCGCAACTGCACTTCTCTCACCAATGTAGCACTTGGCAGCAACGTTAAGAGATTGGGCAAGCGAGCTTTCATGGGATGTACGCAGCTAACACAGGTCGACATCTCCGCTGCAGTAACCGAGATCGACGACTATGCATTTGCTCAGTGTTCTGGGCTCAGCACAGTCCGAATGCTCAACGATGAGCCTCTCGAAATAGGCACAGGCGCATTCTTGAAGTGCAACAGTCTCAACAATGTGAAATGGATATCAAGCGACGCGCTCGATGGCAAGGGTGGCCTTATAAGCCTCGGCACTAATGCCTTTGCACAGTGCACCTCGCTAGCCAGCATAGTGCTGCCTGGCCCTCTCCAGTTCCTTGGCACTACAATCTTCAATGGATGCTCTGCTCTCAATAGCGTCACCGTCATGAATGAGCAACCACTACAGCTCAAGGGCGACCCATTTGCCCTCAGTCCATCAACAACTATCAAGGTACCATCATCGGGTGTTGCAGGAGCTACTGCCGCTCTCTACCAGAATGCCATTGGATGGAACATCTACAACATTGTCGAGCTACCCTACTCGTTCATCGACGCCAATCACTACACTTACCTTAAGACATCACCGTCAACTGTGGCTCTCTCGGGAAGCACAGTCAATCCCCTCAATGTGGTTGTTCGTAAATCCATCGTTGGCTACAACAACGACTCCTACGACGTGACATCTATCGCATCTCAAGCCTTCAAGAGCTCAAGCATCATAAGCCTTAACACCAGCATCGCTATCAAGCTAAAGTCGATAGGTAGCGAGGCTTTTGCTGGCTGTACTAACTTGGCAAACATCTCACTCATCGAGGGCATAAACTATATGGGGGAGCGGGCTTTTGCCGGCTGCACCTCTCTCACAAGTGTTCAAGTGCCTTCCACACTGCATGTCATTCCGCAGGGTGCTTTTGAATACTGCAGCGCACTGACCGACTTACATCTACTTCTTGGACTGAGCACCATTAGCGATAATGCCTTTGCACACTGTTCAAGCCTTCAAACTGTCGCACTACCTAGATCGCTGACTCTTGTAGAGCCTCTCGCATTCATGTCAACCTCAAGTCTCACGAGTGTCACTGTCGACCCACAGTGCCCTCAGTATGCAGCGTTCGACGGTGTTCTCTACGAGCGCAAGGCTGGTGAGAATTTTGAAGAACACGAACTGGGCGAAATGAACGCACTTGTGCTCTACCCCATGTGCAAGACCAATGAAGACTATTACATCCCTTGCGGAGTAACCAGGATTAACGAAAAGGCCATGCAAGGAGCTAGTCACCTAAAGTATCTTGCGGTACCCGCCACCACGACTTCATTTGGCGATCAGTGCTTCTCCAGCACAGGCATCGAAACTATAAACTATCGCAACAGCGAACCAACCGATGTGGAAATGAGCGGTATCACAGCGTCACTCAAGGCCAATGCCACGCTTCAAGTGCCTGTGGGTGCTAAAACCACTTACCAGCAATTGCCCGAATGGAATGGCTTCAAGGCTATCGTCGAAATCGACCACGCATACCAAGACCCAAGTATTGTCTATGACTGGAACGAGAAGCATCAGGCCACTATCGTCAACATCAAAAATACAGGAATTGATAGCAACGGACAACTCACAATTCCTGCCAATGTTTTAATGAGCGGCTATAGCTACTTCATCACCGAGATGAAAAATACTTGTACTGCTCAGGTTGGTAGCTTGATTAAGGATCTAGTCATCTTGAGCGACAGCCTATCGGTTATCGACACTAGCGACGACATCAATCCGCTCGCTGCAATGACCTCGATTCAAAGCATCAGCATAAGCGAGGGTAATCCATTCTTCTACATGGAAGATGGTGCCCTCTGCAACTCTGTAGACCGAAGCCTTTATTTCTATCTGCATTCCAACACCAACCAGCAGTTCTCATTACCACCTGTCAAGATCATTAAGCCACAGGCTTTTGCTGGCAACACACACCTCAAGGACATCTCATTCAGCACTGCCCTCATGACTATCGAAGCTAAGGCTTTTGAAGGATGTACTGCTCTCGAGAAAATTTCTAGCGCCAAGTACTTGACTACTATCGGGAACCGAGCATTCGCTCAGTGCCCATCGCTCTCAACCTTCAATGGAGGTGAACGCATCAATACCATTTGCGACGAGGCATTTATCAACTGTGGAAATCTAAAAAGTTTCCCGTTCGACCATGGCATGATTAAGACTATAGGGAACCATGCTTTCAAGGGCTGTAGTTCTCTAATGGGTGCAGTGTTCGGCATAACTCTCACATCGGTGGGCGACAACGCATTCGAGAACTGTTCATCACTTAACAAAGTCTTCTTCACATCACCTATCGAAAACATAGGCAGCAACATTTTCAAGGGATGCAGCAACCTCAGTGAACTTTGGTTATGCAACACCACAGCTCCCACTGTAGGAAACGGTTTCTTCGACAGCAATGTTATCTCAAGCCTTAAGCTATTTGTGCCCGAAGGCTCCGCAAGCAGCTACCATGCCACATCACCATGGAGCCAAGCTTCTCAAGTCAACACAAGTTCTTATCTCGACAACGGTGCCGATGTCAACGGCGACAAGGTAATCAATGCCAACGACATCAGCCTTATCATGGCGGTGCTACTTGGCGACGACCTTAGCGACATTGTGGGTCACTTCGATGTCAACCACGACGGTAACATCAACGCGGGCGACATAACTGTCATTTACAACTACATCCTCAATGGTGCCGAGACCACTTTATCTTATAGGTTTGTCAACAATAATAATGAGAATATTCCTCAAAGTGTACCACTAAATGGCGCGCATCTTAAGATAAGAGCCAAAGATCACGCAACCGACCAATTTGTCACTACTGGCCTCACCGGATACATCGACAACACCACAGTGGCAACAATTACCCAAGGAACGGCAGGGAACATTCCCTACATTGAGATAGTGCCCGTGACATCAGGATTATGTTGCTTTGTTGCCATCGTGAGCGACGGCAACGTGTGCTACTACCGCGACTATCCTCTCATCATCACCCCATAAGTCATTAAACGCTCTTCGCGGTTAACAGCATAAGGAAAAAACGCCACCGGTTCCTTTTATGAAGGAACCGGTGGTAATGTTTTTATCTTACCCACAGATTAGGGAATCTGTGTTCGAACGATTAGTCGCGCAAGATGGGCATCGTCATGCAACGGGCGCCACCGCCAGCGCGTGGTAGCTCACTTCCTGGAAAGGCTGCCACAAACTTGTCGTAATCATTCATATCAACCTTGCCACTGACGATATCCTCGGCATTGAGCACGGCAAAACCAGCGCGATCAAGAGCCTCAATGGTGTGAGTATTACGGCGATATCCTAGAATCTTGCCGTCACCCAATGAGAAGAAGTTGGCGCCGCTGTGCCACTGCTCGCGCAGTTGAGTCCATGGGTCACTGCCGCCACCAATCACTGGCTCTATATCCCAGCCCAGTGTAGTAAGGCCTTCCACAATGTTGCCAATGCGCTTGTAGCTTATCTTGCCGTGATCGATTGTGACTAGCGTGGTGTCTTTGCCTGCAAAGAGGCCTTGCTTTTTGAGCATTGGCTCAAATGCCATGCACTGGTGCTTGCCCAAGAAAGTGAACACCATGTCGAGGTGAATGAACGACTCGGGCTCCATGGGTAACTCCTGAACCACGATATTGAAACGCTCACGCTCACGAGCGAAGGTTTGCGCCAGATACTCAATACCCTTGCGGTTGGTGCGTATGCCCTGGCCTATGCACAGCGTGTCGGCGCTTGCAATCTGCACGTCACCGCCCTCGGTGCGAGCATAGGGGTTCCATGCCATGGCATTAAGGGTGTCAACACCGAAGAAATGCTTGAATATCGCCTCGTAAATGAGTGACTCGCGCTCGCGCACCTCAAAGCTCATCGAGTTGATGAGCACACGGTTATATACTGTCGATGATGCATCACGAGTAAAGAACAGATTGTACAATGGCTTGAGCAGGTAGCGATGTTCGCTCACTCCGTCCCACTTGGGGTCTTCGCATCCCTCTATAAGAATTTGAGCGAGTTTTTTAGGATCATTGCCAGCGATTTCGTCTATCACTCTCGCTGTCTTCTGGTTGCATCCCCTAAGGCTGTCGGAGAGCAACTTTGTCTTCACCGCCTCATCCTTGAGCAGTTCCTCAAGGATGTCTTGCACATAGTAAACCTGTGTCCAGCGCTCAAGCACACCGCTGAAATTGCGGTACTCCTGATCGACAATAGGCTTATTCAGGATGTCGCTATAGAGAGCGGCATTGGCGTTGAGTGGCGTCATGCGTTCAATCTCCACACCAGGGCGATGCAGCAGCACGGCCCTGAGCCTACCGGTCTCGGAGCTTACATTTACCTCGCAAGGCTTTAGTTGTTTAGCGTCCATAAAAAATATCTCTCCCTACCATCCGCAACCGCCACGATTAATAGCGGTTGCGGAACAGGGATTGAATTAGTCGTTTTATAGAAATGTGATTATTTCAAATAAGTGTAGCGGTAGTCGGTGGGCGATACCAGAGTCTCCTTAATCACGCGTGGGATAATCCATCGGATGAGGTTGAACTCGCCACCTGCCTTGTCGTTGGTACCACTAGCACGTGCACCACCGAAGGGCTGCATACCAACTACAGCGCCTGTTGGCTTGTCGTTGATGTAGAAGTTACCAGCTGTGTAGCGCAAAGCGTCGGTAATCTTCTCAACTGCCATGCGACAACGGCCGAATACGGCACCTGTCAAGCCATAAGGAGAGGTCTCGTCGCACTCTTTCACTACCTCTTCCCACTTCTCGTCGTCGTAGGGATAAACGGTGAGCACGGGAGCAAAGATTTCCTCCTCCATCGACTTGAAGTGAGGATTGCTGGTCTCGATAATAGTTGGCTCTACAAACCAGCCCTTGCTGCAGTCGCAGTTACCACCCATCACGATCTTGGCATCCTTAGCCTCCTTAGCGAAATCGATGTAAGATTTAGCCTTGTCAAACGAAGCCTTGTCGATAACGGCGTTGATGTAGTTGCTTGGATCCATCACGTCGCCCATCTTAACCTCGGCTGCCATAGCCTTCATGTCCTCGAGAACACCAGCCCACAAGCTCTTGGGGATGTACATGCGCGATGCTGCCGAGCACTTCTGGCCTTGGAACTCATAGGCTCCGCAGAAGGCAGCAGTGGCAACAGCTTTAGGATCAGCACTGGGGTGAACGAAGATAAAGTCTTTACCACCAGTCTCACCCACGAGGCGTGGATAAGAGATGTACTTGTCAACATTCATGCTAGCTTGTTTCCACAGCGACTTGAAGGTTGCAGTGCTACCGGTGAAGTGGATTCCTGAGAAGTACTTCGACTCGGTTGCCACCTCGCCAATGAGGGCACCGCTACCGGGAAGGAAGTTAACTACGCCGTCGGGCAGACCAGCCTCTTTGTAGAGCTGCATCAGGTAGTAGTTGCTCAGCAATGCGGTGGTCGATGGTTTCCACAATGCCACGTTACCCATGAGCACAGGAGTCATACACAAGTTGCTGGCGATAGAAGTAAAGTTAAATGGAGTCACAGCGAGGATAAAGCCCTCGAGTGGGCGATACTCGGTGTGGTTGAGTTGTGCCACGCCGTCCTTAGGCTGCATGGCATATATCTTAGATGCATAGTGCACATTGTAGCGGAAGAAGTCGATAGTCTCGCAAGCCGAGTCGATTTCGGCTTGGAAAATATTCTTGCTCTGGCCAAGCATGGTAGCAGCATTCATGATGGGACGATACTTGGTTGCGAGGAGCTCAGCCATCTTCATCACGATAGCGGCACGGGTAGTCCATGGAGTGCAGCTCCACTCTTTCCAAGCCTTCATGGCAGCATCAACAGCCATTTCAACCTCTTTCTTGCCTACCTTGTGGTAACGGGCAATCACGTGCTTGTGGTCGTGTGGGCAGGTAACCTCGCCCATATCGCCGGTGCGAATCTCCTTGCCACCAATGATGATAGGAATTTCTACCACCAGCTTGCTCTGGCGCTCAAGTTCTTTTTCTAATGCTACACGCTCGGGTGATCCAGGCATATAAGCCTTTACTGGCTCATTAGCTGGAAGTGGAAAATTAATAATTGAATTGTTCATGATTAGTTTTATTATTATTTTATAGATAGATAAGTTTCTGCTATGGTTCTGCGTGCAAAGTTACAAATTATTAGTCAAAATGCCAAACACAATAACCACAAATATCACACTATTCCATTGTTGCCTAGAATTATTCTTTGTTTGTTAGAAAAATCAAAATTAGTGGTTAAAAACGTTCGTTAGTTGAGCGAAAATGCTTACCTTTGCGGCAAAATTAACAATATACTTTTTATTAACTATAAAACAATTTAAAACTATGCCAAGAAGTTTATCAGGAAGAAATTTCTTGAAGTTGTTAGACTTCACCACCGAGGAAATCCAGTATTTACTTGAACTCGCTAAGGATTTCAAGCGTCTGAAAAGAACAAACACCCCTCACAAGTACTTAACCGGTAAGAACATCGTTCTCTTGTTTGAGAAGACTTCAACCCGCACTCGTTGCTCGTTTGAGGTAGCAGGTAACGACCTAGGTATGGGCGTGACTTATCTCGACCCAGCTTCATCACAGATGGGTAACAAGGAGTCGCTTGAGGACACCGCTAAGGTGCTTGGCCGCATGTTCGACGGCATCGAGTATCGTGGCTTCGACCAGGATATCGTCGAGGACCTTGGCCGCTATGCTGGTATTCCCGTGTGGAATGGCCTCACCACCGAGTTCCACCCCACCCAGATGCTCGCCGACGTTCTCACCATCGAGGAGAACTTTGGCCGCTACAAGGGCTTGAAGATGGTCTTCATGGGCGATGCACGCAACAATGTTGCCAACTCGCTGATGGTAGTTTCGGCTAAGCTTGGTATCAACTTCGTAGCTTGTGGTCCTAAGGACAACATGCCCGACGCCAAACTCGTTGCTACCTGCCGCAAGATTGCTAAGGAGAATGGATGCACCATCACTCTTACCGACGACGTCAAGAAAGGCACCAAGAATGCCGACGTTATCTACACCGACATTTGGGTATCGATGGGTGAGCCCGCCGAGCTTTGGGAGAAACGCATCAAGCTGTTGAGTCCCTATCAGGTTAACGACGCTGTTATGGCTAACGCCAACCCCGAGGCTATCTTCCTGCACTGCCTGCCTTCGTTCCACGACCTCGAGACTTCAGTAGGCCGTGAGATCTACGAGAAATTCGGTTTGAAAGAGATGGAAGTTACCGACAAGGTATTCCGCAGCGCACAATCTAAGGTATTTGACGAGGCCGAGAACCGTATGCACACTATCAAGGCTGTGATGTACGCAACCCTCAAGTAAAAAAATGAATGATTAGGGATGAGTGAACAGGGAAGAACGTTTTTCTGCTCTTCCCTCTCACCTCTCCCCTCTTCCCTTAAAATAATTATGAGCAAACGACTAGTTATAGCTCTGGGTGGCAACGCCCTGGGCAAGACTCCTCAGGAGCAGCTCGAGTTGGTTAAAGGCACTGCCTCAACCATCGTCGACCTCGTTGAGGAAGGATATGACGTAGTGATTGGCCATGGCAACGGTCCACAAGTAGGTATGGTGAACCTCGCGTTTGAGTACAGCGCCAACAATGGCGGTGGCACTCCCGCGATGCCTTTCCCCGAGTGTGGAGCCATGACCCAAGGCTACATCGGTTATCACCTGCAACAGGCTGTAGAGCGTGAGCTCGCTCGCCGTGGCATCAACAAGCCATGTGCCGCTGTGGTTACTCAAGTAGTTGTTGACCCCAACGACGCTGCTTTCCAGAACCCCACCAAGCCTGTGGGAATGTTCTATAGCAAGGAAGACGCCGACCGCATCGTTGCCGAAACTGGTTACACCTTTGTTGAGGATGCCGGACGTGGCTACCGCCGCGTCGTGCCCTCGCCCATCCCAGTGAAGATTGTGGAGCTCCCCGTTGTCGAGCAACTCGTGGGCCTTCACAGCGTGGTAATCACCGTGGGCGGTGGTGGCATCCCCGTGATGGAAAAAGGTCCTGGCGACTACGAAGGCGTAGCTGCTGTTATCGATAAGGACCGCGCAAGCGCCAAACTCGCGCTCGATCTCAACGCCGACATGTTGGTAATTCTTACCGCTGTCGAGAAAGTGTCTATCAACTTCAACAAGCCCGACCAGAAGGATCTCGACCGCATGACAATCGCCGAGGCACGCCAATACATTGCCGAGGGCCACTTCGCTCCAGGCAGCATGCTCCCTAAGGTAGAATCATGCATCAGCTTCGTTGAGAACACCACTGGCGGCACTGCCCTCATCACCTCGCTCGACAAAGCACGCGAGGCTCTCAAGGGAAACACCGGCACACTACTAGTGAAATAAAAACTAAACACTTAGCTTTTTACACATACTTCAGGAGAGACAGCACACCTGCCTCTCCTGTTGGTTTTTATTGACTGGTGTAGCGCAGTGGGTTCAGCTGAATCACCTGACTCACTTGACTCACCTGACTCACCTGACTCGCCTGACTCAGATTTAGTCAAAGAAAGAAAGAAAAGAAATCCAAAGATTATTATTTGGTAGCAATATATCAATGAACGCGCGGGACGTCTCCCAATCGCAAATATAGCAACATATATTGGGGTAATACAATATTAAAACCGCCGAGAGGATTATTTCTCTCAGCGGTTTTATTGAGTACTGAAATGTCTGTTAGCGAGTTATTTGCGCTTAGCTTTCTTGGCGACCTTTTTGGTTACCTTCTTGGCAGCCTTGGTTGTTTTGCCAGCCTTAACTTGAGTTGCATCGACCTTCTTTGCATCAACAGCCTTCTTTGCGTCAACAGCCTTCTTTGCGTCGGTTGATTTAGTGCTAGGTTTAGCTGCTGGTTTGGCAGCTTCGGTGTCAATGCCGATAGTCTCAATTTCGAAAACGAGAGTCTCGAAAGGCTTAATGTTTTGGCCTGCTCCACGTGCACCATAGGCGAGCTCTTGTGGCAAAACTGCAATCATCTTGGCACCTGGGCGCATCATGAGTAATGCCTCACGGAATCCTGGTACCACCTGACTTGGGGCGAAAGAAATGGGCTCTTTGCTCTCGTCAAAGGTGCTACCGTCGACGTGAGTGCCCTTATACATAACCTTGATTTTGTCGTTAGCCTCAAACTTGTTGCCACTACCTGGCTCAAGCATCTTGTAAACAAGTCCCGAAGGAGTCTTAACATAACCTGAGTCCTTCTCCATGATACTCTCGATGTACTTCTTGCCGAGTCCTTTTTGAGCAAGTGCTTCGGGACTGTTCTCGCGAGCAAATGTTTGAGTTTCGCGCATGAAGTGCTGTGTGTTCTGGTCGATGACCTTGAACTCGTCGAGGGTTGGCACTGCAGGATTGTTGAGCACCTCATTAAATGCACTCATAAAGAGCTCTTTATTAAGATCAAGCTTTATTTGCTTCTTGATGTTCTGCGACATAGAAAGGAAGTCGTTACCAATCATGCGACCGTCCAATAGAGGCTTGTTTTCCTCGTCAATGTTGATACCGTGGTTGAAGCCATCAAAAATTCTAGCTATCTGCTCAGGAGTGAGTTCCTTCTTCTTGGTCATAGCTTGAAGCTGCAAGCCGTAGAAACGTCCCATGTTCTGGCTCAACGAGTCGCTCTTTAGAGCAATAGTGCTGGCTTGAGTTATGGCTGCAAGACTGTCTTTGTGCAGAGCAGTGAGAGCATCGATGAGACCCTTGGCCTCGGTGTTAATAGCACGCACTTCGGTGTTCATATCAGTAACGCTAGTGGTGTCGGAGAATCGCTGCATAAATGCCTGAGCAAAGGCGCTGCGATTCATCACGATGCCATTGCGGCCTTTCATATCGGCAGCCACCTTAAAGAACTCGGATGCTAGAGTGTTACCCTCGCGGAATTGCTCGTCCTGCTTGTCAAGGTTGACTGTTTCGTCAAATGCCTTAAGCAATGTAGCGCGAGCCTCGGCTGTTGTGTGGTTCATAGCAGCCTGCGTGGCATAGACCTTACCGAGCATCAAGCTCATTGAGTCGGCCTTAACTTTACGCATGGCAGCAATACTCTCAATATCGGGATCTTGTGCAAAAGCATTGAATGAACAAGTCATTGCAAATGCCATTGCTAAAAGAAAAAACTTTTTCATTGTTATCTTGAGTGTTAGAGTTCTAAAAAAATCAAGGAAATCTCCCCCACCGCGTCGCGTGATGGGGCGGAGAGGAAGATTTCCTGTGACGTGTTATCCTAGTGGAGGATGATTACTTCTTAGCAGGCTTTGAAGCGGGAGCTGGTGCTGGAGCTGGCATTGGACGGCCAGGCATTGCTGCAGCTGGCTCTTCCTTGTGCAGACCTTCAGCAGTAATCTCAAATACAAGTGTCTCATTGGGACCAATGCCACCCTGTGGGTTACCCTGCTCACCATAGGCGAGTGCTCCAGGGATGATAGCGATAACCTTCTCGCCTGGCTTCATGTTAGAGATAATCTCGCGGAAACCGGGAACGGTCATCTTGAGGTTGAATGGCACAGGCTTGCCTTGTGAATTGTCAAACTCCTTGCCGTCGATGTGCTTGCCAACGTAGGTCACATCTACAGTAGCCGAGTCGTTGAAGTTCTCACCGGCGCCTTGCTTAAGCACCTTGTAGGCGATACCCGAAGCAGTCTTCTTAAAGCCTTTGTCCTTCTTCATCTGCTCCTCGAGGTATTTCTTACCTTCCTTGTCGTTCTTGGCACCCTTGGCGGCAGTAGCACGCTGCATCATGCCTTGAAGGTTCATCTGCATAGTTTGCAGTTGGTTGATATCGACACTGTCGTTGCTCTTGAAGCTCTTCTTGAGCTCGTTGATGAGGGCCTTGCGGTCGATGTTCAAACCCTGTCCTTCCATCTGGGCGATGCCAGGATAAATCATCTGCATAGCTACGGCAATACCGTTGATGAAGCTCTTGCCACGCTTGGTAGTGTCGGCATTGAGAACCATGTCGATACCGCGCAGAAGCTCTTCCTTGTCGATTTGCTCTACGGCGCGAGGATCTTGCGACATCTGCATTTTGAGGTTCTGGCCAATGAGTTTACCAAACTCAGTAGCAATCGAATCCTCGGTCTTGCTTGCTGCATCGTTGCCAGCAGCGCCACCGTTCTTGCAGCTTGTAATGGTTGCCACCATGAGGGCTACCATAAAGATTGAAAATAACTTTTTCATAATTTCGTTTTCGTTGTGTTTAAAATTTATTTTTATTAGTCTTTTTTATTCACTTTGATGAGCTGAACATCGAAGATGAGTGTGCTGTTAGGCTGGATAGGACCAGTTCCATGAGGACCATAGGCAAGGTTCGAGGGGATGAACAATCGCCAAGCTGCGCCCTCGCTCATGAGCTGCAGACCCTCGACCCAACCAGGAATTACCTGTCCAACAGCAAAGGTTGCTGGTTCTCCGCGCTCAACCGAGCTGTCGAATACTGTACCATCAATCAAGCGACCAGTGTAATGAACAGTAACAGCATCGTTTGGACCTGGCTTCACGCCATTGCCCTCCTTGAGAACGAGGTACTGGAGACCACTCTCGGTAACCTTCACACCCTCTTGCTGAGCATTTTGTTCAAGGAATTTCTTTCCCAACTCTTCATTCATTGCCCCGGCATTAGCCTCAAGCTCGGTGAAGAAGTCTTGCACCACTTGCTTGGCCTCGTCGTAGGTCATTTTCTTCTCACTGTCTTCATAGACGGCACGCAGGGCGTCGGCAAAGTCGTCGGCATTGATGCTCTTAATGCCCGAGCCCTTGAAATTCTGGGCCATACTCAAGCCCAGTGCATAGCTTAATTTATCCATTAATAGTATTTATTTAAATTCAAACTGCAAAGTTAAAGACAATTACCGTTTCGACGGAGATTTTTTATATAAAAATTGTGAAAATGTGGTTTAGGGGAGAGGGAAGAGGATAGAGGGGAAAGAGTATGGATAAGAGAAAAGGGCCGAGCGTGCTCGACCCTTTTTCCTTAATCATGCATTAAGCATTATTTCAGCTTAGCATAGCCATAGGCAGCGTTCTCGCCGAGTTGCTCCTCGATGCGCAGCAACTGGTTGTACTTGGCCATACGGTCGGTGCGGCTGAGCGAACCGGTCTTGATTTGGCCACTGTTGGTTGCAACAGCGATGTCGGCGATAGTGGTGTCCTCGGTCTCACCGCTGCGGTGCGAGGTCACTGTGGTGTAGCCATGGCGATGTGCCATCTCGATGGCGTCGAGAGTCTCGGTGAGCGAGCCAATCTGATTAACCTTAATGAGGATAGAGTTGGCAGCACCCATCTTGATACCCTTCTGCAAGAAGTTAACGTTGGTAACGAATAGGTCGTCACCCACGAGCTGACAGCGATCGCCAATACGCTCGGTGAGCTTAACCCAACCTTCCCAGTCGTTCTCGTCGAGACCGTCCTCAATCGAGTCGATAGGATACTTGGTGATGAGCTGCTCGAGGTAATCGATCTGCTCGTCGTCGCTTAGCTTCTTGCCGTTAGGATCTTTCTGCTTGCCGTCCTTGAGCTGCTTGTAGTCATAGAAGTACTTGCCGTCCTCGATTACAGCAAACTCGCTAGCTGCGCAGTCCATAGCAATCTTCACGTCCTTGCCAGGCTCGTAGCCAGCCTTCTTGATGGCCTCTACTATGCTGTCGAGAGCGTCCTCGATGCCGTTGAGAGCGGGAGCAAAACCACCCTCATCGCCCACTGCAGTGCTAAGGCCACGGGCCTTGAGCAACTTGGCAAGGTTGTGGAAAACCTCAGCTCCCATGCGGATAGCCTCTTTCTCGTTCTGAGCGCCTACTGGGCGAATCATGAACTCCTGGAAGGCGATTGGTGCGTCGCTGTGAGCACCACCGTTGATAATGTTCATCATGGGCACAGGGAGAACATAAGCGTTAGTACCACCAATGTAGCGGTACAGAGGCATGTGGAGTGCAGCAGCGGCAGCGTGAGCAGCAGCGAGCGATACGCCAAGAACAGCATTAGCGCCGAGCTTGCTCTTAGTTTTGGTGCCGTCGAGTTCAAGCATGCGGTTGTCGAGAGCGCGCTGGTTGAACACGCACATTCCCTCAACGTGAGGAGCAATGATGGTGTTAACATTTTCTACGGCTTTCTGAACACCCTTGCCCAGATAGCGACTCTTGTCGCCATCGCGCAGCTCAAGTGCCTCATTCTCACCTGTCGAAGCGCCACTAGGAACCGAAGCACGTCCCATAATGCCGTTTTCGAGTGTTACTTCAACCTCCACTGTAGGGTTGCCACGAGAATCGAGAATCTCTCTTGCATGAACTTTAGAAATCTTCATAGTTTCTTTTAATTTATATGTTTCTTAAAAATAGAATGTTTTTCTGAATGCGTTTGCAAATATAGTGAATAACTTTGACATCGCAAAATCCCTTAGGCAACATTGCCATTTTTTGCGAAGACAAACGATTACCTTGCCCATAAGAATTGAGCGTTAGGCTTTAGGTTCATCCCAAGGGTAGGTGCGCTTGGGGTTGCGGGGAAACCAGCCTTTTTTCACGCGTCGCTCTTGATGGAACACCTCAAGGATGCTCCAGAAGCACGAGAAACCAGTCACACCCAAAAGTGCCGAAATTAACACGTTGCCAACCAACAAAGATAGCACAACCGTTACAATCCCTGCCACCAGGAACCACCACCAGCAACGGGTGCCAAAGTGATACTCAGCCTTAATCACCAGTGGGTGAAACAAACCTATTATCAGGAACGTGCTAAGTCCAATAATGAGCCCCAGCAAATGATATTCTTGCAGGAATTCCATATTCGTCAATCGAGTATAGATTTATATTATTTGATATAAAACTCCATAGTCACTTTGTCCTTGGCAACATCGAGTGTAACGGGGCAACCCTCAATGAGTGGATAGTTCCAAGTCTCGTCGTGACCTGCTGGGAAATCATAGCACACGGGGATATTGTAGGGGCGCACATATTCGTCGATGAACTCAAACACCGAATTGTAGCCGCGCGATGTAGGGCAACCATCAAAACGACCCACCACCAGCGCCTTAATCTTGTCCATAGCACCTCGCAGGATGAGATGCTGGAACATGCGGTCGATGCGAGAATAAGGCTCCTCCACTTCTTCGATGAAGAGGATGATGTCGCGGCCATCGATGAATGCTCGGTCGAGGAAGTCGAAAGGAGTATCGGCAATGTCGCCATAGACACACATATTGCCGCCAATGAGAATGCCACTCGCTTTCCCGGGCTTGTTGTACTTGTTGCCAGGCACTTCATAGCGTGGCATCTTGCCCATGAGCATGTCACGCAGATAAAGGCTCAGCTGGTCGGTGCCGCCAGTCTTTGCCAAGTAGCCACACATGTTGCCATGGATTCCCATGTTGCCGGCGCGCACCTCGGCGCTCAAGAAGCCGGTAATGTCGCTATAGCCGATGATCCACTTAGGATATTTACGCAAAGTGTCGACAGGCAGCAGGTTCAGGCAGTTGGCCGAGCCGTAGCCGCCACGTGAGCAAACAATCGCCTTGATGCTAGGGTCGCGCAGCGCCCACATGATGTCGGCGACGCGCTCCTCGGGATTGCCAGCGTAGGTGTGGTAATTGCTGCGGGCATGCTTGCCCTCAACCACCTCAAATCCCCAGTTGCGGATTGCGGCAGCGCCTTTATCGATGATGCTCAGGTCGGTTGGCACACTCGATGGCGACAAAATAGCAATTTTATCGCCCTTCTTCAAGAACTCTGGTGCCTTAGGGGTAGCCCTATGCCCCATGCGGTGGTGGCGATCCATGCGAGGATGATGACGCTCAACACGAGGATGACGAGGGCCATAAAAGTGTCCATGATTCGACCTATACTGCGCCGATAGACTAACGCAGGAAATCAGTATTGTCAACAGCAAAAATAAAGTTTTTTTCATAATATAAATATTAAAATGTGTGTTCGTTCATTTTATCCATTTGAGGACTTCCTTGAAGGAGCGCTTCTTGCCGTAGAGGAGGATGCCGGTGCGGTAGATGCGTGCCGAAATCCAGATGCATCCCAAAGCTGTGGCATAGAGCAGCACAATGCTCAGCAGCAACTGCCACCAGGGCACATCGAAAGGCAGGCGCACCATCATGACGATGGGTGAGGTGAACGGGATAATTGAGCACCACACTGCCATTGGTCCGCTTGGGTTCTCGATGCATGCAATGCCGGCATAGAGGGCAACAATCATAATGAGAATGATGGGCATGGTGAACTGCGAACTGTCGCTAGCCTGATCGACTGCCGATCCAAATCCTGCAAATAGCGAGGCATAAAGCAGATAGCCTCCAATGAAGTAGATGACGAAGTTGCCCAGCAGCGACAACCAGTTGATGCCAGCCAGCGCTGTCATCACATCGCCAATTGCTCCGCTTGCCATATCAGTGCCACCAGGCATATTCATACCAGCAGTGATTGCCTCAGGACTGGAAACGGCCATTGCTCCACCTGCCACCAGTCCTAGCACTACGTAGCCAATACCCAGTAACACTACCCAGATGGCGAACTGTGTTAATCCAACCAGACCCACGCCAATGATTTTTCCCATCATCAGCTCCATTGGGCGGCAGCTGCTCACAATAACCTCGACAATGCGGTTGGTCTTCTCCTCGACCACGCTATTCATAATCATAGCTCCGTAGCTAAGCACAAAGGTATAGGTCAGGAACGAGAGAATCATACCCAAGATTGAGGCAAATTGCGCACTCTGCTCTTGCTCGTCGCCCTTCTCATCCCACTTGATGCTCTTGACCTGAGCACTCACCTGCGACTGCTCTATCTTCGACTCCAAGTCGGGGTCGTTGAACGAGGCAATCTTGGCGCGCGCCAAGGTATCGTTCAGGCAACCAGTGAGCATGCTGATAGTACCCTGATCGATGGTGTTCTCGCTATAGATTGTGGCTTGCTGGTCTTCGAGCACGCTGGCGGGGATTACCATCACGGCGTCGATGCTCTCACCAGCATTCTTATAGAACTCGTGAGCATTAGTTGCCTTGTCGCCTTGCATTATCACAAAGCGGTAGTTTGGCGAGTCTTTAAACGCTCCACCATATTTCCCGCTCTCGTCGATTACCGCGATTCGTGTCACGGTGGTGTCGGCACTGCTGTTTATGTAGGCCATCAGCACAGGAATGCAACCCACCAGCAGAATAAGGAAAGGAATGAGCAATGTCATGATGATGAAGGACTTCTTGCCCACTATCGTCATGTACTCATGCTGTATTATCAGTTTCAGTTTATTCATTTTTTGTAAAAATTTAAAGAATTATAAGGAGAGAAAGGAGTTTACTGCCAAGTGCAGCCAATTGTGCATTATGCATTTTTTTGCACTGTCTCGATGAATATTTCATTCATGCTCGGCAACTGCTCGTTGATACCAGTGAGAATGTAGTTCTCGTTGAGCCAAGCAATGGTGTCGTGAAGCGTCACGCCAGGACGCAGCTTTATGAGCGTGCCTAGATGCTGGTCGCTTGGCACCACCTCAAAGAGATTAAGATTAGGCTCGATTGTCTTGCCACCTTCCACATTCACTACAAAGAGGTTCTTCTTGTGCTGCTGCTTGATGTCGGCAACATTACCCTCTAGCACTACACGCGAGTGGTTGATGAGTGTGATTTTCTCGCAAATTTCCTCGACCGATGCCATGTTGTGGGTCGAGAAAAGAATGGTAGACCCCTCGTTGCGAAGTTGCATAATCTCGTGCTTGAGCTGCTCGGCGTTCACTGGGTCGAAGCCCGAAAACGGCTCATCGAAAATGAGCAATTGTGGACGATGGATTACTGTGGTGATAAACTGCACCTTCTGCTGCATACCCTTTGACAGCTCCTCGACTTTGCGGTTGCGCCACTCGGTGAGATCGAAGCGCTGGAGCCATTTCTCCATCTCGGCGACAGCGAGCTGCTTGGGCATACCCTTGAGTCGTGCAAGATAGACAATTTCGTCGGCCACCTTAATTTTCTTGTAAAGACCACGTTCTTCGGGCAGGTAGCCAATGTTGGTGATGTCTTTATCCTCAAGTGGTCGTCCATTAATCATCACTGTGCCACTGTCGGCACGTGTGATACGGTTGATGATGCGTATGAGCGAAGTCTTGCCAGCGCCATTAGGTCCCAGCAGTCCATAGATGCACCCTTGCGGCACATGCAGGTCGACATGGTCGAGTGCCATGTGCCCGTCATACTGCTTCACAACATTGTTAACGTCAATAAAATTCATGATAATTGTGTTGTTATTGTTGCCACAAAGATAGTCATTTTTAAGCAACGAAGGGTAATGCTGTAATTTTTTTTAGTAAATTTAGATAAAATAGGCAGCGTCTACGAAATGCTCAAATAAATTTGGCATTTCACTCGACTTGCACTATTTTTGCACGCAAATGTTAACGTTTACTATCTTCATCGGGCTCGTGTCGCAACTATGCTACGGCATGCGGCAACTGGTTCAGTGGGTCATGACCGAGCGGCTCAAGCGCGTGGTATCGCCCACCGGCTACTGGGCATTCAGCCTTGCCGGCTGCTGCTTCATGCTGTGGTATGGCTGGCTGCGTGAAGATATCGTCATCCTTGTTGGACAGATGCTCTCGTTCTACGTCTATGTGCTGAACCTTGACTACAAGGGTGCCTGGCGACGAATTCCGCTACTCATCAGGATCGTATTCTACTGTGTGCCGGTGATAGCTCTCATCGCTACTGCCGTTAATGCTCCGCATCTAATTGACCGCTTCATCCACAACCCCGAAATACCACTGGGGCTCATGATTTACGGCACCTGCGCACAACTCATCTTCCTCTCCCGATATGCCTACCAAGTAACATATTCGGTGAGGCGTCACGAGTCGTGCCTGCCGCCAGTGTTCTGGCTCATCAGCGTGATCGGCGCCTCGCTCACACTCATCTACGGAATCGTGCGTCACGACTTCATTCTCATGCTTGGCCAGAGCATCTCGATCCTAATTTTCTCCCGCAATCTCTATGTGGGACACAAGTATAACTCACCGAACCGAGGAAATTGATTTTTCAGGCCTTTTTTACCTTATTCTAATATTCTTGTTTGCTTAAAAAATAGGGTTTTTGGTTGAAAAAATTTGAATTGGTGGCTGATAGTCAATAATTTTGTAGGTTTTCTGTTTGAATTCATTACACAAAATAAAACATAATGCTTATGAAAAAAGCAATCTTAACTATTCTAATCTCGGTAGGTGTATTGGCTGCGACAGCGACTATATATCCTTACCTAAATGTAACAATGAACTCTGGTTCAGTAACGTCTTATCCCACAACTGATTTGACGTTGAAATTTGAGAACAACAAACTTGTAGCTAGCAATGCTGGCACTCAAGCTGGCACCAACAACTTGCCCGACATCCTGAACATGGTGTTTGGCTTGAGCTCTGAGGGCCCAGTAAGTGTTGCTGGCGATGTTAACGGTGACGGCGAGGTAACTAGCGCCGACATCACTGCACTTTACAATTGGTTACTAAACAACGACGACAGCGCTATTGTCAATGGTGACCAAAACAGCGATGGAGCTATCACTTCAGGTGACGTGACATTTGTTTACAACATCCTCCTGGGTAGCAAAGCTGGCGAAATCACCGACGGCGACCAAACTATGTGGGTCGTAACTGGCGATGTGAGCTGGGCTTTCACCACCTCTCAACTCGAGGCTATGCCCTACAACAACGGCACTTCATTCACTGCTCAAGGCAAAACCTTCAATGTTGCTGATGTTGACCAAATATATGTTGACAACACACCTGTGCCTGACAACACTGTGAAGGTGACCTACAATGGCAACACAGCTAAGGTGATTGTGGCTGGTAACATTGCCAAGAATATGACTGCCAGCGTTAATGGCGCTCATGTTGTGGCTTTGCAAGATGCCAACGTTGCCGAGGAAATCACCTATACCCTCACAGGTAGCTCTACCAACGGTTCGTTCTATCAGGACGGCGAATTTAAAGCTACAGTGCAACTCAACGGCCTTACTCTTAACAACCCCGACAGCGCAGCCATCAACATTCGCGACGGCAAGCGCATCGCTGTGGAACTCGTGGAGGGAACTACCAATAACCTCACCGACGGCACCGGTGGCTCACAGAAGGGCTGCTTCGCCGTGAAGGGACACACTGAGTTCAAGGGCGCTGGTATTCTTAACATCACCGGTAACTCTAGCCACGCATTCTGGGGCAAGGAGTATGTTGAGGTTAAGAAGACCGTGGGCGAGATCAACATCCTGGGCTCTAAGGGCGATGGTTTCAACATCAACCAGTACTACCTGCAGAATGGCGGTAAGGTGACAATCAAGAATGTTGCCGACGACGGCATACAGGTTAGCTACGAGACCGACGACAACGACCAGATCGTTGAAGACGAGGAGAACACCGGTGAGGTGACCCTCAAGGACGGTACTCTCGACATGACCATGACAAGCGCTGGAGGCAAGGGCATCAAGGCCGCTGCAAGCTTCATCATGCTCAAGGGCACTCTCAAGATGGTTCAGAGCGGCAACCTCGTGGCTGGCGATGGCGACATCGACTATGGCACCTGCGTCAAGGCTGGTGGCGACATCCTCATTCATGGTGGTAACGTTGACCTCACCAACACCGCTCAAGGCGGCAAGGGCTTGAACGCCGACGGCACTATCACCATCGACGAGGCAAGCACCACCACTACCATCAACATCAAGGCCAACGGCCAGGGCGGCACTGCCGAGGCTGGAAGCTCAAGTGGTGGCGGCGAGACTCCACAATCTTACAGGATTTATGTTGCTAAGCCCTCAAGTAGCGGTGGCTATCCTGGTGGAGGCAGTGGCGGCAATGCATGGACCAACATGTATCTCTATAAGAGCGATGGCACAATGGTGGCAAACATCACCAACAACACCGTACAGAAGACCTCGGGTTACTCAACCCTCACATTCTACTACTACGACTTCGGTTCGGCCGACAGTGGCACCTACTACTTCAAGAGCGACAACTACTCAAGCATGGGTCGTTCTTATGTAATCCTAACCAACAATTTCAGCGGCCCAACTAGTGGCTCTGATATCTACTATCAAATAGGCGGCTACACTAGTAGTTCTGCTGGTGGCGTTTATACACGCACCTACACCCTCAACAACGTTACCTCCACCTACGGTGGCACTAGCGACATCAGCGAGGACACTGGCACAAGCTACAACGCTGCAGGCATCAAGGCCGACGGCAATATCACCATCGATGCAGGCACCTTCACCATCGCCAACAATGGCTCGATGAGTAAGAGCATCAAGAGCAAGGCCACCGTTACCATCAATGGCGGTGACATCACTCTCACTCCTAGCGGTGCTATGCAGGTTATCAATAGCGATGCAAGCTACAGCAGCGGCATCAAGGCTGTTGACTTCGTGATGAACGGCGGCGTGCTCAAGATAAACTCAAGCGGCGTGGCCGGTAAGGGTGTTTCTACAACCAACATCACCACCAACGGCGGTTCTATCACCATCAACAACACAGGCTCAGCTCAGTCGGCCGCATCGAGCGACTACTACACTGCCAAGGGCTTCAAGACCGATGGCAACCTGAACCTGCTGGGTGGCACCATCTTCATCAAGATGACTGGCACTGGCGGCAAGGGCATTAAGGTTAACGGCAACTACGTGCAAGGCGTGAGCGGTGGCGAAGGCCCAACTCTCACCGTGCAGACCACTGGCAGCTCAGCTGGTGGCAGCAGCGGCGGTGGCGGCTGGCCAGGCGGTGGACAGACCAGCGGCTCGGGTAGCGCTAAGGCCATCAAGGTGCTCGGAACAATCACCCTCAACGGCGGCCAGAGCGAGGTCACTACAGCCACCAACGGCGCCGAAGGTATCGAGTCGAAGACCAGCATCACCGTAAATGGCGGTAACCACTACTACAAAGCCTACGACGACGGTATGAACTGCGCAGGCCCCATCAAGTTTGCTGGTGGCGTGACAGTTGTTTACTCCAACGGTAACGACGCTGTCGACAGCAACTACGGCCGCGCTGGAGCCGTTGAGATTGGCAACGGATGTGTTGTTGCCTACACTAGCGCAGGTGGACCTGAGGAAGGCCTCGACTGCGACAACAATAGCTACATCAGCATCACTGGCACAGGCTATGCCATCAGCGCTGGCGGCAGCCAAGGTGGCGGTTGGGGAGGCTCAAGTGGCCTCGGCAGCGCAGTACAGGGCTACTACCTGAGCACCAGCTCGCTCAGCTACAGCACTGGTCGCTACTACACTATTGCCAACAGCAGCGGCACTAACCTCATGACCTATAGCTTTGAGGCAGGCGTATCAAGCTCATTGTCACTCTTCACCGCTAAGGGCATGACCAAGGGACAGAGCTACACCGTGAAGTACAGCACCACTGCTCCAACCAATGCCACCACAGCATGGCACGGAGTATATCTGGGCAGCACAGCAACGGGAACAACATCGTTCACTTCTTTCACAGCTCAGTAAAGAAGATTTGAACTTTTCTCAGATTCTACGAGAAGAAAAAGCTTTAATAAACCCAAACTTAATTACATGTGTGCCTCGATGTTGAAGACCAACCCCGAGGCACTTTTTTGTCCCAAAAACATCGAATCCAGCAAAAAACTTGTACCTCAGCAAAATAAAACACATCAGCAGAACAATATAGTAAAGTATCTTCCTCATTATGATAGTTAATTACAAGTTTTTATGACATAAACGATGAATTGGTGCAAATATGCACTATTAATGATTATGTTTTCTTGTGTCTCAATGAGTTCACAAATGGTTTACTTTTTTGATTTAAACTATCGTTTTCTCCATATTTTACGAAACATTTAGCAGATGAAAGTATGTTTTTTGGGGAAATTATGGGAAATTATGGGAAATCTCCCTCTATTTTTTGATTTTTTTGTATTTTTGCACATCAAAAATATTAAAACATGAAAACAGAACCCACACCCATATTGAACCCACAAAAACAGATAGAAGCAATTCAAATTCTAACAGATCCTGAATTGCAACCATTATTCCAAAAGATTAGTAACAATTATCTATATTGGGATAAAGTAAAGTATTTAGCTCCCAGAGATGTTGAAAAGCAACTTTTGTGGCAGGCTGTAAAAATACAGCGTCAAATAAATGCTCAAGAGATTAAATTTGGTAAATATACTTTTCATTTTACGCTCACAAAGAATATGCTTGCTTTGTTACATGATTTTGACATGAATTTAGGAGGCAATTTAGGCACGAAAAGTATAATCCCTTCAACAGATAAAAATTACTATTTGATAAGTTCTATTATGGAGGAAGCTATAGCTTCTAGTCAGATGGAGGGAGCATCTACAACTCGACGGATTGCAAAGGACATGCTTCGAAAGCAGTTGAGACCTGTTAATAAAAGTCAGCAGATGATTGTCAATAATTATGAAACTATCAGTAAGATTTCTAAAAACAAATTGGCTGTTCTTTCTATAAATGCTATTCTTGACATACATAGTTCCATAACAAAACGGACTCTTGATAATCCTGAGGATAAAGGTAGGTTCCGGAGAAATGATGAAATATATGTCGTTGATGGAATAACAGGCATTGTTGCTCACACTCCGCCTTCCTTCAAGGAAATTAATTTATTAATAGATGATTTGTGTGAATTTGCTAATAATGATAATAGAGAGAATTTTATTCACCCTATAATAAAAGCTATTATTATTCACTTTGTTTTGGCATATATTCATCCTTTTGTTGATGGAAATGGAAGAACCGCTAGATCTTTATTCTATTGGTATATGATAAAGAATGGTTATTGGTTAACAGAGTATCTCTCAATTTCAAGAATTATCTATACTAACAAAAAAGCGTATGAGAAAGCTTATCAGTATGTAGAAAATGATGACAACGATATATCATATTTCATTCAATATCATTTGAATGTTATGAAGAAAGCTTTTGAAGAATTAAAGAAATATCTTCAGAGAAAGATTGATGAACAGCAGAATGTGCTAAGGTTTATTAGTATAGCAAATATCAATGAGCGTCAAAGATATGTCCTTAGAACAATCTCTGAAAGCAAACGCACTCTTTTTACTCCAAAAGAGTTGGCAACCCAATTTGACATTTCTGTGAAATCAGCAAGGTCAGACTTGCAGAAACTTGTTGACATGGGTTATTTGAGTGCAACTAATTTAAATAAAAGAGCAATTGGATATATTAAGTCTAATCTCTTTGAAGATTTATTGAGAACTTCAACAAAGCAAGCTTAATGGGAAATTTAGGGAAATTTAGGGAAAATTTCCCATAATTCGCATATTATTATGTTTGAGTTCAAAAAAGTCTTATCGTTCAACAATTTAAAAGAAGAAAAAATGAAAAAGATAATTCCACATATTTTGGCTATATTGCTGCTGATGGTTTGGACCATGGGCTTCACTGTGGTGGCGCAATCGGCAAGTCAGGGTGCTTCATCGCCCAAGACAGTGACAGGGCAAGTGCTTAGTGCCGAAGATGGAGAGCCGGTTATCGGAGCGCATATTTGTGCTAAAGGCACAAAAAACGGCACTGCCTCTGATTTTGATGGCAAGTTCAGCATTTTCGTTACCGATGGCACTATTCTCACTGTGTTATGCTCTGGACTTAAGCCACAAGAGGTTGTTGCCGACAGCCGCCAACCAATGAAAGTAGTTCTTGAAAATGATGAGAATGATCCATTTACTGGATTAATCAGTTGTCCACAACCGATCTCAGTGATACGAATGGATTCTCTTGATTTTGTGCTGCCTGAGAGTGAGTTCCTGATTGCACAGCAGCATATTGATATTTTAAAAGGAGACTATTATAAACTCAAAAATATAGAAATTTGCAGAGCGAAATATCTCCTTAACCGCGAGATTGATAAGCGTAAAAATAATGTCTCAATTTATGGGACTCCTGCTTTGGACCTTAGCAGTTATGCTAGGCAATATTTGGGGTTCAAACACAATGGACATCGTTTGGTATTCATTAGTCTAACAGAAAAAAACATCTGGTCAGACGGTTTTGACGATTTTGACAAACATTTGAAGACTCTGATTATCCGTGACGCACCGCAACTTAATGTACGTGCCATTATTGATTTAGATACCGAAGGTTTCGTCTACTTCTCTCTGGGTTATTAAATAATAAGAGAATTGGACCAAAGCCTGTTGTGAAAAACTAAATATTAAATAATAAAATCCCATGTCTTTTGAGGGGGAAGGTGGTTGGTTTACCTTTGTGGTGTAAATCAACCGCTTTTCTTGTAGTGCAATATGTCAAGAAGATGCTGGCGAAACAATTAATGTGGCCAAACATATTTTTTCAGATAAAAACCTAATATGATATTGGTGATTAAACATTTTTTACCTAAAATTTGCCAACAAACGGTGAAAACATTAATTTTGTAGTCATGTTGAATTTCACTCCCATATTGCGAGGATACTTAACTTCACGCCTGAAGCAACATGCGCGCTACATTGAACATGCCGACGCAGTGCAACAAGAGCAGTTCATGCGCCTGAAAGAGCGTGCAGCACTCACTTGGTTTGGGCGTCACTACGACTTTTCGACAGTGCGTACCTATCAGGAGTTTGCCACTCGCGTTCCACTCTACCGCTACGAGGATCTGCAGCCGCAAATCATGCGCATGGTACGTGGCGAGAAAGACATCTTGTGGCCTGGGCGATGCTTCAATTTTGCACAGTCGTCGGGCACTAGCGATGGCAACCACAAGTACATCCCTATCACGCCCGAGTCGCTGCGTTGGAACCATTACCGAGGCTCAAGCGATGTAGTGTCGCATTACCTCAACCTCAACCCCGAGAGCCGATTATTTTCGGGCAAAGCGCTAATATTGGGAGGATCATTCGCCAACGAACTTGACCTACCACGCGGCACGCGCGTGGGTGGCCCTTTTGAGAAATCGATAGATGTCAAACTCATATTATGTGTCCTCAAGGGCAGTGACAGGATAAAATGTAACCCAAAGGGCTGACCCTTGGGGGGCAAAAGGGTAAAAAAATACCGCCTGGCGGTGCCGTGCTGGCTGCCAGGCGGTGTAGTTGTTTGGTAACGGTGCTGTGTGTTTATTTCACAACCTTTTTGCCGTTGACAATGTAGATGCCATGGGGCAGGGTGCTGAGGTCACCTCGCATGGGCTGTCCAGCCAGGTTGTAGATGACACCCTTGCTCTCAGGATTGGTAGTAGAGATTTCGGTGATGCCCGATGATCCAATGGGCAGTACAATCACGCCCATGTCAACGTCATCCTCACCAAGTGAGAGGTCGTTGGTAAGAATTGTTTCCCAGTCAACCATATATTCAACTGTCAAGTCGATATTGGCAATGAGCTCGGTTGCAAACTCGCCATTCTCGTTGGTCGTCAGGTAAACGGGCATGATTTGAGATTCACGCTGGCCAGCAGGGTTTTGCGATGGCTTGGGAGTGAAAGCAACAGTTACATTAGGCACTGGATTGCCTTCCTTGTCAACAACAACACCATGCACTGCGAGAACCGAGACGTAGGCAATCTCTGACTCGTTGCTTACGCCGCCAACAGTGTAGATTGCCTGAACACCAATTCGGCGGTTAAACAGGCGGTCTTCGCCCAGGTTGCCCTGGTTAAAGTAAACGCGAGTGCCGTCCCAGCTGATAAAGTGCACATAGTCGGAATAGTAAAGAGGCACCTCGGTTATGTCGCCATTGTCAAATATCTCGCCAGGACCAAACTCGGCAGCAGTGAATGTGTAGAGCTGGTCGTTGTCCATATAGACACGGTAGCTGAAGTTGTCCTCATAGAGGCGATTGCCGTCTACGTCAAACGGATTGATGTGGAAATGGAGGCTTGGAAGTTCCCAGTCGCTGCCGTTCTCCCAAGTGAGGTCGTAGGGTGCGCGTGGCACTGCTGGTGTGGGGGCGCCCATTGGGGTTAGGGTGGTGCCCCAGCTCATGAATCCAGCCCACTCGCCATCGGTGGTATAGGCGGCAAGACCTGTTGCCACCCAGCCCTCATAGCCAGTGCCGTTATACATGTCGCCCGAGGTGCCGTCGAGTGTTATGACACCAGTTTCGGGATCGACAGTAAATGTTGCTTGAGTCAAGTTCTGGTTGCGAGTGTAAGTTACTACCTGGTTCTCATCAAGGCTGGAAGAGGCAAAGCTCAAAACGATGTCGAGATAATTAAAGTCGTCATATCCCACTACCTGGTCGAAGTCGACAGTGATTTTTGTGTGGTCGGCATTAAACTTGCCCACAGCCCACGACTCATAATAGTACTGATCCATGCGATAGAGGATGTTCTGGAAGTAGACTGTCTCGCCATCGGCGTCAAAAACAATCTTTACAAGATCGTTTTGCTCACCAATGTAGGTTTCCGACAAACTGAAGATAGCTTGCCCAGTGCGAGAGTAAAGCACGGCTTCGCCCTCGGGTTGTTCAGTAATGGCTTGTGCCCACAGGGTTGTAGCCATGGAAGCACAAAGTGCAACAAGAAGTAACAATTTCTTCATATAGTAGCGTGTTTTTGTTGTTAATGAGGGTTCTATAAATTCATTTCTTAGGCTACAGAAAAGGCAGAACCCCCTTAGCCCTTGCCATAACCCATTTTAGTAATGTAACAAAGTTATAATATTTTAATGAAAAAATTTTTACCCCCTCCCATTTTTAATGTTTATTAACAATAGAAAACACGCTTATCCTAACAGAATATGTGTGATTTATAGAATTATTTGTATTTTTGAGGAAAATTTCAAGGTAGCATAAAGAATTGATAAATTTCACACCCATATTGCGAGGGCATCTTACCTCACGCTTGAAGCAGCACGCGCGATACATCGACCATGCCGATAGCGTGCAACAGGAGCAGTTCATGCGGCTCAAGGAGCGTGCTGCACTCACCTGGTTTGGCCGCAAATATGACCTCTCGACAATTCGCACCTACAAGGAGTTTGCCTCACGCATTCCTCTATATCGCTATGAGGATCTGCAGCCACAAATCATGCGCATGGTACGTGGCGAGAAAGACATCTTGTGGCCTGGGCGATGCTTCAATTTTGCACAGTCGTCGGGCACTAGCGATGGCAACCACAAGTACATCCCTATCACGCCCGAGTCGCTGCGTTGGAACCATTACCGAGGCTCAAGCGATGTGGTGTCGCATTACCTCAACCTCAACCCCGAGAGCCGATTATTTTCAGGCAAAGCGCTAATATTGGGAGGATCATTCGCCAACGAACTTGACCTACCACGCGGCACGCGCGTGGGTGATCTATCGGCAACACTCATCAACAACATCAACCCAATTGCCAACTTGGTGCGAGTGCCATCAAAACGCATCGCCCTGCTCGAAGACTGGGCAGTGAAACTTCCTGCTCTAGTCGAGGCAAGTAAGGGCGAAGATATTACTAACTTAAGTGGCGTACCCTCATGGTTCCTCACCGTCATCAAGGAAGTGCTCAAAGCCACTGGCAAAGACTGTATTCATGAAGTGTGGCCCAACTTAGAGGTCTTCTTCCATGGCGGCATAGCATTTGAACCTTACCGTGAACAGTATGAACGCCTGTGCGACATGAGCAAGATGCACTTTCTCAACACCTATAATGCCAGCGAGGGATTTTTTGCCACACAGAGCGACTGGAGCTCCACAGCTATGCTGTTGCTGCTCGATGTGGGAGTCTTCTATGAATTTATTCCACTGAGTGAAGTAGACAGCGACCACCCCGATGTGCTGCCCATTTGGGAAATAGAGGCAGGAAAGACCTACGAATTAGTCATCACTGCATGTAACGGATTGTGGCGTTACCGCATTGGTGACACTGTGCACATTGAGCAACTTAATCCCGTGAAAATCAACATTGCAGGTAGGACAAAGAGTTTCATCAATGCCTTTGGCGAAGAACTAATGGTTCATAACGCCGACAAGGCTATAACCCGCGCCTCGCAAGAAACTGGCGCTCAAGTGCTAAACTACACTGCGGCACCCGTCTATGCCGGCGACAAGAGCAAGGGACGCCACCAATGGCTCATTGAGTTTGAACAAGAGCCAGCAAATCTTGGCGAGTTTGCTACTCTGCTCGACAAGTACCTACAAGAGGACAATGGCGACTACCAAGCCAAGCGCTATCAGGGCATTTTCCTCGACGCTCCCGACATAGTAGTCGCACGACGTGGACTCTTTGACCAGTGGCTCGCCTCAACAGGTAAACTCGGTGGCCAGCGAAAGATTCCTCGTCTCAACAACAACCGTAATGTCATTGATCAAATTCTCTCCCTAATGCAAAATTGATAGTGAGATGTTACAACGATATTTACAAGAAGGCCGCATTGAGGCAGGATGTGATGAAGCCGGGCGTGGATGCCTAGCGGGACCTGTTACGGCTGCTGCGGTGATACTGCCACCAAACTTTGAAAACGAACTGCTCAACGACAGCAAGCAACTCACCGAGCACCAGCGCGACCTGCTGCGTCCCGTCATAGAGCGAGAGGCTCTGGCGTGGGCAGTAGCTATGGTATCGCCTCAGGAGATTGACCGCATCAACATCCTCAAAGCATCGATTACCGCTATGCATCGTGCCCTCGACCAGCTCACAATCAGGCCTGAGCATATCCTCGTCGACGGCAACCGCTTCTACCCTTATAATGACATTCCTTTCACCACTGTGGTCAAGGGTGATGGCAAGATGATGAGCATAGCCGCAGCAAGCGTACTCGCCAAGACCCACCGAGATGAGTTAATGAAAAAGATTGCCGAGGAGTTTCCTCAGTACAATTGGGCAAAGAACAAAGGCTATCCTACTAAAGACCACCGTGCTGCCATCGTGGCACACGGCATCAGCCCCTACCACCGCAAGTCGTTCAACCTCGTTGGCCAACTATCCCTCTTCGACTAAAAGAAAGGTTATTGCAATAAGCGATATTTCAAGAGGGACTTATTTCAAAAGTTTAAGAAGCATTATCAAGGCGTGGGTTGTAGCGCGGTCAATGATTTGGGCGCGGCTACCGGTAAAATGCAGGCACTTGCTTGTGACTATATCACCCACTTTGGCTGCCATCCACACAGTACCCACAGGTTTGTCGGGCGTTCCGCCACCAGGACCTGCCACGCCGCTTGTTGCCACAGCACAATGAGTGTGGCAAACTGCGCAAGCACCGTTAACCATTTGCTCCACCACGGGCTGGCTCACCGCTCCACATGTATCGAGAACTGTGTCGTCAACTCCCAATACTCGATGCTTCACATCGTTGCTATAGCTCACTACGCTACCCATAAAATAGTCACTACTACCAGCAATCTCGGTAATCACATGAGCAATGTTTCCGCCTGTGCAACTCTCGGCTGTTGATAGTGTAAGACCCAGTTCTCTCAACCTCTCCCCTACTATCTGCGATAGAGGCTTATCGGCATCAGCAATTATGCTCTTACCCAATAGTTTGTGCAGTTGTTTCGACAACCTTTCCATGTCATCATTTAACGACTTGCTATCGCTGTGTGTACCCGTGAGTCTCAACCTGATAACTCCCTGCGCTGGAAGATAGGCTAGATGAATATAATCAGGCATCTCTTGCTCAAATCGCTCCAATTTCTCAGCGAGCGCACTCTCGGCATAGTCGATAACCACAAACGTGCGATACTCGATGTCGACATCGCTGTGGAAGTGTTTAACCAGGCGTGGTATCACGGCGCGCTCCATCATAGTCTGTGTCTCGACAGGAACACCTGGCATCGAAACTAGTACCTTACCATCGATCTCGAACCACATAATGGGCGCAGTACCCACCTCGTTCTGAATCACTTGACATGACGAAGGCACCATTGCTTGCGATGCCGTGAGGCGGTTCATCGGTATGCCACGGCGAGCAAACATCTCGTCAACGTTACGCTTCACATCCTCGTTGAGCACCATTTCACCACCAAAGTAACTACATAATGTAGCTTTAGTTATATCATCCTTTGTGGGACCGAGTCCACCAGTCATCAGCACCAGGTCGGTGAGTGAAAAAGCCTCATCGATAGCGCGTTTTATCTCACTAGCATCGTCGGCAATCACTCGCACGCTTTGCGACTCCCATCCCAGTGGTGCCATGTGACGTGCTATCCATCCTGAATTGGTGTCGGTAACCTGTCCTATTAACAGCTCATCACCTATTACAATTGTTGAGTATTTCATCGGTTAGTTTATCGTTTTATGGTTTATTATTGTTCTTTTGAGAATCGGCACTCTCACCCATTATCGCTTCGATGCGCTGCGCAAGAGTGGGATGGCTATAGTCCATCCAAACCACAGCAGGGTGGGGAGTGAGGTTGCTAAGAGTGTTGGCACTCAGCTTCTTCAGGCCCGAAATCAGCGCCTCGCCATGACCATAGCTTGAAGCAAAGGCATCGGCACGGTACTCGCAACGCCTGGATATTCCATTGATAATTGGGTCAAGCACTAAGTCGATGGGCGAGAAAAGCAGAGAGAAGGCGATGAGTGACAAGGCAAACGAGTGATCGCGTGTTCCACCCAGTGCATGCGAGAGTTCAGGATTGTCGACCAACAACGAGAACACCCACAAGTTCACAGCCACCATTACAATACTCATAATAGTGTTCTTTATCGTGTCACGATGCTTGTAGTGCCCCAACTCGTGCGTGAGCACCGCCACAATTTCATTGGTGCTAAGCTGCTCGATAAGAGTGTCAAAGAGCACTACCCTCTTCTTTATTCCAAAGCCCGTGAAATAGGCATTGGCCTTGGTACTATGCTTGGAGCCATCCATCACATATATGTTCTTGATTGAGAAACCCATTTCACCGGCAGCCTCCTCAATGGCTGTGCGTAGCTCACCCTGCTCCAGTGGCTTCTGCTTATTGAACAGCGGCACAATCAAGTTGCTGTAGAACAGTGAGAAGAAGATGATGAACACGGCACACACAAGCGTTGCCCAAAACCAAAACGAAGTGCCAATATAACTATAGAGCAAGTACACCACGCTCAGCAACACGCCGCCCAGCACCAGCATGAGCAAAAAACTCTTGAGTGTGTCGAGCCAGAATGTCTTGCGCGTGGTCTTATTGAAACCGAAACGCTCCTCTATCACAAAAGTGTCGTAGTAACTGAATGGCAGGCTGATGATTGCCGACACCACAGCATAGATGCCAAAGAAGATGAGTAGCTGAATGACCAACCCATGACTCCACTTGGCTGTGAGGCTATCTAGCCAGCCCAGCACTCCCGTGAGCAGCACCACCAGCGTGATGACGAGCGTCACGCAACGCTCTATCCACCCAAGGCGGCGATTGGCGCGAGTGTATTCCTGCTGCTTGCGATATTTCTCTTCATCGTAGAGTCCCTCAAGTACCTTGGGAACAGGATGCGTCATCCACTTGCTGTTGAGCCATGAGAGCACACTACTCACAGCAAACTCCAGCAGCACAAACGCTATAATGAGTATTAATATTGTAGACATGTAATAATCAGTTTTAGATGGCAAAATTACAATAATAAGTTTTATAACAAGTCGAAAATTGGGAGTTTTTTGCATTTTTGTTTCCTTAATGTATTATATCTACTAAATAATGTTTAACTTTGGGGGTTAATAGCATCACTACTGCAATTTAAACTATGAAATCAAGACTATTTTTCCTAACATTATTCTTGGCAACGATAATGCTTGTCAGCGCCGAAGAGTTGATAATGTGGTTCGACAGTGACCAGTACAATAAATGGTCGACCAGCGACAATTTCGTCGAAGGCCTAAAAATTCTCAAACACGGAAATGAGGCCGAAATAGACAACGCTATCTCATATTTTGACAAAGAATTCAAACAGCACCCATCCAATGGTTATGCCTTGTGCAACAAGTCAATTATCATGGCTGTTCAATCCATGATGAGAAGTTATGATTTTACCGATACCGAAGACCTTGACTTGATAGCAACAGGAAAGGAGATTGTAAATAAGGGCATGCACCAGGCAATAGAGCTCATGCATCAAGGACAAAAGCTCATTCCTACTGCCGACTCACTAATGCAGGCCAATGCCTGGTTGTGGAAAGCCTATTTCTACAAGGAATGTGAGCCTCTCGACTCGTTGCAGATGGTTTCTTGTCTGGAAAAATCAACCGAATACAGGCCCAATGCTGACATCTACAAAGTGCTAATAGAGCTTGCATGGGACGAAGACAACATGAGCAAGAGCGAAGAATATGCACTCAAAGCCCTTGAAAAATTCCCCGACAACGAAAACTTCCTCATGCTAATGGTCAACATCATGACACAAAGGGAAGACTACGATGGAGTACTAAACTATGCAGGACGTTATCTGAAGTTAGCAAGGCTGCAAGAAGAGGAAATAGACTCGGATGTAGTGCTAGCCTATGCCAACGCACTGTCTCAGAAAGGGCACCCCGATGATGCCACCGATTTCCTTCTTTCAGGTGGTGTTGATTATCTTTTCCTCTATAACACCTTGAAGCGAATTGGGGCTCATCCCAATATGGTTCTCTCCAAGATTGGGCAGCGCGAGTTTACCGAAGAAGGCAACCCTGTTGTGTGGAACATGCTTCGTGGTTTGATTTATTGCTTCGACAAGCATGATTACAAGTCGGCAACCGAAAGTTTCCTGAAAGCGAAAAATGATAACGAACATCGCGTATGGAATCAATGCATCGGTTACAGCTATTACATGGCTGGTGATATTCCCAATGCTTTACTACACGCGCAAGCTGCCACCAACCTTTGTGTTACAGGCAACCTCCAACAGTTGCAAGAGAACCAGGGAATGATAGACCCACTAATAAACGATATTAACACAAAGCTCTCGCTAAGCGATGTGTTCACGATTGAAACCGATGATTATGTGAAGCTAGGTGAGTACTACATGCTCAAGAGATGTCCCGAGAAAGCGTTGGAACCACTGGGCAACGCCATGGCCATCACTACTCATCCACTACAGGCCAATCTCTACTACGCTATGGCTCTTACCGATGTGGGCCGAAGTGCTGAGGCCACTAAACCACTAGAGGAAATCATCGACTTGGTTACTGAAGATCTATCGACTACTAGTCAAGCCATCAAGGCCCAAGCATGTGCCATGCTTGGTCGCACCAACGAGGCGCGTTCTATTCTTGAATCGCTCGAGAAAGTTTGGCATCCGAACCCACTCTTTATCTCCGATGAAAATAGAACTCTCGATGGCAGCGATGTCACTTGTTACGACATTGCAGCAGTCTATGCCATGATAGGCGACAACGCTAAGGCTTGTGAATGGACTGAGAAACACTTCGAAAACGACGAGTTGCCCTACAACTTCGGTTACATGGCCCTTGACCGCCGCTTCGACGCAATCAAGAAACTACCCGAGTTCCAGAAACTCATCGACAAGTATTACTATCAATGGAAAAACAACAAGTAACTAATTATCACCATGAATAAGTTCAGAATATTAGCGATAACTCTCTTTGCGATGCTTGCTACCACAGCAGCATGGACGCAAGACGATTATGAGACTACATCTATCGATGACGAAATGCAAACCGAAGTTATCGACAGCAAGCAGTACAACAAGTGGGCCAACAGCAAGAATTTCAAGCTAGGCGTTCAGATGATGAATAAAGTAATAGAAACCTCCGAAGAGGAGAATAATGAGCTAGAGCCCTATGAAACAGCTGCTTCACTATTCAAAAAAGAACTCAAGCAGCATCCTAAAAATGGGTATGCCAAATGCAACCTTGCCATTTGTGAGAGCCATGTTGCAAATATCACAGTCAACAAATTCTTGGTCGATGTCTTTAACGGCGAGGCTGAGTTACCCATACCAGATAATGTGAGCGATGAAGAGAGAATGGAACTTCTTCAAGCTTATTATCTGCAACTAATGGATAACAAGTTACAGGCCATTAAGCAAACTCTGAATACCCTTGACGAGGGAATTGCCATGATCCCAGCTGCCGACAAAGATTCGCGCTGCAAGGCCCTACAAGCTAAAAGTGAAATCCTTAAGGATAACGACTTCGACGATGAAGTTCAAGAGGCTTGCCTCATTGAGGCAACCAAGGTTCATCCTTGCGACAATAGTTACCTTAATCTCTTATACTTCTACAGCGAGCGCAACAACACCGAAAAGGTAGAGAAATATGCTCAAGAAGCCGAGACCTACCTACCCGACAATGCCATTGTTCAAACTTATATGGCCGCATGTGCTGTGAAAGCCGAGGACTATGACAAAGCGCTCAAAATCATTAACCAGCTCATTGACAACAACCCCGACGACACCGACCTCCTCAAGATGAGGGCATCGACCCTCACTCATGCTAAGCGATATAGCGAGGCTGTCGACAACCTAGTGAAAATGGCCAATGCCGACGCCCTCGACGATGTCTATACACCGCTAGCGGCAATTGCCACCACAAGCGACGAGAATCTGAATATGGTGCTCGACGCCATCAGCAAGCAAGAGCAACACCAATTCTCCGACGAGCTGCCCATGAACTGGGCATTAGTAGAAGCAATGATGCACAATAACATCACACACGACTACAACAAAGCGCTCGAGTGCACAAAGAAGGCAATCCAGATCAATGACAACGTCTCAACCTTGATGTTTTTGGCCGATGTGTATTACAAACTAGGCGATGTGAACAAGGCCCTCTACATCCTTGACGTGACTGCTGTAAGAGACGAAGAGAACGATGATGTCCTCAAGCACAAAATCGAGATGGAGATGAACTGCGGCATGGCCGATAGGGTAATCACCGACTCTAAGGTGCAGAGTTTCCTTGGCAACAGCGACTTGATGCCCTTCAGCTACAGCTGCTTGGGCTGGGCCTTGAGTGCCAAAGGCGACTGGAAAAATGCCATCGATTATTACGAACAATGGGCCAAGAGCGAAGAAGAGAACATAACGCCCATCTATTATAAAGCACGGGCGCTAGTTCTGGCTGGACAAGCAAACGAGGGGCGCGAGATACTCGATGAAATACTTGCCTCGCACGACTTCAACGGCAATGAGGAATTGAAGATGAACGTACTCTATTATCTTGGTCGCACTGCTGAGTCACAAGCTATTCTTGACCGACTCACCGCCAACACTAAGCAAGTGATGGCAATGACCAGCGAAGAGATAGACGATGCCGAACAGCTACCCGAGGTTATGTCGCTCTACAACCTCGCTTGCGCCCACTCCCTTCATGGCAACAGCGACCTAGCAATGAGTTTTCTTAAGCAGCACTACGAGGGAAGCAGTGACGATGCGCTCAACTATGGTTACACCATTCTTGACTACGACTTCGACAACGTGCGACAAATCCCCGAATTTCTAAACATAATAAATGAGTTCAAAAACCGTTGGTTAAATGGACAATATAAACCCGCTAAATAATGGAAAAAGACAATACCCCGCGCTGGAAAAAACTGATAATTTGGCTATCGCTGCTGCCACTGCTGTGGTGGCCTGTGTCGATTATTCACGACAGTGCCTATCTGTTTAACGGTACCAAGCGACTGCTCATGGTCCTGTTCCCTTTCTATGCACTGGGGTCGGTGGTGATGGCATGGTTTTGCCGCAACGAGCGCCCCGAAATTATGTGGATTCTACTAATCCTTCTTTGGCTCAGCTATGCCGCAATCTTCGCCATCGCCGCACTTTAAAATTTATAACTTAAAACAAAAAAACTAGCAAAGTAATGGATAACGACTTAAAGATTTTTTGTAAAAACACACAAGAGTATATCGACATTGACGGTGGCGACACCCTGCAACAGATATATGAGACTATCGAGAAGCGCATTCCCTTCAGGCCCATCTGCGCTCTGGTAAACAATAAACTGGAAGCCCTCAACTATCCTGTGTACGGGCCCAAGATGGTGGAATATATAGAACCAGTTTCCCCTCAAGGCATAAGGGTCTACATCCACTCGCTATGCATGATTCTATATAAAGCCATCGAGGACCTTTTCCCTGGCAAGCGATTGCGCATCGAGCACAGTATCTCAGGTGGTTTCTACTGTACCATCAAGCACGACGAGAAGCTTCTCACGCCCCAGAATATCGAGCGCCTCAAGTTGCGCATGCACGAGATTGTCGAAAAGGACATCAAGTTCGTAAGGCGTGAGCGACTTACCACCGATGTGGTAGAGATGTTCCGCAAGCAGGGACTCAACGACAAGGTGCGACTGTTAGAGTCGAGCAACGACCTATACACCGTGTTCTACAAGCTCGACAACGTTATCGACAGCTACTATGAGCCACTAGCTCCATCAACAGGATGTGTCAAGGTGTTCAATCTCGAGCCCTACAAGGACGGCATGTTGCTGCTAGGTCCCGACAAGGAGAACCATGAGGTGCCTCGCAAGTCCTACCCCATGGAAAAAATGTTCAAAGCATTCACAAGATATGTGAAGTTTAACGACATCGTGGGACTCGACGACGTGGGCACCCTTAACAAGGGCATCGACGGTGGCTGGGCTCCCGATATCATCAACGTGGCCGAGGCACTGCACGAGAAAATGTTCTCACGCATTGCCGACGACATAACCCAGCGCTACCACAACGGTGGCGCACGAGTGGTGCTCATCGCTGGTCCATCGTCGAGCGGTAAGACTACATCGAGCAAGCGCCTAGCTATTCAGCTACTCACTAACTATATCGTGCCCCGGGTAATCTCGCTCGACAACTACTTTGTCGACCGCAGCCGCACTCCACGCGACGATAAGGGCGAGTATGACTATGAATCGCTCTATGCTCTTGACCTGGAGCAGTTCAACAAGGACCTAAAGGCGCTCATCAACGGCGAAGAGGTGGCGATGCCCACCTACAACTTCCACACCGGTGAGCGCGAGTATCGCGGTGACACATTGCAGCTCAAGGATAACAACATCTTGCTCATGGAGGGCATTCACGGCTTGAACCCCGAGCTTACCAAGGAGATTCCCGAAGAGATGAAATACCGTGTTTATGTGAGCGCACTCACCACACTGAGCATTGACGACCACAACTGGGTGTCGACCAGCGACAACCGCTTGCTGCGTCGCATCGTGCGCGACTACAAGTACCGTGGCGCCGATGCCAGAGCTAGCATTGCCCGATGGCAAAGCGTGCGCCGTGGCGAAGAGAAATGGATATTCCCCTATCAGGAGAATGCCGACGCTATGCTCAACTCGTCGCTACTATTTGAGCTCGCAGTCATGAAAGAGCAGGCAGAACCCATTCTGCGTCAGGTTCCCACTAATGTGCCCGAGTATGCCGAGGCTAGCCGTCTGTTGCGTTTCCTGCATTATTTCAAACCCATCAGTGACAGCACTATTCCCAGCACGAGTCTCATTCGCGAGTTCTTGGGGGGAAGCAGCTTCCGTGACTAACTGCAAAACATAACATCACACAAAAAGGACTCTCAGCACTGAGAGTCCTTTTTGTTTTGCGACTTGCAAAACACTTATTCCAGCTTAATCATGAATGCTTTTCCCATAAAAAATAAAAAAAACACTTTTTGATTATTTTCTTCTCTAGTCTTTCAATAATTTTAGATAAATTAGGCTGCAGTTCGGAAAAAACCAAATAAATTTGTTTTTTCACTCACCTTGCACTAATTTTGCAAAAAACTTTCTTTTTTAAAACCGATTAATATTAAACTTATCAATACTTTTTTATCGAATGAAAATTAAATTTTTACTTGCAGCACTTGCTGCCTTAATTGCCAGCACAGCCCTAGCTGAGACACCACTGTGGCTGCGCTATGCCAAAATTTCGCCCGATGGCCGTGAGATAGCTTTCTGCTACAAAGGTGACATCTACAAAGTTCCTGCTTCTGGCGGGCAAGCCATGCAGCTTACCACCCAACCCAGTTATGAATGTAACCCAGTGTGGTCGCCCGATGGACGTTATCTCGCTTTTGCAAGCGACCGCAAGGGCAACCTCGACGTGTTCGTTATGCCCAGCAACGGTGGTGCTGCTAAGCAGTTGACCTTCAATAGTGCAAGTGAGACTCCATGGACATTCACTCCCGACGGCCGTTATATCTATTTCTCGGCTGCCATTCAGGATCCCACGAGCAGTGCTCTGTTCCCTTCGTCACGATTGACCGAGGTGTATCAGGTGCCCGTTGAGGGTGGCGTCACCACTCAGGTGCTCGCTTCTCCAGCCGAGGAGATTACATTTAACAAAAATGGCAAGTTCTTTGTGTACCAAGACCAGAAGGGTATGGAAGATGCCTTGCGCAAGCATCACACCTCGAGCGTTACTCGCGATGTATGGCTCTACGACACAACCAATGGCAAGCATGTGAATCTTACCAATCATGCCGGCGAGGATCGCAGCCCTGTGCTCAATGCCGACGGTAGCACCGTTTACATCTTGAGCGAGCGCAATGGTGGGTCGTTCAACGTTTACTCGTTCCCCATCTATGAGCCTAAGAATATCAAGGCTTTGACTTCGTTCAAGAAAAATCCCGTGCGTTTCCTCTCTATTGCCGACAACGGCACGCTGTGCTACACCTACGACGGCGAGATTTACACTCAGGTACAGGGGGGCAAACCCGCGAAAGTGAAAATCAACCTTATCCACGACGATGCCGACCAGGTGAAACGCATGACCTTCTCAAGTGGCGCCAAGAGTGCTTCGGTGTCGCCCGACGGCAAGCAGGTAGCCTTCATCGTTCGCGGCGAGGTGTTTGTTACCTCAGTTGAGTATCCCACCACCAAGCGCATAACAAGCACCCCCGAGCAGGAGGCCGACGTGTGCTGGGCACCCGACAACCGCACCATTGCCTACGCCACCGAGCGTAACGGCATTTGGCAACTGGTTCAGGCAAAAATCGACCGTAAGGAAGACTTGAACTTCCCCAATGCAACCACAATCACCGAAGAACTACTTCTGCCCTCTACCACAGTGGAGCGTGCGATGCCTCAGTATTCGCCCGATGGCAAGGAACTTGCCTTCATCGAGGGTCGCAACCGCTTGATGGTCATGAACCTCGAGAGCAAGAAGACCCGTCAGGTGACCGACGGCAGCACTTGGTATGAAACCAACGGCGGCTTCAACTACGAGTGGTCGCCCGACGGCAAGTGGTTTGTGCTCGAATTTATCGGCAATCAGCGCGATCCATATAGTGATTTGGGTCTTGTGAGCGCACAGGGTGGCGAGATTCACAACCTCACACAGAGCGCCTATTTCAGTGAGAGTCCACGCTTCGTGCTCGACGGCAACGCTATCCTGTTCAAGACCAACCGTTACGGCCTGCGCAGTCACGCATCGTGGGGCTCACAGGACGACCTTGCGATGATATTCCTCAACCAAGAAGCCCTCGACAAATACCTCCTTAACAAGGAAGATAACGAACTGTTGAAGGAGGCCGAGAAGGAACAGAAGAAGGCCGAAGACGAGAAAGCCAAGAAAGAGGCCGAGAAAAACAAGGACAAAAAGAAAGATGAGAAGAAAGACGAGGCCAAAAAAGACGAAAAGACCAAAGACATCGTGGTTGAGCTCGACGGCATTGAAGACCGCATTGTGCGCGTGACCACCAACTCGAGCGACATCGCATCGGCCCTTATAACCAAGGACGGTGAGAACCTTTACTACCTCTCGGCCTTTGAGAAGGGCTACGACTTGTGGAAGATGGATCTGCGCAAGCGCAGCACCTCACTCATCAACAAGATGGATGCCAAATGGGCCAACATCGAGAGCTCGAAGGAGGGTAAAGAGTTCTTCATTCTGGGCAGCGGCACTATGCAGAAACTCACCTTGGCTGGCGACAAACTAAAACCCATCACCTACAGCGCCAAGATGAAGATGGACCTCGCCAAGGAGCGCGAGTACATGTTCAACCACGTGGAGAAGCAAGTGCAAGAGCGTTTTTACAACCTCAACTTCCATGGAGTGAACTGGAAAGACAACTGCGACACTCACCGCAAGTTCTTACCTCACATCAACAATAACTACGACTTCGCCAACCTACTGAGCGAGCTATTGGGCGAGCTTAATGTATCGCACACTGGCGGACGCTACTATCCTAACGGTGGAGAAACTACAGCCGACCTGGGTCTGCTCTACGATATGAGCTACACTGGCCGTGGCCTCAAGATTGCCGAGGTAGTGACTGGTGGACCGTTCAACAAATCGAAATCCAAAGTAAAAGCTGGCTGCATTGTTGAGAAAATCAACGGCGAGGAGATTACTTATGACAATGACTACACCACAATGCTCAACGGACAAACTGGCGTGAAGACGCTCGTTTCGTTCCGCAATCCCGCCACTGGCGAAACTTGGGACGAAGTGGTGAAGCCTATCAGTCGTGGTGCCCTCAACAATCTGCTCTACAAGCGCTGGGTTAAGCACAATGAGCACATCGTCGACAGCGTGTCGGGTGGCCGTCTTGGCTATGTTCACATCCAGTCGATGAATGATGCCAGCTACCGTGAGGTTTACAGCAAAGTGCTGGGCAAATTCAACAAACGCGACGGTATCGTAATCGACATCCGCTTCAATGGTGGTGGCCGTCTGCACGAGGACATCGAAGTACTCTTCACTGGCAAGAAGTACTTGACACAAGTGATTCGCGGACGCGACGCTTGCGATATGCCTAGCCGCCGCTGGAACAAACCAAGCATCATGCTTCAGTGCGAGGCTTGCTACAGCAACGCACACGGAACTCCTTGGGTTTACAAGCAGATGGGCATTGGCAAGCTTGTTGGCGCTGCAGTACCAGGCACCATGACTAGTGTTTCGTGGGAAACTCTGCAAGACGACTCTATCATCTTCGGTATTCCTATAATTGGCTACCGCACAGCTCAGGGCAACTACCTTGAGAATAGTCAACTTGAGCCCGACATCAAGGTGCTCAACGATCCTGCCGAGGTGGTTAAGGGTATCGACACTCAGCTCATCACTGCCACCAAGGAACTCATGAAACAAATCAAGTGATTTTAAAGTGAAGTGGTGGTTTCGGCACCCCGAAGCCACCCTCACCCATTACTTGCTTACTTTTACTTGCTACTTAAAACTTAATACTTACTACTTAACAAATTTCCATCATGTTACTTTTAAAGAGTTTTTTTGACCCAACAGGCACGTTCTTCTGGATTTGCGGTATCATAGCATCATTAGGTCTGGTGCTTGGTTATGTGCCTCAAGCCATCCAAACCATCCGCACCCGCAAAACCGACGACATTGCTTTGCCCACCTTCCTGATGATTGGTATTGGTGGCATTGCTTTCATGCTCCAAGGTATCATGCTAGGCATTTTTGGTGAGGGTTTCGCCATCTTCTGGACCAACCTCATCACAACAATTTGTAGCGTGATTATCTTCGGTATCAAGATGTATAACGACTATTTCAAGAAAGACAAGAAGAAGTAAATTTTTACCTAAATTGCTTTAGGTATTAAAAAAATTATTACCTTTGCAGCCGCAAAACGATTAGTTCGGGGTGTAGCACAGTTGGTTAGCGCGCCACGTTCGGGACGTGGAGGTCGGAAGTTCGAGTCCTCTCACCCCGACTTATCAATGATAGCATCAAGGGGAAAATCCTCTTGGCGCTATCATTTTTTGAGACTTTTTCTACGACGAAAACCCACATTTTTGTCTAAAAAAAGTAAAAAACGTGGCAAAATCGTTGATTATTAGCGATAATGTTCTTAACTTTGCGCCGATTTTAACGAGAAATAGTTGAAAAAAGTGGCTGAAATGAAGTTATCCATTTCATCATTACCGTTTGGTAAACAGGATTTTACCTACCACTTAGACGGTAAGTTTTTCAACGAAATCGAGGCCTCCGAAGTACGCTCCGGAAGTGTTGATGTCGCCCTAAGTGTGACTCATCGACAGGAGGGGATCTACGAGCTCGACTTCGTGTGCAGTGGTGCGATTACAATTCCGTGTGACCGTTGCCTTGATGACATGGAACATCCCGTTGATGCCACCTATCACTTGACCGTTAAGATGGGCGACGCACTTGACGACAGCGTTGATGGCGTTCTTGTGATACCGTCGTCCTGGAGAACACTCGACCTCGCGCCTATTGTACGCGACACTGTGCTGCTCACTATTCCAATGATGCACGTTCACGCCCCAGGTGAGTGCAACGAGGAAATGCTTGGCCGGCTTGAGGAGCACGCGGCACGCGGCTACGACAGCGACGAGGACTTTGAGATGCCTCCACAAGACAAGAACATTGAAGATAATGCCGAAGGCGATATCGACCCTCGATGGGCGGCGCTAAAGCAGTTAGTTGAAAACAAAAACAATAAAAAATAAATTTTAAAATGGCACATCCTAAACGTAGACAATCGAAGACACGCACAGCCAAGAGAAGAACTCACGACAAGGCTGTTGCTCCAACTATCGCTCGCTGCAGCAACTGCGGCGCATGGCATGTTTATCACACTGTTTGCCCCGAGTGTGGATACTATCGCGGCAAGAAGGTGTTTGACGATGAGGCTGCAGTATAACACCTTTTAAGTCTCATTATCATTTAAATGACTACTCAATCCTAAATATCAGTCTCCTGTTATTTCAACCGAAACAACAGCGCATCGAGGCACATATTTAGGATTGATTTTCATGCCTAACTTTTATTTAAACCACTTAAAAGTAAAGAAAATATCACGCTTTATGCTTAACGCAAAGATAACAGGCATAGCATCGTATGTTCCCGACGACGTGCTCGACAACGAAGAGCTGTCGCGCATTGTCGACACTAGCGACGAGTGGATTACCACCCGTGTGGGAATCAAGGAAAGACGTGTCCTCAAGAACGGTAAAGGTTCTTCTTTCTTGGGCACACAGGCAGTTCAAAAGCTGCTTGCCGAGACTGGCACCAACCCCGACGATGTGGACCTTCTCATTTGTGTAACTTCTAACCCCGACTATCGTTTCCCATCAACTGCCTCGGTTATCATGCACAACTGCGGGCTAGATGGTGCAAGCAAGAAATGCTACGGCTTCGACATTCAGGCCGCATGTGCTGGATTTGTAGTGGGCGCCTATACTGCTAATGCCTACATCAAATCGGGTCTTTACAAGAAGGTTATTTTAGTGGTCGCCGAGAAGATGACGAGTATGACCGACTATCAAGACCGCGCCACTTGTCCGCTCTTTGGCGATGCTGGAGCAGCCGTGCTCATCGAGCCTACCGAAAACAACGAGGAAGGTATCATCGACGGCATCTACCACATCGACGGCAGCGGCCTAGAGCACCTAGTCTACAAGGCTGGTGGCTCGGCTAAACCCGCGTCGATTGAGACCGTTCAGGCTCGCGAGCACTTTGTGTATCAAGAGGGCCGCGCGGTGTATCGCCATGCCGTTGTCGACATGCTCACCTCCACCCGCGACGTGATGAAGCGCAATAATCTCACTAACGAGAATATCGACTGGTTCGTGCCTCATCAGGCCAACCTGCGCATCATCGAGGCTGTGGGTGACCGTCTGGGTATTGCCGAGGAGAAGATTTTGGTCAACATCCAGCACCGCGGCAACACCAGTGCAGCATCAATTCCCTTGTGTCTCGATGAGAACAAGCACCTCCTTAAGAAGGGCGACAAGATTGTCCTCACCGCTTTTGGAGCTGGTTTCACTTGGGGTGCTGCCTACATCGTCTGGGCTATCTAAAGCTTTGCCTAATCATAAATGCGTCTTACCACTCAAGGCACTAACGTGCCTAGTGGTGGCGCATTTTTTTAAATGCATCAGCCCAACACTTTTTACTTAATTACTTGTTACTTTTTTACTCATAACTTAATATCTTTCTATCGTGCATCGAGCAGGTTTTGTAAATATTGTGGGAAATCCCAATGTGGGAAAGTCGACGCTCAGCAACCTGCTGGTGGGAGAGAAGCTCTCTATTATCACCAGCAAGTCGCAGACCACACGTCACCGCATCATGGGAATAGTCAATGGCGATGATTACCAAATAGTGTTCAGCGACACACCTGGTGTACTGAAGCCCAAATTCAAACTCCAGGAGTCGATGCTCGACTTCTCACGTGGAGCCCTCATCGACGCCGATGTGCTGCTCTACGTCACCGATGTGGTGGAAACGCCCACCAAGAACCAGGACTTCCTCGATAAGGTAGCAAAGGAGAAAATTCCTGTGCTACTGGTAATCAACAAGATTGATCTGCTCACAGGTGGCCAGCAAGAACTCGAAACGCTCGTGGCACAGTGGAAAGAGCTGTTACCGCATGCCGAGATCTACCCCACAAGTGCTTTGCACAACTTCAACGTCGACAACATAATGAAGCGCATCGTGGAGTTGTTGCCCGAGAGCCCGCCCTACTTTGGCAAAGACGCTCTCACCGATCGCAACTCACGATTTTTCGTGACCGAAATAGTGCGCGAGAAGATTCTTCTCACCTACGACAAAGAGGTGCCTTATGCCACACAGGTAATTGTCGAGAAGTTTACCGAAGACGACAAGTCAATCCACATCATGGCTGTAATCTATGTTGAGCGCGACAGCCAAAAGGGTATCATCATTGGCCACCAAGGCAAGAAACTTAAGCACGTGGGCATCGAGGCCCGAAAGGACATCGAGAAATTCTTCGAGAAGCGCGTCTTCCTCGAGCTCTACGTCAAGGTCGAGAAAGACTGGCGCAACCAAGAGAACAAACTCCGCCAATTCGGCTACATTGAGTAATTAAGTATCACTATACTCACATTTATCAAACAAAATCAACAAAAAGAAACAAAAACAACAAAAAGTATTTTTTTGCAAGATGATAGATATTCAGAGTTTAAAAGATCATGTGTTTGATGTGTTAGGGGCCATGCGAAAAGTACATGAAGAGCTTGGACCCGGACTCAATGAATACTGTTATCAAGAAGGATTAATGCTTCAACTTAAAAAAGATAATATTGATTTTATCAAAGAAATGTCATTTCATCCCACTTATATGGGTGTTACAATGAATGCAGAGTTTCGCATTGACTTTTTGTGCAAGAATGATATTATTGTTGAATGTAAAGCTGTTCAAAAATTAGTGTCCGATCATCGAGCTCAGTTGTTTAATTATATGAGATTGTTGAAACAGCCATGTGGAATTCTAGTGAATTTTTACCCTGCTGTTTATAGGATTGAACGATACTTCTATGACAAGGATCTTAAATCAATTATTGATGTCAATGGTCACAGAATTTTTGAATATAACTAAAATCTTGTTGTTTTTGTTAGGTTTTGTTATCTTTGTTTGATTTTTGAGTGGCTATGAATAACTAACAACTGATAACTCACAACTCATATGGGACGATTAGTAGCAATAGTAGGACGCCCTAACGTGGGCAAGTCAACCCTCTTCAACCGCTTGACCAAAACTCGGGCGGCTATCGTGAACGACACCAGCGGCACCACTCGTGACCGTCAGTACGGCATGATGGAGTGGAACGGCATGGAGATGAGCGTTGTCGACACAGGAGGCTGGGTCGAGGGTAGCGATGACATCTTCGAGAGTGAAATCAACAAGCAGGTTTACCTTGCCATCGAGGAAGCCGACGTAATTCTCTTTATGGTCGACATCAAAACTGGTGTCACCGACCTCGACGACCATGTGGCCGAGATTCTGCGACGTGGCAAGAAGCCTGTTGTTGTGGTTGTCAACAAGGACGACAACAACCAGGGTTACTACGGCGAGAGCGAGTTCTACTCGCTAGGACTGGGACAGCCTTTTGCCATCTCAGCCATCAATGGCACCGGCACTGGCGACCTGCTCGATGAGGTTTACCGTCTCATGCCCAAGAAGAGCAACGACACACCCGAGGAAGACTTGCCACGATTTGCCATCGTGGGACGCCCCAACGCTGGTAAGTCATCGCTTGTGAACTCGCTCATGGACGAGGAACGCAACATCGTGACCGACATCGCTGGAACTACACGCGACAGCATCTATTCGCGATTCAACAAGTTTGGCTTCGACTTCTATCTAGTTGACACAGCCGGCATCCGCAAGAAGAACAAGGTGAATGAGGACATCGAGTATTATTCAGTTCTGCGTAGCATACGCGCTATTGAGAACAGTGACGTGTGCATTCTCCTCATCGACGCCACTCGAGGCATTGAGGCACAGGACGTTAACATCTTCTCTATCATTGAGAAAAACCGCAAGGGACTCGTGGTGCTCGTCAACAAATGGGACATCGCACAACAGAAGTCGCAGCAGGCAATCACCTATATGGAGAACACCATTCGTGAACGCTTTGCTCCTTTCACCGACTTCCCAATCATCTTTGGCTCGGCAATCACAAAGCAGCGCATCCTGCGTGTGCTCGAGGAGGCAATCGCTGTCTACAACAAGCGCAAGACCATAATCTCAACATCACAGGTCAACAACGTGCTACAAGAGGCTATCGCTGCTGTTCCACCCCCTGCAACCAAGGGCAAGTACATCAAGATTAAGTACATCACCATGCTCAAGGAAGCTAGAGTGCCATCGTTCGTATTCTTCTGCAACCTGCCACAGTGGATTAAAGATCCCTACAAGCGCTATCTCGAGAACAAGATTCGCGAGAAGTGGGACTTCCGTGGCACACCAATCAACCTCTTCTTCCGCCAAAAGTAAGCGAAAAGAACCGTTCCACAAGAATTACAAAGGCGAGCATCACAATGATGCACGCCTTTGTTGTTTTTTATCTGTGACCTATATGGTTAACCGCCAATATTCAGACCTATTGAACGAGCTACCGATCCATCTTCATCAAAGTTTGAGAGGTAAAGAATGAATAGGAAAATACCTATCAATATGAAGATAAGGATGTAGCAGATTGCACGGGTCAATGGGCTACCCATCACCTCACGCTTAGAACGCAGGCGAGGTAGCGGTCTGATGAGAGGCAACCGCGACATCATGTCATAGGCATCGTCTTCTACAACAGCACGATCTTCATTGGTCTTGAGAGCCTTATCGCCAAGCGCCTGAGTGCTTGCCTCGGCAGTTGCAGCCACAGGTTTATCGGCAGTCGAGGCTGCTGGCGCTGCAAGGTTTTGCGACGCGCCACAATAGGGGCAAAACTTAAGGCCAGCTATAGGCAGCGACTCTCCACAGCTATGGCAATAGAGTTGGCGACTAGCTCTAGTGGTTGCCACATTGGTGCGAAGCATAGAAGCAGGAATATCCACCCCTTGAGCCAGAAATTCGTTCAAGCACTGGGGGCACACCACAACCTTCTTGCTCAAGGCGAGCTCCTCGAGGGTCATGTCAATTACCTTGCCGCATTGTGGACATTCAAAAAGCATCTCTCAAAACAATTTTTATTACCTCATGAAAAATGAGTGTGCCAGCCTATGTTTCGAGCACGAAATATCGTGTGCACAACTCATCATTTCTTATTTTCTAGGTGCAAATATAATCATTTTTCTGGAATTGATATGTGTTTGGGGGCTTTTTAGATAAAATATACAAGTAGTGTGCGAGCAATCAAGCATATCCACGGTTCAGCATAGCCTTGTAATCGTCCTCATCTTCCGTGTCCACTTCCACTGAGAATTCATCCACTACTTGCTCTATAAGAACATCCCCTGCCGACTCCACATTTTCCTGCGTTCTTGAGCAGCTTATATGCCCCTTCTTGTGATCGATGTCAAACTCATAGAGAAGCAGATTCTCCAGTTCCATAAAGAATTCGTTGATTGTCCAATGAGGAAGTGCAGTCGCCCATTTACCTGATGACCATACATAAGAAGTGGTATTCATGACAATAAGGTACTTGTATATGCTGTTCTCCCACATCGAGAAGTCGTATGTATAGCCTAGAGCGTCACATATCTTTTTGGTCAGCCACAGCAGGTTCGGCTGGAATGAGAAACCTTTTGAATAGTCCAAGTCATCGTCATTATCCCCTTCAGTTTTCCACTCATATCTGTTCTGCGAGTTGTTCCACTTCACACAGTTCTGTAGAACGCCAGTCGAGTTGTTCACCCATGGCAAGGCCGTGTAATCCTGCCATCGGGACCACATCTGCTGCGGCGTTGTGTTCGATGGAGTCAGAGCTGGCCACTCACCGAGGTCAAGCTGATTGATATACTTCTCGTCGAATCGAGGGAAGAAGTTCTGATAAGATCTTTTCTCGAGAAACTGCACCTTCACATATTCGTTAGTAATCTCGGTTATTACCACTGCTCCTCTTTTGTAGAAGTTCGTGTCCTGGCGTCATAGTAGATTGTCTCAGCATCCACGTCCTTGCGTATCAGCATTACAAAGACTGCGAGATTCTGTGAGCATCCAGCCAGAGGCAGTTCTATCTCCATACTGTAGTCATCTGCATCCGTGAATATGCGGTTTTCCGAGACGTATTCTATCGATGCACATTTCTTCAGCACAACCTGTTGTCCATTAATTGTCAGTATCATAAGAAAGTGATTGATTTACACAAAAGTAAACCAATCACTATATGTAACAAAAGACGATACTTACATATGCAAATAACATGTCATTTTCTTATATACCTTATTGAGCCTCTACTTCCAAACGGATAATCAGAAACGTCTTTGTTAAGATATGGAGAATCTTCTATAAGTCTACCCTTAAAGATGCATCTCTCGCACTTAAATCTTGTGCCGTCTTCTGCATTTTCAGTCCATTCCCATGATTCAACCTTTATAACACTACGAACAATCCCTTTATACACTCCTAGTACGTATTTTATTTCTTGAGGCTTATCCTTGCCAATCCTCCAATATTTACGAGTTGATTCATAAATATCCACTCTTCGATACACCCCATTGGCTTTTGCTTGATCAAAACTCTTATTTAGACTGACTAAAAGTAGTGTTTCGTCATCTTTTATCTCTATATTCTGACAATTATATATAGCATTGATTTCTTCAACATTTTTTATTCCTTCATCCCATTGATGATGCCCAGCAACAATATTTGCCAAAAGATTTGTTTTATTAAACTTATCATAGGTCAACAAGTCGATAAGTGTTGATTCCACAATAAAGGCTGTTTCTTCAGTTAAATTGTGCCGCAAAATATAGAGATTGACTTGTTTTCCTTCTTTTATAATGCTTCTAATAATATCAAGTTTCAGACTTTGGTCTTTTTCATTAAGGGAGTCCTTAATATGTTGAAAAGCCCTATTTCCTTTACCTTTACCAATATAGAAAATACGATTGTCCCTTGGATCAACTAATGCATATACATAATATGCTAAAGCCTCTATTGTTCGTTGATTAAACATGTTTGTCATAGTCATAAATACTAATCAAAAGAGATTGTCTACTACAAAGGTAATGAATATTTCTTCACTTACGCTTGTTTTTGGGGCTTTTGTTATTCATCAATCGTTGATAGCTGTCCTGTGCCTGTTTGATACCGAGATCACCTGTCACGGTGTTCACGGTAACAAACGGCTCATCTAGTCTCTCTTTGAGTTGCTTGATAGTCTCACGCAGTTCTGCATTCTCCTGAACAATTATCTGCGGTTGCATATTGGCGATAGCAGCTGGTGCAGTTATCGAACGAGACACTTCCGAGCCACGCAGAGAGCCTATTGCGTTGGTGCGCTGTGCATAGTCCAGTGCCCCTATCAGCGGACGCGCCTTGCAGAGTGTTATACACATAGTCCTTCAGCTCTTTCTCGGTAAGTACCAAGCCGTCAGGAAGGATTGGTGTCACCAGTATCTCCCTCACATTTCCCGAAGACTTTTATTGAGAATGGTGCTTGTGGTGCCATGTAGAGAGCGGCTCTCTTACCCTACAAAAAAAAACGTTTCGTTTGGTTTTTCGCTCGGCTTGCACTACGTTGAGGGATGAAACCCTCGAAGTTAGGCTACGCCTTGGAAAAACTCAAATAAATTTGGTTTTTCGCTCGGCTTGCACTACGTTGAGGGATGAAACCCTCGAAGTTAGGCTACGCCTTGGAAAAACTCAAATAAATTTGGTTTTTCGCTCGGCTTGCACTAACTTTGCATACCGAAAAAAAATAGGCTATGGACGTTAAAAAGACTATGACCGAAATACTGAGAATCGAGAGTGAAGCGGTGCGCAACATTCCCGTTACCGATGCCTATGAGAAAGCCGTCAACATCATTGTTGACAAGGTTCACAAGCATGGCGGCAAACTCGTGACTTCGGGCATGGGAAAATGTGGTCAGATTGCCGACAACATCGCCACTACGTTCTCCTCAACAGGCATTCCTGCCGTGTTCTTGCACCCAAGCGAGGCGCAGCACGGCGATCTGGGAGTTCTGCAACCCGGTGACGTGATGCTGCTACTGTCCAACTCGGGACGTACCAACGAAATCGTTGCGCTTGTATCGCTCACTAAAGAACTCTATAGCCAAATCCCAATCATAGTCATTACTGGCCATCCCGAAGGTAAGCTAGCGAAGCTCGCCGATGTGTGCCTCTTCACTGGTGGCGCTCCCGAGGTATGTCCCATGGGGCTCACCCCCACCACATCCACCACAATGATGACCGTGATGGGCGACGTGCTGGTAGTGAATACCATCAACGCTACTGGATTCACTCGTGAAGACTATGCCAAGCGTCACCACGGTGGCTACCTGGGGCGTAAAAGCCGAGACAACTTTTAAACCAGAATTAACGAGAATTTTAATATCAAGTATACACAACTATTCGTTTTTCACGATGAAAAAAATCATTGCAATAGGTGAATCTATTTTAGACACCGTTTATTATAACAATCGCCCTGAGCGCTCGTTCGTTGGTGGACGAGTGAGCAACGCGGCTGCCATTCTTGGCGAACTTGGACTACCAGTGTCGATGGTTAGCGAGTGCTGCACCGACAAGGTGGGCGACTGGGTTGTCAACTTCTTCAATAGTCACAACGTCGACACCAAGTCGATTGACCGATACACCGACGGCTCAACTCCGCTGGCGGCAATTTTCAGGCAAGACGATGCCCCCGACTCTATAGTAAACTACGGCGTGTACCCCGACAACCGTTTCAACGTGATTTGGCCACGCATCGATGAGGACGACATCGTGCTCTTCGGCTCTTACTATGCCATCGACGAGCCACAGCGTGAGCGTCTTTTCGACCTATTGACCTATGCTCGCGACCGCAAGGCCATTCTCATCTATCTACCTGGATTCCAACACGGAACGCAGTTCAACCTCACCAAGGTTATGCCCAACATTCTTGAGAACTTCGAAGTTTCGACCTTTGTCATCGACCATGACAAGGACATCAACAACATGTTCCCCAATCACGACAGCGACAAGGTTTACAACAACCACATCAAGTTCTACGGCCCCACCTACATTCACATCAATTCAGGAGAGAATGCCGCCATCTATCAAGGCAGCGATAAACAGCTCTACCCATTTACTGGCGACACTACCAATTATCTAGGATTGCAGGCAGGATTCATTGCTGGATTCATCTATGCATTGTTTGTGAAAGACATGCGTTTCAACGATATCGCAGCTCTCACCCACGACGATTGGAAGGAATTCATGCAGCAAGCTTTCGAGTTCGCTCAATGCTGCGCCAAGAGTCCCGATAATGGCATAACTACCGAGTTTGCCCGCGACAAAGCACAATTCTTGCCACAACATCAATAAATCTTTATAGCACTATAAATGAAGCCGCTACTCATCGAAGCATCTTTCCCTAAGCTCAAAATAGACTTAGCTGTCGCTGCCGAACTTTTGCAGCCCACAGCAACATCTTTGCCTACTCTACCCGAGATGAGCCGAGAGGCAGCTCTCGAGGTAAGGTTGTGCCACGTCCTGCACCTACTCACTAGTGGGCGCTCCGACGAGGCTGCGCCACTCATCGACACGCTTGTCTTCGATGAAAGCTACAGCGACATGCCCACTCTTCACGTGAGCTGGCTGTGGCTTACACGCATGACAATCTTCATTGCCAATAGCGATTATATGCTTGCTCTGGGTGCCGCCGAGAATGCTCTGCTTCGCATGGCCGACATCACAAGCAAGAAAGAGGACTTCCTAGCCATCTTGGCGTCGCTTCTCTACAACCTCGCAGCAGTGCACAACAGCTTGGGCGACAATGCACGAGCCAAGAAGGAACTCACCAAGAGCCAAAAGCTCTTTGAGCGACTCGTAAAGAAAAATGAGCGACGCTTCTCGCCCATGCTCCTCTATGCCGTTGAGGCCTCAACGAGCATCATCACTTCCAAGGCCCAGCTTATGGAGGTGCTCAAGCACTACGACGACGAAGTGAAGCTCTACACTAGCATGCTCAACAACGGCGACAGCAAGAAAACGCGCGAGGCGCTCAACAACCTGGTGAACTCGCTCAAGAAGGAGGGCGACATCATGCTCGAGATGGGCAACGGTCGCAACGCCGCCAAGTATTACACTAAGGCGCTGCGCTATCAGAAGAAAGTGAGCACCCACATGGGCCATAAGGAGCTGGTGCTCTCTATAGGACTTGCTAAGGCTCTCGGAAAGGTTGCCAACCGCCGCGAGAGCGCCGACCAGCTGCTGGAGTCGCTCCAGCCGCTAGCTAAGCGCCTCAACGCCACCAACGAGCAAATCGAAATCGAGAACCTTCTAAACAACAAGAACAAGAATACCAACATTATGAGCCTCTTGAAGGGCATCTTCTAACGATCAACGATTATCCAACCAATGTCAACCCAATTACACAACTCAATATCAATCAATCTACCTCACATCCAGGAGCTCAAGGTCGCTATTGTGGTGGCACGATGGAACAGCCAAGTAACCGAGCCATTGCTCAACGGCGCCATCAACCGCATCATTGAGGAAGGCTACTCGCGCGACGACATAACAGTGCAGCGAGTGCCTGGCACTGTCGAACTCACCTACGCAGCAGCGCAGATGGCGCGTTGCGGCGACTACGATGCTGTCATCATGATAGGCTGCGTGATTAGAGGGGGCACTCCTCACTTCGACTACGTGTGCGACAATGCCACCCAAGGCTGCGCAATCCTCAACGCCACGCAAGAGGTGCCAATCATCTTCTGCGTCCTCACCACCGACAATGAGCAACAGGCCCTCGACCGTGCAGGTGGAGCCCTTTGCAACAAGGGCACCGAAGCTGCCGAGGCTGCTATCGAGATGGCTGCCATTGCACAGCAATACCACCCCAAGAAATGACGTTATCTCCGCAAAAAACACAATAACTATGCGCATTGACATTCTCACCGTGATGCCCGAGGCTTTGGAGTCGCCTCTGCACTGCAGCATTGTGCAACGAGCTCAAGACAAAGGGCTTGTTGAACTCCACATTCACAACCTGCGCGACTGGTCGCTGCGCAAGCACCGCAAGGTCGACGACTACCCCTTTGGCGGAGAGGCAGGAATGGTTATGCAGATTGAACCTGTGTTCCGATGCATCGAGCAGCTCAAGAGCGAGCGCAATTACGACGAAGTGATTTTCACATCACCCGATGGGGAGCTCCTTGACCAGCCCATCGCCAACCAGTTGTCGCTTGCCGAGAACCTGATTATCCTGTGCGGGCATTACAAGGGCGTGGACTATCGCATTCGTGAACATCTCATCACCCGCGAAATATCCATCGGGAACTATGTGCTCACTGGCGGTGAACTCCCTGCAGCCGTAATCGCCGACGCTGTGATTCGCCTTATTCCCGGAGCCATTGGCGACGAGCAAAGCGCTCTCAACGACTCTTTCCAGGACAACCTGCTCGAGGCACCGGTCTACACGCGCCCAGCCGAGTTCAATGGGTGGCAGGTGCCCGAAATCCTGCTCAGTGGCAACTTCGCCAAAATCGAGGAGTGGAAAATGCAGCAGGCTCTTGAGCGCACCAAGCGCCTGCGTCCCGACCTACTCTAAAATCGCGTTGTAGAAAATTTGTTAAACGTGCGCTCTCATGTTGGTCAATAGAGAATAAATTTGTAATTTCGCACTCCAGTAAAAAACGAGTAACTTTTTAGTAATTATGAATTTGAAAATCAAGCGCCCCAAATGGATTCCATTGTGGCTCAGCATCCCATTCATCATCTTCATCGCATTCATTGTGGTGCTGCTGTTCTTTGGCGAGAACAATTACCGGGAAATCTCGAAGCAGCAACAGGAAATCGATAAGATCAAGGCCGAAATCAAGGTCCAAGAGGACTCAGCCCAGTACTACATTCGCAAAACCCAGGAGCTCAACACCGACAAGGAGACCCTCGAGAAGATTGCACGTGAGCAATACAACATGAAACGCACCAACGAAGAAGTGTTCATCACCGATATCCCTTGATACAACATTATGAAGACTATCAACGAGAAAAAAGCTAGCATGCTGCTCATCGCAGCAATGGTGATTTTAATGGTAACGGCCATCTTGCCCATCGTGGGGTTTAACTGGCCATGGTTACGCTACGCCTATGCCGCAGGGGCAGCCCTCACACTGCTGGCGCAAGTGCTAATGCCCAAGCCCGGCAACTCGCTGCGAGTGCGCAGGCTTGCACGCATGAATGTGTGGTCGGGGGTGCTCTACTGCGTCTCGGCGGCATGTCTGTTTATCCCTGATGCAGCGATGCAAAAGAGCTGGGTCGCTTTCCTGCTAGCAGGCGCTGTGCTGCAAATCTATGCCACTCTCATGCTCTCTAAACTCACTGGCAAGTAGCCAATCACGCTCTCAAAATCTAAAAAACCAAAAATCTAACGTCTATTTTCTAAAAACTATTTACTAACAACTAATAACTAAAAACTATTTATTAACTTTGCACTTTGGTATAAATTTAATAAACCGAAATGAAAAGTATAAAACACATAATATTGGCTATTACTGTTGCTTCGAGCGCATTGGCAATGTTGGCGCAGCCCGTCAACACCCCTTACTCTAAATTGGGATTTGGTATCCTCAATGACAACGCAACAGGCTCTCAACGCGCAATGGGCGGTGTGGGATATGCCATGCAGAGCGGACGACAAATCAACGTTATGAACCCGGCTAGCTACGCTAAGGTCGACTCTCTAACTTTCCTGTGGGACCTTGGAGTGGATGTCACCAACTGCTGGTCGAAGGAAGGAGATAAGGAAGGATATAACCTGGGCGGTGGCCTCGACTACATCACTATGGAATTCAGGCTCGCCAAGAGGCTGGGTGGCGCCATAGGCGTTGTGCCCTTCTCGGGCGTGGGCTACAGCTTTGGTGGTGAAACCGACAACTTCAACGACACCCGCATCGGCGCAGGTGGTCTGAGCGAACTCTTTGCCGGCGTTGGTTACGAGCCATTCAAAGGTCTATCGATTGGCGCCAACTTCTCCTACTTGTTTGGCACCATCACTAACACCACCAACGTATCGCAAGTCTACACTTCACAATTCACTCGCACACTCGAGGTTCGCGACTGGAACATGCGCCTGGGTCTTCAGTACGGCTTCAACATCTCGCCCAAGAGCCGCATCGTGCTGGGTGCCACTTTCTCTCCCAAGAAGGCGATGCATGGCACCGCCTTAGGACAAAAGGCCGATATTAGCCAAGATGTCGTAGTTGACAGCCATGGCAATAGGGTGGTAGTGTATGACACAATTGCAAACATGTCGATGAAGGGCAACTATGAGCTGCCAATGGCTATTGGTGCCGGTGTGAGCTACACCTACGACAACCGCCTCAACATGGAGATTGACTACACCTATCAGCCCTGGTCAAAAGCTAAATACACTCCACTCAACTACTTCGAGGTGCCCACCACCAAGTGGAACGACCGTTGGAAAATCGCAGCTGGCATGAGCTACATTCCCAACCCACGAGGCAACTACTTCAACCGCATGACCTACCGCATTGGCGCATTCTACAACAACGACTACATGAACGTCAGCGGCAACAAAGTGCGCGACTATGGCATGGGCATCGGTTTCTCGTTCCCAGCTCTGGGAAGCGACAAGACACGCGTCAACCTGGGAGTGGAATGGAAACATCGCTACTCGGCACCCACAAGTCTCATCAAGGAGGACTACCTCAACATCACCCTGAGCGTCAACTTCAATGAGATGTGGTTCTGGAAGAACAAGATTAGGTAAGCGTAAGCGTTCAGTAAATTATCAATCAAGGAGGTTGCACATTAGCAACAATGAAGGAAAGTCGATACTATTTTATTATTGCAATAGTTATTATGATACTTATAGCCGCTGGCTGTAAGGACGATGTTGGCACAACTACCGACATCGAAATCGACCCTAACAATACTCCCACTATGGTGTCGCACAACGTGCAGACGCTGCTCAGCGACTCGGGTAACACTCGCTATCGCATTACCACCAAGACATGGCTCGCCTACGAGAATATGGAGAGTCCACACTGGACTTTCCCCGACGGACTCATCGCCGAAGAACTTGACAACAATTCGGCATTCACCGTCAAGATGTCGATGAAGTGCGATTCGGCTCACTACGACCGCAACCAGCGAATGCTCAACTTGGTGGGCAACATCACCATTCACGATAACATTGGCGGTGAAATCACATGCGACAGCGCCTACTACGACGAGGAAAAAGCCCTGTGGAGCCTCAACGGCATGGTCACCATCACCAATGCCGAAGGCGGCAAAATCGAGACTAACCAGATGTATTGGGACCGAAAGGCCAACAAATACTATAGCGAGTCATTCATCAGGATGCAGTCGCAAGACAAGTTGCTCGAAGGATATGGTTACGAGTCCAACGACAAGATGACCAAATACACCGTGCGCAAGGTCCAGGCCATCATCCCAGTGAGCGACACCAGGCTCCCATCATTCTAACTTCTAATCATTTGTTACTTATTACTTGATACTTACTTCTTAACACTTATAACCTACTCTCTCGTGGACCAACTCATTCCATATCTCACACTCACAATCTCAGCTCTCGTGCTCTCGGGATTTTTCTCGGGCATGGAAATTGCTTTCATCTCTTCTAATAAAGTTAAAGCCGAAATCGACATCAGCAAGGGTGGGCTTGTGAGCCAAATCCTCAACATCTTCTACACGCATCGCGAGACATTTATCTCAACGATGCTCGTGGGGCAAAACATTGTGCATGTAATCTACGGTATTGGCATCGCGTGGTTACTAAAGGCACCTTTAGAGGGCTGGCTAGGCGATAACGAAGCTCTAATACTCCTTGTGCAAACCATTATCTCCACAGCCATCGTACTAGTGATGGGTGAGTTTGTTCCCAAAACCACGTTCCGCATCAACCCCAACAAGTCGCTCCGCATCTTCGCTGTGCCACTGCTCATGCTCTACCTGCTGCTCTACCCCATCTCGATGTTCACATCATGGCTATCAACAGTGCTTATGAGGATTTTTGGCATCAAGAGCGAGAAAAAAGAGATTCGCCTCATCTCAATGGGCGAGCTCGACGATTATTTGCAGGAGAACATCGACAAAATCGAGGACGAGAATAAGGAGGTAGAGCGAGAGGTGAAACTCTTTGAGAACGCTCTCGACTTCAGCGACACGCGACTGCGCGACTGCATGATTCCACGCAACGAGATTGTGGGAGTCGACATTGCCGAGACTAGCCGTGAGCAGCTCATCGACCTTTTCACACGCTCTGGTCTTTCCAAACTCGTGGTCTATCACGACGACATCGACAACGTGCTAGGATTCATCCAGGTGAGCGAGATGTTCAAGCCTTCCGACGTCAATTGGAAGGATCAAATAAAGCCCGTAATCATTGCCCCCGAGACAATGCTCGCCAAGAAGATGATGCAAAACCTGCTCAAGGAGAAGAAGAGCATGGCTATCGTCGTCGATGAGTTTGGAGGAACAGCCGGTATGGTAACTCTCGAGGACCTCGTCGAGGAAATCTTTGGCGACATCGAGGACGAGCACGACCGCCGCAAGCTGGTCGCTCGCAAGACTGGCGACAACTCCTACGAATTCTCAGGACGCATGGAGATTGAGCGCATTAACGAGATGTTCGACCTCGACCTGCCCGAAAGCGATGACTACCAAACCATTGCTGGCTACATAGTCAACCGCATCGAGATGATTCCCAATCAAGGCGAGGAGCACATCATCGACAATTACACCATTCGCATCAACAAGAAAAATGGGGCACGACTCGAGCTCATCTCACTCACTGTCAATACCCCACAACAGGAAAAAGAATAGAACTCCCCCCAAGAAACTGGGGCCACCCACACATCAACACGAAATTTTATCCTGGTTCTTTTTTAAAAAAAGAATTGGAAAGATGCGTGTTTACAAAAAATATACTACATTTGCATATTAATACCATTACTCTTATTATTTCTGCATCAAAAGGCATAATTTAGTTCTGAAAAATAATAATTTTCCATTATAAACCATTAAAAATAACGCGTATGAAAAAGATTTTTACATTAGCATTGATGTTGCTTTGTGTGGGCTCGATGATGGCAAACTGGCAGCCTAGCGACACCGAAGCAATCAGACTAGACGCTGAAGGAACTACTTGGCAAACGCAAATGAAAACAGTCAGGACCGATGACGGAAAGATTATCCTCACCTGGCTTCGCTCAGAGCGTGTGAATGATATTTTCTCCTATCAGCTGCATCTTCAGGTCTTTGATGCCGAGGGTAATGCCCAGTTTGGCGACGAAGGCATTATTGTGTGTGACAAGCGCACTCGCACTTGGACTACCGACTATGGAATGAAACTTGCTCCAAACGGTGACATCATCATGGCCTATACCGATATCCGCAATGATCCTAACGAGGAGTTCGCCCAGACCTATCTCTATCGTTACACTCAGGACGGCCAACCTGTGTGGGACGCCGATGGCATCTTGTTCCCTGGTGGACAGACACATGAAAATGCACTGTCGGTTGAGGACATCGCTCCAGTGTTATGCGTGAGTGGCAACAACATCTATGCCGCAGTCAATCACTCTGAATATTACAAGGAAAAAGCTACCGAGGACAACTGGACTCCAACGCCTTGGAACCCTAACATGCCCGACTCGGTAATGGTAACCGAAACCAAGTGGTTATTGCATCTCTTCAACAATGATGGCATTGTAGCCAGCGAGAACCCATTAGAGCTGGATTCAAAAATTCTCGTGATGGAGCCCTCTGCCGACGGCAAGGTTTATCTCGTCTATGACAACAAGGATTTCGGCCTTGAAGCTCAAATGATCGATGCGAACTTGAACAATGTGTGGAACGATCCTGTTGTGATTGAGGAGAGACCCATAACTACTGGCATGTATGTTGCTACACCTCTCGCCGAGGTTGATGACTATGGCATCCTGCTCCTGTCCTACAGAGTTTTGAGCGACTTCTATGGCTATCAGGTAGCCAACTTCGTTGGTCCCGACGGTTCACATTCTTTTGACCCCGTGACCTTGGCTGGCAACATCGATGGCGATGCCGGTCCTGCAGCAATGGGCGTTAAGGAAGATCGTGCTTTCGTGGCATGGGAGTATGCCTATTCGGCATCGGAGTATCGCTTGAACGTTAACGTTGTCGACGACAACAACCTTTACTATTGGGTTGACGACAACATCTATGGCCTCACAATCGAGACAACAAACTCTTGGGGCTACAAGCCTGTGAAGGTGATTCCCGCGGCCGACGGCTGGGTAGTGCTCTATGGAAGATGCACAAGCTGGAACGGCGCTAGCTTCATGGTGCTGAAGATGGATGATGATGGCGGTGTTCTTTGGAGTAAGCAGATTTGCGAGGACGACTTCAAGTCGAGCGGATTCTCAGTTGTATATGACGACCATAACGCCTACATCTTCTACACTCAAGAGCCCGACTATGACAAGGATGGCGAGGGTGGCATGTTTGTAATGTGCGTCGACATCGCTGGCGAGACTAGTGCTATCAACGAAGTGAAAACTGGCGACGAGGTTCTCTCTACCGAGATTTTCACTATCGATGGTCGCCGCATTAGTAGCTTGGAGAACGGTGTGAACATTGTTCGCACAACCTACAAGAACGGCACTGTTACTACCAAGAAGGTAATGCGCTAATCATCTTCACCTTAATGTAGTGTGAGTCCGACGAGAACAACTTACTGTGTATCATCTGCTCCTCTAAGATAGAGGAGCTGGCGCGAAGCGACTGAGGAGTATGATAAGCAACTCTAATAATATAATTGACCATGTCATACTCCCCCTATATCCCCCTCTATCTTAGAGGGGGAGTTAATACACTGATAATCATTAGATAAATTCATAGAGTTCACGTTAATATAAAAAGGGGCGGGCATCATGCGATGCTCGCCCTGTTTTTTGTGAAATGGTGTGCACTAAGCTTTGTCGCCCTTGCAGCAGCAATCACCGTCATGGTCTTTGTCGCAGCCTTCCTTGTTGCAGTCACCTTCGTTGCAGCCGCCACAATCGCCACCGCCGCAACCACCGCACTGGTGACGTGGTGGGTTCTTCTCCTCTTCAGAGGCCTCACGCACGTTAATCACCTTGCCAGCATATTTCACAGTCTCGCCTGCAAGCTGATGGTTGAAATCGATGGTTACCGTGTTGTCGGTCACTTCCTTGACGATACCTTCGATGCGCATGCCGTCGCTTGTCATCATAGGCACGAAAGCGCCCTCAAACACACGGTCACTGTCAAACTCTCCATCTATAACGAAGAGCGATTTGTCAAGCACTTGAACAAGGTCGGGATTACGCTCTCCAAACGCCTCGATTGGTGAGAGAATGAAGTCAAACTCATCGCCTGCCTTAAGACCATCGAGATGAGATGTGAACGACTCGAGCATGCCCAGCTCGTGACCAAACACGAAGCGGTCGGGTTTGTCGGCTGTAAACTCATAAACCAAGGTGTCGCCTTCGCTATCTACCAAGAAAATCTTGTAGGCGATTTCCACCATTTTGCCTTTGCTGATAATTTCCATATTCTATAGTTGTTGAATGATTTATCCACCACAAAAGTAATGCTTTACTTGCCAACCCACAAGAAAAAATACTACAATTGAGTACGAAAAAAGATTATTTAACCAATCTTTGTGTTGGATGATGCCAAATAAGTGTGTAACTTTGCATTCGCTAATCGTTGAAATAAACCAAGAAAGCCCTCTATTAAAAAAATCTTTTGCAATGCCAGAAACGGGAATACAGCAAATCAACCTTAACGATGTGCCTATGCTTTCGGCACATGTTAAGTATTTTGACGGCGAGATAGGATTTGCCGACGACATACGCTCGGTCGCTGCCCTATCTAAAGTGTTCAAAGTCAACTTTGTAGCGATGATTCACTGCACTCAAGGCCACTTGTCGATGAAGGTTAACTCCGTGCGCTATGACATCGGTCCCAACGACGGCCTCCTCATCGACGTCCAGAGCGTGGTGAGCGACATCAGTTACGATCACGACATGAGCTGCAAGATAGTTTGCATCTCGCTGGAGGGCGGCATCACATTCGTGACAAAGAGCGTCTTTGAAGCCTTCATCTATTTCAAGCACAATCCTGTTGTTCACTTCTCGCCCGAGGAGAAGGAACTCATGAGTCGATACTACGAACTCGCAGTTTTCAAGATGGAGCATCCTGGTGTTGGCTCCAGCGACAAGGAATCGATGCGCACCCTGTTGCGTGCCTACGTCCTCGATATGATTGCCAACCTCACCAGCCACTATGGCGAGGAGCGCGACATGGCAATGATGCGTCAGGGCGACAAGATTTTTCACCGTTTCGTGCTCATGCTCGCCAAGAGCAACGGTAGCCAGCGAAGCGTCAAGGACTATGCCGACGAACTATGTGTCTCGTCCAAATACCTCACCAGCATATGCCGCACACACGAGGGAAAGACAGCTAGCGAACTCATCTCGCTCAACACTACCGGACACATCAAGCAACTGCTTCTCTACAGCACCCTGAGCATTAAAGAGATAGCCCAGCAGCTAGGCTTCGACAATCTCTCTTTCTTCGGAAAATACGTCAAGAAGCACCTCGGATACTCACCAAACAAATTCCGCAAAATCAACGGCTACGGCAAGTAAATTGCACTCTCAACATCCTTCAAGCCGCCACACTTTATTAATTTTAGCGACCACAAGGAGCTTTGATTTCCACTCCGCCAGGAGTGGCAAAGCAATCCCGCGTCCATGCAATTTTCAATTAAATTTTCATTCAACCTTCAGCTCGGGGAGATTCAAAAGCATAAGTCGTGCGAAGCACGGTGTGCGGTCCCGAAGGGATTTGAACTTGACCCAATTTTAAGCGAAGCGCCCCACCAGCCTCACGCGCACTCCCACGCGTCAGCCCATTGTGCATTATGCATTATGAATTGTGAATTGAGAGAAGCTCTCCCCTCTCCACTCCCCCCACTCCCCTGAAAACTAATCGTCCGTAATAGTCTGAAAAAAACACGCGCAGCCTCTCTCCCCTCTCACTCTCTCCTCTTACCTCAAATCTTGTTGTTTGACAAAACCCAGTCAACAATGTAAATTCATGAAAACTCAATGAAAATTTGCATTAAAACATGAAAGGATACATTTTTGGTGTCAGTAATTGATTGGAGTATAGGATATTATGAAAACTAAGGATACGGGCAAATTGTTTGGTGGTTAACAGAAAACGTGCTAAATTTGCACGTATTAATGCATCATTATGAAGAAACTATTATATCTATCGCTCTTTACTATTCTACTCTCGGCAGCAGTTGGTTGCAGTCGCAGTGTGGACAAGCGGCTTGTCCTCGCTGATACTCTCATGTGGAAAGCTCCCGATAGCTCACTTGCCATCCTTAACGCCATCAATCGTGATTCACTACAAGGCGATGAGAACCATGCATATTACGCCCTCCTACTTACCCAAGCGCAATTCCGTTGCTATGGCAACTGCACTAGCGATACACTAATTAATTCTGCGTTGGATTACTATAGTGACAACCTCAATCGAGAGCACTATACTCGCTCATTATTATATAAAGGTGCTTATTACGAAGAAAGAACCAATCCAATTGAGGCCATAAAATGGTACAAACAAGCCGAAAACAACGCTGACAGCACTGACTATCGCAACCTCGCGCAAATTAACTTCCGCTTGGGTATGTTGTACTATAACAACTACGCCAGCAATAACCTTGATTTAAACAAGTTCCAAATGGCTTCACGTTATTATGAGATATTAGGAGATAGGAAAATGTTGATGACATCGCTTCACTATTGTGGTAATGTGCTGAGAATAACAGACATTAATGCAGCTAGAAAATGTTATGACAAGGCTTTGTCAACGGCAAGAGAGTTAAAGGACACATCAAATATTTATAACATCAATGTCAATTATGCGTTGATGTATATTGAAGATTCTCTATACTCGCAGGCAAAGAAATGTATTTTGGATGCTTTCAGATTGAATAACAGCTTTGAAGAGAACTACAATTATTATATGTTGAGCCTTATTTATGCCAATCAGAAAGACCTTGATTCAGCTAAATATTTTATTTCTTTGCCTGATAAATCACAAAACACTGCCTACGACAGCCTGCTGATGTATAAAGCCTTGAGGGATGTTGCTTTATGCGAGGACAACCTTTCACAATATCGTGAATTTAACAATCAATGCAATAGAATCTCAAACTCTCTAGAATACAATAAAACAAGATATAAACTGCTTGATTCAGAACAGGAATTTGATAAAAGTACTAAATCTAAAGCTTCAATCAGTTTAGGTAAGAAAAAGATAATAATTTCTTTGCTTATAGGGGCATTGCTGCTCATGTCGATTGTTTTCTTCTTGCTGTATTTGAAGAAGAAAAAAGACTCTAAAAGATTGATTGATGAATTAAGAAACGAGCACACCTCAAAGTATGAGGAGTTGAGGAACAACCTTGCTGAATTCGACAATTACTTCAGCAAGACCATGACCGATAAGTTGAAATCTCTTGAGGAAGTAATGACCGCTGCCTACAATCCCAACCAGGACTCAAGGAGCAGCGAGGTGGTGCACAAGATATCGCCTATTGCTGATGGCGACACGAGGTTCTGGGAAGGCCTGTATTCCTATATCAACATCAAGCATAATAGCGCGATGGACAGGATCGCCAATGATTTCCCACAACTCTCGGCGAGCGATTTGAACTTCATCAAGTTGATGTGCTGCGGTTTCTCCGATGCAGCCATCGCCGTGTGCAGAAACTATCGACACGTCAATTCTGTAAGAAGTCGCAAGCAGAAAATAAGGAGAAAGATGGGAATAAAAGAAACCCTTGCCGAATATGTGAAAAATATCATTAAGTGATAAATAAACAATGGTTTTTGTGGGGCAAGATGAAAAGATACTTTTTTGACCGCTATAATTAATTGTTTAATAGTAGATTGCAAAAGGTGAGGATATAACCATTTTTCTTGTATAAAAGTTCTGTTGATTATAACTTTGCAACCACAATGATAAGATAAAGTTTAACACATAAAAACAAACAGCTATGAAAAGAAAAATTTTTACCTTGCTGGGACTGCTGATGATAACCAGCACCAGCGCAGAAGAAAATGACTATGTGCCTCTAGTGCGTGAAGGCGTTGTTTGGGAATATGTCGGGCATTATCATGATTGGCCAGACGAAGGTTATAAAACAGTACAGCTCTATACTCTTGAAATCAATGGAACGACTGAAATTGACGGTGAATTATACTATAATGTATATCGCACTGACTACAACGATGAATACTTAGCCCAGGAACCATATCTTGTGGCTTATGTGAGAGAGGAAGAAAAAGTTGTGACAGCTATCGACATCGAGAAACACTGGTGGTTTATTCCGCAAATATTATACGACTTCAACAAGCCGATGTTCTTGCCTGACAGCGAGACGGCTGAAACCCTCGGCATAGAGGATTATTACGGACTTGAGCTCATTGACTATTATATGGATAGATACATCCCAATTACAGTAGAAGTTGCGGGAGCACTCAGGAATGGCTATCACATAAATTATGATGATGGTGTTAATAACTATTATCCGGATTATGAGGTTAAAATAATTGAAGGAATTGGTGTGGACTGTAGGTATGGTGATTTGCTTGTTCCATATAGAGAATATGTGACGAGCATCAACCCCATGTCAAGCCTCTCGGCTGTTTATGAAAACGGAGAACTTGTCTATCAGGGGTGCGGATATGATGAAGCACAAGAACTAAAAAATCCCAATGCCATCACCACTGTTTCAGGCGACAAGCAGGTGGAACGCGTGCGTTACTACAACCTCGCAGGCATTGAAAGCGCCGAGCCGTTTGACGGCGTGAGCATCCGCGTTACAACCTACTCCGACGGCACCCGCTCCATCAAGAAAATCCTCAAATAATCCACTCAACATAAAAATGATACAAATAAACCGCCAAGAGGCTGTCACTCTTGGCGGTTTTGATATTGTTTTATAAGCCCTATCACTATTACCTTTGCTCTAACCTCAATGCCATTTTGCATTATTGATGTCTGCATCTAACGCAATTGTGCATTATGCATTAAGAATCGTGCATTGGATTAAGCGCTCTTTGACATGTTGCCACCCCTTCAAAAATTTTTCCCATTTTTGTCCCACCAAGTGATTCCATGTTTCCATGCGCAGCTTCTCTCTCCCCTCTCACCTGATAATGCATCGTGCATTGATTAAGGCCCTTTCGCGTGAAATAAAACCCAAAAAAACTGTTGTTTTATTTGTTGTTGAGTTGTTCTCGTTGTTTGATTTTTTCGCGCCATTTGCGTGAGCTCCCCCCCAGCCTCAAACGCTCCCCCACGCGCAGCCCAATTTTTCCTGCGCAAGCAGGCTTTTCGACACCGTCAGGTGCAACTTTGTGAGATTAAATAAAAATTTTCCATTTTTGTCCCACTTGTCCCAATCATCCCATGAAAACCAAAAATATTTTTCAAAAGTGTCCCACCCAGTCTCAAACGCCACCATGCGCAGTCCCTCTCACCTCTCCCCACTTCCCTCTCACCTGACTAAGCTGAGTCACGTGAGTCAGGTGAGTCAGGTGATTCCAGTGATTCCATATTTCAAAATTCCTGCATAAGCAGGCTTTACGACACCGTCAGGTGCAACTTTGTAAGATTAAATAAAAATTTTCCATTTTTGTCCCACTTGTCCCAATCATCCCATGAAACCCAAAATTTATTTTCAAAACTGTCCCACAATCTTTCCACTCCGCCAGGAGTGGCAATATTGTGCATTGTGAATTGTGAATTATGCATTCTTAGAAATCGCTTACAATCCGAAACCAAATTTTAGTGCGAAGCATCATAAAGATTTTAGAGCCTCAAAGAGCTCTGTACTCTCCCCTCTCTCCTGCCCTCTCCCCTAGAATTTTTTTGCTAACAAAAAAATTCGTACCTTTGCACCCGTAATAAAAGAATACTCACTAAAAATGCATATTTTACTATGAACTTTGTAGAAGAATTAACTTGGCGCGGGATGATTGCTAACATCATGCCTGGCACCGAAGAACAACTTAATAAAGAGATGACGAGCGCCTATGTGGGTATCGACCCCACCGCCGACTCGCTTCACATTGGCCACTTAGTGAGCATTATGATGCTCAAGCACTTCCAGCGTGCTGGCCACCGCCCCATCGCATTGATTGGTGGCGCTACTGGTATGATTGGCGACCCCTCCATGAAGTCGCAGGAGCGCAAACTCATCGACGAAGAGACACTGCGCCACAACCAGGAAGCCATTCGCAAACAGCTCGCCCATTTTCTTGACTTCGACAGCGACGCACCCAACCATGCTGTGCTGGTCAACAACTACGACTGGATGAAGGAGTTCTCATTCCTGAACTTCATTCGCGACATTGGCAAGCACATCACCGTCAACTACATGATGGCAAAGGACAGCGTCAAGAAGCGCCTTGCCGCCAACGCCGACCACGGTATGTCGTTCACCGAGTTCAGCTACCAGCTGCTCCAGGGCTATGACTTCCTCTACCTCTATGAGCACGAGGGATGCCGCTTGCAGATGGGCGGTAGCGACCAGTGGGGCAACATCACTACAGGCACCGAACTCATCCGTCGCATCAACGGTGGCGAAGCCTATGCCATCACCTGCCCACTCATTACTAAGGCCGATGGTGGTAAGTTTGGCAAGACCGAGAGTGGCAATGTGTGGCTCGACCCAGAGCGTACTTCTCCCTACAAGTTCTACCAGTTCTGGCTTAACGTGAGCGACGCCGACGCTGCCAAATATATCAAGATCTTCACCGACCTGCCACAAGACGAAATAAAGGCTCTTGAGGAAGAGCAGGAGCGTGACCCAGGTTTGCGACCATTGCAGAAGCGACTCGCCAAGGAAATCACCACTATGGTACACTCGGCACAGGACTATGAGATGGCAGTTGAGGCTTCGCAGATTCTCTTCAGCAACAAAGCTAAAGACATCCTGCACAAGATTGACGAGCAGACTCTGCTGTCGGTATTCGAAGGTGTGCCACAGTTCGAGGTAAGCCGCGACGCTCTCGCCGCTGGTGTTCCCGCTATCAACCTGCTCACCGACGATGCCGCCGTGTTCCCCAGCAAGGGTGAGATGCGCAAGATGACACAAGGCGGAGGCGTGAGCATCAACAAGGAGAAGATTGCCGACCCAAACATGACTATCGACAACTCCTTCCTGCTCAACGACAAGTACATCCTCGCACAGCGCGGCAAGAAGAACTACTTCCTGCTCATCGCAAAGTAAGGCTAGTATAACAGCTCTTGGAGACGAAGATTCCAGCGACAATTATAGTTAATAATATGGATAACAAATAGTATTGTCCCTAATTGTCGTTGAACAAAACAAAAAAAATGGCAAAAAACTTGCAAGATTGGCTAAACTGCAGTAATTTTGCACCGCATTTGGGACTAAAGGTCATTTTTTTAGTTGATACTAGGTCTCTATGTTAAGATTGTCCTATAGTGTAATGGTAACACAACGGTTTTTGGTGCCGCATTTCCTGGTTCGAGTCCGGGTAGGACAACCTCCAGAGAGCCAGCCAGTTAGGTTGGCTCTCTTTGGTAATATCAAGCTAACGTGATGGGAAATGGACCTCAAAATTTGAGGTACTGAAACCAAAACTAAAAACTAAAAACTAATAACTAAGAACTAATAACTAATAACTTATCTCTTATGTCACGAGACAAAGACACAACCGGCGGCATCACTTTACTTGGGAACCAAGGCACAAAGTATGACGACAAGTACAACCCCTCAGTGCTAGAAACCTTTGAGAACCTGCATCCCGATAACGAATACGTCGTCACATTTGACTGCCCTGAGTTCACTGCACTCTGCCCCATTACTGGTCAGCCCGACTTTGGTCGCATTGTGATTCGCTACATCCCTCGCCAGCGCATGGTCGAGAGCAAGAGCTTGAAGCTTTATCTGTTCAGCTTCCGCAACCAAGGGGACTTCCACGAGGATTGCGTGAACATCATCATGAAAGACCTGGTCAAGCTCATGGATCCACGATACCTGGAGGTTACAGGCTACTTCAACCCACGCGGAGGCATCGCCATTGTACCCTTTGCCAACTATGGCGATGAAGAACATCAAGATATTGTGAAGCAACGCCGCTTAGAAAGTTTCAATAACTGCAAATAACTTAACAATATGGCAAAAGATGCAGTTATAATCCTTTCGGGAGGTATGGACTCATGCACTATGCTACATGAGTACCGCGATGAGATAGCCATGGCCATCACTTTCGACTACGGCTCCACACAGAACCACCGCGAGCAGCAGTATGCCGTCAAGCAGTGTCAGGCGTTGGGTATTAAGCACTTAATCATACCGCTAGACTTTATGCATCGCTACTTTAAGAGCGCACTGCTTGAGAGCCCCGATGCCATCCCCGAGGGAAACTACGATGACGAAAACATGAAGGCAACGGTTGTGCCCTTCCGCAACGGAATCATGCTCGCCATTGCTTGCGGCATTGCCGAGAGCAACGGCCTGCAACGTGTGATGATTGCCAACCATGCTGGCGACCACACCATCTATCCCGACTGCCGAAAGTCGTTCATCGACGCCATGTCGATGGCTATGCAGCACGGCACCTACGAAGGCATAGAGGTGTTCGCACCCTACACCACCCTCTCCAAGACCGACATCGCACGGCATGGCAAAGCTCTAGGTGTAGACTACGCAATGACCTACTCGTGCTACAAGGGCGGAGAGAAACATTGCGGCAAGTGTGGCACCTGTCGCGAGCGCATGGAAGCTTTGCGCGAAGCCGGCATCCCCGATCCCACCCCCTACGAAAGCTAATAACTAACAACTAATAACTAACAACTATGTATTACGTAGAAAAAACTCTTGAAATATCATCGTGCCACCAGCTCTATCTTGACTACGAGAGCAAGTGCGAGAACCTGCACGGTCACAACTGGATTATTAAGGTTTACTGCAAGGCCCGCGAACTCGACAGCAACGGACTCGTGTGTGACTTCACGCTAATCAAGAAACTCATCCACAACCGCATCGACCACAAGAACCTGAACGAGGTGCTCAAGTTCAACCCCACTGCCGAGAACATTGCTCACTGGGTAGTTGAAACCGTGCCCAACTGCTACCGCGCCGACGTGTGGGAGTCACGCGACAACATGGCATCCTACGTTAAAGACGAGTAACTGATTCAAGATTACTTTTTACTTGTTCCTCATTATTTAAAACATAAGTTTGTATCCCATTAACGAAATATTCTGTTCGCTTCAGGGCGAGGGCTATAACACCGGCACTGCAAGCGTGTTCATCCGCTTCAGTGGATGCAATCTGAACTGCACATTTTGCGACACAGCCCACCATAGACACAGAATGATGTCGGCACCAGAGATTGTGGATCAAGTGATGCGCTACCCCAACGTGCCACTCATTGTGCTAACTGGTGGCGAACCGTCACTTTTCCTTGATGACGCTCTACTCAAAGCCCTTAAAATGACGGGCAAAAAAATCGCCATCGAAACTAACGGCACTAGACCGCTGCCCGATGGCATCGATTGGGTTACACTATCACCGAAAGAGGCGTTCAGCGGTGGTGACACGCTGCCATGCGTGCTCACCTACTGCAATGAACTAAAGGTGGTTTACCTAGGACAAGATTTGAGCCAATATGACCACATCAATGCACATCACCGCTTCTTGCAACCATGCTACGTTGATGACGTTGAACAGCAGCAATTCAACATGGAAGCATGTGTAAAAGCCGTGCTTAACAATCCCAAATGGCGATTGTCACTCCAGACTCATAAAATCCTTAACATCAAGTAGGCAAACAACAGGCAATCAATTCTGTATCAGCGCCATTGTGAATTGTGAATTGTGAATTATGAATTAATTTAGAATTCCTGATCTATAAGTTCGATAAACATTGTGCCCACCTCGCGCAGCACTATCATATGACGGCGCTCACCTACCATCTGGCTCATATATAGCTCGAAGCCTTCATCGGTGAGAGCCAATCCCTGAAGCTCGGGCAATGCGTTCATAAAGTCGCCCTTGTCGCCAGGTGTCCACAACCATCCACGGCCTTTCTCGGCAATCGCCCACTGTTCAAATGTTGATACCAACCGATTGCCTATGAAGCAAGCAATCACTGCCAGCGACAAGTCGCCTTGTGCCTTAAACTCAACGGCATAAAGTTTACGATCACTCTCTTCAAGGTTGGCAAGCCAACGTGCATTCTTCACCGTCATACCACCATAATGCTCACTCACAGCCTGCTGCTTCTCATGTTCCATTGGCGTTACACGCTCGGGATACTTCCAACGGCTGAAAGGCATCATCCTGTGTGTGCTAAGATACTCATCGGTAGCAAGAATTGGGAAAAGTTCGTTATCCTTATAGCCACGGAACATGGTCTTGATAACCTTTGGGTCGTTGAGCTCGTAAACCGCATTCCTCTGATCAACACTCTTGATTGAAGCATCACCAATCTGCTTCTTGAAGACAATATGGTTATAGTTCTCAACAGGCAGCATTGTCGCTGCGTGTGTCGCAAACTCGTTCTTACCATAGCTAGCATAGGTGAGCACGGGTAGTTGCGAGAGCGTAATATCGTCCTGAGCATCGATATAATTTCCTATCTTGCGGAAAGGTATCCACTGTAATGTCTCTGAATTAATCACTTGAGCCATTTCACTCTTCTTAAGCCCCTTGTCAAGCTCCTTCTGCACCTTAGTGGCCTTCATCTCCTTGCCCTTGCTATCAACATAAACCTCACGCCCATCGACTGCACGCATACTGAAACCCACAGGCTCAAGCACTCCATCGGCAAAACGATAGAATTGCGCCCCAACGATATTGCCTGCTGCATCACTGCTGGTTGCTATCATTACACCATTGCGGAAGGCTAGATCTACATGCTCGCCATCGGCATTATAACCAACATTTAGCAGACGTTCTAATCGCCCATTAACACTAGAGAAGAGACATCCATAACTCTCATCAAAAGTGCTTACCCACAACAGACTCTGGCCATTATGACCAGTTGCAATTGCAGCAAACTTCTCAGGACGTTGATGTTTGCGAGCATGTGCTTGCTCAAAGTCCTGAATCACGCGCGCCACATTACGAGCATAAGGACGAATAGCCTTCGATTGGGGAAGAGTAGCTGACTCATCTGATGATTGAACATCATTATTGGCAGCTTGGATTAATTGAAAACAAGCGCACAAAAGTAGCAACGATGTCAGAAGTTGAAATTTTCTCATATCTTATCTTCAATATTTTTATTGCAATGGGTTATAATAGTTTGACACCAAAACAACCACTGGGTTTAATAGTATAAAAAAAGAGGCCCAGATTTCTCTGGGCCTCCCATAGGGGGCGATTACCTACTCTCCCACTTTCGCAGTACCATCGGCGTGGTGAGGCTTAACTTCTCTGTTCGGAATGGGAAGAGGTGGGACCCTC
>JAEEGI010000906.1_pt1 | contig 78164 bp, 52 predicted proteins | sample 8958751 | NCBI WGS metagenome assembly JAEEGI01 (sample SAMN16246545, study PRJNA631951) | gut metagenome | biome: gut microbiome; feature: rumen; material: KS-attached | host: Bos | place: Iran: Karaj | collected 2018-10
ACAGGATACTTAGAGAGTTCAGCACGTACAGCATCGATACCCTCGTTCAGGTCGATCTCGATACCCTTGCCGCCCTCACCTGGCTTGCGCAACTCCTCAGGAATCAACTCTGTTGGGTTAGCGTCCATCTTCTCCAACCAGATACCATCGGCATTGATCTTAGCCTTGATGTTTCTATCAGCAGAGCAAGAAACACCCATACCGATAGGACAGCTGGCACCATGACGAGGCAGACGAATCACGCGGATATCGTGAGCCAGATACTTACCACCGAACTGAGCACCCAGACCAATCTTCTGAGCCTCCTTGATGAGCTTCTGCTCCAGATCAACATCGCGGAATGCACGACCTGTCTCATCGCCAGTTGTGGGCAGACCATCGTAGAACTTGATAGAAGCGAGCTTCACTGTGAGCAGGTTCTTCTCAGCTGATGTACCACCGATGACGAAGGCAATGTGGTAAGGAGGACATGCAGCTGTACCCAGCGACTTCATCTTCTCTACCAAGAATGGGATGAGTGTACCCTCGTTCTGGATAGTAGCCTTGGTCATTGGGTAGAAGTAGGTCTTGTTGGCAGAGCCACCGCCCTTAGCAACCATCACGAACTTATACTCAGCACCCTCTGTTGCCTCGATATCAATCTGAGCAGGCAGGTTACAACGGGTATTTACTTCATCGTACATGTTCAGAGGAGCATTCTGAGAGTAACGCAGGTTGTCCTGAGTAAAGGTGTTGAATACACCAAGAGAGAGAGCCTCTTCATCCTCGAAACCTGTCCAGATCTGCTGACCCTTCTCACCGTGGATAATGGCAGTACCAGTGTCCTGACAGAAAGGCAGGATACCCTTGCAAGCCACCTCGGCATTGCGCAGGAACTGCAGGGCTACATACTTATCGTTCTCAGAGGCCTCAGGATCAGTGAGGATCTTTGCTACCTGTTCGTTGTGCTCGCGACGCAGCATGAATTCCACATCGTGGAATGCCTGCTGAGCCAAGAGTGTGAGGGCTTCTTTGCTAACCTTCACAATCTGCTTTCCTTCAAACTCGGCGGTTGTTACGCCTTCCTTACTCAACAAGCGGTACTCCGTCTTGTCCTCGCCCACCTGAAACATGGGGGCATACTTAAATTCAACTGTTTTAGCCATAAGTTATTTATTATTATGTAAAAGGTCTACTTTTTCGAGATAATACCTATCTGTGTGCCACGGATAAACTCAATAATATGACGGATAAAGGGACCATCGGGTACCTGTTCCTCAATCTGATTGACAGCATCGAATACCGAGGTCTGTCCCAAGAACACCAGACGATAGGCGTTGGCAATATGTTTCAATGTTTTCTCGTCGACACCATGTTGACGAGCTACCTGCATATTGACACCGCCAAACTCAGCTTGTTTCGTACAGATGATATAAGGAGGTACATCCTTCGAGAAAGCTGTACCTGCCTGAATCATCGAACCTTGTCCCACACGCGTCTTGGCATTCTCAATAACGCTGGACGAGAAGATGACACCATCCTCTATCATGCAATCGCCAGCTATCTTCGTACCATATCCGAAGACACAGCGGTTGCCTACCTTCGTGTCGTGCGAGATATGAGCACCTTCCATCAGCACGTTATCATTGCCAAGAACGGTCTGGCCACCCTTATGAGTGGCACGGTTTACCACCACATTCTCACGGAAGATATTATTATCGCCAATGATGCACTCGGTTTTCTCGCCACGGAACTCAAAGTCCTGAGGCAGAGCTCCAAGCACCGTACCCTGATGCACCTTATTACGTTTACCCATACGCGTACCGCTCATGATACTCACAAAGGGGAAGATAATGCAGCCATCACCAATCTCTACATCGTCCTCAATATAGACAAAGGGGAATATTTTACAGTTATCGCCGATTTTCGCCTTAGGGCTAACCTCAGCTTTTGGACTAATTTCGCTTGCCATAATTTTCAATTATCAATTGTCAATTATCAATTATCATTACTTTCCGCCACCACCAAGTGCCGTATAGAGTGAAACCACAGCCTGCATCTTGTTAAAGTCGTCAGTCACCTTATTAATCTGTGCTGAGAGCAGTTGCGTCTGTGCTGTCAATACCTCCAGGTAACTGCTACCGCTACTCTGATAGAGCGACTTGGTATCCTCTACATTCTTGGTGAGCACAGCAATACGCTGAGCCTCAAGCTTCGAGTTGGCATCATACTGGTTGTAGTTCACAAGCGCATTAGAGACCTCGTTACCTGCAGAGAGAATAGCATTCTGCCAGCTATTGAAAGCCTGCTCATATTGAAGCTTTTTAACTTTCAGGTTGGCCGTTAAAGCACCACGCTGGAAGATAGGTTGTGTAAGACCTGCAAACAGATTGGTCATCCACTTGCCGGGATTTATGGCACCATTACCATTGGTGAAAGCCCCAGTAGCACCTATCGTAATGGTAGGATAGAACTGCGAACGGGCTGTCTGGACATCGTGGAAACATGCTGCCAACTGCATCTCGGCATTATGAACGTCTGGACGATTCTTCAGCAAAGCTACGCCAACACCCGTCGCAAACTCAGAAGGCAGGTATTGAGCCTCCATGGTAGAACGGGCAATCTGCTGACCAGCCTGACCAATCAACAAGCAGAGCGCATTCTCCGTAGAACGAATCTGACGACGGATATCATTGGCTTGTGCCTGCATTGACAAGTAGGAAGCCTCTGCACTCTGCACACTTGTCGAGCGCATGCGTCCCAGATTATACTGCAACTTCATCATCTCCCATGTTTCCTTCGACATATCACCCATCTCCGTGACGATACGAAGCTGTTCGTCGAGCATCAACAAGGTATAGTAACAGTTAGCAATACCACTGATGACCTGAGCACGGACGGCCATCTGGTAATCCTTATATCCCAGAAGTTTCATCTGCGTCGAACGCTTCTGCGACAGGATATTGCCAAAGAGATCCAATGTCCATGAAGCCGTCACAGGCAACGTATAGCTCTTCGTCGTAGACGAGGGGTCGGTATAAATCGTCTGAATGCTACCCATACTATTCGTTCCAAACGAGATAGCAGGCAGAAAAGCCAGCTTGGCAGCCTTCAGCATGGTTTCGTACATCTGAACCATCAGAGCAGCATTCTGCAGATTGGCATTCTTCTCCAATCCCTGTTCTATCAACGCCTGCAACTGTGGGTCGGTGAATACGGCTCTCCAAGGCAGATTGCCAAACGAGGCTGTGTCCTGAACAGCCAGCGTATCCACATCACTTACTGCGTCACGAATCAGTCCTTTAGTATCCACCTCAGGACGTTCGTACTTATTATATACACCGCAACTGCTCATCAGCACCGTTACGGCAGCAAATATCATGATCTTCTTCATAGCTTCTTACTTCTCCAATTCATAATCAACGGGACGGTGAGCATACTGCGAAATCTCCGATGCTACATCAGGATTCTCTTCCTCGCCCTCAAACTTCATGGGTGAGATCTTCTCCTGCAAACTCTGGAAAATCACGAATAGACCAGGTACGACGATAATCTGGAACAATGTTCCTAACAGCATACCACCTACTGCTGCAGCACCCAGCGTCTGGTTACCATTCTTACCAACACCTGAAGCGAACATCATTGGTAACAGACCGATAACCATAGCCAAAGATGTCATCAAGATAGGACGCAGACGGGCCGCAGCGCCCAAGGTGGCAGCCCATGCGACAGCCATACCTGTACGACGGCGCTCCAGGGCGAACTGCACAATCAGAATGGCGTTCTTAGCCAACAGACCAATCAACATGATGAGTGAAATCTGCATGTAGATATCGTTGGCGTGACCAAATAACATCGTAAAGAGGAAACAGCCTGCCAATCCGAAAGGAACAGAGAGTACTACTGCCAAAGGCAGAATGTACGACTCATACTGAGCAGACAAAATCAGATAAATAAAGATGAAACACAGCAGGAAGATGATGGCTGTCGTATTCGAAGCCTTGGCCTCCTCACGTGTCAGACCTGAAAAGTCGAAGGTATAACCCGTAGGCAGGATTTCTGCACCTACCTCCTGACAAGCCTTCAAAGCCTCACCAGTAGAATAACCGCTAGCAACTGTTGCAGTCACATTGATACTGGTAAACAGGTTGAAACGGTTGATATTCATAGGACCATATACGCGCTCCAGACGGCAGAACTCCTGTACAGGTGACATACCTCCGGGAGTACGTACATAAATACTATTAAGCGACTCAGGTGTCATACGTGACTCAGGAGTACCCTGAATCATCACACGATAGAGCTTACCATAACTATTGAAGTTTGAGGCATACAGACCACCGAAGTAACCCTGCAGCGTACCAAGCACGGTCGTTGGTGAAATGCCGGACTGCTTACACTTGGCCACGTCAACATGGACCATATACTGCGGATAATTGGGGTTATAAGATGTCTGGGCCGTCTGGAACTCCGGACGCTTGTTCAGCTCTGCCAGATAATCTTTCACGATACCATAGAACTTATTCAGGTCGCCACCAGTACGGTCCTGCATCACCAGCGAGATACCAGAGTTAGCAGAGAAGCCCGGAATCATAGGCGGTGCAAAAGCCAAAATCTGAGCATCCTTGATATGTGCTGTCTTGATAAAGATCTGCGCTATCACACCGGTCGACTCATAGGGGTTCAGGAAGAAACGGTAGATACCATCGCCCTGCCATAGTCCGCTCAGCTTCCACCAGAAACCTTTCTGACGCTCAGAGAACGGCTTCAGTTTCAGGATGAAAGTAGCTTGGTCGGAACCAGCACCGGCAATGAAGTTGTAACCCTGAATCTGTTCACGACTCTGGATAGCAGGGTCGGCAGCAAGAATAGAATCCACCTGAGCAACCACTTCCTTGGTACGGGCCTCAGACGTTGCAGGAGGCATGGTAATGGTACAGAAGATCGTACCAGTATCCTCGTCAGGAACCAGACCGGTCTTGGTGAACGAGAATGTAGCCACAAGTGCTATAATAGCCAGAATCACCGTAGTAATCACAGGAATAGGCTTACGCACCAGTTTTTCAACACGTGACTTATACTTGCCCAAAATCTTGTCGTAGGCTGTATTGAAAGCTGTATGGAATTTGTCTATTCGCGACATCTTGCGCTCGTGTCCATCCTTGTCGTGTGCTTTCAGGAAGATAGCACAGAGAGCAGGCGACAACGTCAAAGCGTTCAGAGCCGAGATAAAGATAGAGACAGCCATCGTCACACCAAACTCACGATAGAAGGTACCAGAAGTACCACCGATAAACGATACAGGGACGAACACGGAGGCCATCACCAGCGTAATAGAGATGATAGCACCAGAAATCTCGTTCATAGCATCGATAGAGGCTGTAAGGGTCGACTTATAACCCTGATCGAGCTTGGCATGCACAGCCTCAACCACCACAATGGCATCGTCCACCACGATGGCAATAGCCAACAGCAAGGCGGACAGCGTCAACAGGTTGATGGAGAATCCCATCACATTCAGGAAGAAGAACGTACCGATCAGCGAGACTGGCACGGCAATCAGCGGAATAAGCGTAGAACGCCAGTCCTGCAGGAAGATGTAAATCACGATGAACACCAACACCAGTGTGAACACCAACGTGAACACTACCTCCTCAATAGAGGCATACAGGAACTCGGTGACATCATAGTTGATCTTATAATACATACCTGGAGGGAACAACTTTGCCTGCTCCTCCAGCTCAGCTTTCACCTGCTTGGCTATTTCATTAGCGTTCGATCCTGCCACTTGCTGAACCATGGTCATGATTGAAGGAATACCATTATTCTTCATCGATACCGAATAGCCTTCACCACCCAATTCAATTTTGGCAATATCTTTCAGTTTTAAGGTCTGGCCCTGTGCATCACTCTTGATGATAATGTCACCAAACTCCTCGGCACTTCTGAAGCGGCCCGTATAGCGCATCGCATATTCGTATGCCACGTTTTTCGACTGCTCACCAAATTTACCAGGAGCAGCTTCAATATTCTGTTCTGCTAATACGGCAGAAATATCGCTGGGCATCAGGTTGTGCTGTTTCAGCACATCAGGTTTCAGCCATATACGCATGGCATAGGTCTTGGAGCTGAAGCTCGACGCATCACCTACACCCTGGATACGTTTCAGGGCAGGTACAATGTTGATGGCATTGTAGTTAGTCAGGAACTCATCGTCGTAACGTCCATCAGAAGTCAGCGAAATCATCAACACCTGTGACGACTGACGCTTCACCACGCGAACACCAATCTGGTTCACCTCTGAAGGCAACAACGGAGTAGCCTGAGATACACGGTTCTGCACGTTCACAGCACACATATCAGGATTCATGCCCTGACGGAACATGATCTGAATCATTGCTGAACCAGGCGAAGCGGTACTGGTGATATAATCCATACCCTCCACACCGTTGATACTCTCCTCCAACGGAGTAATCACGGCATTCTTCACCGTCTCAGCATCAGCACCAGGATAACTGGTCATCACCACGATGTTAGGCGGCGCAATATTGGGATACTGCTCAATAGGCAGCGATACCAATCCAATAAAACCCAGCAACACGATGACAATAGAGATCACCGTCGACAGCACCGGGCGTTTGATAAAATTCGTAAAAGTCATATTCTTACCTCTTACATCTATTTCTTACATCATTTATTTCTTCATCGCACCCACGATGTCACCAGCGCTCATAGCTTTTGCCTGCTCCGCAATCTTCTGCTGATAGCGCTCGGGGGTGATGGGTACAATCTCCATGCCGTCCGTCAACTTAGTGATGCCATTGCTCACAAACTTGTCACCAGCCTTCAGGCCTTCTGTTACGATATAGTTCTGACCATCGTTCTGGGGATCCACCTTGATTTCGGTATACTTCACCTTATTGTCCTTGTCTACGAGATAGACAAACTTCTTGTTCTGTACCTCCGACACGCAACTCTGCGGAATGATGATGGCATTATTCTCCTGACGGGGAATAATAATCGTACCTGTACCACCGCTCTTCAGCAGTTTCTGAGGATTCTGGAACGTGGCAATCAGCTGTACCGAACCAGTAGCCTGATCAATCACGCCACTCATCTTGGTCACTGTACCATCCATATTATAGATGCTTCCGTCAGCCAACTGCAGCTTCACGCTAGGCAGCGACTGCAGTCCTGCTGCCTGCAACTGCATGGCAGCCTTCTCAGTAATAGAGAAGTACACCTCCATCGACGAGTTATTGGATACTGTTGTCAGCACATTAGCATTGCTCACCAGAGCACCCTTCTTAAAAGGCAACGTACCAACGACGCCAGAAGCAGGGCTTTTCACGTAGCAGTAGCTCAACTGTTCACGGGCAGAAGCCAATCCTGCCTGTGCCTGAGCTAATTGTGCCTGAGCTACCTCATAAGCATTTTGAGCAGTCTGCAACTCATAGTCACCTATCACACGATTCTCATGCAACTTCTGCGAGTTCTCATAAGTCAACTTAGCCGTGTTAGCCTGCTGTTGAGCAGTATTTACTGCAGCTTGCGACTGACGTACCTGCTGTTGAGCAGTCTCGTTATCAATGACGAAGAGCACTTGTCCAGCACCCACCGTCTGACCTTCCTTTACATTGATTTGCATAATGAAACCCGCAGCTTTCGGACGGATTTCTACATCCTGAACACCTTTAATCGTTGCGGGATAAGTACTTTGCATATCCGCATTCGACGTTCCTGCGGTCACTACGGGATATTCATTATCTCCGAACTGAGGACGTCCTCCGCCGCCTCCGCAAGATACCAACGTTGCAGCAACAACTGCAATCGTCATCATTTTTTTCATTTTCATAACTATTACAAAATTTTATATTCGAATATTCTCGTTTAACGAAAACCGAAACCGCGTGTTTTAGTTTTCGAGATGCAAAGTTACAAAAAAATAGCGAAGCTAATGCAAAGCTCCGCCTATTTTTAACAAAGTTTATTGGGTATTGGCCAAATTCTTCATAATTTCTCTACAAATGTTTTTGTTACCTGGAACGAATGGTCAGCTATTGTTTCCCAAAAATGATGGTACTGCGACGCGTCTGTGTCGCGCAAAGGAATATCACTAATGACACGAAAAGAGATAAACGGCACCTTATTCAGCCAGCATGTCTGAGCTATAGCGCACGACTCCATATCAACAGCCTTGGCATCAGGAAACTTCTCTACGATGCTATGCATCTTTTCTCGAGAGTCGACAAACCAGTCGCCTGTCACAATCAATCCCTCATGAAGTGCTATCTGACTGCTCTCCAATTGCATCTCGCGGGCAGTCTTCAGCAAATAGGCATCAGCCTGATAGCGTGCGGGCAAACCTTGAACCTGCCCGTATTGCGTCTCATTATCGATAGCCGTTCCGCAGTACACGTCGTGATACGTCAGTTCGTTGCTCACCACCACGTCCTGCACCTCAACGTCATCACCATTACCCCCTGCGCATCCACTTGAAATGATACAGTCCGGGTGAAACTCATTAATCAGTTGTTGGGCGCCAAGTGCAGCATTCACCTTACCAATACCACATTTTACCACTCTGACCTGTTCATCACTAAAGAGCTGTTGCAATTGTTTGAGCTCTTTGTCCATTGCCACGATAATTCCAATTCTCTTCATCTTCGTTTTCTTTATGTGAGTGCAAAGATAGCACAAAAAAACGAGTCCACCAAATAGTGAACATATTTTCTTTCATAATATCATTAGCAAAATGCCAACTTTTCTGAAAGAATTTGGTAGGTTCGCATATTTTTACTATTTTTGCAGGCAAAAACAAAAAGAGTGGATATGAAAAGTTTAAAACAGTGGCTACCTGATGTTGTAGCCGTCGTATTGTTCGCCATTATCTCGTTTGCCTATTTCTTCCCTGCAGACATCGAAGGGCGCATACTTTATCGTCACGATTCGTCAGCAGGACGTGGAGCTGGTCAAGAGGCTTCGGAGTATCACGAGCGCACCGGAAAGGACACCCGTTGGACAAACGGATTGTTCAGCGGCATGCCTACCTACCAGATTGCCCCATCGTATAAGAGTACGAAGTTGCTAAGCAAGATAGAGAAAGCCTATCACCTGTGGTTACCAGAGAACGTCTGGTTCGTATTTGCTTACCTCTTAGGTTTCTATATCTTGTTGCGGGCCTTCGACTTCCGTCAGTATCTGGCCATGTTAGGTGCTGTGGTTTGGGCTTTCAGCAGCTATTTCTTCATCATCATTGCTGCTGGTCACTTATGGAAGGTGATGGCGTTGGCCTATCTGCCTCCGCTGATTGCTGGTATCGTCCTTGCATACAGAGGGAAATATTTGTGGGGACTGGTCGTCACGGCACTATTCGGTGCCTTAGAGATTCTGTCGAATCACGTGCAGATGACCTATTACTATCTGTTTGTCATCCTGGCAATGATTATTGCTTATGTGATTGACGGCATTCTCAAGAAGGAATATCAGCATTTGGCAAAGGCTACAGCCACTTGTATCGTAGCGGCTATCATTGCTGTAGCGCTGAACCTCTCGAATCTCTATCACACGTGGCTCTACGGACAGGAGTCGATGCGTGGCGCCAGCGAACTGGTCAAGGAGAACTCAAGCAACCAGACGTCGAGCGGTCTGGATCGTGACTACATCACACAATGGAGCTACGGCATCGACGAGACATGGACGCTGCTGGTGCCTAATACCAAGGGCGGCGCCTCGGTGCCTCTGTCGCAGAACAAGACGGCCATGAAGCATGCAGACCTCAACTACGAGAGTATCTATCAGCAGTTGGGACAATACTGGGGCGAACAGCCCATGACAGCAGGTCCTGTCTATGTAGGAGCTTTTGTGATGATGCTTTTTGTACTGGGGTTGTTCATTGTGAAAGGACCGATGAAGTGGGCATTGCTCTTAGTGACCATCCTGTCTGTTCTGCTGTCGTGGGGTAGAAACTTCATGCCTTTCACCGACTTCTTCCTCGACTACATACCGATGTATGCCAAATTCCGAACGGTGGCCTCGATATTGGTCATCGCTGAATTCACCATTCCTCTGCTGGCAATGTTGGCGTTGAAGAAACTGATTGACGAACCTGAGCTGATGACTACCAAGCGCAAATGGCTGATAACTTCCTTTGTGCTAACGGGTGGTTTGGCATTGCTCTTTGCCCTGATGCCGAAGCTTTTCTTCCCCGACTATATCAGCGGTAGCGAGATGCAGGCCCTGCAGAACCTGCCTCCTGAGCATATACAACCCCTGGTTCAGAATCTGACAGAGATGCGTGTAGCTGTGTTTACAGCCGACTGTTGGCGTTCGTTCTGGATTATCGTCATCGGAACAGTCTTCCTGTTGCTCTATCAGTACAAGAAACTGCGTGCCGAATGGCTCTGCATTGCCTTGCTGACACTCTGTCTGCTCGATATGTGGCAAATCAACAAGCGCTATCTGAACGATGAGATGTTCGTGTCGAGTAGTGTGCGCGAGCAACCCATGCAGAAGTCGCAAGCCATCGACCATATCCTGCAAGACCAATCGTTGGACTATCGTGTATTGAACCTGGCAACATCGACCTTCAACGAGAACGAGACATCCTACTACGTAAAGAGCATTGGTGGCTATCATGCTGCCAAGTTGCGCCGCTATCAGGAACTAATTGATGCCTACATCCAACCTGAGATGCAACGCCTGTTGGGTGCTGTCGGCAAGGCTGCTGGCGACATGACACAGGTTAACGGCGACTCGATATGGCCAGTCTTGAACATGCTGAATACCAAATACCTCATCCTGCCCCTACAGAGCGGACAGTCGGTACCCCTTGAGAATCCATACACCTATGGCAATGCCTGGTTTGTCGACAAGGTACATTACGTCAGCAATGCCAACGAGGAGCTGAGCACTATGGGTAAGCTAGCCTTACGTCAGGAGGCTGTAGCCGACCAGAAATTCCAAGCCGTGCTGGGCGAAAGCAAAAAGCAGGATACCGTCAGCGTAGTACGCATCAAGACGTACGAGCCCAACCAGATTACCTATGACGTTGAATCAGGAAGCGGTGGCGTCGTGGTCTTCTCAGAAATCTACTTCCCAGGATGGACAGCCACTGTAGATGGTGAAGAGCAGGAGTTGGGCCGCGTCAACTATGTGTTGAGAGCTTTGCAGGTGAAGCCAGGCAAACACGAGGTGGTGCTCAGCTTCTTCCCCAAGAGTATCGACCGCACAGAGACCGTTGCCTATACAGGCTACATCCTGCTGTTGCTCGTTCTCCTGCTATTGGGAGGAACTGCTTATCGCCAGTATCAACAGAAAAAGACAACCACCAAAGCTTAAGATATTATGAAGAAGCTTCTATCCCTGCCTCCCAATCTGGTGAGTTGCTTTCACGACGTGACAGGACTGTCGAAAGACGAGTATTTCTGTACCCACGACCCCATTGGTCACCGGTTGGGATCAGGAGGAGGAACCACGTGGCTGTTACAACAGGCTGAGGCGTGGTTGAACCATGAGCGTTGCATCATTCTGCACGCTGGTGGACAAAGCAAGCGACTGCCGTCGTATGCGGTTAGCGGTAAAATTCTGACACCCATCCCCGTATTCCGTTGGGAACGCGGACAGCGACTCTCACAAACGTTGCTCGACCTGCAGTTGCCACTCTACGAACGCATGATGGCACAAGCACCCGAACGTCTGACCACCATGATTGTGAGTGGCGACGTCTACATCCGCGCCGCTGAACGTATCGGACAGATTCCCGATGCTGATGTAGTATGCTACGGCCTATGGCTCGATGCCTCGATTGCCAAGAACCACGGCGTCTTTGTGAGCGATAGGAAATCGCCCAATGTGCTGAAGAAAATGCTGCAGAAGCCTTCTACGGAAGTGCTTTCTGAACTGCTGAAGGACCATCTTTATCTGACGGATATCGGCATCTGGATGCTGAGTGATAAGGCTGTTAAGCTACTGATGAAGCGCAGCACTACATCTGGCGATGCCGGAAATTCCGAATTCCCCCTCAAAGAATACGACCTCTATAGCGAATTCGGCTGTGCTCTGGGCACCGACCCCACCATCGACGATGCGGAGCTGCACGAACTGACAGTAGCCATTGTTCCGCTGCCTGGTGGTGAATTCTACCACTTCGGCACCTCGCGCGAGATGATCAGCTCGACGTTGGCCATCCAGAATATCGTGAACGACCAGCGCGACATCATGCACAACGATCGCAAGCCTCATCCCAGCATTTTTACGCAGAACGCTATCACCCGCTATCGTTTTACGGAGGACAACTACAATATCTGGATAGAAAACAGCTATATCGGTCCGCGTTGGACGCTGACTCACGACAATGTGGTGACAGGCGTGCCGGAAAACGATTGGGACATCACCTTGGAACCTGGCGAGTGTATTGATGTGGTACCTGTTGGCGAAAAAGACTACGAAATACGCAGATACTGCATTGACGAGGCTGTGAACAGCAACGAACTGGCTGAGCGCGCTAATCTGCCCCGTCTGTTTGCCCAACGCCAGGAATACCGCAGCAAGAACTGGCCTGCGCTAGCCAGCAATTGGCAGCACTCGGTGTTCTATCAGCTCGACTTAGACGATGCTGCACGCGAATTCCAGACTTTGCAGTTGCCGCTACCAGCACCATTGAATGACGATGCCCCATTGATGACGCGCATTCACGACGCGATGTTCCGTGGTGATAGCAGCAAGGCCTTCGGGCTATTACGCGAGGGACTGACGGAAAACGCCCTGTCTGTGAAGCAACAACCTCGGTTGTCGGTCTATCGCGACCAGATCGTATGGGGACGTTCACCTGTCCGTATTGACTTGGCAGGCGGCTGGACAGACACCCCGCCCTATTGCCTGATGGAAGGTGGATCGGTAGTGAATATCGCCATCGAGTTGAATGGACAACCACCCCTGCAGACGTTTATCAAACCCTGTAGCGAACCGCATATCGTACTGCGAAGCATCGACCTGGGCGCTATCGAGGTTATCGACACCTACGAACAACTGGCCGAGTACAATAAGGTTGGATCGCCTTTCTCCATTCCTAAGGCAGCATTGGCGCTGGCAGGCTTCCAACCAGGTTTCTCACAAGACATATACCCGTCGCTGAGAGCGCAGTTGGAGGCTTTCGGTAGTGGTATTGAACTGACGCTGCTCTCTGCAGTCCCAGCTGGCAGCGGACTCGGAACGTCCAGTATTCTGGCTTCCACCGTGCTAGGCGCCATCAACGATTTCTGTTCTCTGGCATGGGATAAGAACGAGATAGGTCGCCGTACGCTGATTCTGGAACAGTTGCTGACTACCGGAGGTGGTTGGCAAGACCAGTTTGGCGGAGTATTAGGTGGCGTAAAACTGCTGGAGACACAGCGTGGCTTCGACCAAGACCCACTGGTGAGATGGTTGCCTGACGATGTATTTACCCAGTCTGAATACCAACAATGTCACCTGCTTTATTACACCGGTATTACGCGTACAGCCAAGAAGATTCTGGCTGAGATTGTGCGCCGTATGTTCCTTAACCATCACGACGAGCTACAGCAGCTGCGCGCCATGAAGGCTCATTCAATGGATATGTACGAGGCTATCCAACGCCAGGAGTTCACCACCATGGGCCGTCTGATTCGCAAGACGTGGGAGCAGAACCAGCTGATTGATAGCGGCACCAATCCCGACAGCGTGCGCCAGATTACTGATCTCATCGACGACCTGTGCTTAGGTTATAAACTACCCGGTGCCGGTGGTGGTGGCTACCTCTATATGGTAGCAAAGGATCCTGAGGCTGCTGCCCGCATCAGACAGACTCTTAATGCGGCAGCTATCAATGCCAACGCCCGTTTTGTTGACATGACGCTGTCAAAGAAAGGTCTGCAGGTGAGCAGGAGTTGATGGGAGATGGAAGATGTAAGAAGGTTGATGGAAGATGGAATTTAGGACGACTGTCAATATAGCAAAGCCTGGTTTCGAGATACAGCCCTGCGAAGAACTGCTTTTCGTGGGTTCCTGCTTTGCCGACTCTATCAGCCAACACTTCCGCGAAGAGGGCTTCCCCGTTGTCTCCAATCCTTATGGCACCATGTACAATCCTGTCAGCGTGCTCCACACCATTGAGCGCTGCGATGCCAGTCCTCGCGTTGCCTTCCTCACCTTAGGAACCAATCACGTCTACAGGTTGAAGGAAACGGGTGAAATCGTCGACAACTGCGAGAAACGTCCGCAGACTTTGTTTCAGGAAGAGCAACTGACCATTGACGATTGTGCCGACTATCTGCAGCAGGCCATCGACGTGTTACGCCGTCGCAATCCCGATGTCAATGTGGTGCTGACTGTCAGTCCTATCCGCTATCGCAAATATGGCTTTCACGAGAGCCAGCTCTCTAAAGCCACCCTCCTTTTGGCCATCGACCGCCTCATCCCTCATTCCTCATCCCTCTTACATCATCCATCTAACATCTATTACTTCCCCGCCTACGAGATTCTGATGGACGAGTTGCGCGATTACCGATTCTATGCCCCCGACATGTTGCATCCCTCTGAACAGGCGGTGGAATATATCTGGGAAAAGCTGGTCGACAACTATTTCTCGCCAGCAGCCAAAGACTATCTGGAAGAATGGCGCCCATTGAAACAGGTGCTGCGCCACAAGCCTTTCAACCCCGATTCGCAGGATTATCAGGTACTGATGGATAAAACTATGTTAAAAGTCGCTGAATTACGGAAAAAATACCCTACCTTTGCATTATGAACTACACGATAGAGAAAATAACAACGCTTATTGGAGCGCGACGCATTGGCACCGCCGATGCCACGATAGGATGGCTGCTGACTGACAGCCGTTCACTCTGTTTCCCTGAGGAAACGCTTTTTTTTGCATTGAAAACCCAGCGTAACGACGGTCATCACTACCTGGGCGACCTGTATCGCCGAGGCGTGAGGAATTTCGTCGTCGAACAAGTGCCTGCCCAGCCACAGGCCGATGCCAACTATCTGAAAGTGACTTCGCCATTGGCTGCTCTGCAACGACTGGCTGAGCGCCACCGTGACGAATTCGACATCCCCATCGTGGGCATTACAGGTTCGAACGGTAAGACGATGGTCAAGGAATGGCTGTTCCAACTGCTCTCTCCCCAGATGACCGTCACCCGTTCGCCTAAGAGCTATAACTCGCAGATTGGCGTACCCCTGTCGGTATGGCTGCTTAACGAGAAAACGCAGGTGGGACTCTTCGAGGCCGGCATCAGCGAGATGGGCGAGATGGAAGCTCTGCACGACATCATCCAGCCCACCATTGGCATCCTGACATCGCTAGGTGTAGCTCATCAGGAGAACTTCCGCACTTTGGAGGAGAAATGCATGGAGAAGATGCAGCTGTTCCGCGACACGAAGGTGCTGGCATACAACAGCGACGACGATACTATCTCGCGCTGCATCCGCCGTTCGGGCTATAAGGGCGAAAAGATCGGCTGGAGCCGCGAGAACCCGTCGGCCCCGCTCTTTATCGAGAAGACAGAGCCCGTTGTCAGCTATATATATAAAGGTGAACGTGGCCAATACGAGCTGCCTTTCTTCGACGAGGCCTCGCTTCAATGTTCGTTTGCCTGTGCAGCCATTGCCCTGTATTTAGGAGTTACGCCCACGCAGCTGGCTCATCGCATGAAGCTGTTGGAACCCGTGGCTATGCGCCTGGAAGTGAAGGAAGGCCAGCATGGCTGCCTGCTCATCAACGACTCTTACAACAGCGACATCAATTCGCTCGACATCGCGCTCGACTTCATGTCGCGTCGTGAGATGCCAACAACTAACGGCCAACAGCCAATAGCCAAATGCCTCATTCTCAGCGACATCTTCCAGAGCGGCAAGAGCGATGAAGACCTGTATATTGAGGTCAATGCCCTGTGCATGAAGCGAGGCATCAGCAAGCTGGTTGGCATCGGTCCGCGCATCAGCGCCTGCCACCGCTTGTTCACCGTTAAGGACAAGGCGTTCTTCACCAATGTCGATCAATATGTCCAAAGCAACGCCTTCCGCCAGTTGCACGACGAGGTCATCCTCATCAAGGGTGCCCGCGTGTTTGGCTTCGACCATATCACAGAGCTGCTCGAACAGAAGGTGCACGAAACCATTCTCGAAGTCAACCTCAATGCCGTTGTCGACAATCTGAACTTCTACCGTTCCTTCCTGAAGCCCGAAACCAAACTGGTTTGTATGGTGAAGGCCGACGCCTACGGAGCTGGTGCTGTCGAGGTTGCCAAGACGTTGCAGGACCATCGTGTCGACTATCTGGCTGTTGCTGTGGCCGACGAGGGTGTCACCCTGCGTCGTAACGGCATCACGCAGAACATCATGATAATGAATCCTGAGATGACCGCCTTCAAGACGATGTTCGACTACGACCTCGAGCCCGAGGTCTACTCGTTCCGTCTGATGGATGCCCTCATACGTGCTGCCGAGAAGCAAGGCATTACGGGCTGGCCCATCCATGTCAAGTTGGATACCGGCATGCATCGCTTGGGCTTCGATCCCGAGAAGGACATCGACGAGCTCATTCGCCGTCTGAAGTCGCAGAACGCCATCATTCCGCGTTCCGTCTTCAGCCATTTCGTAGGTTCCGACAGCGACGACTTCGACAACTTCTCTGCCATGCAGTTCCAAAAGTTCGCTGTTGCCAGCAAGAAGCTGCAGGCCGCCTTCCCGCATAAGATACTGCGCCACATGGATAATTCTGCCGCCATTGAGCATTTCCCAGAGCGACAGATGGATATGTGCCGTCTCGGACTTGGACTCTATGGTGTCGACCCACGCGACAACCGCATGCTACATACCGTTTCGACGCTCAAGACCACCATCCTCCAGTTGCGTCATGTTCCGAAGGAAGAGACGGTGGGATACAGCCGCAAAGGCGTGCTGACTCGCGACTCCGTGATTGCAGCCATCCCCATTGGCTATGCCGACGGACTGAACCGTCACCTAGGACGTGGCGCCTGCTACTGTCTGGTGAATGGTCAGAAAGCCCCCTATGTTGGCAATATCTGCATGGATGTCGCCATGATCGACGTCACGGACATTCCCTGCCAGGAGGGCGATATGGTCGAAATCTTCGGCAACAACCTGCCCATCACCGTCCTCAGCGACGTGCTACAGACTATTCCCTACGAAGTGATGACCAGTATCAGCAACCGCGTCAAGAAAGTCTATTTCCAAGATTAACACGGTGCACCTATATCGTGGGGGCAAACCCCACGATACATAATCCGGCTGTCCCTAGTGATCCTTTAAAAAATCCGCTCCATAAGTTGCCACTTCTCAGAACTGGGAGCATCAGGGTCACACCCTTGGAATTGCGCCACATACGCCTCCCACTCTGCCTGCCTTGGCAGAGTGGCCAGACGGGTCATGTCTCGCTGAAAGTCAAAGTCGTCCTTGACATCCATAATCATAAAGAGGCTTCTGCCCTTGCGGTAAATCTGCATATCCAGAATTCCTACCTCTCGCTGCCCTTCAATAATCTCTGGCCACACGTGAGCATGAGCCTCAACGTATTTCTCAATCATCTCTGGATTCTCCACCAGAGTCAATGTCTGACAATATCTTTTCATGTCCGTTTAATCTTTTTCATACTTCTCTTCGTTCCTGTTCGTCGCACTTCAGTACTATGCCGCAAAGTTACAAATAATTTGCAAAAGTTCGCCATAGTGTCTCCTTTTTATAACATTTATTTGTATCTGGCAAACATAGACGAGACGGTCGATTTCATATCACCAAAGTGGATCAGCAGAACCGTCCCGACGATCCCCGATTATTTTCTTTTTTCAGTAATTTTGAGCGCTGCGACCATGAAATTCCAAATTTTTGTGTACCTTTGTGCCCACGCTCTCGTCTATGGAACCGTAGTCTTGCCAAGCAGATCACCAATTACTGCCATCTATTTATTACTATTTTTTATAAAAGCATCACTTTTTGCATTAACTTATTTAATACCAGTCTGTTAGCCTAGGTGATGGTATTATGAAAAGCATCACCTGCCATCACGATAGCAAAACAAGTTGTTTTGGTATGCTTAACCTGCCTTTAATCGATGATTAAGATGGCTTTAACAACACCAAAACAACTTGTTTTGATGTCTAAGAAGCCTTCTCTATCATCCTATAAGATGCTCCGCTATTCAGTTTGTGGCACTTATAACCCAAGGCAGACGACCTGTGTCATCCTTGTTGAAGTCGTGTGTGTTCTAGTAAAGATATTGTTTCCGTTAACGATTTAGTAAGAAAAATGGGGTGAAATGTATTGGTTTTCAACAAAAATGATTATCTTTGCAGTCGATTAGTACTAAAACAAACAAAAATATCGATATTATTCAATCAAATGGAACAAGTATTTAGTTACATTATCAGCCTAGGCGCATCGGTCATGATGCCTATCCTCTTTACGATCATCGGCCTGTGCATAGGACTGAAGTTCGGACGTTCACTAAAAAGCGGACTCTACGTGGGTGTCGGTTTTGTGGGTCTGGGTATTGTTACAGCCCTGCTGACCACGAATTTCGGCGACCCGCTGTCTGCTATCTCTCAGCTTTACGACCTCCAATTGAAGGTGTTCGACATGGGATGGCCCGCTGCTGCCGCTGTGGCATACAACACGGCGGTTGGTGCGCTGATTATCCCCATCTGTCTGGGTGTTAACTTCCTACTGCTCATTACGGGCTGCACACGCACGGTCAACATCGACCTGTGGAACTACTGGCACTTCGCATTCATCGGCGCTGTGGCTTATTTCGTGATGGACCAGAGCCTGTTGTGGGGCTATTTTGCCGCCATCGTGTGCTATATCGTCACCTTGGTGATGGCCGACCTGACTGCCGACCGTTTCCAGGAGTACTATCCTGAATGGCAGGGTATTTCGATTCCCCAGCCTTTCTGTCAGAGTTTTGTGCCCTTTGCCCTGATTATCGGCAAGGCGCTGGATATGATTCCCGGCTTCAACAAGCTGAACATTGATGCCGAGGGTATGAAGAAGAGGTTTGGCGTGATGGGCGAACCGCTGGTGCTGGGCGTCATCGTAGGAGCGCTGATTGGTGTGCTGGCTCAGCTGGACATCAAGAAGGTGCTGTTCCTGGGTGTGACAATGGGTGCCGTGATGGAGCTCATCCCACGTATTACCTCCTTATTTATAGAAGGTCTGAAGCCTATTGCCGAGAAGACACAGGAGGTGGTGAAGAAGAAGTTTAACGGCAAGAAGGTGTACATCGGCATGTCGCCTGCCGTTGTCATCGGTCACCCCACAACCCTCGTCGTATCGCTGCTGCTCATCCCCGTAGCCCTCGGACTGGCCGTCGTGCTGCCCGGCAACCAATTCCTGCCGCTGGCCTCGTTGGCTGGTATGTTCTATCTGTTCCCCATGGTATTGCCATTCACCAAGGGTAATGTGGTGAAGACCTTCATCATCGGACTCGTAGCATTGGCCATTGGCCTATACTTCGTTACCGATATGGCCCCTGCCTTCACGCAGGCTGCCAAGACCGTGTTCGAGCAAACGGGCGACAAGGCTGCCGACATCCCCGCAGGCTTTGAGGGTGGTGCTCTCGACTTCGCATCGAGTCTCTTCGGATGGGTTATCTATAAGTGTGTAGCTTATCTGAAGTGGGTTGGTGCCGGCGTGCTGACGCTGATTACCATCGGCATGGTAGTATGGAACCGCATGCGCATCGCCGCAGATGAGAACAAAAACAATAAAGATTAAACATTAAACATTATATATAATGAAAAAATCGATTTTGACATTATTGCTTATGAGTAGTATGACCAGTAGCTTTGGCCAGCAGAATGTGAACTTCCAGACGGCCTGTCATCCTGAGGATGTGAAGCACTACGACACCAAGACCCTGCGCGAGCGTTTCGTGATGGAGAAGGTGATGGTGGCCGACGAGATCAATCTCACCTATTCGCACTACGACCGCTTCATCTTCGGCGGTGCGATGCCCGTCAACAAAACCCTGAAGCTGGAGAACTTCCGCGACCTGGGTCTCGATGTTGATCCGGGCATCAAGGACAAGTACTTCCTGTACAACCGTGAATTGGGTATCGTGAACTGCGGTCAGGGTGACGGCGTAGTCATCGTAGACGGCAAAGAGTATGCGCTAGCTCCCAAAGAGGCCCTCTACATTGGTCGCGGCCACGTAGACAAGAACAAGGACGTGAATAAAGAGGTGCTGTTCCGCTCGAAGGATGCACAGAAGCCCGCCAAGTTCTATCTGAACTCAGCTACGGCCCACAAGCACTACAAGACACAATGGATTACCCTCGACGGTCGTAAGGGTTCACTGAAGGCTGCTGTCTGGGGACCCGTAGGTTCTTTGGAAGAGTGCAACAACCGCACCGTCTACAAGCTCATCGTCAACGACGTGTTGGAGGAAGGTCCCTGCCAGTTGCAGCTGGGTCTGACACAGCTTAATCCCGGTGCTGCCTGGAACACGATGCCACCTCATCTGCACGGTCGTCGCATCGAGGCTTACTACTACTTCAACCTGCCTCAGGATCAGACCATCGCTCACATCATGGGTCAGCCTGATGAGAGCCGCGTCGTATGGCTGCACAACGAGCAGGCCATCATGTCGCCAGAGTGGAGCATCCACGCTGCTGCAGGTACTTACTACTATACTTTCATCTGGGGTATGGCAGGTGAGAACCTCTACTATAACGACAAGGACAACATTCCCGTTATCGACATTAAATAACTATTTAAAATATGAGTGCTGTTCAAACTACCAAGATGTCCAATTTCCGTTGGGTCATCTGTGCGTTGCTCTTTCTGGCAACCACCATTAACTACATGGACCGTCAGGTTCTGTCACTAACATGGAAGGACTTTATTGCTCCTGAATTCCATTGGACCGATGGCGACTATGGTACCATCACCGGTATGTTCTCGCTGTTCTATGCTATTGCCAACCTCTTCGCCGGTAAGTTTATCGACTGGATGGGCACCAAGAAAGGATACCTCATCGCCATCTTCGTATGGTCGCTGGGTGCTGTGCTCCACGCTGGTTGCGGCTGGGTGGCTATGACCGTCGAGGGCTACGACTCTGTAGCTCAGCTCGGACAGTTGACTGGCGATGCTGCTGTTGCCATCGCTACCATCTCTGTTTGGCTGTTCCTCTCTTGCCGCCTGATTCTGGCTGTCGGTGAGGCAGGTAACTTCCCTGCAGCCATCAAGGCTACTGCCGAATACTTCCCCAAGAAGGACCGTGCATTCTCTACCTCTATCTTCAATAGCGGTGCCTCTGTAGGTGCGCTGGCAGCTCCTGCCACCATTCCTCTGCTGGCTCGTGCATGGGGTTGGGAAATGGCATTCATCATCATCGGTGCCTTAGGATTCATATGGATGGGACTGTGGACTTGGCTCTACGACAAACCCGCCAAGAACAAGCGCGTGAACCAGGCTGAGCTCAACTATATTGAGCAGGACAACGACCTGGCCGACGCTCAGGACCGTGACAACATGAAGGAAGAGAAGACTATTCCGTTCATGAAGTGCTTCACATACAAGCAGACATGGTCGTTCCTCGTGGGTAAGTTTATGACCGACGGTGTATGGTGGTTCTTCCTGTTCTGGGCTCCAGCCTACTTCTCTGACCAGTATGGCTATACCTCCGACTCCGCTATGGGTATCGCCCTCATCTTCACGCTCTACGCTATCGTGACCATCCTCTCGATTGGTGGCGGTTATCTGCCCACATACTTCGTCGACAAGAAGGGTATGAATCCTTATCTGGGCCGCATGCGTGCGATGTTCATCTTCGCCTGCTTCCCCGTGCTGGGTCTGTTTGCTCAGCCTATGGGTGCCTATAGCGCTTGGTGGCCCGCCATTCTGATTGGTTTGCTGGGTGCCGGCCATCAGGCTTGGAGTGCCAACCTCTTCTCGACCATCGGCGACATGTTCCCCAAGAGCACTATCGGTACGATTGTTGGTCTGGGCACGATGGCTGGCGGTATCGGCTCAATGTCTATCAACCTCGGCTCTGGTAAGTTCTTTGACTGGGCTGCCGGTCAGGGTGCTGCCTTCCAGTTCTTTGGTTTCGAGGGCAAGCCTGCTGCCTACATGGTAGTGTTCTGCATCTGTGCTGTGGCCTACCTCATCGGCTGGTGCATCATGAAGGCTCTGGTTCCTAAGTATAAGCCCATTGAGATAGATTAATCTCACCTAATTATAATAAGAAAGCGTATCAACCTGATGTGATTGATACGCTTCTTTTTTTTATGCGTTTGTCGCTCTCAGCGAAAACGATCTTAATAACCGAACACTTCCTCTATCGTCAGGCGGCGGATAGGACCGATCTTCTCCAACGAAGGCATGTCCAACTCCTTCTCGTCGCCGAGAATCATATAGCGGTAAGGCTTGCGAGCCACCTGCTGCTGTTCGAAGCGCACGATGTCCTGCAGAGTGACCTGCTGCATATCACGATAGACCTGCTGGTTCAAGTCGTAGTCCAAACCCAGTCGCTTCATATTGATAAAAGCATTGATGACACCCATCTTTGTCGTACGCTGACTGGCCAACTGCTTCAGAACAGCGTCCTTGGCTACCTTGAAAGCAGCCTCCGACTGGGGAATGGTGTCAAGTATCTGGTGGAATTGGCGTACGCAGTCCATCATCTTGTCGTTCTGCGTGATAATATGCGTGAGGAAAGACTCCTTCTCGCTTTTCCTGCTGATAAGGCTATAGTTGGAACCAGCATTGTAGGCCAGACCACGGGCCTCGCGCAACTCCTGGAAGACGATACCGTTCATACCACCGCCATAATACTCGTTGAAGAGGGTGACAGTAGCTGCCTCGTCAGGATTGAAGTCGCGTCCTTCGTTATGATACATGCGCATATAGATGTTCTTAGCATCAAAGGGGGCAATCCACACCTCATTCTGCGGAGTGAGCTGCTTGGTGAAGGGCTGGCCCTCGGGAACGGCAGCAAGCTTCTTGGGCGTCTTGTGGCTCTTAGACAGCACGTCGGCCAACTGCTTCTCGGTCATAGGACCATAGTAAAGCACGGTATGCTGCAGCTTGTTCAGGTCCTTAAGCAGGCCCAACAGCTGCTGTGGGTTGGCATCGCGCAATTGCTGTTCAGTCATGTCGTCACGACGCACATTATGAGCGCCATAAACGGCATACTGGTAGAGATAGTCGAAACACGTGCGCTGGTCTTTCTTCATGTCATCACGCGACTTGAGAGTCAGGTCGACAAACTGGTCGTAAGAAGTGCGGTCGGCCTTGGCATTCTGCAGCAGGTTCTCCAATAACGACAAGGCAGCAGGCATGTTCTCGTTAAGACCGGACAGCGAAATGGTCAGATTGTCGGCATTGACATTGACACGGTAGTTGCAAGCCAGCTTATAGAACTGCTGCTTAATACCGGCAGCGGTCAGCTTATTGGTTCCCACATAGTCGAGATAATTGCTGGCAACATCGTAACGGTTGTCGTCCTCATGACCGAAGTCGAAGCGGAATACGAGGTCGAACAGTTCGTTATCCTTATTCTGCTTATAGATGAGGGGCAGACTCTTGCCTACCACGCTCTGAGTGAGGTCGCGCTGGAAGTCGAGGAACTGGGGCTGAATAGGTTCAACCTTAGCATTTTGGATGTCGACCACAAACTTGCTCACCAAGTCGCGATTAGCAGGAATAGGTGTGATGGCAGGTTTGTCGATCTTCTTCTGCAGCGTGTCGACACCTTGCTTCTTAAACACGGTGGCATAGCCATCGGTAAAGAAACGACGGGCAAAATCGACAATCTGTTGCTTTGTCATGCCAGCCACACGCTGCATCTTGCCTGTGGTCTGTTCCCATGACTTGCCTTCAATGAACGAGTTCATGTGCTGGCGGACGCGCCACATGTTATTGTCGACAGCACGCTGGTAGCTGAGCTTCATGTTGTTGACAATACTGGGCAGCAGATCGTCGGAGAAATTGCCTTGCTTCAGGTTCTCCAACTCTGCCAGCATCAACGAACGGACTTCCTCGAGCGACTGGCCTGGCTTAGGCATACCGATGAGCAGGAATGACGAATAGTCCTGCTGGGTCTGTATGCCAGCTTGAGCCGCCTGTACACGCATGGTCTGATTAAGGTTCAAGTCGAAAAGACCCGCCTTACCATTGCTGAGCATATCGCCTATGACGTCGAGAGTATCACATTGCAAATCTGATGCTTTCTTGCCTAACCATGCCACCCACACCTGCTCGGCCTGCTGGCCAATGATGGTAGTATCGGAGGGGGCTGTCAGCGGACGCTGCTTGGGGAATACCGGCTGCGACACGTCGGCAGCAGGCTTCCATTGTCCGAAGTAGCGGTCGATAATGGCTACGGTCTTGTCAAAATCGAAATCACCAGCCATACAGATAGCCACATTATTTGGCACATACCAACGGCGGAAATAATTCTTGATGTTGGTGATGGAAGGATTCTTCAGGTGTTCCTGCGTACCGATAGTGGTTTGCGTGCCATAAGGATGGGTTGGCGTCAGTTTCTTGCCGATGGCACTCCATATCTTGTCGCCATCGTCGGTCAGATACATATTATACTCCTCGTAGACAGCCTCCAACTCAGTATGGAAACCACGAATCACCATGTGTTGGAAACGGTCTGCCTGTATCTTGGCCCAATTTTCTATCTCGTTGGACGGGATATCCTCCGTATAGCAAGTGACATCGTTCGAGGTAAAGGCATTGGTACCCTGGGCACCGATGGCAGCCATCAGCTTATCATACTCGTTGGGAATGAAATACTGGGCGGCTATCTGCGATACTGAGTCGATTTCGTGATAGGCCTGCTTGCGAGCCACGGGATCCGTCAGCTTTCTATAGGCTTCATAACGCTGCTCAATCTCGTCGAGCAAAGGAGCCTCAGCCGTGGGATTGATCGTTCCGAACTGCTTAGTACCCTTAAACATCAGATGCTCCAGATAGTGAGCCAGTCCTGTTGTTTCTGCGGGGTCGTTCTTAGAACCCGTACGTACAGCAATGTAGGTCTGGATACGAGGTTTGTCCTTGTTGACACTCAGATAAATCTTCAACCCATTGTCCAACGTGTAGATACGGGTCTTCGTCAGGTCGCCGTCTACGGTCTGATACTTATAGTCCTTAGCCTGAGCACTACCCAAAGCCAATAGCCAACAGCTAATAGCTAACAGTAAAGAAAGTTTAATCTTCATAATCTATTTCGTGATCCAATTTCGAGATGAAATCGTCGTACACCTCCTGCTCAACGTCGCCCATTGCAAACTCCTTCTGGGCATCCTTGCGGATTTCAGCAATCCACGCACGACGGGCTTTGACGTAGTCTTCACGAATACGCTGCATGGTCTGTTCCGTCAATTCCTCTACACCATAATAGTCAAGAATCAACTTATAGGTCCAGGCCCATTGGTAAACGCGATAGTTGGCATCGATATTGTAGAAGCGTTGCAGTACCTCCTGAATGCTTTCGACTGCGCCGTTCTTGATGTCGTCGATGAGTCGCTGTTCCTCGCTGGCAGGCAGCAACAGTCCGCTCAGGTCGATCCAATCGCCCTCGCCTACTGTTGAGATGGGTTTACCTAACCATCCGCCCTTCACAGCACGCTTCAGCACGGCACCCATATAGATGCGGAGGGCGATATCGTAGTATTTAATACCTTTGCGCAGTGACGAAGCGTTGATAATATACTCGTGGTAGTTATACGACGACACATTATCACCACCTGCCTGGCGCAACGCCTCCAGAATCTTCTTGCCCTGAACGATTTCGCCAACAGTAAACGGTGACAGCCAATCGAAGTTGATAACACTCTTGCGGCACGATGCAGCACGCTTATCGCGCTTAGGCCATTTCTTGATATCGCGGTACAGTCCTACCGTCGTAATATTTCGACCAGGCACGATATACATAGTCTCGCCATAGGCCATCAAATAGGCAAAGGGGAGACAGCGCATGTCAGGATGGTTCATCAGCTTGCCAAAGCAGACGGAGAACGCACCAATCTTGGCAGGCATCAGGATGTAGGCTCCAGAAGCTGTCTTCGAACCGCGCTCCAAGGTACCATAGTGCAGAGGGCCCATCTTGTAGGCATGGTTCGAGAAGTTGGTATTCGAACCGGCATTGTAGAACGAGAACTCGCCACCGATGAGCAAGCTCGACTTGTGATGAGATGCGGAGAAGGGGCCGCAGAAAGCAGCACAAGCCTCACCATTAGCCATATAGGAATTGGCAAAGAACACACTGGCTTCGGCAGTAAACCCATTGGTAATCTGACATGCCTCGCCCACGAAACAATCTTGCATCTTCACAGAATTCGTGATGGAACAACCATTCGAAATGATAGAGTTTTCGCAGATGACACCCGTTCCTATATAAACCGAAGCATCCTTCGAACTCAAAATCGTACAGTCGCTTAACCGGGAAGCACCATTGATTTCGCAGTCGTCCTTGACGACAGTATTGGTAATTTCCTTTGAATTGATGATCTTGACACCATTACCGATGGTTCCGCGTTCAGGTTGCGTAAAGCGGATTTCCTCGTTAATCAGTCGGGTTATCGTATCCTTCAACTGCTTATCATTGAAATGCTTGACCATGAAGGCTGCCAGCTGTGAATTCAGGTCATGGAACAACAGCAGGTTGCCATCACCCATCTCGTTAAGAACAGAGATAGAATGTCCCTCGCCGTATGTTGCGCCTTCTGTCGTCTCAAGGGTACAAATATTTGAGATGTAACAATCGTCGCCTATCGTGTAGTTATTGATGAAGTTACCAACTTTCTCAATCAAACAGTTGTCGCCAACTGTCACGTTGCGCAATGTGGCATCGTTAATACCAGCATGCTTTGCAAAACCCTTGGTAACCTCTACTTGCTTTTCAAAAACACCCAAGCGGATGTCACCATAGAAGACAACACGATGAAAACCGTAAGGTGAAAAGTCTTCTGCCACCTTAACCCTATTCCAATCCTCGGCCCAACAGCTGTTTCTCTCGAGCACATCAATCTCTTCTTGTGTTAGTTGTCTGTAGTCTCTCATAATTCAATATTTTTGGTTCATTATTATTCTTCTATCTGATACAGGAAATCGTTGTATGGATATTTCTGGACGTGCAATTCGCGCACTTTCTTGTATAGTTCCTGGCGCAACTCATCGATATTCTGCTTCTCACGGGCAGAAATGAACAGACAGTCGCCCTGCATCTTTGCCATCCACGTCTTCTTTAATTCATCCAACGAGATGTTTTCACGTGTGGGCTCCGTCAAATCGTCAGCATCCTGAGGCGTCCAAGTATAGGCATCAATCTTGTTGAACACCAACATGGAAGGCTTGTCGGCACAGCCCAATTCTGAAAGGGTTTTCTCGACCACGCTGATTTGCTCTTCAAAGTCCGGATGCGATATGTCTACCACATGTACCAGCAAATCGGCTTCGCGCACCTCGTCCAATGTTGACTTAAACGATTCCACCAAGTCGGAAGGCAGCTTGCGAATGAATCCCACCGTATCAGCCAACAAGAAAGGCAGATTGTCGATTGTCATCTTGCGAACCGTCGTGTCAAGGGTAGCAAAAAGCTTGTTTTCAGCAAACACTTCGCTCTTCGACAAGAGATTCATCATTGTCGACTTGCCAACATTAGTATATCCGACGAGTGCTACACGGATGAGGCGACCACGATTCTTGCGCTGGGTTGTCTTCTGTTGGTCTATCTCCTGTAAGCGTTGCTTCAATAGCGTGATACGATGCAGGATGATTCGACGGTCCATCTCCAACTGTGTTTCACCAGGGCCACGAAGACCTACGCTACCCTTTCCGCCACCGGAACCGGAACCGCCGCCTTGGCGCTCTAAGTGAGTCCACAGACGCTGAAGTCTGGGCAACATGTAACGATATTGCGCCAGTTCCACCTGCGTCTTGGCTTCAGCCGTCTGAGCACGCATGGCAAAAATGTCGAGAATTAGGCTGGTCCTGTCAAGAATCTTCACCTTCAGTTCGCTTTCAATGTTGCGAATCTGCTTGGCACTCAGTTCGTCATCGAAAATGACCATTCCGACAGGCTCTTCTGCATCTTCCTGCAGCTTAATATATTGCTTGATCTCTTCAAGTTTTCCCTTGCCAACATATGTAACCTGACTGGGCCCCTGGACCTTCTGCGTAAAACGCTTCACGGTGATAGCTCCAGCTGTATCGGCAAGAAATTCCAACTCGTCGAGATATTCTTTTGTCTTGGCTTCATCCTGCTGTTGAGTAATGAGTCCGACCAGTACCGCAGTCTCTGCCTTGACCTCAGAAATAACAAATTCCTTCATACATTATCAAAAAATCGCTGCAAAGATACAAAAAAAACTACATCTTTATTCCTAATTCAGAATTTTTTCTTACTTTTGCAGCCGATAAGACAAAAAACTTTATATTTTTTAAACTTATGAGAGTAATAATTGAATCTGATTATCAGAAAATGTCGCAATGGGCTGCTGAGCACGTCATTGAACGCATCAATGCCTTCAAGCCCACGAAAGAGAAGCCATTCGTGCTGGGATTGCCTACCGGCAGTTCGCCAGAAGGAATGTATGCTTGTCTGGTAAAGGCCAACAAAGAAGGCCGTGTATCTTTCAAAAACGTCCTGACGTTTAACATGGACGAGTATGTTAATCTGCCCGAGTCGCATCCCGAGTCTTACCACTCGTTTATGGCTCGCAATCTGTTTGATCACATTGACTGCCCCAAGGAGAATATCCACATCCTGAACGGAAATGCTCCTGACCTCGCTTCTGAGTGTGCTCATTATGAGGAGATGATTAAGGAGGCTGGTGGTATCGACCTCTTCATTGGTGGTATCGGTCCTGATGGACATATTGCCTTCAACGAGCCCTACTCTAGTCTGACAAGCCGCACACGCGTAAAGACACTTACCACAGACACAATCATTGCCAATTCACGTTTCTTTGACAACGACGTCAACAAGGTGCCCAAGCTGGCGCTGACGGTTGGTGTAGGCACAGTCATGGATGCTCGCGAGGTTATGATTTTGGTAAATGGTCATCACAAGGCACGTGCTCTGAAAGCTGCTGTTGAGGGTGCCGTCACTCACGAGTGGACAATTTCAGCCCTGCAGATGCATCAGCACGGCATCATCGTAGCTGACGAACCTGCTACTGATGAATTGAAGGTTGCTACCTACAAATACTTCAAAGATATCGAGAAGGATAATCTGCTGTAAGGCGACAGATTACACCTATTTATAATTAAGGTGGGGAAAAAGCTCAAAATTCTTTTGGCTTTTTCCCCGCTTATTTGTACCTTTGCACCCGCTTAACGTTAAGAATATGAAGATAGAACAACAGATAACGGCAGCAGCACAGGCTGCGGTGAAAGCACTCTACGGACAAGAAGTGCCTGAAAAGATGGTGCAAATACAGAAGACTCGTAGTGAATTTGAGGGCAGTCTGACCCTCGTGGTATTCCCCTTTGTCAAGATGGCTCGCAAGAGTCCTGAACAGACTGGTCAGGAGTTGGGCGAATATCTGGTACAGAACTGCGAGGCCATCAGCAAATATAATGTGGTAAAGGGTTTTCTGAACCTGAGCATCGGTGATGGTGCATGGGTGGAACTGCTTAGTGCCATCGATGCCGATGAGAACTTCGGAATGAAGAAGGCCGACGACAACTCTCCCCTCGTGATGATCGAATATTCATCGCCAAACACCAATAAACCCCTGCATCTGGGTCATGTACGCAACAACCTGCTGGGTTGGAGTTTGGCTCAGATTATGGAGGCAAATGGTAACAAGGTGGTGAAGACTAATATCGTAAATGATCGTGGTATCCACATCTGTAAGTCTATGCTCGCATGGCTGAAATACGGCAACGGTGAGACACCAGAGTCTTCTGGCAAAAAGGGCGACCACCTTATTGGCGACTACTATGTAGCCTTCGATAAGCACTATCGTGAGGAGATTAAGGAACTCATGGCTCAAGGCTTGGACGAGGAGAAGGCCAAGCAGGAGGCTCCACTTATCAAGGAGGCTCACGAGATGCTGGTGAAGTGGGAACAGAATGACCCTGAGGTGCGTGCACTCTGGGAGAAGATGAACAACTGGGTATATGCCGGCTTCGACGAGACATATAAGAAGATGGGTGTATCGTTTGATAAGATATACTACGAGAGCCAGACCTATCTGAAGGGTAAGGCAAAGGTGGAGGAGGGTCTCGCCAAGGGTCTCTTCGAGCGCCACGAGGACAACTCTGTATGGGCTGACCTCACCAACGAAGGTCTCGACCAGAAGCTTCTCCTGCGCTCAGATGGCACTTCTGTATATATGACTCAGGACATCGGTACTGCCGAGATGCGTTTCCAGGATTATCCTATCGACAAGATGATATATGTGGTAGGCAATGAGCAGAACTATCACTTCCAGGTGCTCTCAATCCTGCTGGATCGTCTGGGCTTCAAGTGGGGTAAGGAACTGACTCACTTCTCTTATGGTATGGTTGAGTTGCCTAACGGTAAGATGAAGAGCCGTGAGGGAACTGTTGTTGACGCTGACGACCTGATGGCTCTGATGGTTGAGGATGCCTACAAAACCTCGATGGAATTGGGCAAATTCGACGATATGACCGAAGAGGAACGTCGTGAGATTGCCCGTATCGTGGGTATGGGAGCCCTGAAGTATTTCATCCTGAAGGTTGATGCTCGTAAGAACATGCTCTTCAATCCAGAGGAGAGTATCGATTTCAACGGTAATACAGGTCCTTTCATCCAGTATACCTATGCTCGTATCCGCTCTATTCTCCGCAAGGCTGAGGCTGAGGGCTTGAAGCCAGCTGCAGCTCAGGTTGCTCTTGCTGAGAAGGAAGTGGAGCTGGTTCAGAAGATGAACGAGTTCGGTGCTGCCGTAGAGCAGGCTGGTAAGGATTATTCTCCAAGCGGTATCGCAAACTACTGCTATGAGCTTACTAAGGTATTTAATCAGTTCTACCACGATTACTCTATCCTCAATGAGCCCGATGAACAGAAGAAGGCTATCCGCCTGATGCTGGCCAAGAATGTGGCAAAGATCATCAAGAGTGGCATGAGTCTCCTCGGCATCGAAGTCCCAGAGCGCATGTAGTACAATTGATAATTGAAAATTGAAAATTACTAATCCCCCAACAAACCGTCATGACACCGTACTTCCATTACCTTTGGAAGTACGGGCTGACGCATGGGCTGTTGATGCTGCATGCAGCGGGAATCCGGGTCCAATGGAATATCAAGCTATCGATTTAGCCACTGGTGCCCGAGTGTTTCATTTCGGCCCAGTGAAAGGTACGAATAATATCGGGGAATTTTTGGCTATTGTACATGCTTTGGCATTGATGCAACAACAGGGTTTGCACGATAAAACCATCTATTCAGACTCCTATAACGCCATCCTTTGGGTCAATAAGCGCCAATGTAAGACAAAATTAGAGCGTACTCCACAAACGGAGCAGCTCTATCAGATTATCGCTCGTGCCGAACGCTGGCTACAGACTCACCAATGGCGCAATCCCATCATAAAGTGGGAAACACAGAAGTGGGGTGAAGTTCCTGCAGATTTCGGCAGGAAGTAAGCCCCCCAACCCCATCAAAGGAAAGGTTTATTGTCTTGTGTAGATTACAATCTCGTTCTTTTCATATATCTGTTGCGAGCGTACTCTTACCTCAACAGGCAATTTAGGTGCCGGAGTACCGTCTGTCACCGTAACAGGAGCGGTTTCTACGCGAATCTCATCCCACAGCCCAGCGTTCATAAACGACTCATGAGTTTGTTGTCCACCCTCGACAATCAGCGACTGAATGCCATGCTGGTAAAGGTCGTCTATCAGTTGTGTCAAAGGACGGTTACGAGTCAGTACTATTCGCTTGGGATCTGGACCGTGCCAATGACGCACATTTAACGAAGGCTGATCCCGATTGAAAGTGGTATGTCCTACAAGTATTGCATCTTCCTCTGCACGTAACTGGTGAGAAATCATCTGCGTCTGTTCGTTACTAATCAATAGAGGTTGGAAATGGTCATCAATAAATCCATTAGCTGTCTGCGCCCACTTCAATATGATATAAGGGCGATGCAAGGAATGGAAAGTGAAAAATCGACGATTCAACCACCGACATTCATCTTCCAACACACCAACAACAACTTCAATGCCTGCCTCACGAATCTTCTGGATACCTCGCCCCTGCACTTCTGCAAAGGGATCGATGCAGCCCACGACAACACGTCGTACACCTTTCTTTATGATCAAATCAGCACATGGCGGCGTCTTGCCATAATGCGAGCAGGGTTCCAACGATACGTAGATTGTGGCGTCTTTTAGCAGGGATTCATCCTCCGGGCTAACACTGGCAAAGGCATTTACCTCTGCATGCCCCTCGCCACAACGAACATGATAGCCCTCACCGATAATCCGTTCATTGGCAACAATAACTGACCCCACCATAGGATTGGGCCGAGCACCCTGAATACCGTTAGCTGCCAGTTGAATGCAGCGTCGCATATATTTTTCGTCAATGATTATTTGGCTGTTTTCCATAAAATGTTTAATTTTGCACTATGAATTACAATGAACTGTGGCGTCAGCTGGCGCAAATCTATACTGAGGGCGAGGCTAAGGCCATTGCCCGAATGACGTATGAGGAGCGCTTTAAGCTGACGTTGTCAGACATTTACCTCGGCAAAGATACACAATTATCTGCAGACGACCAAACAGAATTAGAGGAAATCGCACAGAGACTACTTCAAGGCGAACCTGTTCAGTATGTTTTGGGATATGCCGACTTCTGTGGACGAACATTTCTAGTCAATGAGCATGTGTTGATTCCTCGCCCCGAAACGGCAGAACTTTGCCAATGGATTACCTCACAAGGGGGCTGTCACCCTATGAGGTTGCTGGACATTGGAACGGGGAGTGGTTGTATCGGTATCACACTGGCAGCAGAGTTATATGAGGCAGAAGTAACGGCATGGGATATCTCAGCTGAAGCATTGGAGGTGGCTTGTGAGAATGCCAAACGGGCCAATGTTCATGTGTCGTTTGAACAGGTTAATGTCCTCAATATCCCATCACCCTCTCTTCTTGAAGAGAACGGGGAGAAGGCTTATGACCTCATCGTCAGCAATCCCCCCTATATATGTAATAAGGAACGCGCGACAATGGAATCCAACGTATTGAATCATGAGCCTCATCTGGCGCTGTTCGTACCAGACAACGATCCTTTGTTGTTCTATCGCGCTATAGCCCAATACGGACAAAAAGCCTTGAAGGAAGGGGGATGGCTCTACTTTGAAATCAACCCCATCTATGAAGAGCCCCTCCAACATATGTTAAGTAAGATGTCGTACCACAACATTGAAACCAAAAAGGATCAATACGGCAAACAACGAATGATGAGAGCTTTGAAGACTGAGAAACAATGAAAACAGAACAAGATGCCTATTTGACGCTGGCGGCCCTATGTGCTCAGGCAGAGCATTGCCAATGGGAAATGCTAGAGAAAATGCGCCGCTGGGAACTGCCAGAGGAAGCACAGGCTCGGGTGATGGAACGCCTGGTAAAGGAACATTATGTAGATGACGAACGCTTCACACGTGCTTTCGTCAAAGATAAGATCCGCTATAACAAATGGGGACGCCGCAAGGTAGAACAGGCTCTTTGGCAAAAGCGTATTGATAACGACATCCGTCAGCGCGTACTCGATGATGTCGACGACGAGGAATATCTCACCGTTCTACGACCATTATTGAAACAAAAGCGCAAGTCGACAAAAGCCCAGAGCGATTATGAATTGAACCAAAAGCTGATACGCTTTGCGCTAGGACGAGGCTTTACGTTCGACATCATCCGTCAATGCTTGAATGTAGAGGATATGGAGGAAGAATATGAAGGGACTATGGTGGACTAAACTACTCGACTTCATATCACCACGCCATTGTGTAGTGTGTGGCAGGCGATTGGAAGCCACTGAACGTTCCCTATGCTCGGTATGCGTTCTTCACATGCCGCGTACCACTTATCAGTTTACACCCGACGACAACCCAATGGTACAATTGTTTTGGCATCTGACACCTATTAAAAACGCAGCAGCTCTTATCTTTTATGAACCTCATTCGGAAATGGCACAAATGGTATACGAACTGAAATACCATGATAGACCTGATATCGGTGAGGATCTGGGACGCCTAATGGCAAATGAAATGCAACTGGCACATTTCTTTGATGATGTCGACGTCCTGCTGCCTGTACCATTAAGCAGGAAAAGAATGCGGCAACGAGGGTATAACCAGAGTGAACAGTTGGCAATAGGTATCAAGGACATTATCGGATTGCCTATTGCGAATAAGATTATCAAGCGTAAACACTTCCAACAGAGTCAGACTAAGCTGAGTCGGCATGAACGACAGGAAAACGTCAACGACATGTTTGTGCTGAAGAACGGAACTCCCCTTGAGAACAAGCACGTACTGCTGATTGACGATATTTGTACAACAGGTGCCACATTAATAGCTTGTACCGATGCTATTCGTCATATTAAAGGCATCCGTATCAGCGTTTTAACTCTCGGTTTTACCAAGAGTTAGTATTTATAATGGAGATTTCTTCGGTAGTACCCCGACCGCGAATCGAACGCGGAACTAAGTCTTAGGAGGACCTTGTTATATCCATTTAACTATCAGGGCAACGGATTTCGAGTGCAAAGATAATCATTTTTTCTGGAAAATGATTACCTTTGCAGCAGAAAACATCCAAAAAAGAGAAAAATGGGAAAATTAGTCATTAACTCGTACGACGAGTTTGCCGCTCATCTGGGCGAAGAGTTAGGAGCCTCAGACTGGCTTCAAGTGGATCAAGAACGTATAAATCTGTTTGCAGACGCCACGCTGGACCATCAGTGGATTCATGTTGATGTTGAGCGTGCCAAGGAAGAAAGTCCTTACAAGAGTACGATTGCTCACGGTTATCTGACACTCAGTCTGCTGCCATATATGTGGGACCAGATTATTGAAGTGAACAACATCAAGATGCTAGTAAACTACGGCATGAACGACATGCGTTTTGGCCAGCCTGTTATCACAGGCAGTCGTGTTCGTCTGGTCACTAAACTACACAATATACAGAATTTGCGTGGAATCTGTAAAGCAGAGATCAAGTTCGTGATTGAGATTGAAGGTCAGCGCAAGCCTGCTTTGGAGGGAATTGCATCTTTCCTTTATTATTTCAACTAATATTTCTAGAGATTACATCATCTAGATTTATATTTATCCCAAAAGAAAAGCGACCCACTTCGAATGAAGCAGGTCGCTTTTTATTGTATGATGTTTTATGCGTTTACAACGTCAGAATCTGTTTCGCGGATAGTACGACCCATCACGAGGAAAGCCGTAGGAGCAGCGATGAACAGTGACGAAAGCGTACCTACTATAACACCCAGAATCATTGCGAACGAGAAGCTGCGGATAGAGTCACCACCAAGGATGAAGATACACAGCAATACGAGCAATGTAGTAACTGAAGTATTAATTGTACGAGCCAAAGTCTGATTCAAAGAGTCATTGAACAACTGTTGACGGTCACGCTTGCCATAAAGCTGGAAGTTCTCACGAATACGGTCGAATACCACCACCTTATCATTAATAGAGTAACCTATCACAGTCAGGATAGCACCAATGAACACCTGGTCGATCTCCAATGACATAGGAACCCAACCCCACAATGCAGAATACATACCGATTACTACCAATGCATCGAGTGTCAACGCAACAGTAGCACCTGTAGAGTAAGCCACATTACGGAAACGAAGCAGGATATAGAGGAAGATAGCAATCAGAGCGATAATAACGCTGATGATAGCACCATAAGTAATATCCTTAGCAACAGCAGGACCTACTTTTGCAGAACTAATGATAGAACCACCCTGACGTACATCTGGATTCTTGAAAGCCTCAACGTTATCCTGACTAACAAAGCCACCCTTCTTCAAAGCATTGTAAAGGATAGTCTCTGCCTCGTCGTCAACATTTGGATTGTTCGATTCAATATCCCAGTTGGTAGAAACACGGATGGTCTTACCATCAGTACCCAAAGCGATAACAGAGGTATTAGCCTCCTTACCAGCATTCTCACCAACAGTATTAACGAATGCACCAGCCAATGCCTGACGAACATCCTCCACGTGAGTCTCCTTGTCAAGTGTAACAACATAGTTACGACCACCGGTAAAGTCAATGCTCTGGCTCAATCCACGAACGAAGAAACAGCCAATGAAGAAGATAGCAAGAACACCCCAAACTGCAAACGACTTCTTGTACATACCCATGAAGTTATACTTAGCATTCTGCATGAGGTTCTTAGAATAACCAGTCACAAAGGTGAGGTTAAGCCACTTGTCTTTCTTCAAACGGTTCTCGTAAACCAGACGAGTCAGGAATACTGCGGTGAAGAATGAACAGAAGATACCAATGATCCAAGTGGTAGCGAAACCCTTAACAGGACCTGTACCGAAGAACAACAGGATGAAACCTGTGATGAGAGACGTCACATTCGAGTCGAAGATAGCGCTAAAGGCGTTAGAATAACCCTTCTGCACAGCTTCCTTCATACCCAAACCACGTTTCAGCTCTTCCTTGATACGCTCGTAGATCAGCACGTTAGCATCCACAGCAGTACCGAGCGTCAGCACGATACCGGCAATACCAGGCATCGTCAATGCAGCCTGGAATGACGTCAGAATACCCAGAGTAAAGAACAAGTTGAACAACAGGGCGATATCAGCTAAAATACCAGGAATGAAGCCATACAGCATAATCATGTAAACCATCAGGAGCACAAAAGCTACGATGAACGAGATGACACCCTGACGAATAGACTGAGCACCCAGTGAAGGACCTACAACCTCCTCCTGTACAATACGAGTAGGAGCAGGCATCTTACCTGAATTCAGCGTATTAGCCAAGTCCTTAGTATCCTCAATCGTGAAGTTACCCGTAATCTGCGAGTTACCACCGTCAATCTGAGTCAGGATACGAGGAGCTGAATAAACAGCATCATCCAAAACAATAGCTACACCACGACCGATGTTCTGCTTGGTAATCTGGCTCCAACGACGAGCACCGTCTGAGTTCATCTGCATTGAAACAGAAGGATGGCCCATCTGATCGAAATCATCCTTTGAAGAAGTGATCACATCACCCTCCAGCGGAGCACGTCCATTAGGCTCAGTCACCTTCAGTGCATACAGAGCGAACACGTCGCCACGAGTATTCTCGCCACCGAAGTCCTCTGCCTTTGCACCCCAGCGAAGCTTACACTCAGCAGGCAATACGCTAGCTGCAATATCAGAATAGATAACCTTGTTGACATCAGCAGTATCACGAGCATTAGCATAACCAACGATAGCCAGACCCTGTGGAATGGGCTGGAACACAGCAAACAGCGGATTCTGCTTCAAGGCAGCAGCCTTCGTAGCAGCATCGGCAGCCTTATCGGCCTTCTTGCCAGCAGCTAACTTTGCAGCCAAATCGTTGGCAGCAGCGGCAGCAGAAGTTGTATCGACAGCTGCAGTATCAGCAGCAGCAACAGCAGTAGTATCAGCAACAGCATTACCACCAAGAGCTGCATACTTCTGATTCAACTGAGCAAGCAGAGGATAAATCTCCTGTGAGTTATATGTCTCCCAGAACTCGAGGTTAGCAGAACCCTGAAGCAACTTACGAACGCGCTCGGGCTCCTTTATACCAGGCATTTCTACCATGATACGTCCGCTCTGACCTTCCAGTTTCTGGATGTTAGGCTGAACAACACCGAACTTATCAATACGGTTACGAACTACATTGAATGAGTTATCCACAGCCGACTGAACCTCAGCACGCAAAGCGCTCTCAACCTCTGAGTCGGTTGACTGAGTGCTCACCTTACCCTTCATCTGCTGAGTAGCAAACACAGCTGCCAAGGGGCGACCATTGGAGTTCTTTTTCCAATATTTGACAAACAACGAGATAAAGTCGTCCTGACTTGTCTCTTCTTCCTTCTTTGCCTCTTCCATCGACTTCTTATAGGCAGCATCCGTCTTGTGGTCAGCCAGCACGTCGACAACATCGGGTACTGAAACCTCAAGAATAACGTTCATACCGCCTTTCAGGTCAAGACCAAGGCCAATCTCCATCTCGCGGCACTGCTTGAATGAATAAATTCCACAGTACACTTTTTCGTTCATGATTGAATCCAGATACTCCTGACCAGCTTCTTCTCCCATAGCAGCAGCCTTACTTTCGTAGTGGCGTGTCACAAATGAGAAGGAAAGGTAGAAGCAGCAAACGAGAATCAAAACGATTGCGATAAATTTTACAATTCCTTTGTTTTGCATTTTGTTTATTATGTTATTTAATTTTATTGTTTCTTATTTTTAGCCTGCAAATATACTCATTATTTTTCACATACGGAAATTTATCAGCGATTTTCGTTCTTTTTTCCTTCATTTCGACCTATTTTTAACCAACAAATCGCAGGATAATGGTCACTGGCATCCATTTTGCTGTCAATATAGCAATTATAGGGCTGAATATTTTGCGAACAGAAAATATGATCTATTCTTAACGCGAAGGCTTTCTGATTATATGACAAACCGATACCCCTACCCGTTTCCACGTAACAATCTCGCAGCTTCTCACTCATCTGATGCCGTGAATAGGAAATAGGATTGTCATTAAAGTCACCACACACTATAATAGGGTACTGTCCGTGCTCTTCCACATAACTGAGTACCTTACGGATTTGAGGCGCTCGCTTAGCATTTGCCTCAGCCAATTTAATCAGCAACAACTTAGATTCTGCCCGTGCTGAATCACGTGACATTTCACCTTTCAGAATATGACGATACTGCTTACGATCCTCTTCGTTCAGATGACAACTCTCAAAATGGTTGTTAACTACAATCACCGTATCACCTTTTACATTGAGCCACCAAGCTACGCTGCCATTGGCTCGCGACACATATTCTATACGCTCGCGCTTAATGATTGGAAATTTAGTATGAATCCCCAGCGCATTGAAACTCTTTGAATTATTAGCAATTACAGCTGTGTCGTTATAAGGAAAGTTCTTCTTATATTCGTTGAAAATGTAACGCCGCCAGGAGTCTATATCTTCCTGTACACAGATGATATCCGGATTTTCATCACAGAAATATTGATTAACCGCCTTAAATCCATCTTCATATTTATAATTACCTCCATAACAACACACATTATAGGATATTAACTTAATGGCATCTTCCGGCACATCGGTAGAGGTATTCAGGGGCATATATATATTAATAGGTACATACGCAAAAAGGAAACCAAGCACAGGAATCCATATCATACGCCACTTGAAAAGAAGCCAAAAGAAAAGAAAAGCCAAATTAATCAACAGGAAGAACGGGAACGTCATACCCATAGTAGATAATAAAGGGTGATCTGTTGGATTCAGCCTATCGCTAAAACCCACTAATAACATCACAACAACTGAAGCCATATTGGCACCAGCTATCATCTGAACAGTTAGTTTTTTGAGTTTTTTAATCACTATTTATGGCTTTGGTCAAACAACTTTTGTTTTTCTTCCTTAGTTAAGCTGTCATATCCACTCTTTCGTATCTTATCGAGAATCGCATCTATCTCCTCCTGATTCTGTCGCTGACGGGCATTATACTCTTCATCAGTCTCACGACGATTCGTCTGTTCAGCTTTCATCTGATTATTTCTCTGACGCTCGTCGAACCTGCGTTTCATATTATCGAAAAATTCCTGCCCTTTACTACGTCCAAATCGCTGACTTGAGTCGGGATGCTTCTGCCAATAACGTATCAGCAGGAAACCAAACAACATACCTCCCAAATGAGCCATATGAGCTACTCCATCGCCAGGACCGCTCATTGCCGAGAACAACTCAATAGCAATATAGCCCACCACCAACCACTTGGCTTTAATGGGGAATGGGAAGGGGATGATAAACAGACGCTCGTTGGGGAAGATCATACCAAAAGCCAACAGAATACCGTAAACAGCCCCCGATGCTCCTATGGTAGTCCATAAATTAATATAGGCTTCCGTTGTCATCTGTATACCACCAGCATTAACATATTGATAGGATGGAATTTCTTGGATCATATAGTCTGCATACTGCACCAACTCCTGAATGAATCCTGCTCCAAGTCCACACACAATGTAATAAAAAAGGAATTTCTTTGAACCCCACACGCGTTCTATCACACCACCAAACATCCATAACGCAAACATATTGAAAAAGAGGTGTGTAAAGCCGCCATGTAAAAACATATAGGTCAAGAATTGATAAGGGCGGAAATCGCTAGCCAAGAAAAAGTGTAAACCTAAGAGCGAAGTGAGGTCAATTCCACTACGCTGAAGAACCCACGTTGCCACAAACGCCAAAAAGTTGACGATGAGCAAGTTCTTGGTCATGGGAGGCATATTAATCATTATTCTTAAGATTCTTTATTTTATCAAATGTTGTTTGTCGATTTCTTCTATTTTGCCCGCAAAATTACTAAAAAATATCTTTTTAAAGGCAGGAAATGGGCTAATACACACTTTTTTTTATTAAAAAATGCAATTTTTTCGCTTTTTTGTTTGTTTTCTGAATACTTTACCTTATATTTGCGTGTGAAAATCAGACTTTAAACTATTTATATTTCATTTTTTAAAAAAAAACATTATGAACAAAACAGAATTAATTGAGCAGATTGCAGCTGGTGCTGGTCTGACCAAAGTTGACGCAAAGAAGGCTCTTGATGCCACAGTAGAAGCTATTAAGAAGGCTCTGAAGAAGGGTGACAAGGTTCAGCTCGTAGGTTTCGGTACATTCTCTGTTACCAAGAAGCCCGCTCGCGAAGGTATCAACCCCGCTACCAAGCAGAAGATTAAGATTGCTGCCAAGAAGGTTGCTAAGTTCAAGGCTGGTGCTGAGCTCGCTGACGCTGTTAAGTAATCTGCTCTTTGTAAGTAAAAAAGAAAATAGGCTTCCTCAGGGAAGCCTATTTATTTTATCTCGTTTTTTCTTATTTAGGCTGCTTGCCAATATATGCCAAGATACCACCATCCACATAAAGCACATGTCCATTTACAGCATCGGAAGCATGTGATGCCAAGAATACAGCGGGTCCTCCCAGCTCCTCTGGATCGAGCCAGCGACCAGCAGGTGTCTTTGCGCAGATGAAAGAATCAAATGGGTGACGGCTTCCATCGGGTTGCTTCTCACGAAGAGGTGCAGTTTGTGGAGTAGCGATGTAGCCCGGGCCAATACCATTACACTGGATATTATACTCACCATACTCTGAGCAAATGTTGCGTGTCAACATCTTCAGTCCACCCTTGGCTGCTGCATAAGCAGATACAGTCTCGCGACCAAGCTCTGACATCATCGAACAGATGTTGATAATCTTACCTTCACGACGCTCCATCATCTCAGGAATAACAGCTGCGCTAACAATATAAGGAGCAACGAGATCTACATCAATGACTTGCTGGAACTCAGCGCGCTTCATCTCGTGCATTGGAATGCGCTTGATAATACCTGCGTTATTTACAAGGATATCAATCTGACCAACCTCAGCGTGAATCTTCTCTACGAGAGCCTTTACTGCCACTTCGTCCGTCACATCGCAGACATAGCCTTTTACATTCGTGATTCCTGCCTCTTTATAATTGGCCAGACCACGCTCAAGAGCAGCCTCGTTGATGTCGTTGAAAATAATGTTCTTGATACCTGCGGCTACAAATGCCTTAGCAATGTTGAAACCGATGCCGTAAGAAGCGCCAGTAATCCAGGCATTCTTACCTTCTAATGAAAAAATGTTTGCCATAATAGTTTGTTTTAGAGATTTGTTTTTTGTTGTCCAAGGCGGATTCGAACCACCACAAACAGAACCAAAACCTGTTGTGCTACCATTACACCATTGGACAATCGCAGTTTTGCGGGTGCAAAATTACTAAAAATTTGGCACACCGCAAAATTTTTCCCGATTATTTCACAATTAAGAGGAAATAATTCTTCTTACCCTTCTGTGCGAGGAGGTATTTACCATCAATCAGATCCTCAGTAGTGACAGCACGATTCTGATCGGTCAGCTTTTCTTTATTCAGCGAAACGCCACCGCCCTGAACCATCTTACGCATCTCACCCTTCGATGGGAATACAGGTGCAACTGTTGTGAGCAACTCGATAGCAGGCTGACCAAGCTGATCCTTAGAAATCTCAAACTGAGGAACACCATCGAACACATCGAGGAATGTCTGTTCGTCAAGTTTCTCAAGTCCTTCCTTAGTTGATTTGCCAAACAAGATGTTTGAAGCCTCAATAGCTGTGTCGAGCGCCTCCTGAGAGTGAACCATCACAGTCACCTCCTCAGCCAGACGCTTCTGGAGAACGCGGCGGCCAGGATCCTGCTTGTGCTCCTCAACGAGTGCATCAATCACATCTTTCTCCAACGATGTGAAGATCTTGATATAGCGCTCTGCATCGTCGTCGCTCACGTTGAGCCAGAACTGATAGAATTTATAAGGTGTAGTGCGTGCTGGATCGAGCCAGATGTTGCCGCTCTCTGTCTTACCGAACTTCTTGCCGTCGCTCTTAGTGATAAGAGGGCAGGTGAGAGCAAATGTCTCAACCTCGTTGCCAAGTGTTCTGCGGATAAGCTCTGTACCTGTAGTCATGTTACCCCATTGGTCGTTACCGCCAAGCTGCAGTTTTACGCCCAAATGCTGATAGAGATACAGGAAGTCGTAACCCTGCAGAAGCTGATAGGTGAACTCTGTGAATGAGAGACCATCGCGGGCAGTTCCGTTCAGACGCTGCTGTACACTTTCCTTGGCCATCATATAGTTAACGGTGATGTGCTTACCAACCTCACGAGCGAAATCAAGGAACGTAAAGTCCTTCATCCAGTCGTAGTTGTTAACCATCACTGCGGCGTTGGGCTCTTTTGATTCAAAATCGAGGAACTTAGCTACCTGCTTCTTGATGCATTCCTGATTGTGGCGAAGTGTCTCGTCGTTAAGCAGATTACGCTCCTGACTCTTACCAGAGGGGTCGCCAATCATACCTGTAGCACCACCCACCAAGATAACAGGGCGGTGTCCGCAACGCTGAAGGTGACGAAGCATCATGATACCACACAGGTGTCCGATGTGCAGCGAGTCGGCTGTAGGGTCGGTACCCAGATAGGCAGTTACCATTTCTTTCTGGAGCAGTTCTTCTGTGCCGGGCATTATCTGTGCCAGCATACCACGCCATTTCAGTTCTTCAACAAAGTTCTTCTTCATATCTCTTAAATCTCTTAATTCTAAATTCTTAACTCTTCATTTCCTAAGGCACTGGGTCGTAGCCTGATCCACCCCATGGATTACATCTTAATATTCGCCAGATGGCTAGCCCTAAACCTTTTATCGGACCATGCTTCATGATAGCCTGTTTGGCGTATTCGCTACATGTGGGCGTAAATCGGCATGAAGGACCCAGAAGTGGAGAGATGCATATCTGGTAAAAGCGTATGGGCAATACCAATATTAAAGATATGTAATGCGACAACCTCTTCATGACTTTATTCTGCCATTTGTTTCAGAAGGCTTATCACTCTCTTCTCAATCTCCTTAGTGGCGAAATGCTTGTCGGAGAGCCAGATAATGGCAATCAGCAACATCTGTCCTTCCTCCACAGTGCCTTCAAGCAGCGACTTATTCTTGCGGTAGGCCTCGCGTATCTGGCGCTTAACCCTGTTTCTGTCTACAGCATGCTTGAACTTCTTCTTCGGAACACTGATCAGAATTTGTACTGGTGCTGCTTCCCCTTGACGTTCTTTCTTCATATAAACAGCTCGTAATGGATATGCTGCCTTTGAAAGGCTATGACCTCCATCGAAAAGCGTTTCTATCAGTCGTCGACTGACTATGCGCTCCTGTTTTCTAAACGTTGAACGCTGAACGTCGTACATGCAATGCCCTTTAGCCTTGTTTCTCTATCAGATAGTGCTGCAAAGCACCCGTCATAGACGGATATTTTTCAGAGGGAGCTTCTATATCAAGACACAAACCTGCATCACGTGCAGCCTGAGCTGTGGCAGGTCCGAATGTGGCAATAGCTATTTTATCCTGTTTGAAGTCTGGGAAGTTCTTCGTGAGCGACTCAATACCCGCAGGGCTGAAGAAAATCAGCATGTCGTAGTCGAAGTTCTTAATCTCCTCTGCAGTAAAGTCATTGCTTACCGTACGGTACATCACACACTCACAGTGATTCAGCTTTTTGGCATCCAGCATATTGGCAATAGCATCGTTATGCACATCACTCATGGGCACCAGATACTTCTCGCTCTTATGCTTAACCATTGTGGGGATGAGGTCATCGATTTTTCCAGTATTTCCAAAGAACACCTTGCGCTTGCGATACTGCACATACTTCTGTATGTAAAGAGAGATGGTCTCGGTTACACAGAAATACTTCATGTCCTCAGGAATAGTGACGCGAAGTTCTTTTGCCAGATTGAAAAAATGGTCGATGGCATGACGCGAAGTAAAAACGACAGCAGTGTGGTCAAGTATATTAACTTTCTGCGCGCGGAAATCTTTGGCGGTGATGCCTTCTACCTTAATAAAAGGACGGAACACAAGTTCAACGTCGAATCTCGTTGCGATGTCGTAGTAAGGCGACTTTTCGCTTGATGGTTTAGGTTGTGAAACCAGAATCTTTTTTATCATCAGTGTCCTAAAAATTTATTTTCAAACTATTTGCCACAAATACCAAAGTCCCCCACGAAGAGAGTAAAGGTACAATTTCGAGGGCACAAAAGTACAAAAAAATCTGCAAACTCAAAACATTTTGGCGGAAAAAGATAACAAAACACTTATAAAACGTCAGTAATTTAACAATTATCAATACTATGACAAAACAAATAGCCGCATTTCGTACCGAGAAATTGTAATATGCCACCAATAGCACTATCGGAAACAATAGTAGTCCTTCGATAGACATGATGAATAGCATTGACTTTATCCATTGTTTGTTTTTTTTACTCCCAAAGAATACACTATTAACAACGGTATATAGCAAGATTTTAAGCAAGAAGTAGCCAACAATCATCACTAAGTAGATAGCAATCAGGTAGTATTGCGACTTTAGGATGAAGGTATCGCCCAGATAATTGACCGTATAGAAATAGAACAATATCGAAATCAGCAGGCTACTGAGAAATGCCATAAACATCTGCAGGCGTACCTCTTTAACCGTCTCAGTAAGTTCTGTAGTACCCACATTTGGCAAAAAGAAGAAACGTTTGGCTTGTCGGGCCATAAAGTGTCGTGCACTAGCCAACGCCATCAACGACAACAAGAAGCAAGCCAACAAGAGTGAAGTAATCACATTGTCGTTGTGAACCGTATAGGGTATGGGGTCGCCCGAAAGACCATATCGTCCTCCAGGCAATTCCGGATGAAACAACGAGTCTTTCGAGAAGAATCCTTCACGATAATACTGTGGCAACTGAATATCCAGCAGATTCTTACCCTTGTTGTGTCCGGGCAGATGCAGCGTGTCTGGTCTTTGGCTCCATCTTATCTCTGCCGGTTTGAAGTGCGCCTGTATCGCAGAATCCTGTTGAGCGGGTGTAGCAGAACGCGGTAGCCAGCTAAGCACCATAGCAGGTGTAATAGTCGTATGTTTCGGAGCAACAGTATCACCCTGAACACCCACACCGACATGAGTCGAAATACTATCCTGCGCCAGCGACATTTCTATTCTGACTTAGATACCAAATTCGCGCTTGATATCGTCTACCCTATCCAGTTTCTCCCAAGTAAACAGCTCAACATCAATGGTCTTCGTCTCGTGATAACGACTGGTAAAGGTTTTCTTGATTACCTCCGACTGGCGTCCCATATGTCCATAGGCAGCAGTCTCCAGATACATCGGCTGACGCAGCTTCAGCGTACGCTCAATAGCCTTCGGACGAAGATCAAAGAGCTTTTCTATCTTCTTGGCTATTTCGCCATCAGTCATATTGACACGCGAACGACCATAGGTATTCACATAGATATTCATCGGGCGGGCTACACCGATAGCATAGCTCACCTGCACAAGCATCTCATCAGCAACACCTGCTGCTACCATATTCTTGGCAATATGGCGAGCCGCATAGGCAGCACTGCGGTCTACCTTCGAGGAGTCCTTACCAGAGAAGGCTCCACCACCGTGAGCACCCTTCCCGCCATAGGTGTCTACAATAATCTTTCGGCCCGTCAGTCCAGTATCGCCATGAGGTCCGCCAATCACAAACTTACCTGTAGGATTCACATAATACTTGATGTCAGAACCGAACAAGGCCAGCACCTTATCCGAATGAATCTTCGATTTTACACGGGGAATCAGTATATTGATGACGTCCTCACGAATCTGCTGTAGCATACGTTCATCATCGTCAAACTCGTCATGCTGGGTAGACACCACGATGGTATCGATACGCTCGGGAATACCGGCATCACTGTACTGCACCGTCACCTGACTCTTCGAGTCGGGGCGCAGATAAGTCATCTGCTTACCTTCCTTACGGATTTCGGCCAGCGTGCGCATAATGAGATGGGCCAAGTCGAGCGATACGGGCATCAGACTCTCCGTTTCATTGGTGGCATAGCCGAACATCATACCCTGATCACCAGCGCCCTGCTCATCTTCATCACCGTTGTCAACACCACGATTGATGTCTTCACTCTGCTCGTGGATAGCGGTTAAGATACCACACGAGTTACCGTCAAACTGATATTCAGCCTTCGTATAGCCTATCTTCTTGATGGTGTTGCGGGCAATGGTCTGGAGGTCGATATACACCTCACTTCTCACCTCGCCCATGATAACCACCTGTCCGGTAGTTACAAACGACTCACAAGCTACACGCGCATGCTCGTCGTAGGCCAGGAACTGGTCTAATATAGCGTCACTTATCTGGTCCGACACCTTATCGGGATGTCCTTCCGATACTGATTCTGAAGAGAATAAATATGACATATCTTTCTTTATTTTTAATTTTCGGCTGCAAAGGTACGCACTTTTTAGGACATAGCAAAATAAAACGGCCCGCAACTTCATCAGAGCAGGCCGTTTTTATGATAATTGCTACGATTACTCTGCTGGCAGCATGATAACTTCAGCTCGGTTACCGGCCTTCAGCACTTCCTTCATGAAAGCAGCAATGCTCTCAGGAGTCTGGGCGTTCACGATTTTCTCGTAGTCGGCGTGCAAATCGACACCTTTGTAGCGCCACAAATCAATAACACTTGTCCAGTAGCTGTTCTGCTTCAACTGGTCTCCATGATTCTTGATCATATACTCCTTCACCTTCGCCAACTTGTCGGGATCGCAACCCTTGGTGATGTTCTGAACCTCATCGCGCATAATCTGCAGGGCAACATCAGCCTTCTCGGGCTTCATGGGGCAATAGACATAAACAGTGGTGTTATTCTCAAAGTCGTCGGTGCTGATTCCCGCACTGGCGCCACAGGTATATGCAGCACTTGCATCCTCACGAATCTTCTTCAGATACTCCATCGACAGAATCTGTCCGGCCATCGAGGCCTTAATGCTGTTTTCCGAAGTGAAAGGCAGCTGCTTCGAGTACCAGAACATAACGGCAATGGCCTTTGGAGTCTCAGCCTTATGCTTGAATTCGTTGACAACAACACCCTTGAAGTCAGTATCTATCTTCTTCGACTTCTCCACCTTCTTCTGAGCGGGCAGCGAACCTAAGTACTGCTCGATGAGCGGGCGGATAGTCTGCTCGTCATAGTTACCAACGATGTCGAATGTGTAAGCGGCAGCATTGGCGGTACGCTCCTTAGCAATCTGCAGGATGCGGTCGTAGCTCACCTTCTTGAGGTCTTCCAGATCCATCGGCTTCACACGTGGGCTGTGATTGCCCAGCGTCAGCGTCAGCGAGTCAGAGAATACGCTCTCAGGCTGCAGCAGGCGGTTCTTCAGTGTCACCTCAGTGGTCTGCATCAGGTTGTCGAACGACTTCTGGTCCTTGTTGATATTGGTGAACATGAGGTACACCAGCTGCAACATCGTCTCCACGTCCTTAGGTGTCGAGCTGCCGTTGATATACTCGCGATAAGCGTCCATCGACATAGAGGCACTTGCAATCTTACCAGCCATAGCCTTCTCCAGTTCGGTGTGTGAGAAATTACCCAGACCGCTGGCTCCTATCACGTCACCAAACATATTCAGGTTGGGCAGATCCTCGTTGCCATAGAGCCCGGAACCGCCGTAACCGTAGCCACGCAACAGCACCTGGTCTTTCTTCAGGTCGGTCTGCTTCAGCACCACCTTCACACCGTTCGACAGCGTCAGCTCTGTATATCCGAAGCGGTCGTTCTTCACCTCTTTCTTAATCTTACCCTTCTTAGGCATTGTGGTCATCAGCGGCTCGTCCTTCACGTTGTCCACGTAAGCTTCCAGCTTAGCGGTGCGGGCTTCGTCGATAGCCTGCTTCAGTCCTGCTTCAGTAGGATATACGGCACCTTCCTTCTCGTTGTTGAAGTTCAGCACCACCAGATTGGTATCGCTCTTGCTCACCAGTTCCTTGATGATAGCGTTGATGCCTTCCAAAGGCAGCATAGGCACTACCTGCTTCATCGTCGAATACACGTAGTCGATGCTGGGGATTGGTTCGTTAGACAGGAAGTGCTGAACATACTGGTTCACGAACTGGCGGTTATAACGCTTGTCCTTATTCGAATACTGCTTGTCGAGCGAGCTGGTATAGTTAGCCTTGAATCTGCTGTACTCTGTGGGAGTGAAACCAAACTCAGCGGCACGGAGTGCTTCAGTCATCACCGTCTTCACAGAAGCCTCCATCTGTCCGTCCTTAGGCAGAACGTCCAGTTCGAAAGCCTGCACATTTCTTGAGAGCAGATAGGTACCATCACCGGCTGATGCCTGCAGGAACGGGCTTTCGGGCTTCTCGGCATACTCCTTCAGACGGTCGTTAAGCATCGAGATAGCGGCATCTTTCATGAAGTCTGTCAACATATACAGCATAGAGGTCTTCATTGAATCGGGGAATGCCTCATGCTTCATCATGATATCAATAACGTTGTAACGCTGCTCCTTGTCTTTGTCGATAACGAAGATGGGCTCAGCATTGTCGGGCACATCCTCAAACGTAACGAGCGCACGGTTCTCGGGCAACTGGATGGGCGAGAACAGCGTCTTGATCTTCTGTTCCACCTTGTCTACGTCGAAGTCGCCGACTACGATAATAGCCTGATTATCGGGGCGATACCACTTCTCATAGTAAGCCTGCAGGAATGGACGCTCAAAGTTGTCGATAATCTCCATCAGTCCGATAGGCATGCGGTGTCCGTACTTCGAGTTCGGATAGAGCTTGGGCAGGTCGCGCTCCAGCATACGCATCTGAGCCGATGTGCGCAGGCGCCACTCCTCGTGAATCACACCACGCTCCTTCTCTATCTCCTCCTGCTCCAGCAACAGGCCGTCGGCCCAGTCAAAGAGAATCAGCAGACAAGAGTCGATGATACCCTCGCGCGTCGTGGGTACATTACTTATATTATATACCGTCTGGTCGATCGACGTATAGGCGTTCAGGTCAGTACCGAACTTCACACCGATACTCTCACACCAGCGCAGCAGCTCGTTGCCCTTGAAGTGCTTCGATCCGTTGAAGGCCATGTGCTCCAGGAAGTGAGCCAAGCCTCGCTGGTCGTCGTTCTCCTGAATAGAGCCCACCTTCTGAGCGATGTAGAACTCAGCACGGTTCTCAGGCCATGCGTTATGACGGATGTAATAAGTTAGTCCGTTGTCCAGTTTTCCGATGCGCACATCAGGGTCAACGGGGATAGACGGCATCTGTTGAGCCATCACGGCTGTCACGCTGAAAAACATCAGTACAGCCATCAATAATTTTCTCAATTTCATTATTCTATTGGTTTATAAGTGGAAAATATGTGTGCAAAGATAAGAAATTATCCCTTATCTCAACTAACTATCATGGGAAATTATGATTTTTTTACCATTAAGGTGGCACTTCTACGGGAGAAATGCCACCTTATTATATTATATAAACAAATATCCTGTTGCTTAGTTGAAGTAGTACTTCACACCAATCTGCAGGCGCCAGCACTGACCGTAGCTGTGGTTATAGTCCCACGCCGTCTTCAGGTCGGTATTCATACGGAAGATAGGCTGTGCACCTTTCTTAACGTCGGCGGCATTAGCCACGCTCAGCATCTTGAACTGGTAGTTGCTCATACCGGGAATCTGCTTGGCAACGCCCCACTTCGAGTTCAGCAGGTTGCCGATATTCTCGATATTGGCAATGAGCTGCAGCTTGTGCTTGGTATTACCAATCTTCAGATCGAAGTCGTGAGCCCACTTGAAGTCGACGGTGTGTACCCAAGGAGCACGTGCACCATAGACGTCAGCATATTCGCCCTTGTGGTTCTTCAGATAGTCATCCTGCTCCACAAAGTCCCAGAAAGCCACGCGGTCGTCCTCGCTGGCAAACTTGATCTCTGAATCATCACGTGGGATGTACATCAGGTCGTAAGCCAGGCCGTCGCCGTTGATATCGTTGCTGTAGGTATAGCTGTAGCCCGAGGGTGAATAGCCGCTATAGAACAGTGAGAAGTGATCCTTACCATACTTATAGCTGACGTTGGCGATGACGCGGTCAGGTGTTACGAATGCCGAGTTACGTACCTCAATGATGTTTGGACCGTTGACGGTGTGCAGATAGTTCCAAGCCGACGAAGCGTTAGAACCAGGCATACCCGTTACCTCCTTGTTGACGGTGTGCGTGTAGGCAGCCATCAGGTAGAGGTCCTTAATAGGCTCAGCATTCAATGTGATATTGGCTGTCCATCCGTAACCCTTGTGGTTGTTGGTCAGCACACAGGCATCACCGGTAAACGCCTTAGTAGCACCGGTCGATGTGGTGTATGTCGGGTTATACTTGTATGCGGCGGGATAGATGAGACGGTTGTCAGCACCGGTCATTCTCTGCCAAGTGTCGTCAACGGGCTTCACGTTGTAGTTGTCCAGGTTGACGGCATTGATGTTCTTGGTGTAGATAAACTCTCCCGTTACGGTGAATGGGAAGTTGACGGGCAACTGATAGTCGAAGGCGATAGAGGTCTTCCATACCTGCGGCATCTTGAAGTTCCTGTCTACACCGGCAATAGATGATGGAATGATACCGTTGGCATTCTGGCTGTACGGAGCACCCAGCTTCTCACGAATCTTGTCGATATTAGTTTCCAGACCGCCGGCAAACTGAGCCAACACAGCGGGATCCTTGCTGGTCACCAGGTTCTGCAGCATACCCGAGTTCTGAGGCATGTTGGTGAAGAATACCAGAGGCAGACGGCCTGTGAAGAGACCTGAGCCACCACGTACCTTCAGCACCTTGTCGCCAAACACATCCCATGTAAAGCCGACACGTGGTGAAATCTGGATGTTAGCCTTAGGCCATGAACCCACGTCGATGTGGCGTCCGCCGAAGTCGAGGTCGTAGATAGCCTGATTAAACTTCAGGTCGTCCTTGTTAAAGGTGATGTTGTCGAAGCGAACGCCGAAGTTCACCTTCAGGTTGTCGCGGATATTCCAGTCGTCCTGCACATAGAGACCCATCTGGTTGAAGCGTACCTGTGAAGAAGGCGATGTATCACCGTCGTAACCATAGGCCAGACCTACGCCGATAGGTGCTGCACCCTCCATGAAGTCCTGCATGCTGGCATAACGGTAGTTACCGGTACCCATACGCATGTAGTTGTTCAGAGCCGACTGATGCTCGAAGTTCAGACCAGCGGTAATCTTGTGGTTACCCAGATAGTATGTGAAGTTGTCGTTGATGGTCAGGATCTTGTTGCGCACGCGGTTGTTGTAGGTATAGACCTCATAACCCAGTGTGATGTATGGGTCGCCGTCCTTCAGGATATCAACCATCGGGAATATCGACGAGTCGCTCGTACGTGGGTCGTCAATGTCCGAATAGGTTACCAGCAACTGGTTGGAAGCCTTCTGGCCGAAGCGGCTGTTCAGGTCGAACGAGAAGGTGGTCACCTTATTCTCCTGTCCGTAGAACGCATTGGCAAATGCCATTGAGCTCACACCGACGCATGAAGCCGTCAGACCGCCCAAGTCACGCGATGTAGCACTGGGGGGACTGTATTTCTTGTTCTTTGTATGGTTGAAGCGCACTGCCAAGTGGTGGTTCTGGTTGATGTTCCAGTCGAGACGGGCCAGATACTTGTCGTTGGTGATACCGCCAGGATAAGAATCGGCCGAACCCGTATCGTAGCCATACTTGTTCTTCACGAAGTCTGAAATCATCTGCATATCCGACAGCGTAGTACGCGACGTATAGGTCTTGTTACGTACCGATGCCGACTCGTCAGCATCAGCCTGTGTGGCAGCGGGATGCCAGTAGGTCGGAATGTTCTCGGTCTTCGTATGCTCGTAGTTGACGAAGAAGAAGAGCTTGTCCTTCAGGATGGGGCCACCCAGCGTAAAGCCGTAGGTCTTCTCCTCATCGGGGTTGGGCTCAGCGTTCTGCACACCGTCTACGCGGTTACCGTGCATATCCTCGTTGGTATAGTAGTAGTAAGCCGTACCCCTGAAGGTGTTCGTACCCGACTTCGTAACGGCATTGATACCACCGCCGATGAAGTTGGTCTGACGCACATCGTAAGGAGCCACCACCATCTGTACCTCGTCAATGGCATCCATCGACACAGGGCTACCGCCACCGGGCAGGTTGGCGTTCAGACCGAAGTTGTTGTTCAGGTTGGCACCGTCCAGCGTGAAGTTAGCCATCTTACCATTGCTACCGCCGAAGCTGTTCGAACCGCCGTAGTAAGGCGACAGCTTGGCAATATCGCCGATTGAACGGCTGACAGTAGGCAGCTCCTGAATGGTACGGTTGTTGACGTTGGTAGCAGCACCTGTCTTCTCAGCGGCAAACTTCGAAGCCTTACCGCTTACCACGACCTCAGCCAGCTCGTTGGCATTCTCCGAGAGGCTTACCGAGAGGTTGTAGGTCTCACCCAACTGCAGGGTAAGATCCTTGAATGTCTTCGTCTCGTAACCGATGTAGCTGACAGTCACCGTGTACGGACCGCCGTTACGCATACCCTGGATGGTAAAGCGTCCGTTCTCATTGGTCACAGCGGCATACCTGGTACCCGATGGGTCGTGAACAGCCACGATGGTAGCGCCAATCACCTCTTCCTTGGTGTCTTCCATCGTCACCTTACCACTCATTGCCGAGTTAGTGATTTGGGCCATAACGTTCATAGCGAGCGTCAGCAAAAGGGCCATTAGAAATAATACTTTACGCATATTGATCTATTATTAGTTGCTTTTTCGACTGCAAAATTAATAAATATTTTCTAAACGACGTTATTTTTCTTTAATTATTTTATAATTAATCCGAAAAAATTCATCGCAGTCCCATGCGGGCCTCCACCACGTTCACCACATAGTCGCCCAGTTTCTCGCATTCGTTGATCAGGTCCATATAGATGGTACCTACGGCATACGTGTATTCGCGGTTGTTCACGTCGTTGATGTTCTGGGCCTTCAACTGGTTGCGGTAGTTATTGATTTCGTTCTCGATATTGAAAGTGCGATTCACGTCGTACGCCTCCTTGCGGCCCTGCATCAGCCGGTTCATATGCGACAGCGACTGGTCGGTCAGCTCCATCATCTGGTGCAGGTGCTCATACTGCTTCTCTACGAAGTGGTCCTCCTTGCCGTTATACTTGCGCGATATGGTACGTGCCATATTGAAGCAGGCATCGCCTATCGACTCCAGCTCCGATATCTCGCGCAGCATAGCACGTATCTTGGCCTTCGTGTCGTCCGAGAGGTGGGCGTCACTCACCGAGTTCAGATAGTTGGCAATCTCCAGCTCCATATTGTCCGATATGCCCTCGTATTTCTCTATGCGCGTGTACAGCTTGTTGAAGTCGCCCGCCTGGCTGTCCTTCTTGCTGTTCGAGCTCGACGAGAGATTCAGCAGCTCGCGCACCATACCGAACATACGCTGCATACGCTCCGAGAACGACTGTATCTCCTTCTGGGCCTCAAGCACCGAGAGCTCCGGCGTCTTCATGAATCCGGCAGTGATAAAGTGCAGACGGAAGTCCTCTTCCTCGTCCACCTTCTTGGGCTTGATCACCCAGCATACAAACTTCTCAATCTGCGGGATAAACCATATCAGGATAAATGTGTTGGCAACATTAAACGATGTGTGGAAGGCAGCCAGCACAAAGCTCAGCTTGGCGGCATTAGCCAGGAATGCGGCAGCACCTGCCGTCTCCTTCACCATGTTGACGTCGTAGCCTACCCAGCCGCACACCATATCGATAAACGGACGGAACACAAACAGTATCCAGATGACACCGAACACGTTGAAGAACATGTGCGCCAGAGCCGCCCTTCGCGCTTGCGTATTGGCCGACATCGCCGCCAGGTTCGAGGTCACCGTCGTTCCGATATTCTCACCCATCACCAGCGCAATACCCTGATAGATGGGCAGCGCACCGCTTGAGCACAGAATCATCGTGATAGCCATCACGGCTGCCGACGACTGCACGCAGAATGTCAGGATACCGCCCAGCAGCAGGAACACCAGCGTGGTCAGAAACGAGCTGGGGTCGAACGATGCAAAGAAGTCAAGCACCGCCTGGTTCTCGCCCAGATGCATGTCCTGACCCGTCTTACGGAGCACGGCGAGTGCGAAAATCAGAAACGCCAGACCAAACAGGAAGTCGCCGATGTAGCGGTATTTCTTCTGGTATATCAGTATGATACCCACGAAGAAGGCCGGATAGGCCAGATTGCTCACGTCGAACGACATACCTGCCGACATGATCCACGCCGTCAGCGTCGTACCGATGTTAGCACCCATGATGACCGAGATAGCCTGAGCCAGCGTCAGCAGACCGGCATTCACAAACGAGACGGTCATCACCGTCGTAGCCGTCGACGACTGGACCGAAGCCGTCACCAGCATACCCGTCAGCATTCCCGTAAACCTGTTAGTAGTCATCGCGCCCAAGACGTGTCGCAACTGCGGACCCGCCATCTTCTGCAGCGCTTCACTCATCGTCTTCATACCGAACATCAGCAGAGCCAACGAGCCCAAAAGCGTAAAAATAATCCAAATAGACATATCTTATTGATTTGATTTGGGTGCAAATATACAAAAAAATGTGTAAGAAGCCAAATAAATCATTCTTTTTTTGCGCTCTGCACCAAGATAATTTTATTCATCAACGAAATAATCGAGCCCGACTCTGCGTGGGCCCGATTTTTAATCCTATATAAACTGTGCAATTCACAGAAGAACAGGGCAGTAAACCGCGTCGTTAGCGGCAGTAATCGCGGGTTTCTTCATTTTTACTTTGTATAATTCGATAGCAAAGGTAAGAAATAAAATGTAAAACTCCAAATGTTTTGATGGATAATTTTGAGACATAGGGAATCTGTCTATCTGTGACAGATGACAGATGACAGTTTCCTCAGCAAGGGTGCGAAATGGGGGTATCAAAATTTTAATATATATATAATATATATATTATATATATATTAATATAATAATATTACTTTTCTGCTTGTAGCAGGGGGTGTGTGCCCCTAAAAAACTGTCATACTGTCATCTGTCATCAAAATTGGGGTGATAAAAATAAAACCTACTAAAATGAGGCTTTAATAAAATAAAAATTCAGGATTAATTAAAATAAAATGTTCGCGCGCGCGACGGTGCCAGCATTAAACACTTTTTAACGGTTCTGCGAGGTCGAAATTCTTGCCTACCTCATGGATTTTTCGTACCTTTGCATCGTACAAAAGATGTGATGCGCACGCATTCTGGAGTGCAAGAGAAAAGAACTAAATTAATTAACCTTTCGACAAACTATTAACTATTATGGCAGTAAGAAAAATTGCAATGGTCGTGAATTTGCGACAGAACAAAAATGAATCGTCTACTTACTTCGGCAAGTGGTATCCTGAGGTGGACACCAAGACGCCGCTCGACCTGAAGGGCTTCTGCAGCCACATGACGGAGCACGGCAAGCTGGCCGACTATCAGATGGTGGTGCTCGTGGTGCAGCAGGTGGTGGAGTGTATGAAGGAACTGGTGCTGCAGGGTCAGCCCGTCAAGCTGGAGGGCTTGGGAACCTTCGGACCATCTATCGAGAGCGTGAAGGGCGGTGCCAACTCGGTGCAGGCAGCTATGGAGACTGGTCTCGACAAGCTGATCGACGGTGTGCACATGAACTTCACTCCTGAGAACACCAAGGGCGAGAAGTTGACCTCAAGGGCTCTGAAAGAGGAGTGCGTGTTCGATGCGGGCTACGTGGTGGAGAGCATCAAGCAGACCGTAGACGGTAAGGAGAAGCGATTCCAGAACAAGACGCCTATCAGCTTCATCCTGTCGCCAGCAGGCACCAGTGGAAGCGGCAGCGGCAGCGGTAGCGGCTCAAGCCAAACGCCCACCAACAATGGTGACGAACCAGGTGAAGGAGATTAAAGGCGTATGAAGAAGGAGACGTGGAAGGCGATTATCCAGGTAATCGTAAGCATCTTGACCGCAGCTTTGACTGCAATGGGAACGACGTCGTGCATGGGGCACGGTCCGTTTTGAAGAATTGAAAAATGGGAGTGCCCCTTGCGGGGCTCCGTCGAAGACGGACTAACAGAAAAGAAAAATCGGGCTCACCGTGAGGTGGGTCCGATTTTTTTGCTAACAGCTAACAGCTAATTTTTCACTTTTCATTTTTCACTTAACAGCGACTTTCTTACCATTCACGATGTAGATGCCCTTGGCGGTCGGTGCCTTGTCGAGCTTGCGGCCATCGATGGTGTACCACTCGTCGGTTGTCTTACCGCTGGCGGTGTCGATGGTGCGGATGGCGGTAGAGATGTTGTCTTGGGTAACCATGATGCTGGTGATTTCCAGTGGCTCACCCTCGGTGTCGATGGTCAGCACGATAGGTTCGTCCGTCAGCACCTCGTACTCCTCACCCGACTCTATCTCGATGTAACCCTCGGGCACATCGCCGCTTTCTTCTTCAGGAGCACGGCTGGGGCTTTGCTTTTTGACGACCTTTCTAAAATTGCGTTCCGGGGCATATATTTTGGCTTTTGTATTAATACTATTTTGTATACGCTTGACCTTGGCTGTTTTATTGAAAGCGGCCCTTTTGATTTCGGCCTTTGTTACTTTAAGTGTTTTAGCTTTTGAACCATTAAAGGCATCTTTTTTCAAACCCAATTTCGTAGTATTTACGCTTTGTCTGACATTGATACTTGAGTTCTTGCTGATGGTTGCACCCTGCGTATTCTTTACAGCTGTCACACAAAGGTCGACATTCTGTTGGTCGCCAGCGCGGAGAGCGAGGTCAGCATTGAAATTATCGGCAGCATTATCATTCCAAGCCTTTTCGAATTGAGACAAAGAAGAGTCATCGGAACCATCAGAGACTAAGCCAAATGCCTCGTAATGGTTCTCATCCTCATCGGTCCAATTATAGGTTTCTTTGCCTTTTGCGGAACCATATGCCATCCATTCATCAGTATGAGTATTATTTCCAGTTTCTGGATCTGTCCAGTCACTTTGGCTCGTTCTCGCAGTAACTACACCAAATTCATCAGTCATTGTTTCACCCTTGGAATCGAACCAAGGTTCACCATTCGCACCAGTTAATGTTTCTCTGGTTGTTTCTTTCCAACCACCATCATCGTTTCTGGAGCCCTCATTTTCGCGTTTCAGTAAAAGGCCTTCTTCTTCATCACTCCACGATTCAGTCTTGGTTTCTTCAAGAGCCCGACCATAGTCATCATAGATTGTTTCAGACTCGGATGCGTGCCAAGGAGCAGTGGCACCTGGATCTGTTTCTTTCAGCTTTTCTGTCTCGTGTTTATAATCTTCTTCGTCCCACGTTGCTTTCTTATCCCATTCGGATGATGAGCCATCTTCATTCACCTGGTAATTGGAAGATTCCGAGCTGATGAGTTTACCATCAGCATCTTTCTCCTCCCTGGATGTGGTGGAGCTGGTGACTTCGCCATTGGCATTCGTCACGGTCTTGGACTCAGTCGTCACGGTACCGCCAGAAGAGCTTCCGCCGCCAGAAGAGCTTCCGCCTCCTCCGCCACCGCCGCTAGAAGCACCACCACTAGTTGCGTAGGTCTTTGAGGTCTCCGTCGTGCTACCATCGGTATTCTTCTCTGTCTTGTTCTCTGTAGAAGCTACAATATTACCATCGGCATCTGTCTCCGTCTTGGTCTCGGTGACTACTTCTTTTCCTGATGCTTCCTTCGTAGTTTCAACGGTGACTTCTGTAGTACCGCCATCAGCGTTGGTTTCCTTCGAAACGGTGGTTTCGGTCTTCGTGCCGTCTGCGGCTACTTCAGCGGTCGTTTCAGTGGTCTTTGCAACAGTAACCTGTTTAGCTTTGGAATCTACTAAGATATCGTAGCAATCAACATGGTCGCCTTCGCACTTCATGTCGGCAAAGTCGAGGGTGACGGTTTCTGAGCCATCTTCATTTATTTCGATCCCGCTGACTGTGACACCGCTGACGGTAATCTTGTCGTCACCGACAAGGCCATCAAACTCGACATGCGAGCAATCGACGGTATAGGTGGCTTCGCCATTATTCAATTCTTTGCTAACCGTGATGCCACCGGTAATGTAAACGCTGGCCTTCGAAATTATCAGATTGCCGTCCTTGGTCGTCACGGTGTAGTTGCTGGCAGTACCCTTCGTAAACTCGTAGCTCTCAATCTTGTTAGCCACAGGACTCTCCGTAGGCAGCGTGATGCTACCGGTCACAACAGCCTTGATGGCATCGTCGCCCACCAGACCCTCGACATCATACTGTGGCCAGCTCTGAGCCGAACCGTTATAAATGAACGCACGGTTCTGGGCGGTAATGGTGACAGCCTTCGGCTTGACGATCAGTGTACCGGCTACAGCAGTAATGGCGTAGTTGGCGGTGACGTCGGTCTCACCGTGCATCACCTTATAACCTTCCGCTACTGGGTTGTTGCCTGTCTTGGTGTCGGCCACGTTGGTGGCAGCACCTGAGGCTTCGGCTACGAGCACGTCGCCAGCCAGCAGTTCACCAGAGGTAATGGTCACGGCGGTGTTGCTATGTGCCGTGCCGTCGTAGGTCCATTCGCCGCTGGCGGCAGTAAGGGTGATGGCCACACTGGCGGCAGTCATTGTCAGCTCGCCGTCTACTGTCGTCACGGTGTAGTTGCCGGCAGTACCCTTCGTAAACTCGTAGCTCTCAATCTTGTTAGCCGCAGGACTCTCGCCAGGCAGCGTGATGCTACCGGTTACAACAGCCTTGATGGCATCGTCGCCAACCAGTCCCTCAACATCATACTGAGGCCAGCTCTGAGCTTCGCCGGTATAGGCAAAAGTGTGGCTCTGGGCAGTAATGGTGACAGCCTTCGGTGTGATGGTCAACTTGCCGTCCGTCACCTTAAAGGTCACGTTGGTGAAGCCCGCAGCGGTGTTTGCGAACTGTGATTCCGTCAGACCCATGTCATAAGTCTTAGCGTCAGTACCCGACACGATGCTGTCGCCAGAGAATGAAACATATTTGTTAATGTCGTATAGCTCATTATTGCATGCAACGGTGTAGCCGCTGACCGTCTGGTTCTTTCCGTCAAACTCAGCTTTCAGGGTGTTACCTGTGATGGTCACGATGATGGCATCAGTGCAGGCCGTGATGGTGAATGCACCCTTGGTGAACTGAACGTCGTAATTGCTGCTGACCGTGATGGTTGCGTCGATGACATACGAACCGAGTTCCTCACCCTTTTCGCGTGACAGCTCAACGGTCAGCTGGTCGTTGCCCACCAGTCCTTCTACCTGATAGGTCAGCTCAGGATCGGTAGCACCGAAAGTCTTGCTCTTGTTGTCAGCCGTAATGGTCAGCTGCTTGCGTTTCAGCGTAACGGTGACAGGAACACTTACCTTATTCTTCGTATCGTTCGCTACGGCTGTGAAGCTGTAAACGGACTTCTCGGCATAGTTGAATGCTGTGCCGTCCTTCAGACTGATCTTACCAGTAGTTGCATCTATCTTGAAGTTAGCAGCATCGTCTCCTTCAAGCGAATAGGTGATGGTGCTGAAGTCGGTGGTGTAGATGTCAGGATCGGTCGTCTCTACGGTTCCAAGCACCTGCTCAGTGCGTTCAGTAGCCAGCAGTTCATAGTTGTAGGCTTCGGCCTTGAATATCGGAGCTTCGTTCACATCACTCACCTTCACCTTAAAGGTCTTGTCCTCGTAAAAGTCAGGATAGACATATTGGCCATCGGTGTCCTTATTGGCATCGCGCACTCTCACTTCGATGGTATACACTTTGTCCTTCTGTGTTTCGTAGTCGAGCACGACACCCTCCTTGGTCTTGATATGCCCATCGGCACTGATCTCAAAGAGATTGCTTTCGTCACTGATGATGGTCAGTTCGTTGTTGACAAACTCGCCTGTAGCATACTTGTCGATATCTGCGTATGTCACCACATCAGTCGAGGCAGCAGCACCTTCGGCAATATAGATGACGTCGGTCTCGTTCGTAAAGTACGGTTTCTCGTTGACGTCGCTAATGGTCACTGTGAAGGTATGACTGGTGCCAAATACTTCATCGAACTGTGCCGCTCTTGTATCGCATACGCCTACTTCAAGCGTGTACCCTACTCCACCGGCGTCTTTCCATGCTTCATAATCGAACGGCTCGACACCAGCCTTCATCGTCACAATGCCCGTCTTAAGGCCGATATCAAACAGATCCTTGCCTGTTCCGCCCATGATCTCAAACGCGAACGCATCATCTTGATCGTCCTTTGCCTTGATGGTGCCAGCTGTTGCCCTTACAGTGTTTTCGGGGACAACCAGTTTTATGTTTTCAGCATCGACAAAGTAAGGAGGCGTGTTGAGGTACTTGATGTAGAGTTGCACATTGGCCTCAGGCATCGTGAAGGTCCACGTGTTGTCGTCGCCCTTCGTCACGGGTATTTGCGTCAGCAGACTGACATCAGAGCTGCGACGTGGCGACTGCATCTGATCGGTCTCTATCGACGTATAGGCCTTCACCTCATGGACGAACCAACCCTCATCCACCCCGATGGTCAGCGTCACTGTGGCACCGGGATAGATGGGAGGACACTCGCCGCCCACGATGCCCGCATAGACATCCTCGGTTTCAGTAACTCCCGGGTTCAGCGCCGTTAGGGCGATGCTCTTGGTGTAGTTGTAATCATCATACCCTTGTTCAATCAGGCTGATGGTATAACCTACTTGTGCATTTGCCTCGCTCATGATAGCCACGAGGGCAAGCAATGTAAACAGTACTTTTTTCATATCTTGTTCTTTTTTTCTTCTTTTCTTTCTGTTAGTCCGCTTTCAGCGGAGAAATTGTTCAAAATTTAATTCAAAATTAATCAAAATAAATTTATCCCTGCATTATAGCCGTCCCTTATCAAGGGACTCTAAATGTTTAATTTCTGCCCCGCAAGGGGCACTCCCATTACTTAACCACACGCTTATTACCATTATAAATATAAATACCTTTAGCTGTCGGCTTGCCGTTCAGCTTGCGTCCATCAAGAGTATACCAAGCTCCCTCGCCTTCGGAGAGGGTTGGGGTGAGGCCCTTAACTCCTGTCACCTCTTCTTCATTCCATCTGATGGTCAGTCGCGGTGCATTGTTGCTCGAACCGCCCATTTCCAGCCAGCAGCGGTGGGCTAATACCGGACCGTCCTTACTAATCTTTACGAAGTCGTGACCTGTGAATCCGAAGTAAGCCTTGTAGTTATTGAAGCCGATCTCGTCGATGGCAACAGCCGTACCTTTGAAGCCGCTGAAGACGGACTTCTCGCCCAGGTCGGTGGCACACGAGGCTGCAAAGACGGCATCATCAGCATCGTCGAAAGCATGCACCATGACGGCATCGATGTCCGCACTACTCTCGTTGCTCACGATGAGCGGTGTCTCCTTGCCGAATGTCTTGCCCGCAATCTCCGTAACCTCAGCAACATCGTCGACAGCGTTGGTGACGGTGTAGAACTTCAGCTTGTCGTTCTCGCCGAGAAGCTTCAAACCCTTGGCGCTGTAGTACGTCGATTTGCCTTCCGGGAATGACACTGTCTGGGTGGCGAAGAGCGCTGCCTCAGAGGCGTGAATGCCCAACACCGCGTTATCAAGCAATGAGTTATCAGCAGTCACCGTAAACATCGATGCGGGATCGACTACATTGTCGTCGCCGTCCTTCACATAAGTGCCGTAACCGCTGGTAAACACATACGGTGCTGTATTCTTCGTCTTAACAACGATTGGAGCAGTCGGGAATGTTGTAATGGCCTTGTCGAAGGTGATGACTGTATTCTCGTTCAAATCGATATCCGTGCCCTTCATAGCACCTTCAGGGTGTACAAAAGTAGGCAGAGCGGATAAAGTCAATACTGGAGTTCCACTAAATGACCTGTTATTAATAGCACAGCCGCCGTCGTATACATTGAATGTACCACCACTGACGGTCAATGATCCATCGTAATTGTTAATAGAGACGAACCCGCCATAAGCTGTGAAAGTACCGCCACTGACGGTCATCGTACCATTGTTCGTCATCCAACTACTATTACCGTAAGTACCACCTGTAATATTTAGCGTACCATTGTTCTCAATGAGACAGCCTAAATAATTAATATCTACGATAGAGCCATCACCCGCAACGGTCAGTGTGCTCTTTTCAGCCACTGTAATGAGGTATTCAGCATTGCCGCTAATCGTATGCCCGTTCAGGTCGAGCGTTGCGACAATCGCATTTTCGTCATCGCCGAATTCGAAGCCAGAACCTCCAAGATTGATATCATCGTAAAGTGTCACTGTCGGCACTACAGCAGGGGTTTCGGGGTCATACATTTCTCCAGCATAAGCGACGGCTTCGGCAAAGGATGTATAGTTGGTCGTCTCGTCGCCGATGGTCACGCTAACAGGAAAAGCATTTATCTTGTCGGAGTATGTTGACCAATTTGTAGCCTCCTTGTAGACATTTAAGGCAACATAGGGCACATAAATGGCCAGATCGTTAGGGCAGCCTTCGAAGACATCAGAAGAACCGAGCGTCATAATCTTGGTTTCGTCATCAGCATCGTAACGCTGAACCAATACCGTCTTCAGGTTGGAGCAATAGCGAAAGGCCATAGTCTCGATATTTGTCACGCTGGCGGGAATCACGATGGATGTCAGTCCCGTGCAACTTTGAAAGGCAGACATACAAATCGTTGTCAAACCGTCGGGTAAGGTAACATCAGTTAAGTGCGAACTGCCCTTGAAGGCCTGCTGTATGATACTTTTTACGCCGTCTGGTACGATGTAGTTTGTAGCAGTCTTGCCTTGAGGATATAAGACGAGAGCGGTGCCGTCTTTGCTCATCATCACGCCGTCCACATCCTTGAATGTCGGGTTATCTGCTGCTACCGTGATGGTTGTCAGGTTGGTACAGCCTTCAAAAGCATTCAAACCAAAATTGCCGTTATATTGAGTTATTCCGTCATAGACAGGCTCCTCCAAACCAGCGGGAATGGTAGCAGATGTGAGCCCTGTGCAACCTTCGAATGCTCTGTTTCCGATGTATATCACACCGCTACCGATTGGAGCCGTCGTGAGGCTGGTACAGCCTTTGAAAGCATAAGGACGGATATGGGTTACGCTGGCAGGAATGTCAACGGTTGTGAGACTGGTGCAGTCTTTGAAGGCAGAGTTGCCGATTTCCGTTACGCCTTCCTCAATGAACAGATTCTTAATAGTCGACCGAAAATCATCCCAGATAGCTGCAGCACTAGAACAATCCATTATTGCACCCGTGCCTATGATGGTGAGCGTCTCTATTTTGTCGTCATTATCATCGTCGGTAAAATAACACATCACATTCTTGCCATCGTTCTCACTTTTTTTTCCGCAATAGAATAATTGATCTATTTTGGCAGAATAGGTGCTCCAATTAGCAGCTGTCCCATATTCATCATACGCAGATGGCGATAAATAGATCTTTGAAAGAGACGTGCACTCATCGAAAGCATTCATCCCGAGTGATGGGAGATTTTTGCCCAAAACTAAAACCGTCTTCAGGTTAGTGCAGTTTTTGAAGGCATTGTTGCCGATGCCCGTTACATATGGCTCTATCTTAACTTTCTTAATGTCAGCGCGAGAGGCCTTCCAAGGCTGGGCGTCAACACCAGAGAAATCCGCCATCGCTCCAGATCCGCTGATGATTAGGGTCTCGTACGAACCGTTGTTATCTCCGTCGGACATCATCCATGTTACGTCATTACCATCATTCACGGTTTGAATACCGCATGACCCATAGTTGAACGTTCGCAGCGTCTTGCCCGCAATGGCGGTAATCTCAGCGTCAGTGAGGTTGAGGAAGCCGTAGTAGTGCTCCTCCGTGCCGGTGTAGCTGGCTCCCGTGCCGTCGTAGTAGGTTAAACCTTTAGAGATGCAAACATAGCCGCCGCTGGCGGAGTAGCTGCTGGCTTTCACAGTACCGCCGGAAAGGAAGATATTGCCGTAGTTTCTAGCCTCAACTTCGTCAGTGACAATGACGTTGCCGCCGTTAAAGCTTACGCCACCGTAGGGAGAGATTCTGCCGGCATTGACCGTGCCGCCGTTAATTCCTACGCTGCCTTTGTAACCATCGAGTGTATTTACATTGATGGTGCCACCATAGATCGTGAGACAATTGCAGCCTGCAAGTGTACCACTGATATTGGCGGTGCCGGTTCCTTGGCTTTGGCCGTAGATTATGAGTCGGTCTTCGTGATCGCTCAGGGTTGGGGTTATATTGTTCGCCGTGAGTGTCGCCCCGTCGCAGAGGATGATGTTTACGTCACCATTGCCATTGGTTTCGAGATCACCGTTGTAGGTCACGTCGCTGTTCACCACATACCAACCTGCGGCGAGATTATTCATCGTGTTGTTGAGCACAGTGGCATCCACATACTTTGTTGTGCCGTCTGCATCCTTGTAGCCGACATTCACGGTTTCTGCCCATGCCGTCGAGGCGATGAGCATCATTACTGCAAGCATCGTAAAGGTGCGCAAGTAGTTAAGATTAAGCGATTTCATTTGATTAATAATTGTATTGATTGATTATGGGTGCAAATATACGAAGAAATACGCAAAGGTGTTTCCGACACACCTTAAAGTTTGTTAAAGCACACAAAAGAAAAATCGGACTCACCAATTGAGGTGGGTCCGATTGTTTTATCTGTTTTGGGCTCCTAGATGGGGAGCGTGAGCACGAAGCGGGCACCAGGACCGGCGAAAGCGGTGTCGAGCACGAGGTCGCCACCCAGACGGCGGGCGATGTTGCGAGCTACGGTAAGACCGATACCCTGACCATCGAAATACTGGTTGAGCTTGACGTAGGGCTCGAAGATGCGCTCAGCATCGTCGGCAGCAATACCTGAACCGGAATCCTCGACGGTATAGGTAGCCTGCATCTTGGCCATATCGACAGCGGCGCTGACCTTGACGCTACCCTCGGTGGTAAACTTGAGGGCATTGTCCAACAGATGAGTCAAGGCACGAGCGGCCTTGGCAGCATTGGTGGAAATCATCGTGGCGGCAGCATCGGGAGCGACGTCCTTAGTGAACTGGATATAGGTCACCTTGTCGGCACCGGCAGCCTTAGCGGCATCGTCGACAATCTGGGTAACCATCACGTTATCAGTACGATCGATAGGTGCGTCGGCATCGAGGTCGTCGATATCAGAGAGCTTGCCAATGAGGGCTGAAATCTTGCTGTTGCCAGCCTCGGCGGCGATATCCTTCAGATCAGTAACCACCTGTGCGAGCGAGTCGGACTGGCGCTTTACCTTATCGGCCAGCTTGCCGTTCTCGGTCTGCAGGGCACCAACCTTCTGCTGCAGGGCCTCGTTGGCTGCACGAGCCTTATCCTGCTCTTCATTCATCTTGTCGAAAGCCAGCAGCGCCTGCTCGTAACCCTCGCCAACACTGTCAAAATTCTTCTCAAGCGAACGGTAGTCATCAAGCAACTTCTGCTGCTCGTCAACACGACGCTGATAGTCGGCCAACAGCTGCTTCTGTTCTTCGGTCTGCTTATTGCTGGCCTTCATCTGGAAGTAGAAGGCGATGCCGAGCATGACGGCAGCAATCAAAGCTATAATAAATGCGTATGTCATAAAGCAGAATGATTAGAGGTTACTCAGCTTTCTTCTCTACTTTCATAAACTTGGTGAAACCGGTCATTGCCAGCACCTTATAAATTTCAGAGCTTACATTAGTCATCTTGAACTGGCCGCGCTGCTGCATCACAGTACGCATGGTCTTCTGAATGATACGCAGACCCGAAGAAGCCATGTAGGTGAGCTCGCTGCAATCCATTTCGAGATCTACTCCACCGTCGGCCAAAGCAGGCTGAATGTCTTGTTCGAACTGAGGGGCGTTCATAGTGTCAATACGCTGTCCGGTCTTAATGATGGTCTTACCACCTTCTTTAATAATCTGTGTCATAATGTAAATGATTTTTAAGTTGTTATTTTTAATCGTTTTTGCTTTCTAAAATGTCTTTTTTCATCGTCAGAAGGTTCTTGCCCTCCAGACGCTGATAGCTAACTTCATTCATGATGTTCTTAACGATATAGATGCCCATACCGCCCAAATCACGCTCAGCAGGATTGACGTCCATGTCGGCAGCCTCGCGCAAGGTGGGATCGAACTCCTTGCCTTGATCGCTGAGCACGAACGTCAGCTCTTTCCCGTCGGACTCAGCCACCAGCTCGATGTCGGCAACCTTTCCTTCGGGATACGCATAGGAAATGACGTTGACCACCATTTCCTCCATCACCAGATTGAGATTCAGCTGAAGCTCCATACCGAGATTGAGCTCTTCGCAGATCTCCTCGACGAACTGGTTGACGCGCTCCAGTTCTTGCATCTGGTTTTTCAGTCTTAGTTCCTTTCTCATTTCTTTTGGTTTTATATTAGTTATTCGTTGCTTCCTTGTTTACCTTCACGCAGAGCATCGTCAGGTCGTCGTTCGGATCGGCGCCGTCGCGATGTTGTTCTACAGCCTCCTTGAGCAGCTCGACCGTCTGGCGACAGCTCTCGAAGGGTGTGGTCTCGAGGATTTCCAGCAACCGTTCGTCGGTAAACTGGTCCTGCTGTCGGTTTTCGGCCTCGTTGAGTCCGTCGGTATAAACGAACAGCGGGCAGTTGCTGATATCCTCTATCTCCTCGCCCTCGTACTCCAGTTCGGGCCACAGGCCGATGGGGGCGTTGGGTATCATCTCGATGAACTCCGCCTTGCCGTCGCGCAGCAATACGGGCGGATTGTGTCCGGCATTGCAGAAATGCAGATGACCGGTCTTGAGGTCGATGAGTCCCAGATACATCGTGACGAACATACTGGTCTCGTTATCCTCGCCCGACAGCGCATTGTTGATGCTCGTCGCAATTTCGGCAGGCATCATGTGCTGGGCAGCCAGCGTGCGGAACAAGCGGGTGGCCTGTGCCATAAACAGTGAGGCGGGCACGCCCTTGCCGCTGACGTCGCCCAAAGCGATATACAGCTGGTCGCCGTCGAGATAATAGCCGTAGAGGTCGCCACCAACCTCCTTAGCGGGCGTCATCGACGCGAAGAGGTCGAGATCGGGACGGTCGGGGAATGTGCTGGGTACCATACCCATTTGTATGTTGCGGGCGATACGCAGATCGCTCTCGATACGCTCCTTGGCGGTTGTCGTCTCCTCCAGCTGGTCGTAGGCCACCAGCAACTCGTTGTGCGCCTTCTTAAGGCGGCGGGCCGAGCGGATGCGGAAGAAGGTGAAGATGACCAAACCCACGAAGATGATAGCGGCAATAATCATCGTGTTGCGGAACTGCGCACGCTCCTGTTCACGCTCGAGTTCGTCGACGCGGAAGAGGGTGTTCATTTCGTTCAGCTGGTTGCGCGTCTCGGCACTGCTGATAGAGTCCTTGGCGGCAACGATGGTGCGCAGACAGTTGGCTGCCTCCTCGAAGCGTCCAATCTTGCTCATAATCTCAGCACGCTGAGAGAGCACCTGGATTTGTGTCGCCATCTCGTCACCATCATCGTAGAACATACGGCGACTGTTCAGTTCGAGCGCATGACGATAGTCGCCACGCTGCAAGTCGAGCTGGGCACTGTAGAAGAGCCACGACTGCCCCACATAGTCGCCCTCCGAAGGGATATATTTCTGCGCCTCGCTGAGTGCTTCCGACGCCTGTTCGATATGGCCTAAGCCCAAAGCGGCCTGTGCACAAGCCAGATAGTAATAGGAACGGAGAATGGCGGCATCACGCTCGCGAATCTTGTAGTCGACGATATAACGGTCGAGGAAATCCTTCCACTCTACCGTCAGCTTCTCAAGCTTCTCATAGTCCTTCTTGTCGTTCAGCAAATCGCCATAATAGCTGTAGACATCGGGAATAGTGGGTGGTGTCGGAGTCACCTGCTTAAACAGATCGAGGCCCTTACGATAGGCTGCAGCACTCTCGTCGAGATTGTGCATGTTGGCGTAGACATTACCCATGATGTAATAGGCTGTAGCTTCGCCGTATTTGTTGTCGTTGAGTCGGGCATCGTTCATCATAGTCTGCACCTCGCGGAGGGCCATATTACACTTCTGGCTGAAGGCCAGCATGTTGACCTTATAGCTCCACACCTCGTACATGCGGTCGTACATCTTCAAGTGGCGCAGACGATCAATATCAATGGGGACATAGCGGAACAGGGAGTCCTGCATGTCGGAATTATAGAAAAAGACGGTACGCGAGATAGCACACGACGCATAGAGCTCGTTTTCGCCCTGCTTGTAGCTCTCGTCAAGAAGGTCGCTGATGCAACGCACGCGGTAGGCATTATCGTTGGAATCGACGCTGAGCTGCTGCAACTGGTCGAGCACCTTCAGGCGGGCGGCTCCATGCATGCGGGGCAGCATCTCGCGCAGCTCCTCGACCTTCGACTTAGACTGGAGCGGCATAAGAATGCCTCCCAGAAGCAGAAGAGTGATCAGTAGCAGTATGGTCTTTCTAATCGTCATACGATAATGCGCGTTTTATGATAGTTGTCGCGAAACTCAGAGGGCGAGCAACCCTTGCGTTTCTTGAAGATTCGATTGAAATTGCTGAGATTGTTGAAACCACAGGAGAAGCAGATCTCGGAAATGGAATCAGAAGAGTCGACGAGACGGCGGCTGGCATAACCTAAACGCATCTCGATGATGTATTCACTGAGGTTGCGACCGGTATGCAGCTTGAAGAAACGGCTGAAGGCCGACGTACTCATGCCGGCGATATCGGCAAGTGTAGACAGGCGGATTTCGTTCTTGTAGTTCTGAGCGATGTAGTTCTTCACCTTCAGCACACGGCGTGAGTCGCTCTCTACTTCAACCTTTGCGAAGCTGGACGATGACAACTCGCGACACTGCGTGCTCTTGGAGAGCTCGTAGAGGATGGAGTAGAACTGGGTGACGGCATAGAAGGAATCCTTGACGGAGCTGAGCGAATCGATGAGCGGATAGACGCGCATGATGTCGTCGAGGCTAAACGCCAGACCCTTGCGGGCGCGCTGCAGCATCTTCAGCATAGAATAGAAGGGCTTGCGCGAGAGGAATCCTTCGTCGGAAAGGTCGAGATGGAACTGCACAGTGACCTCGCGGATATCCTCGCTGGTGCAGGTGTTCTGCTCCCAGACATGCTCGAGGTCGGGACTGGTGATGAGCACAAGGTCGAAGTCGGAAATCACCTCGTTGGAGTCGCCCACAATACGTCGCACACCGCTGGCGTGCTCGACGTAGTTCAGTTCGAACACTTCGTGGTTATGGATGGGGTAAGTAAACTCCTTCTTCCGACGGTCGGCAATATAAAGACTGTCCTTACCCATCAGAGGGGTGATTTCGTGTATGACCTTCGAGGACTCCATTAAATCTTCAGTTCCTTCAGAATTTCACTCATTCGCTGCATGTTACTGATGCGCATTGGCACCAGCGGCAGACGCAGACGGTTTTCGATAAATCCCATCTCGCTGAGCATAGCCTTCACACCAGCGGGGTTGCCGTCGACGAAGAGCAGCGAGAAGAGGTCGGTGAAACGGTGATGAATCTTGCGGGCTGGATCGTATTCGCCCTTCATCTGCAGACGAATCATCTTTGAAAACTCCTTAGGCAGTGCGTTGCCAATCACACTGATGACACCTACGGCACCGCAGCTGACCATCGGGAATGTGAGGGCATCGTCGCCAGAGATGACGTCGAACTTAGCGGGTTTGTTCTTGATGATTTCGTCGACCTGCTCAAGATTACCAGAAGCCTCCTTAATGGCCACGATATTCTCGCAGTCGCGGGCCAGGCGGACGGTCGTAGCGGCCTGCAGATTGACACCCGTGCGGCCGGGAACGTTGTAAAGCACAACGGGCAGAGAGGTAGCAGCAGCAATAGCCTTGAAGTGCTGATAGAGACCTTCCTGCGAGGGCTTGTTGTAGTAAGGACAAACGCTGAGTATTCCGTCGATACCCTTGAAGTCGCCCGTACGAAGCTCCTCGACGACAGCAGCGGTGTTATAACCTCCGCAACCCATCAGGATGGGCACGCGTCCGCCAACGAGGTTGACGACGAGGTCCTTGATTTTCTGCTTTTCGTCAGTTGTCAGTGTGGGAGTTTCGCCGGTTGTGGCGAGAATACAGAAGAAATCAGCACCGTTATCAAGCTGATATTCCACTAAGCGGATGAGCGACTTGTAATCTACTGAGCCGTCTTCCTGGAAAGGAGTTATCAGCGCAATACCGAGTCCTTTGAACACATTATGTACCATAAAAAATAAGAATTCTACATTTTTATGGATGCAAAAGTACAAAAAAATCAGCAAAATAGTATCAAAAAGCGAAAAAAAATACTGAAAATGCATCTATATTCCTTAAATATAAGGAAAAATGCAGGAAAAATGTACTATTTACCCTTATTCAGGTAGTCATAATAGTACCAATAGGTGTCTTCATAGTTACTGAACACAGCCATCTGGCGCGCCTTCGGATCACTATACCGACGAGCCAGTTCCCGCATGTCTCGATAGTCGGTATCGAGCACGTTGTTGTGATAGACGATGTGGGGATTAGAGCGCAGATGATTGTAGAGCACCAACGCCTCGCGATAGTATCGGGGCAGGCGCTGCTCACCTATATTATAATAATGTGGCAAGGCAGCTGCAAAACGGTCCAGCTGCTTGTCGATAAGATAGCCGCAGAGCTCGTAGTCGCCTTTGCGGGTAATGAGGTGACGGCCGGAACCCTTGATGGGATAGCTGAAAAGGCGCTCGCCCAACTGATTCTCGTGAGCCAAAGCCTTTATGCGAAGGTTAAGGAGCCGCTGGTCGGTCTTGTCGGAACGCTCGCCGACAGCCAGTGCCCCCTGATAGTCGCCCTTTGCCATCAGACTCTCCATCTGTGTGGCATAGCGGCGCACATCGGTATGATCAATGGCTATGCCGATGAAGAACACCAGCACAGCCATTGCGAGAGATATCTGCCAAACGCGGCGATAATTGATTTTCACATTGAGCGTCATTGCCACACGCGTTTACAACTTTCTAAGCACGACTGCCGAACGGGCAGGGATGTAGAGCTTGAGCCACTCCTTGTGGTCCTGTACGTAGAGCGGGTCGTAGTTGGTGATGTGTGTCACCGTATCGTCGGCGAATCCGTTGCCGCCAAAGTCCTTAGAGTCGGTGTTGAGCACCACTTCGTAAGAACCTGTGGGCACGAGGAATCCGTAGTCGGTATACGAGCGTGTCGGCGAGAAGTTGAAGACGAACACGAGGTCGCCACGCATGTAACACAGCACCTGGTCACCATCATCGTGCCAGATTTCCGTCACCGGTGTAGCCTGGAAGTTCTTCTGCGACTTGATGACCTCCAACATCTTCTGGTCGAAATCGCCCAACCAGTGATAGCACAAGTCTTTGTTGTCGACGAGGTTCCACTGACGGCGGGCATACTTATACGACCAGCCGTTACCCTCGCGTGGGAAGTCGATCCACTCGGGATGACCGAACTCGTTACCCATGAAGTTCAGGTAGCCACCGTTGATGGCACCAGCTGTCACGAGTCGAATCATCTTGTGCAGGGCGATACCGCGCTGAGCAAGGTCGTTGACATCCTTCTTGGCGAAGTGCCAGTACATGTCAGCATCGATCAGTCGGAAGATGATGGTCTTATCGCCCACGAGTGCCTGGTCGTGACTCTCGCAGTACGAGATGGTCTTCTCGTCGGGACGACGGTTCTTAACCTCCCAGAAGATGGAGCAGACGTTGATGTCTTCGTCGCGAACCTCCTTGATGGTCTTGATCCAATAGTCGGGAATATTCATCGCCATACGGTAGTCGAAGCCGTAGCCACCGTCCTCGAACTTAGCGGCCAGTCCGGGCATACCCGACACCTCTTCGGCAATGGTGATAGCCTGCGGGTTGACCTCGTGAATCAGACAGTTAGCCAGCGTGAGATAGCAGATAGCATTGTCGTCCTCGTGACCGTTGAAGTAATCGTCGTAACCGCCGAAGGCCTCACCCAAACCGTGCGAGTAGTAGAGCATCGAGGTAACGCCGTCGAAGCGGAAACCGTCGAACTTAAACTCCTCGAGCCAGTACTTGCAGTTAGAAAGCAGGAAGTGCAGTACGTCGTCCTTACCGTAGTCGAAGCACAGCGAGTCCCAAGCGGGATGCTCGTGACGGTCGCCGGGATAGAAGAACTGGTTAGGATCGCCGGCCAGATTGCCCAAGCCCTCGACCTCGTTCTTCACAGCGTGCGAGTGAACGATATCCATGATGACGGCTATTCCCATCTTGTGAGCGGTATCAATCATCTCCTTCAGGTCCTCGGGTGTACCGAAACGGCTGGAGGGCGCAAAGAACGACGATACATGATAACCGAACGAGCCGTAATACGGGTGCTCCTGAATGGCCATCACCTGAATGGCGTTATAGCCGTCCTTCTTGACTCGCGGAAGCACGTTTTCCGTGAATTCCTTGTAGGTACCTACCTTCTCGGCATCCTGACCCATTCCCACGTGGCACTCGTAGATCAAGAGGGGGGCCTTGTTGGGCTTGAACGTCTTCTTCTTCCACTCGTAGGGCTTCTCGGGATTCCACACCTGAGCGGAGAATATCTTCGTCTGGTCGTCCTGAACAACACGACGACACCAGGCGGGAATACGCTCACCTTCTCCCCCATTCCACTTCACCTTCATCTTGTACAGCTGACCGTGCTTCAGGGCCTTTTCGCTGAGCTTCAGTTCCCAGTTGCCAGTACCCTCGATGCGCTTGCAACGATACTTCTCGTCTTCCTGCCAGTTGTTGAAGTCGCCAATGAGATAGATGTCGGTGGCGTTGGGCGCCCACTCACGGAACACCCAACCCTTAGCCAATTTGTGGAGTCCGAAGAACAAATGTCCGGATGCGAACTGCGAGAGCGACTGCTTGCCGTTACGCGTCAGCTGAGCAATCTTCCAGAGAGCATGATCGTGACGACCACGAATAGCCTGCTCGAAGGGCTCGAGCCACGAGTCGTTCATCACCAGTCCGATATGGGGCGGCTCCTGCACTTTCTTTACCGCTTTCTTGGCAGTGATTTTCTTTACTGCGGTTGCCTTCTTGGCGGGAGCCGATTTGGTGGTAGCCTTCTTGGCTGTAGTAGTCTTTTTTGTTGTAGCCATAATAACTTATGCTTTTACTTTGAATATTGCTTTCTTTAATTCAGGAACACCGGCGATGCAGGGTGCGTGTCCGTCTTCAGGGAAGAAGATTGCCATCATACCGATTTGGCAAGTGACATAGCTGTCGGCGGCCAAGTCGGGAATCTTGGTGATATCCTTCTCCTCGTTATAGGGAGCATCGGGCAACTGGTCGCGCTGGGTATAGCCGAAGGTCTCGGCAGCCGTGATGGGTATCTGGATGTCGATCATCTTGTTGTGCGTCTCGATGACGGCCTCGTCGGGTGTCTTGCCCTTAGCCATCTGAATGTTGACGAAGAGGTCCTTGCCCTCAATCTCATGCTTGCCTGGCTCCAACGCGTTCAGGTCGTTGTGCTGCAGGAATTCCACCACCTTAGCAAACAAAGGGTTTACCGATGTGTACTTCTTTAAGTTTTCGATCTTGTCGATAATCATAATAGTTTGTATTTTTAAGTTAAACGTTTGTTTTAGTCTGTCTGTCGTTTGCCTCTGATATATGAGCCCTGCGCAATGATGTTACCATTACGGTCTTTCTCTACGAAGCGGCCGTCGCGACGGTCATCTACGTAGCTGCCCTCAAAGCGCTTGCCTTCCTTATCTTCCTCGATAGCCGGTCCGTGACGCTTACCGTTACGGAAGTGGCCCTTGAACTTCGAGCCGTCACTATAGCGGGCGATGCCTTCGCCGTGAATCTGTCCGTTGCGGAACTGGCCTTCAAACAGGTCGCCGTTCCTCATCGTCAGCTTACCTCTGCCGTTGGGCTTGTCGTTCTTCCATTCGCCCTGATAGGTGTTGCCGTTCTTCCATACCAGCATGCCGTTGCCCGACTTGTCGCCGTTCTGGAAGTGACCCGTATATTTGTCACCGTTGGCAAAGCGGAAGACACCCTGCCCCGTGCGCTCACCGTTCTCGTAGTCGCCCTCGTAGGTATCGCCGTTCTGGAATTTATAGATACCTTTGCCGTGCTGCACGTCGTTCTGGAACTGACCAATGTAAACATCACCGTTGGCATATTTAAAAGTGCCCTTGCCCCAGCGCTGGTTTTCCTTCCACTGACCTTCGTAGCTCGAACCGTCGCCCCAGTCATAGAATCCCTTGCCGTGTTTCTTGTCAGCCTGCCAGTCGCCTTCGTAGTAGGCACCGCTCTTGTGCGTGTAACGACCCTTGCCGTGACGCTGGTCCTGCTTCCATTCACCATCGTACACGTCGCCGTTGTAGTAGTTCATCACACCGTGTCCCTGCTGATAGTCGCGGAACCAGAGTCCTACATATTTATTATTGTTGAGGAAATAATAGGTGCCTTGTCCGTGCTGCTGGTCCTGAAACCACTGGCCCTCGTAGCGCTCACCATCCAGAAATGTATAGATGCCAAAGCCCTGACGCTTGCCTTTCACGTATTCACCCTCGTATGTGTTGCCGTTCTTCCAGACGGTCTTACCTTTGCCTTGCGGCTTGCCGGCTTGCATCTCGCCGTTATATTCGCCTCCGTCCTTCGTGTGACACGTACCCAACGATATCTTCTGGGCCTGCACAGAGAAGGTTGCGAAAGCGGTAAAACTCAATAAAAAATATCTTAGATTCATTGCTTTGTTCATTTTTAACCTTACAAAAGTATGGAAAATTTTCGAGACCTCCAAATTTTTATTCAAACTATTGGTATTTTTTTCAATTATTTACTATCTTTGCAAGCAAATTAAGAAAACAACATGAAATTTATCGCTATCATTCCAGCCCGTTACGCCTCAACGCGTTTTCCAGGCAAGCCACTGGCCATACTAGGTGGCAAGACTGTCATCCAGAGAGTTTACGAACAGGTGAGCCGCGTGCTCGACGAAGTATATGTTGCCACCGACGACGACCGCATCTTCCAGTGTGTCGAGCAGTTTGGCGGCCGTGCCGTGATGACGCGCCCCGACCATAAGAGCGGTACCGACCGTATTCAGGAAGCCGTAGATAAGGTGCAGACCGATGCCGACGTCATCATCAACGTGCAGGGCGACGAGCCTTTCATCCAGCCCTCGCAGATTGAGACGCTGATGCACCTCTTCGATATACAGTCAACACAAATCGGCACCTTGGGCAAGCGCTTCGAGTCGATGGAGGCCGTCGAGAATCCCAACTCCCCCAAAATCGTCACCGACCTGCGTGGCTTCGCCCTCTACTTCAGCCGCAGCGTCATCCCTTACGTCAGGGGAAAAGAGCGTGCCGACTGGTTTGCCGATTTCCCTTACCTGAAACACTTGGGCATCTACGCCTACCGCCGCGAGGTGTTGCGCGAGATTACGCTGCTGCCACAGAGTGCGCTGGAGTGTGCCGAGAGTCTCGAACAGCTCCGCTGGTTGCAGAACGGCTATCGCATCCGCGTAGGACTCACTGAGGTCGAGACCGTCGGTATCGATACGCCCGAAGATCTCGCCCGTGCAGAATCCATCCTTTGTAACCCATCACAATTTTTCACTAAAAAATCCTTACGATAATGAAAAGAGTCACACTAATCCTGTTAGCCCTGATGAGTCTGTCAACAATCGCTACGGCCAAGAAACCGCAAACAGTCACTCTGCAACTGCTTGAGACATCGGATGTTCACGGTGTCTTCTTCCCCTATAATTTCGTAGAGCGCCGTCCGATGGCTGGTTCTATGGCTCGCGTCAGCACCTACGTCAATCAACAGCGCCAGAAGTATGGCAAGAACGTCATCCTGCTGGAGAACGGCGACATACTGCAAGGTCAGCCGACGTGCTATTTCACCAACTTCATCGACACACAAAAGACAAATATTGCCGCCGAGGTGGTCAACTACATGAAATACGACGCCCAGACGTTTGGCAATCACGACGTTGAGACAGGCCATCCCGTCTACGACAAGTGGATCAGTGAGGTTCAGTGTCCTACCTTGGGCGCTAACATCATCGATACCAAGACGGGCAAGCCTTATGTCAAGCCGTATATCATTCTTGAGCGCCAAGGTGTTCGCGTTGCCGTCTTAGGTATGCTCACCCCCGCCATTCCCAACTGGTTGCCCGTCAGCCTGTGGACGGGACTCCGTTTTCAGGAGATGGTCAGTTGCGCACGCGAGTATGTGAAGATACTAAAGGAACAGGAGCATGCCGACGTCATCATCGGTCTCTTCCACAGCGGCTGGGACGGTGGTATCGTCACACCCGAATACGAGGAGGATGCCACCAAGCGCATCGCTGAAGAGGTAGAGGGCTTCGATGTTATCTTCTTCGGTCACGACCACCGCGAGCGTATGGAGCAGACGGCTAACGGCACGCTGTGTCTCGACCCTTCGAACAATGCGCTCAAGGTGTCGCAGGCAACACTCACGCTCACCTATTACGGTAAGAAGAAGGGCTGGCGCGTCAGCAAGAAGGAGGGCGCCATCGTCGACGTCCGCGGTCTTGATACCGACCCCGACTATATGGATCATTTCAAGATGCACATGGACCGCGTGAAGCAGTATGTAGAGCGTCAGATCGGTACCTTTACATGCGATATGAACTCACGCGACGCCTTCTTCGGTTCGTCGTCGTTTACCGACTATATTCACCAGTTGCAACTGGAAGAGACGCATGCCGACGTATCGTTCAATGCACCCCTCGTCTTCGACACAAAGATCAAGGCGGGACCGGTCTACATGAGCGACATGTTCAAGCTCTACCGTTACGAGAACTCCATCTACGTGCTTCGCATGACGGGTGCCGAAATCCGCCGCCATCTGGAGATGAGCTACGACCTCTGGGTCAACACGATGACGAGTGCCGACGATCATATCATGCAGCTGTCGGCCAAGACGAATATCGACACGCAGCGCATGGGATTCAAGAACCTCACGTTTAACTTCGACTCTGCGGCAGGCATCGACTACGAGGTCGACGTCACCAAGCCCGACGGACAGAAGGTACATATCCTGCAGTTCACCGACGGACGCCCCTTCGACGAACGTGCGTGGTACCGTGTGGCCATGAACAGCTATCGCGGCAACGGTGGCGGCGAGCTGCTCACGCGTGGTGCAGGCATTCCGCACGACAGCATCCAGTCACGCATCGAATATATGAGTCAGTACGACCAGCGCCGTTATCTCACGCAGAAGATTGAGCGCGAGAAAAACATCACGCCCAAGGCCCTCAACAACTGGCGTTTCGTGCCCGAAGCTTGGGCTAAGCCAGCACTCGAGCGCGACCGCAAACTGATTTTTAAAGATTAAACATTAAATTGTGAAATACTTCGTTTTTTGCCAGACCGACCTCGTGTTGGAGAAAATGAGCGACAGCTATCAGATTCCACAGGA